>Ga0209167_10000153_pt1 | contig 66678 bp, 57 predicted proteins | sample Coa_R1_9_FD_187154 | JGI IMG/M metagenome (GOLD analysis project Ga0209167, IMG submission 187154) | Surface soil microbial communities from Centralia Pennsylvania, which are recovering from an underground coalmine fire - Coalmine... | ecosystem: Environmental > Terrestrial > Soil >... | reverse complement strand
GCGGTACCAGCGCTCGCCGAGGGTGGCGGTGAGATTGTGGGTGATGTCGAAGCTCAACTCGCCGAACACGGCGTAGTCGCGATCGACGCGAATCTGGTCGGTCAGCCACCAGGTCTGCGGCCAGCCAGTCACGGAATCCTCCGTCGGCAGCGCGTCAATGCGATAGTTCTGAATGATGTAGTGCTGCTGGCGATTGTAGAACAGGCCGCCGACGAAACGCACCGCGTAGTCCTTGGGCGTTGCCACCCGCAACTCCTGGCTCAGCTTGCGGTACTGGTCGGACCCGAGGATGTACTGCGAGACATTCACCGACTTGACCCCGGGCGGCAGGTGCAGCACCGACTCCAGGAACGACATGTACGTGGTGTTCTTGTCGTACAGCAGCGTGTAGTCGCTGTAGTCGGACGAGGTGGAGTCGTCACGCTTCAGGTAACCGGCCGCGTAGGTGATGTCGAAGTTGCTGATATGGCCTTCGACGGTCAGTGCCGCCTGCCACCATTGGTCGGAGATGTAGTCCGGGTAGTAGCGCGAGATCGACAGATCCCCCGGGATCGACGGGTCGACGAATGCGGTGCCGTCCTGGCGGGTGCTCTGCCCCATGAAGGAGGGTGTGATCGTCCAGTTCTCCCCGAGGTTCAGCTTGAGGGCGCCGCGGCCGCCGTAAGTGTCCGTCGGGTTGAAGCGGTTTTTGGCATGCTCGGGAGAGGAGCTGCACCCTGCCGACGGCGGCGTGAAGTTCGACACGCACCCGAAGCTCGGAAATACGTTGGTTCCGGGGACGTTGTCGATGTAGCCGCCGCTGTGCTCCGCCCACCCGACGAGCCGCACCGCGGCGCTGCTGCTTAGCGGCATGTTGACGAAGCCCTCGGCGACGTAGCCACCCTCGCCGCGCGCCGTGTTGCCTTCCAGAGTGTAGCCGGCCTTGAATCCGGACGGATCAGGCTTATTGGTGATGATGCGCACCGTACCCGCCTCGGAGCTGGCGCCGTAGAGGGTGCCCTGCGGACCGGCGAGCGCTTCAACGCGCTCGATGTCGTATACGTGGACGTCGAGCGCGCCCTGAATGGTCGTGATCGGCTGCTCGTCCAGATACACGCCGACGCTCGGCAGCGGTCCGGAATGGTTGCCATTGTCACCGCTGGCGACGCCGCGCATGAAGACGCGCGAAAAGCCCGCGCCGGTGCTCTGGTAGGCGACACTGGGCAGGTACTTCACGTAATCATCGAAGTTTTGCACGTTGAGCTGCTCGAGTTTCTCCGTGCTGATGGCGGTGATGCTGATCGGCACACTCTGCAGGTTCTCGGTGCGCTTCGCGGCGGTGACGATGACCTCTTGCAGTGCGCCGGTATCGGGCGGGGCGGGGGCGTCAGCGGCGTACAGGCGCGGCACGGCCGCCATGATGGCGGCGGCGATCGGCGCCCGCCGCAAGAGAGTCTGTGCCGGTGAACGGCGTGCTTCGCCACCACTTTGCTTGAGCTTGCGGAGTCGGCTGCGCTGCATGAGATCTCCCCTTTTAATTCACGGCAGTCGTCGCGCGACGGCCGCTTTGATGATCATCGATGGCATCGGGAACTTGCGGGTACGCTGCCAGCATCGGGCCGAGGCTTTCCTTCAACGGCCCGAGCCACGGCTCGTAGTGACGCCATTGCTCCATGGCGCCGCGGTAAATGGGTGAGCGCACCTGCTCGGAGCTGGCGGTGCGCACGGCGCGCTCGTTCTCGTAGAAGCGCAAGCACTCCGGCTCGAACGGCAGGCGGCAGTAGTCGAGCAGCCGGTGCACCTCCGCCTCGGTGTCCTCGACCATGTTCTCGTACAGGACGCGGTGCACGCGACCCGGCAACACCCGGTCGAAGTGCGCCATGAGCTGCACGTAGGCGCGGTAGTAGGCGCCGAGCTCAGCCAGGTCATAGGTAAAGGTCTGGCCGCGCGCAAAGTGCTGCTTGAAATTGGAGAAGCCGCAGCCGAGCGGATGGCGGCGGGCGTCGATGATGCTGGCATTCGGCAGCATCAGGTGGATGAACCCGGTATGCAGAAAGTTGTTCGGCAGCTTGTCGATGAAGCGCGGCTTGCCCCGCTTGCGCTGGATGCGGGTGCGCTCCAGATACTCCTCGCCGATGCTGCGCAGCTGCCCGACCGGCAGTCTCGCGAGTGCCTGCGGATAGCGCAGCGCCTCATCGCCGGCGCGCGCGCTGATGGTCTGCGCCAGTGCCGGCACGTCGGGCAGCTCCATCGTGCCCTCGACCTGTGAGTGACTGGCGAGAATCTGTTCGATCAGCGTGGAGCCCGAGCGCGGCAGGCCGACGATGAAAATCGGATCATCGGCAAGGGCACCGGCGCCGGCACGCTCTGCAAAGAACGCAGTGGTGAAGAGCTCTTCGGCCAGTGCCGTGTGGGCGCGGATCCGCTGCGGGTCATAATGCACGCGCGCCCGGCGCTGGGCGTTGCCTTCCTGGTAGTGCTGGAAAGAGTGCTCGTAGTCGGCTTGATCCTCGAGCGCCTTGCCGAGCGCGAAGTGCAGGTGAAAGCGGTCTTCAGCATCCAGGTCTGGCCGCGCCAGCTGCGCGCGCAGCTGCGCCAGCTCCGCTGCGGTGAAGCGATAGGTCTTGAGGTTCGCCAGGCTCCACCACACCTCGCCGACGCCGGGCTCGAGCTGCAGGGCGCAGCGGTAAGCGTCGATTCCCTCCGGCACCTGGCCGGCGGTCTTCAGCGCGTGGCCGTAGCTCATCCAGATGCGCGCCTGTCGCGGATACTGTTTGAGCACCCCGGTGTAGATGTCGATGGCCTGCGTGTACTCGCCGATGCCGGCGAGCAAGGCCGCCTGCAAGACACGGTAATTGGGGTTGTGCGGCTCGGCGACGAGCAGGCGCTCGACCTCGGGGAGCGCCGCGGCGTGATTGCCCTGGCGGTGCAGGGCGACGGCGTAGTTCTGGCGCGCCCCCTGGAAGGTGGGGGCCAGCTGCAGACAGTGCTCGAGCAGCAATTGTGCATCGTGATAGCGGCCGATGCGTGCGGCCACCTCGGCGAGCATGCGCAGCGCGGCGACGTCAGTGGGGTGCTCCTGCAGATGCCGGCGCAGCAGCGCCTCGGCCTCGGGAATACGGTTCTCGCACAGCGCCGCCCCTGCTGCCATGAGGCGCGGATCGCGCGTCGAAACCTTGAGGAAGCGCGCGCGCGCGGCGTCCGCGACGGCGTCCGCGCCCATCGCCGTCAGGTGATCGGCGAGTGTGCGCCAGGCGTCCGGGAACTCAGGGTTCAGCTCGACGGCTTTTTTGAGCGCGGCAACCGCGGCTTCGCCCTGGCCGAGTTCGCTTAAAGTGACGCCGAGCTCGTAGTGTGCCGCCGCCGAGCGCGGCTGGGCTTGAATCAGCGGCCTGAGGATGGCAAGGGCGCTCTCGCGCTCCCCCTGCGCGCGGCGGGCCATGCCGAGGATGAGGGTGGCGTTGGGGTGACCCGGCGCGGTCTTGAGGATTTCGGTGGCCTGCTCGGCGGCTAGGCGCGGGTCGCGCTCGAGGAGCCGGGTAGCATGGGCGAGCGCAACGTCGATCGAACCGACAGGTGCCGCTGCGCCACTCCCCACACTCATGTGACCGAACATATCACGATCAAACAAAGACTCGCCATGCATCGGCGGTCGTTGCGCACGCACCACCGCAGGCTTGCCGTGCGGACGCCTTCGTCCGCACGGCCCGATCGACGGTAAGCGTTACTTCGGCTCGCTGCCCGGTCGCGGATCGGACAGGGGGAAGGACTGCGCGCCGCTTGCCGGCTGCGTCGCCGGGGCGGTGGCTGCAGGCGGCACGCCGGCCGGCGCCTGGGCCGATGCCGAGCGCTGTTCGCCGGTGCTGGTGGCGACCGCGGCGAGGAAGCGGTGCGCGCTCTGATCCTCGCTCCTGACGCTGCCGGACATGATGTCGGCCGCGACCACGCCGGGCTTGTTGTAGAAATCAGCGTTCGCCTGGTCATCGATATTCATGGCGCCGCCGTCCAGGGCGATGCCGATGAACGCACCGCGGGTGCGCGAATACGAGTACACCTCAGCCTTGAACGCCACATCGGTCCCGGCGGACGCCTGCCGGCCGACCGGACCTGCGGCCACGGAAGCATCTGCGCCGAGGGTAACCTTGCCGCCGTTTATGCCTTCGATGCCCCTGGGCGTGGTAAAGACGAGCACGATGTCAGTGGACTGCACGCCCCACTGCAGCCCGAAGCTCCCGCCGGTAAGGGTGACGAACACCGGGTCGCAGAAACGGCCGTCCTTGTCGCGCACCACGAGCACGCCATGCCCGCGCCGCCCCCCCAGGAACCACGCCACCTTGGTGACATCGGGAATCACTGCGATGCCGTAGGCGCGCTCGAGCAGCCGATCGGGTATGGCCTGGTCGCGGGCGCCGCGAAGTTCACCCAGTACCTCGGCCGCGGTGAGCAGGCGTCCCTGTTCACGTGCCTGGGCGTGCACGCTGGCGGTGGCGCCGGCGAGGATCACCGCGGCGAGCAGGGTAAAGAATGAAGTGCGCATGATTGAGAATCCCCTTTGATGCGTGGACTGTCGCTGCCTGCCGACAGGCACGCGCGGGCCATGAGCGAACTTAACACCGAAGCTTAACTCACTCGCGACCCGGATGCGCGCCGCGTCAACGCCGCGCTCCTGCCCTAGTACCAGATGGACAGGAACACCTGGAAAATGTTCGCGTTGAGCTTGTACAGGGGTTCATTGCCGGCACCGTAAGTCCCGGCCAGGAGTGCATTGCGGAAGTCACTGTAGTTAATCATCAGGTGATCCGCGCGCACATTGATGGTGTTCTTGCTGAGCCACGACACGCCCGGGACGCGGAACTCGTAGGACGCACCGGCACCCACCGTGATGCTATGGAAGGCGGCGAGCTCTCGGTCGCGCGCCATGAAATTCTGGAAGTCGGCGCGCGGGAACAGGTCGCTGTAGAAGTCGGCGTGGGTCTGTTTGTAGAAGCGCAGGCTGCCGTCGAAGATCCAGCGCTTCCAGGCCGGGTGGGTGTAGTCGAGCTCAACGGTGTTCGCCTTCACGCCCCAGGTGTCGCTGTAGAAACGGTACTGGCCGGTGATGGCTGCGCGGTAGGGCAGGTAGTACTTGAGTTGCACCGAGGTGGCGTTGCTGGTGCGCGTGTTGGGGTACACCTGGTCCGCGAGCGTGAAGCCTTCACCCACGCCCGGGGAGAGGTAGCGGATCTTGCGATACGGATTGGCGAGGTAGCCCTGATCGGTCAGCAGTTCGTAGTTGACACCCAGGATCATGTTACGCGTCAGGATCTGGCTCAACGACAGGGAGTAGCCGCGGTGATTCGCGATCTGGTGAAAGGTCGGATCATTGATGATCTGGCCTTCCGGAGTCTTGATGTCCCGGTAGACGTTGTCCCAGGCACGCCTGTAACCCATGGTGACGGTAGTGAGGTCGCCGAACATGTCCTGGCTCACCGAGTAGAACGTGGTGTCGGCGATGTAGTCGGGCTCCTTGCTGTGGATGTAGCCGACGCTGTAGGTCGTCTTGCCATGCTGGTAGTCCGCGCCCGCGTTCTCCTGCTTGCGCACTTCGTGGTAGGGACTTGCCGAGAGCTTCACATCGATCGAGGCACTCGAGATCATGTCCTCGTAGTAGCCGGCCGACAGCGACAGGTTGTCGCCGACTTTCTTGCGCACCAGCAGCTCCGGTCCTTCCACCGTGATATCGCCGCCGTTATAGACGTGCCACAGGACATCGGCGCGGTCATCCGGAAGCACTCCGGCCAGCACCGGGGCGGTGATCACGATCAGCGCCGTGAGCGTGCGCGCGAACGCGCTCAAACCGGAGACCGGACGCGTACCCGCGGGCTGCGCCGCGTCCCTTAGTTGCATCCGCACCCGCCGCCGACCGCGCCGGTGCCGCCGTGGGCGCCCTCGCGGGTCTCGAAGACATGCTCGAGGTAGACGCTCGAGACCGGGTTGCGGTTGAAGGACATGATGGGATCGGCGAAGTGTTCGCGCTCGTAGGGCTTCACCCATGGGGTGGGCGTCGCGCAGCCGGCGAGCGCTGTCAGCAGCACACCCGCGAGCAGCGCGCGTGTCATCTTGTTCACCGTCGCCTCCTCATGTTCGCCTCCTGCCAGGCGCGCCGCCCGCCGCCTATTCGCGGATCAGGCTGCGGATGCTGTCGAGGTACTCGTTCTCGTCGCCGGGCCGGTAACTGCGGTGGATCAGCCGCACCTTGCCGGCGCGATCGATGATGACGCTGGTCGGCATGCCGGCCACATCATACAGCTTGCTGACCTTGCTCTCCGTATCGTAGAGGATCGGAAAGCTCACCGGTGTCTCCTTCAGCCACGCGTTGGCGGCGTTCGAGTCCGGCTCCACGTTCACCCCCAGCATGGTGAAACCAAGCTTGTTGTACTTTTTGTAAATGCCTTCGAGCAACGGCATTTCCTGGCGGCACGGTCCGCACCAGCTCGCCCAGAAATTGATCATCACCACCTGGCCCTTATACTGCGCGAGGCTCACGTTGTGGCCGCCGCGGGCAGCGAGGCTGAACTGCGGCGCGGCGGCGCCCGGGGCGCCCGCCAGCGCCGGCACGCACAGCAGCAGGGCGGCGGCGAAGGCTGCGATAGGATTCCTCATCATACGTCCTCTTAGAAAAACACGGTCGTGCCGATGCGTGCCTCGATGTTGTTGGTGAGCTTGGCGGAGCCGAGCACGCTCGACTGGAACACCCGATCCTCGACCGTGATGTGCACCGCCAGCCAATCCACCGGCACTACGCGATAACCGGCGCCGAAGTTCACCGTGAACTTCTTGTCACCGGCGAACTGGGTGCTGCCGATACCGCCGAGAATGTAAAAAGCGCTCGTCATGGCGCGGCCACGACCGATGAAAGCCTCGCCAGGCAGGAAGTTGTAGCCCAGCGAGAGATCGTAATACGTGAAGCGCCTCTCAGACCCGGTAAGCAGATTGATCTTCGAGAGCGTTTCAAAACTGGTGAACCCGGCGGTGGCGCGGCCGGCCTCGCCCTGGAAGAAGAAATCCTCGGTGATGTGGTAGGCGGCGGTGACGCCATACAGAGGATGCGTGCCGAAGTCCTCGATCGAGAGCATGCCGTAGTCCAGGCCGAGCTCGATGTTGGAGCTCTTGATGCGTGGCACCTTGATAGTGCGGCGCGCGACTTCCGGTTCGATGACGCGCGGCGGGGTCGTCGTGTCATCCGTCTGCTGGGCGGCGGCCGCCTGCGAGTCCGTGGCGCCCGACGCGTGGCGCTGCGCACGCTGCTGGTACCAGTTGCGCACCGAGGCGCACCCTGGCAGCCCCGCCAGCACCACGGCTAGAAGAAGAATGCGAATCCCATTTTCCATTCGTCAGCTTCCTCGTTCTCGTTGCGCTTGGTGAATATATAGTGAGCCTTGTACTCCGCGCGCAGGAAAAAGCGCCGCGTGAGGTAGTAGCGGATGCCGCCGCCGACGTAGGCGGACTGCTCGGTGCGGACGATGGGCTGCACCAGCGTTGCCTTGGGCTCGGTGTGCAGCAGGCCCACCCCGAGCGTTACGAATGGCGACCAGCGCGATTCGGGCGCGAACACGTGCGCCAGTCCGAGGTCGAGCGTCTCGCCGTTGGAGTAGCGACCCAGGAACTGCCCGGCCGCCGCTTCCAGCGCCAGCTGCGAATTGAATGACGCCGAGTAGTACGCCGATATGAGGTTCGCCCCGCCGTAGGCGCCGGCGAACATGCCCAGTTCGAAGTGATGCGCCGTAAAGCCGGCGCGCTCGCCGAGGTCGAAGCTAAAGGGCGCGCCGTCGGCCCGCTCCGTCAAGAGCATGTCGCGTTGCGAGGCCCAGCCCTCGACGCCGCGCTCGGTGCGCACCTTGAACCAGTCGGTGCGGCGGAACAGCACCTCCACACTCTCATCGCGGGGCACCGCGTGGAACACCGGGAAGCCGCGCCCGGGCCCGGTGTGCAACTCCAGGTACGGCTGGCGCACGAACACTTGCAGGTAGTCGCGCGCCTGCGCGAACGCCGGGGCGAGGAAGCAGACAAACAAGGCGCCCGCGAGGAGGAGGCGACGCCCGCGCGTGCTCAGGTGGCGCTCAATTGGCCGGAGCCGCGAACGGGTCGTTGAAGTACTGTGCGCCAATATCCAGCCATTCCGACAACAGGCGAAGTTCCGCCGGGTTCAGCCAGCCCGCGTGTGTGCCTGCGGCACCCGTTGCGAAGCGGTTCAGAAACGCAGCCGACAGCCCGCCATTCGCGCTGCCCGCATCCATATACGGGCCAAAGGTCTGCGTGATCGGCCCGTTGACGCCCATGGTAACCGTATTGTGAGGGAACAGCAGCTGCTGGTACGAGGTGAATTCGGGCACCACGTTGGACGCGGATTTGGTCAGATCGAGATTACCCGCCGGCGTTTGCGCCGCAGCCGCCGCGTTCAATGGGTTGTGACAGCCCGCCTGTGAGCAGGTCACGTTGCTGCCCGGCACGCCGTTCAGCGAGCCCGTCCGCGTCGCCAAATCCCAGATCGGCTGAATGATCGTCGGATAGTTGATGACGATGCGGCAGTTCGATGACCACGAGGTCTGACACAGCGCGGTGGTCGGCGGCGCCGGGACGCTGCTGGTGGAGGGATCCGTGTAGGCGTACTTGACGGGCGTGCCGGGCGTGGCCTGCGCCGGATCAGTCCACACATCGGTGTACAGCACGTTGACGCTCGGGACCATCTGCAGGCACGGCGGATTGTCGTTGGCGCAGCTCGCCGCCATGCGCGCCTGCGCCATGGTTTGTCCGGCTTGCGGTATGAAGGCGAGCGGACCTGAGGCGTAGGTGTGCGGAAACGCCGCGCCTCCGGCCGCTCCTGGCCACGCGGATGCGAAAGTGCCGAAGCGGCCATGCGAGAATCCCGGTTGGGTCTGCTGTGCGCCGGCGGGCGTGTGACAGCCGTTGCAGGAGACCACTTCACCGCGTTTCAGCTGCAGCCATACGCCCTGATCGGGCCGATAGCGGCGGGCGTTCACATCGAGCAGGCTCACCTCGAAAGCCACCTCGGCGGGCACCTCGATGCGCACCGAGCCGTCCGGCTCGATGGGCGCGTAGCCTAAGATCTCACGCATGAAGTTACTGGCGCCGAAGTCCCCATCGGTCAGCTTCAGGACCGTTTTGTCCGGGATGGACACGGCCTTGACCAGGCGGATGAAGCGTGCCGGCTGCGTGCCTGCCGGAGTAAGCCCGGGATCCGCCAGCGTGGCGATGTTCGGCATGGCGGTGTCCTGACCATCGATGTCGTAGACACTCCTTATATCTATGACGCCGACGCCGGCGTTCACCAGGTCCTGATCGAGGTCGACACCAGGCACCTTGTCGAGAATGATGTTCGGCAGCGGGCGCGGCTGCGTCGCCACGACGTCGGTCACCATCAGGCCCTCGACCGGCGCCATCACCGGCAGCAGCGTGTTCTGCGACGGATCGAACATCCACACGCTGTACAGCGGCGGCGCCACCACCGGGTTGGGTGCGGCGAGCGTCGTCGAGTCGCACGGCACGATCCGCGGCGGCGTCTGGGTCTGATCCAGCAGCCGGCACTGCGACCAGCTGACGAGAATGCGGTTGGTGTTATCCCACAGCGGATAGCCGGAGTTGAAGCGCCCGCCGGGCGAGGGACCGGGAATGGTGACCACGTTGTAGGTCGTCGCCGGAGTCTGGCCCGGGCCCTTGAGATTGGTGTTGCTCGCCGGGAAGGGCTCGGTGTTCTCCACGTACTGCAGGCCGTTGACCATGGCCAGATCGCCGCCGAAGTCGACGCCGGTGTACTGGCGGATGAGCGTGAGTATGCTGCCGTTCTGCATCTCGTGCGGGTGCACGAACTCAACCACCGTGCCGTTGCTGCCGGTCAGGTGGCTGTTGACACCGTAGTACAGCTCCAGGTCCGTGCCGTCCGGATTCGAGGAGTACAGCGACATGGCGTCATGACCGGGCGCATTGTCCCAGCGGCTCCACAGCACGCGCCCGTTCGCCAGCACCGTGGCGTCGCGGTCGTGGCTCTGGTTGAACGAGATCTGGTGGATATTGGTACCGTCCGAGTTCATGACCTCGAGCACGAAGTTGTCCTCGACGCGCGCCTCGTCGAGCGCGGAGAACTGCGGGCGCAGCTCATTTAGCAGCACGCCCTGTGACTGCGTCTGGCGCGTGGTGGTAAACACAATGCGTCCGTCCGGCAGATAGTGCGGCGAGACGTCATTGACGGTGAGCGGATCCGGATCGCTGGCAGGATTGATGACCGGTCCGAGGGTGTTGGTTACCGGCACGTACTGCCAGATGCGCCACGACGGCGGCTTCATCGGATTCTGGTTGGCGGCCAGGGGTCCGCGCATGGCGAACACCACCCTGGTGCCGTCGGCGGAGACGTCCACATCCTTGATGTTGTAGACGGCGCCGGCGGTGATGCGCGCCGTGATGTTGGTCTCGGCGGCGCTCGGTGAGGCTGCCGCGCGCTCATACAAATCCGCCGCCCCCGGCACCACGTCGTTCATGACGCGCAGGTCGTCCTGCACCACGTTGCCGCCCGCATCCACGGGCACCGCACGCTTCACGTAGAAGATCGGATAGTCGAGGGTCGCGGGGTCGCCTGCCTGGCTGTTGGCGATGTTGACGCTGCCGCCGCCGCTGCAGGCGCTGAGCCCCGCGGCAAGCGCCATAGCCAACGCGGCCCACGACAGGGCGCCAGCCGCTCCCCGCCGGCCGCGCCGTGGCTGCATGGGCGCAGCCGCGGCGCCTGTGCTTACGTGCGCCATCGACGCGAATGTAACGTAATTCGGTTCCACGCTGATTACTTTTGCCTTAAAGCTAATTCCGTCACGGCGCGCGACCGCGTTCCGCGGTTCCCTGCACTTTCGAGGGTGCAGCGCCGATCGCTCCTACTAGGTAGTCGTTCGGTCGGGCGCTCGCCGTGACCGGCCTCGCAGTTTGCCGCGCGAAGCGTCGCGCGGGACGCAACCCAACACAAGTGTCGGTGCCAGGCGACGTCAGCCACTTGAGACAGCGGGGACGGGAGGAGACGAACCGTATAGTCCGGTACGCACCGGGCATTTTCGGGAGTTAACGAGCGCCATGAGTGTCATGACTGACAATCGAAAAGCGAGTTCGCGTGGCACGCGCCGCGTGGCGCTGGCCACGGCCTGGTGCGCCCTGGCGCTGGCGCAGTTCAGCAGCAGCGCCCTCGCGGGCCCTGCCGAGCAGGCCAAGCGTATCTATGAGCGCATCGCCGGCGTGCCCCCGCCGCCTGCGGTGCTGGTGAGCATGGTGAACGCGATCAATGCCAGTCCGGGCCAGACCGGCCTCATGAACGCGGCGGCGATCGCTACCCAGGCGCCGACCTTCTACAACGTGACGCTCAAGAATCTGGTGATCCCCTGGACCAACCGCGACCAGACGGTGTTCGCGCCGTTCAATGACTACGCCGCGACCGTGATCGGCATGGTGCGCGACAACGTGGCCTTCAACACCCTGCTGTCGGCCGACATCCTCTACACCGTCAACGCGCCGGGGCTGCCGGCGCCTTCCAACGCCAGCAACGCCCACTACGCCACGGCCGAAGCCAGCGGCGTTGATTTGAGCACGGCGCTGAAGGCCACGAGCCAGTCGGCGGTCTACGGCACACCGACGGCGGCGACCGCCGGTGTGCTCACCACCTACGGCGCCGAGTCCGCGTTCTTCATCAACGGCACCAACCGCGCCATGTTCCGTTTCACGATGATCAATCACTTTTGCAGCGACATGCCGACGCTCATGGATACCACGCGGCCGTCGGACCGCATTCGCCAGGACGTGGCCCGCTCTCCCGGCGGTGACAGCCGCATATTCCTCAACAATTGCGTCGGCTGCCACAGCGGCATGGACCCCATGGTGCAGGCGTTCGCCTACTACAACTTCGCCGGCACGCTCGGCGCGGTCACCAACACCGGCACGATGCAGTACACGCCCGGCCAGGTGCAGCCGAAGTACTTCATCAATGCCACCAATTTCCCCTTCGGTTTCGTGACCCCGGATGACAGCTGGTCAAACCGCTGGCGCTCAGGTCCGAACACGGTGCTCGGCTGGTCGGCTGCGCTGCCCGGCAGCGGCAACGGCGCCAAGTCGCTCGGTCAGGAGCTGGAGTCGAGCGCCACCTTCGCCCGCTGCCAGGTGACCAAGGTGTTCCAGGCGGTGTGCTTCCGCGCGCCGGTAAGCGCCGCTGATCTTGTGACTGTTGGCAACATCACCTCCAGTTTCACCTCCGGCGGCTACAACCTGAAGACTGTGTTCCAGCAGTCCGCCGCCGCGTGCCCGGGTTCTTGAAGGAGCCGTCATGAACAGGGAGCCCCTCATGAGCTTTGTGACGCGCACTCACCGCGCGCTCTTATGCCTGGTCGCGTTGCTGGCACTCGCCGCCTGCAGCGGCGGTGCCTCGACGCAGGTCAACCAGCTGGCCACGGCGCCGGGAAGCGGGGCGCAGACCTACACCGGCCCCGCACCGGCCAACGCCGACGTGCAGGCCTTCAAGGTTTCGCTGTGGCAGAACGTCACGCCTGCGGACCGCTGCGGCGGCTGTCACCACCAGGGTGGCCAGTCGCCGATGTTCGCGCGCACCGACGATGTGAACCTCGCCTACCAGGCCGCTGGTCCGTTGGTGAACCTCACCAACGCCAGCCTGTCGGAACTCGTCGTCAAGGTCGACAGCGGTCACAACTGCTGGGTGTCCGACCCGTCGGCGTGTGCTGCCACCATGCTGGTGTGGATCCAGAACTGGATCGGCGCCGGATCTGCCTCCACCTCGCAGGTGACCCTGGTCGCCCCACCGGTGCAGGTGGCGGGCGGCGGCAAGCAGTTCCCCGCCGATCCGACGGCGTTTGAGAACACCGTCTTTCCGCTGCTGACCAAGTTCTGCTCCGGTTGCCACACGCCGAGCTCCGCCAGCGCGCAGCAGCCGTATTTCGCCGATGCTTCCAACCCCACGGGGTCGTACATCGCGGCGCAGCCGAAGATCAATCTCGCCACCCCGAACCAGTCGCGCTTCTACGAGCGCCTGGCGGACGACATGCATCACTGCTGGGCTACGCCGTCCTCCGGCGGCGCTCCGGACTGCCCCGGCAGCGCGGCCGTGATGCTGACGGCCCTGACCAACTTTGCCAACGGCATTCCGGTCACGGCGATCGATCCGTCGCTGGTGGTGTCGAACGCCGTCAAGCTCACCCAGGGCACGATCGCCGCGGGCGGCAACCGCTACGATGCCAACGTCATCGCCAAATACATGTTCGAGACCGGCCAGGGCAGCACCGCCTTTGACACCAGCGGCGTCACGCCCGAAGCGGACCTGGCGCTGTACGGTAACGTCAGCTGGGTCGGCGGCTGGGGCATCAACATCGCCCAGGGTGCGTCGGCGCAGGCCTCCACCGGCACGAGCCAGAAGCTCGCCACGATGATCCAGTCCTCGGGTGAGTATTCCATCGAGACATGGGCGGCGCCCGCCAACGTCGCCCAGACCAACGCCTGGATCGTGAGCTACTCTGGCAGCAACACCACGCGCAACGTGACGCTCGGACAGGCTGCCACCCAGTACGAGGGCCTCACGCGCTCGAGCGTCACCAACACCGCGGGCATGCCGCCGCTCCTGACAACCACCGCCAACGGCGCCGCCCAGGCGGCGCTGCAGCACATCGTGCTCACCTACGACCCGGTCAACGGCCAGAAGCTTTATGTCAACGGCGTCTATACCGGCGACATGGATCCATCCAAGGGCGGCACGTTCGCCAACTGGGACAGCACCTTCGCGCTGGTGCTCGGCAATGAAACCACCGGTCAGCGCCAGTGGCAGGGCGTCATCAAGTTCGTCGCCATCCACAACCGCGCCCTCACCCCGGCGCAGATCCAGCAGAACTTCGCCGCCGGCGTCGGCCAGCGCTACTTCCTGCTGTTCGGGGTCGAAGCGCTCTCGGGTGTGTCGCAGTCGTACATCCTTTACCAGGCGAGTCAGTACGACAACTACACCTACCTGTTCGATCAGCCGAAGTTCATCAGTCTGGATCCGAACGCGACCGTGCCGGCCAATCTGCCCATCAGTGGCATCCGCATCGGCGTGAATGGCACGCTGGCGCCGGCGGCCCAGTCATTCGCGACCCTTCACGCCTCGGTCGGCGGCGCGAACTACACCGCCGCCAACGGCCAGCTGCTGTCCAATCTCGGCACCGTCATTCCGGTGCAGCTCGGCTCGGCCAACGACCTGTTCTTCCTGTCCTTCGACCAGATGGGCAGCCACGTGCATGCGTTTGTCGACCCGCCGGGTGTGCCGACGCCGGCGGTGCCCGACGAAACCCCGGTGCCGGACTTCGGCGTCGCGACCTTCGAGCGCTTCAACAACTCGCTGGCACGTGTCACCGGCGTGCCGATCAACGACCCGGTGGTGCAGACGCTCTACAACAGCGTGCAGCAGGCGATGCCCGCCGGGCCGTTGATCGCGGCGTTCCTGCCCTCGCACCAGGCCGCGTTCTCGCAGCTGGCGAATGCCTACTGCGGTGAGTTGCTGACCAACCCGACCTACGCGGTGCAGCTCAATGCGTTCTTCCCCGGACTGAGCGTCAGCCTCGGCGGCAACGCCGGGACGTTCTTTGCCTCGGCCGGCAACCGGCAGATCGTCGAGACCGGATTGGTCAACAACGCGGTAGGCATCAGCGTGTCGCCTGTTACGGCGAGCGCGGTGACCAACGAGGTGGACGCACTGCTCCAGCGCGTAGCCACCCTCAACCCTGCCGCCACCGTCTCGATCGCCACCCAGGCCGCCTGCACCGCGACGCTCGGCAGCGCCGCGGTGACACTGCAGTGATGCGGATTGAAGGAGTAATTGCAGATGCTCATTCGTAACAAGCCCCCCCGCCCCCACCAACCCGGGGAGCCGCTGCTGCACGAAAACCATGCGCGCCCGGTCACGCGACGCGACTTCCTGGGCGCCGGGCTGCTGAGCGCGCAGGGCATGGTGATCGGCTCGGCGTGGCTCGGGGGCCTGCTCAAGGCCCGCGCCGCCAATGCCGGCGGACCGACCCTGTCGCCTGATATCACGGCGCTGCTGGGCAACGGGCAGTGCAACGTGCCCACCAAGTCAAGCGGTGTGCCGTTCATCTGCTTCGATCTTGCGGGCGGCGCGAATCTCGTCGGCTCGGAGGTACTGGTGGGCGTGCAGGGCGGACAGGCCAACTTCCTCTCGACCGCCGGCTTCGGCAAGCTCGGCGTGCCGGGCAACATGGTGCCGACTTCGAGCACCTTCGTCAGCAGCGCGCTCGGGCTGCTGTGGCACTCCGACGGCGCCATCCTGCGCGGTATTCTCTCCAAGGCGACGACGCCGGCGACCGCGGCCGGCACCAACGGCGCGGTGATTCCGGCCATGTCGCAGAACGACACCCAGTCCAACACCACCAACGCCATGTACGGGATCGCGGCGGCAGGCGCGCAGGGCCTTTTGCTTACGCTGGTGGGCACCGAGTCCTCCGTGTCCGGCGGCAACTCGATGGCGCTGATGTACACCATCAACCCGGCGCTGCAACCCACGACCATTTCGCAACCCTCGGATGCCACCGCGCTGGTGAATACCGGCGGTGCCACCGCCGATCCGGTCGCGGTTGCAGTGCTCGAGTCGCAGGCGCGCATCTCCGGGGCCACCACCTTGTATCAGTCGGGTACCGAGACCAGCATTGGCGGCGCGCTGAGCGCGCCCAGTGGCGGCACGCCCGGCGTGCAGCTCCTGAGCGACCCGGTGGCGGATACCGCGCTCAAGAACCAGGTGCGCTGCGCGTACGTGAAGTCCGCGAATACGGCCGCTGTCTACGGTAACCCCGCCTCGCTCGATCCAACGCAGGATCCAATGATCATCGGCGGCGCCGCTCCCATTTTCAGCGCCGCGGACTTCACCGACTCGGACGTGCAGATGACCGCCACCGTCATGAAGCTCGTGCTCGACGGCTATGCCGGCGCCGGCACCATTGCGATGGGCGGCTACGACTATCACGACGGCACGCGCGCCACGGGCGAGACGCGCAATTTCAAGGCGGGCCAGATGATCGGCGCGGTGCTCGAGTACGCGCAGCGCAAGGGCACGCCGGTCATGATCCAGGTGCTCAGTGACGGCTCCCTGAGTGCCAATAGCATGGTCGACACCAGCACCGCCGGCCGCAACAAGCTCGGCTGGCAGGGCGACAACTCGTCCGTGGCGGCGACCTTCTTCCTGGTGTACAGCCCGGCTGGCCGGCCGGTGCTGCGCAACGGCACCGCCGGGCAGCAGATCGGCTACTTCAGCTCCGACGGCTCGGTCGTCACGAGTTCCAGCCCGGCGGCCAATTCAGTCAACCAGATTCCGGAACTCATCATCCTCAACTACATGGGGCTCATGGGCACGGATGCGCAGTTCACCAGCAAGTTCCCGATGCAGGGACTGGGCGGCACCGCGGCCTTGGGCGCCATGACGGCGTTCGAGCCGATCGTGTGAGCCTTTCCAGGGCGGGGGCGGGCCCCGCTCGCGCGTCGCGTCGCGGCGACGCGCGCCACGCGCCGCTCGTTTTCACGCGCGCCGCGTTGACAGTGTGAAGCGCGCTGTGCCAGTTTCCATCGCTTAGCTGGCGCGCAGGTCGCTTCCATTGGTCAAGGATCATTCTTGAGTCTGCCACGGCCGTATGGCCCGCCCGCGCAGGATGTGCACCGGCGCACGCTCGCGGCCCTATGGCTGTGCGCCGCCGCCCTTACCGGCGGTGCCGCAGCGGCGGCGCTCGCCCAGGCGCCGCACGCCCTGATCGGCCGCCCGGCGCCGGAGTTCACGCTGCACGCGGCTGGCGGCATCAACGTGCGTCTCGGGGAGCATCGCGGTGAGGTGGTAGTGCTGAGTTTCTGGAGCGGCGGCTGTGGGGTATGCCGTTCCCAGTTGGCGGCCCTCGATCGCAGTCTCGCCACCTATGCTTCCGCGGGCCTGAGGGTCTACGGCATCGGCGTCGACGACGCTCCACAGCGGGCGCTCGAGTTTGCGCAGCGTGCGAAGGTCAGCTTCCCGATGCTCCTTGATCCTGGCAAGACGGCGGGCCGTGCCTACGACGTCGACAACCTGCCGATGACCGTACTGATCGATCGCGGCGGCACCGTGCGCTACGTGCTGCGTGACTTCAGCGACAGGAGCGATGAACTTTACCTAAAGCAGCTGCGCGCGCTGCTGAACGAATGATCGGAACCATCATGCTGCATATCCCGTTCGTGATTCCTGCCGCTTCCCGCATGCGGCGCGCACCGTGGCTGCGCGCTCGCGCGGGATGGCTGTTGGGCCTGGCGCTGATCGCAGCGCCGCTGACGCTTGCCGCGCCGCCGGCCGCACCGGGCACGCCGCCGCCGGCAACCGCCGCTACGCCCCAGCCGGCCGAGACCCCGGCGCCGCAGACCGCAGGGGACGCCGACACGCGCGGCCTCGACCAGGAGGTTCAGGGCCTGAAGAAGGACGCGGTCGATCTGAACAAGGACCTGTTCATTCTCGAGGAGGAACTGCTGTTCCCCGCCAACACCCAGGTGGCGGTGTTCCTGTCGATGGACGTGGGGGATTTTTTCGCACTCGATTCGGTGCAGCTGCGGATGGATGACAAGGAAGTCATCAACTACCTGTACACGCCGCGCGAAGTGCAGGCGCTGCTCAAGGGCGGCGTGCAGCGCCTGTACGTGGGCAATCTGAAGGTCGGCCACCACGAGCTGGTCGCTTACTTCAACGGCCAGGGTCCGAACGACCGCGCCTACAAGCGCGGTGCATCCATCCGCTTCGACAAGGGCGTCGGGGCGAAGTACCTGGAGCTGAAGATAAACGACAAGCAGCAGAAGCTGCAGCCCGAGTTCGTGATCAAGGACTGGGAGTAGGCGCCCTGTCCCTGGCCGCCGCCATCCGCGCGCTGCTGCTCGCCGCCTGTGCGGCGCTGCTCGCCATACCGGCGGACGCCCGTCGTCACGACCCGGAGAAGCTGCCGATCACCCGCATCCGCGACCTGCACTACGGCGATGCACTCTTCTATTACTACCAGGACAAGCAGCTTGACGCGCTGACGCGCCTGCTCGCCTACGAGCACTGGCAGCGCCTGCCTCACCACGAGGAGGAGGCGCAGCTCCTGATGGGCAGCCTCTACCTCCAGCTCGGCATGCACAACGAGGCCGGGGAGTTGTTCGAGCGGCTGCTGACCAACGATGTGCCCACCGGAGTACGCAACCGCGCCTGGTTCTACCTGGCGCAGGTCTGGTACGCCCGCGGCTACCTCGACAAGGCGGACGCGGCGCTGCGCAGGATCAACGGCCGGATGTCGGCGGACCTCGAAGCCCGCAAGGAGCTGTTGTTCGCCAATGTGCTGATGCACGAGGGCCGTTTCGATGAGGCGATCCGGCTGTTGTCGAGCTGGCGTGGGTCGTCGGTCTGGTCGGCATACGCGCGCTTTAACCTGGGGGTCGCGCTGGTGCGCACCCAGCGCCTGGCCGATGCCGAGCCGTTCCTCGTCGCGGTCGGCTCGATGATCGCCGACACCTCGGAGATGCTGGCACTGCGTGACCGCGCCGATCTCGCGCTCGGCTTTGCCTACCTGCAGGCCAATCAGCCCGCCAAGGCGGTGCCGGCGCTCGCGCGCGTACGGCTCAACGGGCCGTATTCGGACAAGGCGCTGCTCGGCACCGGCTGGGCGGACGCCGCGCTCGGCAATTACCAGGGCGCGCTCACGCCGTGGATGGAGCTGCGCAACCGCAACCTCCTCGACGCGGCCGTGCAGGAATCGTATCTCGCGGTGCCGTATGCCTTCGGCAAACTCAACGCCAACGCCCAGGCGGCCGACTACTACGAGCGCGCGATCGAATCCTTCACGACCGAGGACGGGCGGCTGGACGCGGCGATCGCCCGCATCGAGCAGGGCGATATGCTCAAGCGCGTGCTCGCTGTGGACGCGGAACGCGACAGTGAGCGCGCGCCGCGCGGCGGCTGGTTCTGGCAGCTCAAGGAGCTCCCGGATGCTCCCGAGTCGCGTTACCTGTACGCGGTGCTCGCCGGCCACGATTTCCAGGAGGGTCTGAAGAACTACCGCGACATGGTGTTCCTGGGCAGCACGCTCGCGCGCTGGAGCGACAGCATGGAGGCTTTCCAGGACATGATCGACGCGCGCGATCGTGCCTATGCTGAGCGCGTGCCGCGCGCGCGGGAGTTGCTCGCCTCGGGCGCGGTGGACCACCTGCAGCAGCGCGACGTCGTGCTGCAGCACCAACTGCGTGACGTCATCGCCCGCCACGACGTAGCCGCTCTCGGCACTGATTCCGAGCGCGCGCAATGGGCGCGTGTGCGGCGGGTGGAGGCGGCAATGGGCGGCGCGCCTGATACGCCTGAGAACCCGGAAGTGCACGAGCGGCTGGCGCTGGTGAAAGGCGTGCTGCAGATGAGCCTCGAGGATGCCTGGGGCGCGCGGCTGTGGCAGGTGCAACGCGACCTCAAGGATCTGGACGTCACGCTGCGCGAGGCGCAGAGCCGCTGGATCCGGGTGCAGCGGGCGCTGCACAACATGCCGGCGAACACCGGGGAGTTTGCGGCCCGGGTCGCCTCGCTCAAGACACGCATCGATGCCATCCAGGCGCGCATCGCGGCCACCCAGGAAAAACAGAGCGCCTACCTTGCGCAGATCGCCGTGAACGAACTCACGCAGCAGAAGGAACGCCTGGCGGCGTACCAGATACAGGCACGCTTCGCACTCGCCTCGATGTATGACCGGGCGGCAAACTCGGAAAGCCGCGCCAAGAGCCCGACGCCGGTCCAGAAGGGCGTGGAGCCTGAGCAGCCGGCCGCGACGCCCGACGACACGCCAGCCCCCGAGCCTGTGCCCGCGGCGCCACCGACGCCGGTGCCGCCGCCGTGAGAGCCCTGACGTCATCGTTCACCGCGCGAGCGCTCGCGTTCGCGATGCTGCTCGGGGGGGCGCCTGCCGGCGCGCAGGCCCAGACCATTGGCGATCTCGCCGAGCACAAGGTGGAGGTGCACAAGGACACCGCGGCGACCGCCAGCGTCGCCGGCGCCATGGAGAATTACCGGCGCTTTCTGCAGTTGCAGAACACCGACCCGAAGCTGCGCGCCGAGGCGCTGCGGCGCCTCGGGGATCTGAACCTCGACGCCGATGAAATGCAACGCCTGGAGCAGGAGGTCACGATCACCGACCTGCAGGGGAGCGAGGCGATCCGGCTCTACACGACACTGCTGAAGGCGTACCCGGACTACGCGCGCAACGACCAGGTTCTCTATCAGCTGTCGCGCGCCTACGAGACCACCGGCCACGCCGAGCAGGCGCTGGCTACCCTGGATCGCATCGTGCAGCGCTACCCCGGCAGTCCGCAGCTGCAGGAAGTGCAGTTCCGGCGCGGCGAGATCCTGTTTTCCGCGCGGCGCTACGCGGAGGCCGAGAGCGCCTACGCGGCGGTGATCCAGCACGGCCCGTCGGAGTTCTACCAGCAGAGCCAGTACAAGCACGGCTGGTCGCTCTTCAAGCAATCCAAGACGCTCGAGAGTCTGCCGTCCTTCGGCGCGGTGCTCGACCAGGAGCTCGGCACCGGACCCAAGGGCAAGCGGCTCGAGAGCCTCAAGCGCGGCGATCGCGAGCTGGTCGAAGACACCCTGCGGGTGATGAGCATCACCTTCTCCTACAACGAAGGCTCCGCGACGCTCGAGCAGTTCCTGAAAACCCATGGCGACAGGCCGTACGCGTGGCTCTTGTACTCGCGACTCGGCGATCTGTACGTGGAAAAGCAGCGCTTTCAGGACGCCGCCACCAGCTATCGCGCCTACGTGGCCCGCGATCCCTACAGCGATCACGCTCCGGATCTGGCGATGTCGGCCATCGAGGCCTACAGCAAGGGCGGCTTCAGCCAGCTGGTGCTGGATGCCAAGCATGAGTTCGTCGAGCGCTACAACTTCGACTCGCCCTACTGGAAGAACCGTACGCGCGCCGACCATCCGCGGGTGGTGCAGGAGCTGAAGGTCAATCTCAAGGACGTCGCGACCTACTTCCACGCCACGGCGCAGAAGTCCAGGCGCGTCGAGGATTTCCAGGAGGCGGCCCGCTGGTACCGCGCGTACCTCAAGTCCTTCCCCGAAGATGCGGATTCGGCGGCCACCAATTACCTGCTGGCGGAGACACTCTTTGAGAGCCATCAGTACCAGGACGCGGCCACCGAGTACGAGCGCACCGCCTACGACTATCCGCGCAACGACAAGTCAGCGACCGCAGCCTACGCCGCACTGGTGTGCTATCAGAAAGCGGAAGAGAGTCTTGCGGGCGCGGACAAGCAGGCCTGGCACAAGCGTGCCACGGACTCGGGCGTGAAATTCGCCCAGACCTTCCCCGAGCACCCCGACAGCGCCGGCGTCCTCACCCGGGCCGCGGAGGAAATTTTCGCCGCCGGTGACCGGCCGCGCGCCATCGCCATCTCGCAATCCATTCTCGCGCGCTCCCCGCCGGTGGACGCCGCCAAGCAGCGCATCGCCTGGACCATCATCGCGCAGGCGCATTTCGACGCCGCGGAATACGCGCAGGCGGAGCCGGCTTACAGCCAAGCCCGCGCGCTGGCCGGCGGCGATGAGAAAATGCGTACCGACCTCACCGAGCGCCTCGCCGCCTCGGTGTACAAACAGGGTGAAGCGAAAGCCAAGACGGGTGACGGCGGTGGCGCGGTGGAGGACTTCCTGCGCGTGGCGCGGGTCGCGCCGGACTCGAAAATCCGCGCCAACGCGCAGTACGATGCGGCGGCCGAGCTCATCACCCTCAAGCAGTGGGATCGCGCCATCGGCGTGCTCGAGGATTTTCGCCGCCAGTTTCCGCAGCATGAGCTGCAGCGCGAAGTGACGCGCAAGCTCGCGGTCGCCTACAGTTCGGCCAACCGGCCGGGCGAGGCCGCCGGGGAGTTCGAGCGCATCGCGGCGAATCCGGCGGAAGAGCGCTCCGTGCAGCGCGAAGCGCTCATGCAGTCCGCGGACCTGTACGCGAAGGCGGGCAACACGCCCAAGGCGATTGGCATGCTCGAGAAGTTCGTGGCGGCAAATCCTGCGCCGCTCGGCGACGCGGAAGAAGCCCGCCAGCGCCTCGCGGACTATGCCGGCAAGAATGGGGACGCGGCGCGGCGCGACTACTGGTACCAGGAAATCATCAAGGCCGATTCCCAGGCCGGCACGGCCAGCACCGAACGCACGCACTACCTGGCGGCCAAAGCGCAACTGGCGCTCGCGCAGCGCCCGCGGGACGAATTTCGGGGCGTGCGCTTGAGCGCGCCGTTGAAGAAGAGCCTCGTGGCCAAGCGCAGCGCGCTCGAGACGGCCATGGACGCCTACAAGCGCGCCGCTGCTTACCAGGTCGCGGAAGTGACCACCGCCGCAACCTACGAGATGGCGGAACTGTATGGCACGCTGGCGAGCGATCTGTTGCACTCCGAGCGCCCGCCGAAACTGAAGGGTGATGAGCTCGAGGAATACAACTCGCTGCTCGAGGAGCAGGTGTTTCCGTTCGAGGAGGAAGCCATCAAGGCCCACGAGGTCAATACCGCGCGCACCCAGGCCGGGATCTGCGACGAGTGGGTGCGCAAGAGCTTCCAGGCGTTGGCGGTGCTCAAGCCCGCGCGTTACGGCAAGACGGAGGTGAGGCAGGATGTCGTTGCCAGCCTCGAATGAGGGCGTGCAGATCCGGTCCGGTGCCGCGCTTGCCGCGCGCCGCGGCGTCGCGCTGTGCTGCGCGTTGGGCTGGCTTGCCGCCTGCAGCAGCGCACCGAGCCGCCCGCCGGCGCCAGCACCCGTGCCGCTCAACGCGGCGCCGGTTGCCGCTCCGGCAACCGCAGCCGCGACCACCAATGCCGCCGCTGGCGCAGCGGCGGGAGCCGCGGCAGCGGTGACACCTCACCCGGAGGTGTCATTGGCGGCGCGTGCTGATTTCGAGCGCGCAGTGAACGTCATGCGCGCCGGGAACCTGAGCGAAGCGGAGCTGGAATTCAAACAGATCGCGCTGCAGTATCCGCAGTATGCAGCGCCGCTGGTGAATGTGGCGATCCTCAAGCGCAAGCAGGGCGAGCTTCCGGAGGCAGAGCAGTTGCTGAAAAGCGCGGTCGCGCGCGAGAGCGGCAGTGCCGTCGCCTGGACGGAACTCGGCGCCACGCAGAGCCTGCGTGGGGAATTCAAGGACGCAGCCAACTCCTACCAGGCCGCGATCACGGCCGATCCGCGTTACGCGCCCGCCTGGCGCAATCTCGGTGTGGTCGAAGACCTGTATCTGGGTGATCCGCACAGCGCGCTGACATCGCTCGAGCAGTACAAACAACTCAGCGGCGAAGACAAGCCCGTCAGCGGCTGGATTGCGGAGTTGCGCCAGCGCTTAGGGGTAGCGGCGGTGAAACCGCCTGCTGTGCAGGCGGCACCCGATGCTGCGGCGCCGCCGGCACCCGATGCCGCCGCGCCGCCGGCATCCCCCGGCAGCGCACCCCCACCCACCGTGACACCGGCGCCGGTCGCGACACCGGCCGCGCCTACCCCCGCGAAGGGAGCAAACTGAACATGCGCAGTTACCGGTTGTGCTGCCTCGTTTTCCTCGCAGCCTGCGTCGCACCTGGCGCGGTGGTCGTGGCCCAGGAGGCCGTGCCGCAAGCTGCCGCGCCAACGGCAACGCCGCCTGTCACGCCGCGTCCCATTGATATACCACGGCCGGACCAACTCGAGCCCGGTGTGAATACCACGGTAACCGGATCGAGGGCGACCGCGCCCCCGGGCAACGCCACCCGGAACGCACCGGCGCCGATCACCGCGCCTGCCGCTGCGCCCGCGTCCGCCGCGCCGCGCCAGGATGGCGCGCGCCCACGCAAGGGCGGCGACCGACTGGAACTGGAAACCACCGATATCACCGGCAACCGCGAATTGCCGAAGGTTCTGTACATCGTGCCGTGGAAGCGCTCGGACCTGAGCGATCTGGCGGGTAGGCCGCCGAACAGCCTGCTCGATGAGGTGCTGCAGCCGCTCGACCGGGATGTGTTCCAGCGCGAAAACCGTTATTACGACGCCCTGAAACCGGACGCCAAGGGGGCAAAAGCGGGCGCGGCACCCCTTTCTGGCGACAAGCCCTGAATTGCCGGCCCGGGTCGTGCAAGGATGAGAGCTGGGTCGCAGCTTTTTGAACTTATGTCATTCAGTTTTCATTGTATTAGTGCTTGTGTGTAGCGGTCATTCGAGCGATCACTTGAGCGGGAGTGTCAGATGTTTCTCTGGGATTTAATCGTACGATTCTTTCAGGGCGGTGGCTGGTTCATGTACCCCATCGCGATCGTGTTCGTGGTGGGTCTTGCCATCGCAGTCGAACGTTACATTTATCTCACCCACACCGCGGTGCGTAACCGCGGTCTGTGGAACGAGATCGTACCGTTGCTGGCACAGGGCAACTTCCGCCAGGTGGCGCAGACGACTTCCAAGTCCGACTCCGCCATCGGCCACATCCTTAACTACGGACTGGCGCGCATCCAGTCCGCGCGCCGTCGCGACGATATCGAGAAGGCCATGGAGGAGAGCCTGATGGAAGTGGTGCCGCGACTCGAGAAGCGCACGCATTACCTCGCGACCTTTGCCAACCTGGCGACCCTCTTGGGCTTGCTCGGAACCGTCATGGGCCTGATCCGCGCGTTCGCGGCGGTGGCGACCGTCAACCCGGCGGAAAAGGCGAACCTCTTGTCGGCGAGTATTTCGGTGGCGATGAACTGCACCGCCTTCGGCCTCATGACGGCGGTGCCGCTGTTGTTTATCCACGCGTTCCTGCAGACCAAGACGACGGAACTCATCGACAGCCTGGAGATGGCGTCGGTCAAGTTCCTGAACGCGATCACCGAGCGGCAGCAGCCCGCACCCGCTGCGGCCTGACCGCCCCGTCCGCGCGTTAATGACCTGACGGGCCGGTAGCCGCTATGCGTCGTTCATATCAAGCCCGCAAGCTGGAGCGTCACTCGCGCCGGCCGGCAGAACTGCTGCTGGTGCCGATGATCGACATCTTCACGGTGCTGGTCACATTCCTGCTCATGACCGCGGTGTTCTCCCGCACCGTGATCCTGCAGCTGAACCTGCCGGCGCAGAACACGACGTTCAAGGAGCCCCCGCCCGGGCTGCAGCTGGAAGTGATGGTGCGCAAGGACCTATTGCAGGTGGCCGACCGCAACTCAGGTCCGCTGGCGAGCATTCCCAACACGGCCGCCGGCTACGACTACCCGGCGCTGGTCGAGTACCTGAAGCGCGTCAAGGCCAAGTTCCCCGAAAAGACCGAGGCCAGCGTGCTGCTGGAGCCTGACACGCTGTACGACACCGTGGTGCAGGTCATGGACCATGTGCGGGTATTCGAGGTGGGGCAGGGCATCAACACCGTGCAAGCCGAACTGTTCCCGGACATTTCCCTGGGCGACGCCCCGGCGACTGCGGAACCGCCGCCACCCCCGGGAGCCAGCCCATGAGCATGTCGAATCGCGCCCGCCGCATGGCCGCTCATCACGTGCGGCACCGCGCCGATGCGCAGCTGAACCTGATCCCGCTCATCGACATCCTCTCGGTGATGGTGGCGTTCCTGCTGGTGTACTCGACCGAGGTTGAGGTCATCCAGAACGCCAAGGGCATCGAGATCCCGCAATCGATCGCGCAGGTGGCGCCCAAGCAGTCGGTGGTGGTGATGATCACCAAGACGGATCTGTTCGTGCAGGGCGAGCACATCGCCACGGTCGAGGAAATCCGCGCCGGTTCCGGCGCGCTGATTGCGTCGCTCCGTGATGCGCTGAAGCGCCCGCTGCTGGTGGGCAAGGAGATGAGCGAGCGTGACATCGCACAGCGCGAGATCACCATCATGGCCGACAAGGCGACCCCCTACGATGTGATCAAGCGCGTCATGCTCACCTGCACGGACGCGGACTACGGCAAGGTGTCGCTGGCGGTTATCCAGAAGGAAAAGCCGGTCGTGGCCGGCCAGTACAAGCCGGGCTGACAGCATGGTTATTGCCCCTTATTACCGCCAGTTCGAGCTGCCCTGGGAAGGCGACGAGGAGGCGAGCCAGCGCTTCCGCAGGATCCTCAAGGTCCTGCTCTTGCTGCTGCTGCTGTTCGGCATCCTGTTTCCGCTCTTGCCGACGCCGAAGCGCTCGACGGCCGTGGACATCCCGCAGCGTCTCGCGCGGGTGATGCTCGAGAACAAACCCAAGCCCCCGCCGCCACCGCCGCCGGCGCCGAAGGTCGAGGTGAAACCCAAGATCGAGCCGAAGCCGGTGCCGATTCCACCGCCGGTCGATCAACGCCAGCGCGCGCACGAGAAGGCGCAGAAGCAGTTGAACCAGGTAAAGGACGAACTCGCCGACTTGCGCGAGGTAATGGACCTGTCGCCGCTGGAGACCAAGAATCTCTCCGGCGCCGTCGGCGCTGATTCACACGCCGAGCGCTCCCTCATTACCTCCAAGGCCGGCGCGGGCAGCGGCGGCATCACCTCCGCCAACTCGAGCCGCGGCTTCGGCACCGGGGCGGGCTCGCTCACCGGCCATGACGCTACCGCGGTCACCTCCGGCATCGCGCGCTCCGGTCTCAACAACCGCCCGCCGACCCGCAGCGGCGGCAGCGGCAAGGCGGCGCGCTCGCCCGAGGAGATCGAGCTGGTCTTCGACCGCAACAAGGGCCGCATCTACAACCTCTACGCCCGCGCGCTGCGCGACAACGCGGAGCTGCAGGGGAAACTGGTGCTGGAGTTCACCATCGCGCCGAGCGGGGACGTCACCATGTGCAGGGTGGTCTCGAGCGAGCTGAAGAACCCGGAACTGGAGAGCAAAATCGTGGCACTGGTGCGCCTGCTGCACTTCGATGCCAAGGATGTCGAGACCATCACCACCACCAAGCCCATTGACTTCTTCCCTGCCTAGCGCGTAGGAAAGCGCATCAAAGGGGGGTGCGATGAACCTCAATTCCGAAATCCAGTTCTTCGTGGAGCTGCGGCTGGTGGACAAGGCGCGTCTCCTCAACCTGTTCCTGCATGAGCTGGCCGAGGAAGCCCGCGCCACCTACGGGCCGGGCAACGACCAGGTGCACGACGGCGCGCACCTGCGCTTCGTGAACGAGCTGATGCACCGTCTGACCCGTGTCATCGAGCAGCTGCTGGCGGAAGAGGCCACACGGCCCGCGGACGATGTGGTGCTGCGGATGCTGCTCGCGCCGCGGGCTGACAAGGTCGCCGAGCGGCTGGTGTTCAATGCCTACGGGCGCGCCATCCAGGGATTCGAGAGCTACGACACCACCGTGCTGATGGGCTCGTGAGCACCCGCCAGCGGCTGCTCGCCGCCGCGCTCATTGCCAATGCCTTTTCTTGCGCCGCGGCACCCGGCGCCACGCTGCTGCGCCCGGCCCAGGTGTGGACGGCGGGCGAGCCTGCGCATGCCGGCTGGGTGGTGTTGATTGATGGGGCGCGCATTGTAGCGGCGGGACCGCCGGGCGCGGTGCACGCGAGCGCCGATGCGGCCGCAATCGATCTGCCGGGGGCGACGCTGCTGCCGGGGCTCATGGATGCGCACTCGCACCTGTTTCTTCATCCCTACAACGAGACAACATGGGACGAGCAGGTGCTGAAGGAAGCGGTGCCGTATCGCACGCTGCGCGCCGCCAAGGCTGCGCACGCGACACTCATGGCGGGATTCACGACCTTGCGGGACCTGGGGACTGAGGGCGCGGAGTACGCCGATGTGTCGCTGCGGCGTGCGATCGAGGATGGTCTCATCGATGGTCCGCGCCTGTTCGTCGCCACGCGCGCCATCGTCGCGACCGGCAGCTACGGTCCGGCGCCGCGCGCGTTCCGCCCGGACGTGTGCTGCACACCGCAGGGGGCGCAGGAAGCGAGCGGGGCTGCGGAAGTGATTCGCGCTGTGCGCGAGCAGGCCGGACGCGGCGCCGACTGGATCAAGGTGTACGCCGACTACCGCTGGGGACCAGCGGGCACGCAGCAGCCGACTTTCAGCGAGGAGGAGCTGCGGGCGCTGGTCGAGACGGCGCACTCATCCGGGCGGCCGGTGGCGGCCCACGCCACCACGGCCGAGGGCATGCGCCGCGCGGTGCTCGCCGGGGTCGACACCATTGAGCATGGCTTCAACGGTACGCCCGAGGTGTTCGCGCTCATGGCCGCGCGCGGTGTTGCGTACCTGCCGACGCTGACGGCGGAGGAGGCCTACGGGGAGTACTTCGAGCATTACGTGCCGGGGAAATCGGCGCCGACCGCGGGCATGGAGCAGGCGCGGCGGGCGTTCACCACCGCCATGAAAGCCGGCGTGACTATCGGTTGCGGGAGCGATGTCGGCGTGTTCGCGCACGGCAGCAACTACCGCGAGCTGCAATGGATGGTGCGCGATGGCATGACGCCGGTGCAGGCGCTCACCGCCGCCACCGCTACCGACGCGAAAATCCTGCGACACGAGGCGCAGCTCGGCCGGGTACACGCCGGGATGCTCGCGGATCTGGTGGCGGTGAACGGGGATCCGACGCGCGACATCGAGACGCTCGCGCACGTCGTGTTCGTCATGAAGGACGGCGTGATCTACCGACGGCCGTAACTGCGGGCCAGGTCCTCCAGCGCCGCGTCGGTGAGACGCAATGTCGTCCAGTCGTCCTGCGCCACCGCCCCGAGGCTGCGATAGAAACCCAGCGCCGGCTCATTCCAGTCGAGCACCGCCCAGTCGAGCCGCGCGCAGCCGCGTTCGAGCGCCGTGGCCGCGAGCCAGGCGAGCAGGCGCTTGCCGATTCCGTGGCCGCGCGCCGCGGGCCGTACGAACAGGTCCTCAAGATAGATGCCGGGCTTGCCGCGGAAGGTCGAGAAGTTGTGAAAGAAGAGGGCGAAACCCACCGGCAGACCGTCGAGGCAGGCGAACACCACTTCCGCGTAGCGCTGCGGACCGAAGAGCGCCGCCGACAGGTCCGCCGGGCTGGCCACCACCTCATGCTCGAGATGCTCGTACACGGCGAGTTCGCGGATGAATGCCAGCACCTCCGGCATCTCGTGCGGGGCGGCGGCGCGTATGGTTACGGTACCGGGCACGGCTCGCTCAGCCGGTGCTCTGCAGGCCCTGGGCGATACCGCCCACGCTCGCCAGCAGCGCCTCGAACAGGTCGCGGTCGACCCGGCCGCCGGCGCGCCAGCGCTGCAGCAGGTCCACCTGCATGAGGTTCATGGGATCGACATAGGGGTTGCGCAGCTGGATCGAGCGCTGCAGCGTCGGATCGGAATCGAGCAGCTCGCGGCTGTCCTTGATGGCGAGCACCTGCGCACATGCCAGGCGATGCTCGGCACGAATGGTGTCGGCGTAGTGGTGCAGCGCCGCCGGCGCCAGCGCATCGTAGTAGTGCGCGATCTCAAGATCGGCGCGCGCCAGCATGGTCTCGATGTCATCGATGAGATTGCGCAGGAAGAACCAGGCGGTGCTCGCCGCGCGCACCCGCGGCAGGCCAAACTTATCGACCACCGCGGCGAGTCCCGCGCCGGCGCCGTACCAGCCTGGCAGCATGTGGCGCGACTGCGACCAGGCGAACACCCACGGCACGGGCAGGAGACCCGCGATGCCGGTGTTGGCGGCGCGGTGTACGGAACGGGCGCCGATCTGCATGCGCTCGATCACATCGATCGGCGTGACAGCCTCGAAGTAGTCGTAGAAGCGCGGCTCGTCATACACCAGCCGGCGGTAGGTGGCGCGGCTCTCCTGCGCGAGCAGGGTGCCGATCTGCAGCTGTTCGGGCGAGTCAGGCTGCAGCTCCCCGCGCCGCAGCGCCGCGGTGGTGAGGGACAGCGCGTTGAAGGCGCGCTCGAGCGTGCGCATGGCAATCGGGCGCAGCCCGTAGCCCTGCTTGACCGTCGCGCCCTGCTCGCGAATGCGCAGCACGCCGTTCACGGCGCCGGCGGGCGCGGAGTTCACGATCGCTTCAATGCGCCCGCCGCCACGCGCCACGCTGCCGCCGCGGGCGTGGAACAGCACGTGCTGTTCGCCGGCAGCGGCGAGCACGCGCGCGAGATCCCCTTGTGCCTGGTGGATGGCGACGCGCGAGGCGCAGGCGCCGGTTTCCTTGTTGCTGTCGGAGTAGCCGATCAGCACGCACTGCCGCCGACCGTGCGCTTCCAGGTGACGACGGTACAAGGGGTCGGCGAGCAGCTCCTGCATGGTGTTGCCGCAGGCGCCCAGGGCTGCAGCGGTCTCAAATTGCGGCGCGATGTCCAGCGCCACCTCGCCGCTGCGCTTGTCGTAAGCCGACGCCCAGCGGGCCAGCAGCAAGGCGGCGAGCACGTCATCCGCGCCGCTGGCGCCGCTGACGATGAAATAGCCGATGGCCTCGGGCCCGTAGCGATGCCGGCCCTGCATGATGGCGTCGAAGACCGCGAGCATGCGCCGGCCGAGTGCATCGAGTTCGACCGTGGGACCGCGATCCTTCTGCAGCGCCTGCGCCAGCAGGTCGCGGCGCTCATGGCTGTCACGCATGAGCCATTCCCGGTCGTCGAAGCCCTGGGCGATGACCTGGTGCAACACGCTGGCATGCTGGCGTACGTCCAGCGCCGCCAGGTGAAAGCCGAAGGTATCGATACGTCGCAGCAGTCGCTCGACGTAGAAGAGCCCGGCGTTGACGCCCCTGTTGGCCTTGAGGCTCACGGCGATGAGGGCGATATCGTCGCGGAACTGGCGCGCGTTTTCGTAGCCGCTGGCGCGGCCTTGGTAGCCGTTGCGCAAGCGCTCGCCGATCTGCGCGAGAAACACCCGGTACGGCATGCGGTCGTGGCGCGCCGGGGTGATGGCGCGCGCGCCCGGCAGGAGGCGCATGTACTCCTCGACCCGCTTTACGATCTCGGCGGACACCGGTACACGGCTGGCGCTCTGTGACAGCCGCTGCGCCAGCTCCTGGCACTCCTCGAAGTAGCGGTTGACGATCACCTGGTGCTGACGCGCGAGTGCCTCGCGGATGCTCTTGGCATGCACGTCCGGATTGCCGTCCATGTCCCCGCCCGCCCAGGTGCCGAGGTGCAGGAGCGGCGGCACGCGCGCCGCGTCCGCCTTGGAGCCGAAGACCTTCTCCAGCGCGAGCGCGACTTCCTCGTAGAACGCCGGCACCACGCGGTAGAGGATCTCCGTCAGGTAGAACAGGATCTGTTCGCGCTCATCCGCCACCGTGAGCCGTTCGCGCGGCAGCTCCTCGGTCTGCCAGGCGGTGGTCAGCTCCATGCGGATGTTGTTCCAGACGCTGCGCGCCTCGTGCGGCGTGAGACTCGGATCGAGCCGTTCGAGCAGGCGCTGTGCGATGCGCTGCTGCTTGCGCAGCAGGGTTCTGCGGCTGGCCTCGGTGGAATGCGGCGCGAACACCGGCTCGATGGACAGGCTGCCGATCAGCTCCAGCACCTGCGCCTGGCTGAAGCCGCGCGCCTTGAGCGCCGCGAGCGCATCCTCGACGCCGCCCGGTTGCGGCCGCTGACTGTCCTTGAGGAAATATTCACGCCGGCGCCGGATGCGATGGACCTTCTCGGCGACATTGACCACCAGGAACCAGCTGGAGAAGGCGCGCACCAGGTCGCGCGCCAGCTCCGGCGGCCGGCCGCGCACGCACGCCGCCAGTTCCGCGCGGGCGTCGTTCGAGCCGCCGCGACTTTCGATGGCGGCGACGCGGTCGAGCTCCACCAGCTCAAAGAGCTGCTGGCCGCCCTGTTCGCGCAGGATTTCACCCACCAGCGCCCCGAGTGCGTGCACGTCATCGCGCAACGGCGCGTGCTTGGGTGGAAAGTGGATGTCGCTGCGGTTCATTCGGCTCTTCAGTCGTTCCAGGTGTTGGCGCGGGTCGCGAAGTCGGCGCGCAGCACGCGCACCACGCAAAAGCGCTGCCCGGTGGGCGCCTCCATCACGTACCACGTCTCGACCGGCCCGATTCGCCGGGCGCCGAGTTTCTCCAGGCGCCGCACCTCCGCCTCGATGTCGTCAGCCTCGATGTCCAGGTGTACCCGGCTCGGGTGTTCGACAATCTGCACTTCCAGATGCACCTCGTCGTCGGCGGTGGCGAGGGCACGGTACTTCAGTTCCGAGGCTGCCGAGGCGGTTACCTGCAAGCCGAGCGCCGCGCTCCAGAAACCGGTGGCTGCCTCCAGGTCGTGGGTCTGGCAATCGATAATGAATCCGCCGAGTCGGCTCTTGTGCATGAGATGGGATCCTTACTGTACGGGCGAAGGCTGACTAAGGTGATGAGCCGCGCTATCTTCGCATCATCCGGCCAGCAGAACCGCCTCGGCACGTTCGAGCTCCTCGGGCTGGCCGTAGATCACCACGATATCCCCGTCGCGCAGCACGGTATCGCCGGCGGGATCGCGACCGAGAATGCCCTGGCGGCGCACGCCGGTGAAGGTGACCGCCACGCTGTGGCTGCGCACTTCGTCTAGGCTGCGGCCCACAGCCCAGGCGCCCGGGGGAACCACCACCGATTTGGTCTCCTCGCGGTGTTCGCTGAGTTCATCCACCGGGCCCAGTCCGCCCTGTCCGACGATATTTCTCAGCACCGCGTAACGGTTGTTGCGGATGTCGCCCACGGTGCGCACCACGCGCGACACCGGCACCTGCAGCAGCATCAGCACGTGCGAAACGAGCATGAGGCTTGCCTCGAAGGTTTCCGGCACCACATCGGTAGCGCCCGCGTCCTGGAGCTCCTTGAGACGCGCGTCATCCTGCGTGCGCACCAGCACCGGCACCTCGGGGCGGATGCGGCGCACGCTGTGCAGGATGCCGATCGAGGTGGCGGGATCGGAAAAGCTGATGACGACCGCGCTGGCGTTGGCGAGACCCGCCGTGGTGAGCAGCTCCTCATCGGCGGAGTCGCCGTACACCACCGGATCGCCCGCCTGGCGCGCGGCACGGATGCGCGCCGGGTCCAGATCGAGCGCGATGTACTCGAAGCCCTGGGACTCGAGCACCCGCGCGACGTTCTGGCCGACGCGGCCGAAGCCGCACAGGATCACGTGCTCGCGGCGCGCGATCTGCCCGGTGGCCGCATCCTCGCGCTCGCTGGCGGTCGGCGCCGGCGCCCGCTCGCGCAACAGCAAGCGCGCCACGCGCTTGTTGTTGTTGAGGATGAAGGGACTTAAGACCATCGACAGCACGATCGCCACCAGCAGCGGCTCGCCGAGCCGTTCCGGAGCGAGCCCCGCCTGCAGCATGATGCTGCACAGCGCGACCCCGAACTCACCGCCGATGGACATCACGATGCCGGTGCGCAGCGCCTTGAAGCGAGTGGTGGTAAACGGGCGCGTTACCAGCGCGGCGAGGGCCGCCTTGAGGATCACGAGCGTGACCAGCATCGCCAGCACCAGCGTCAGTTCCCCGGCGCGGCCGAGCAGGCGCACATCGAGCAGCATCCCGACTGAGATGAAGAACAGCCCCAGCAGGATGTCGCGGAACGGACGGATCACCGCCTCGATCTGGTGGCGGTACTCGGTCTCCGCCAGCATCATCCCGGACAGGAACGCGCCGAGGGCAAACGACAGGCCGGCGAGGTGCGATACCCAGGCCGAGGCGAGCACGACGAATAGCACCGTGAGAGTGAACAGCTCGCGCAACCGGCTGTGGGCGATCTCGTGAAACAACGGCCGCAACAGCCAGCGTCCTGCGGCCAGCACCGCCACGATGGCGAGCACGCCGCCGACGACAGCTACCGCGCTCTCGCCCTTGTCAAAACTCCCGCCGGCGCTTAAGGCCGAGGCGAGCGCCAGCAGGGGCGCGAACGCCAGGTCCTGGAACAGGAGCATGGCGAACGCGAGCCGCCCGTGCGTGCGGTTGAGCTCCGCGCGCTCGGTGAGCTGCTGCAGCAGGATGGCGGTTGAACTCATGGCCACGGCGCCACCGAGCACGATGGCGACGAGCCAGGGCAGTCCCAGCGCGTTGCCAACGAGAGCGAACACGCCCGTCGTGGCGATGACCTGGGCCGCGCCGAGCCCGAACACTTCGCGCCGCATGGCGAGCATGCGCGGCAGGGAGAACTCCAGCCCGAGCGTGAACAGCAGGAAGGCCACGCCGAGTTCAGCCAGGAGGCGCGTGGTCCCCGAGTCCGACACCACCGCGAGCGCGTGCGGGCCGAGGATGAGGCCCACGACCAGGTACGCCATGCTGGTCGGCAGGCCTGAGCGGCGCGCCACGGTCACCAGAAACACCGAGGCGGCGAGCAGCAGGAGTCCCTGGGAGAGCGGGGTGAACATCACCGCCAACTTAGACCGCAGCGCTTGGCGAAGGCAACGCCCCGCCCGTGACTTAGCCCTCTTGGCGAGGCGTACGGGCGGCGCCGCGCGCCCAGGCCGTCAGCGTCCCGGGTGGCGTGGTCCCGCCCGGCAGGCGCGCATCGGGCTCGGGCCGGCCGGCGGTCACGTGCAGCGGCAGCACTCCCGCCCACACGCGAAGCGCGTGATCCTCTTCGGCATCCAGCGGCGGACCGCTGCGGATCTTGGCCGAGGCCTCGGTAATGGGCAGGCATAGCACGATGGTTGCGTTGAGTTCCTGTTGGCTCGGCTGCCGCACCTGCGCGGCACGACCCGGCAGCACGCGCTCGACTACCGCCAGCATCGCGCGGCGCTTGTCATCCTCGGCGCTGAGCGTGCGCGCCACGCCGAGGATCACTACCGAGCGGTAGTTCATGGAGTGTTTGAAGGCGGCGCGCGCCAGTACCAGGCCATCCAAAAGGGTGACGGTCACGCACAGCGGCGCCCCGGCGCCGAGCGCCCCGAACATGCGGTTGGCAACCGATCCGTGGAGGTAGAGGTCATCGCCGACGCGCGCGTGCACCGTCGGCAGTACGTAAGGCTGGCCGTCGATGACGAAACCCACGTGGCAGTAGAGCGCCTCATCGAGGATGGCGTTGATGACGTCGCGCTCGTAGCTGCCGCGCTCCTTGCGGCGAGCTACCTGGGTTCGCGGGGTCGGGGTAATCAGATCCCGGACTGCCAGGTGCTCGGCATGCCGGCCTTGCCGATGGCATCCTCGATGGCGAGGCAGGCCTCGCGCGCCTCGGGCTGGGCGCGCAGGCTGCGCGCAATGGAGTTCAGGAAACGGCACATCAGGGCCAGGTTCGGGTGGCTGGTGTGCAGCTGCTCTTCGACGCGATCGATCGCCTCGATCATGTCTTCCTGATCGCAACTCGGAAAGGTCATGCTCGTGACGGCATGTTGTACAGCGACGAGCGCCTGATGTATTGCGGCCTGCTGCGCCCCATCCATGGGCTCAAATCTGAACCCGTTTGGCTCGTCCCGCAAGCCCCACAAATAAAAAGGGCCCCGCCGTTTATACGGCGGGGCCCGGTAACGTCAGCTACTGACTATTACTTGGCGGGCGAGGTGTCCGCGGCCGTCGGAGCAGCAGCCTTCGTCTTGTCGTGGTGATGGTGATGCTTCTTGTGATGCGTGCTGGACTTGGCCGGGGCCTTCTCAGCAGGCGCAGCAGCAGGCGCAGCAGCCGGCGGGGCGGTGGCCTGGGACGGAGCCGCGGCGGGCTGGGCGAACGCCGTACCTGCGATCAGGGCAACGGCAACAACGGGGACGAGGTGCTTGAACATCGATTTATCTCCAGAAGAATGCAGACAAAAAATTTTGTGAGAGTGCGCTGCTTTAGCGTGCCTGGGTGCCTGACCGCCCATCAGCGAAGGCTGGCCCCCCTGCTTCAAAGCGCGCGTATTATCACTGAAAATTCATCCAGCAAGTGCCGTATGACCGCAAAGTAATGTTGCGGGGTATTTCGCCCTAAGCGCTTGATTAATAAATTAAAAAATCGGTGAAGAGACAGGTGGACATGGGCGATATGATGTCCGCAACTGGCAACACTCACCCGAGGCGCCGCCACACCAGAGTCTGATTGTTGGCGGGCATCGCGTGGTCGGCGTGCAGGGAGAGCCCCTGTTCGAGGGCGAGCGCATCGAGCGCTTCAAAGTCGCGGATGCCGCTGTGCGGGTCGCGTTCCTTGAGCCAGCGGTCGAACTGCGCGTTGCTTGCGCTCGTGTATGCGCCGCGGTAGCGCATCGGTCCGTACACGCACAGTACCCCGCCCGCGCGCAGCAGCGCCCCGGTGCCGCGAAAGAATTCCCGCACCGCGCTCCAGGCCATGATGTGCAGCGAGTTGGCGCTGAACACGGCGTCGACGTGCGCGACGGGCCACGGATCATCGCGGACGTCGAGCGCGATCGGTGCGTGCACATTCGGCGGCGCTTCGCTGCGGATGCGTTCGATGAGCGGCGGCAGCTGCGCCGGCACTTCGCTCGGCAGCCAGGTGAGATGCGGAAGATGCCTGGCGAAGTGCACCGCGTGCTGGCCGGTGCCGCTGCCGATCTCCAGCACCGCATGCTGTGTGGCGAACTCTTCGGCGAGCACCACCAGGATCGGCCCCTTGTTGCGTTCGCAGGCTTCGGACACGGCCAGCATTACGGCGCAAGTCTGCGACAATGCGCGCATGCAAGCCATAGACGCCCTGACGACCCGCTACTCAGCGAAGACTCTCCTCGAGCCCGCGCCCGATGCCGGTGCGCTGCAGCTGATCTTCGAGAGCGCCGTGCACGCGCCTGATCACGGACGGCTGCGTCCCTGGCGGTTCGTCGTCGTGCGCAGCACCGCGCGCGAGCGTTTCGGGGAGTTGCTCGCGCAGCACCTGCAGCGCATGCATGCGGCGGCGAGCGAGGAAACGTTGCAGCGCGAGCGCGCTAAAGCGCTGCGCGCGCCGCTCATCATCGTCGTGGCTGCGCGCTGCAACCCGGAGGTGAAGATCCCGCTGATCGAGCAGCAGCTGTCGGCCGGCGCGGCGGCGCACGCCATGATGCTCGCGGCCTTCGCCCTCGGCTTCAACGCCATGTGGAAGACCGGCAGCGCAGCCTACGACGCGACGCTCAAACAAGCGCTGGGCCTGGCCGCCGGCGATGCGATCGTCGGGTTCATGTACCTCGGCACTGCGGCGGCGGGTACGGCGCTGCCCGCCGCGCGCCCCTGGGCAGATCTTGTGAGCTACTGGGGCGAGGCGACATAAGGCGGGCGACGAAGCGAGCGCTGACGCCGACGAATGGAGCGCGCGCCGGCCGGCGCCGCGCGCAACGCCTCCCCGCAGGCGCACCACGCCACGTATCATGTCGTCTTCCCCTGACTCAAAGGAAGGTCGCCCCACATGAGATCCCTGCCGTGCCTGGCGGTGGCGCTGCTCGCCGTCAGCGCGTGTGCCTCGAAGCCCGCCCTGGAGAAGCCCGTGCCCGCCACCACCAGTCCCGCCGCTGCCCCCGCAGCACGCGCCCCGGCACGCGCCGCGATCGGCGATTTCGGCATTGACCTCACCGCTGGCAACAGCCACGTCAGGCCCGGCGATGACTTCTTCACCTACGCCAACGGCGCGTGGGCGGAGGGCTTCACGATTCCGGCCGACCACGCCAGCTACGGACCGTTCAACACGCTCGACGACCTGTCCAAGAAGCGCGTGCGCGGGATCATCGAGAGCGCCGCCGCCGCGCACGCCGCCGCCGGCACGCCCGAGCAGCAGATCGGTGACTTCTACGCGAGCTTCATGGATGCGGCTGCGATCGAAGCCAATGGGCTGGCGCCGGCGCAGGCGGATCTCAACAGTATCGCCGCCGCCAACAGCCGCGAAGCCATCGCGCGCCTGTTCGGACTGCCCGGTTTTGCGTCGCTGTTCGATGCCGACCTGCCGGCGGACTTCCACAACCCCGACCGCTACGCTGTGTACATCAGCGAGTCCGCGCTCGGGCTTCCCGACCGCGACTACTACCTTAAGGACGATGCCAAGCTCAAGGAGCTGCGCGCGAAGTACGTTGCCTACATCGGCCAGATGCTGGAACTCGCCGGCGTAAGCGATTCCGCCGCCAGGGCGCGCGCCGTCATGGCGTTCGAGACCGCGGCTTCGAAGGTGCAGTGGCCGATCGACAAGCGCCGCGACGTGGACCTGAACTGGAACCCGCGCACCAAGGCGCAGCTGCTAGTCTACGCAGCGGGGTTTCCATGGCAGGCGTTCCTCGACTCCCTGCAGCTCGGCGACCGGCAGGACCTGGTGCTGGGGGAACTGTCCGCGATGCGCGATCTTGCGCAGGTGTTCCAACACACCCCGCTGCCGACCCTGCGCGACTGGCTGACGTTCCAGTATCTGAGCAGCCACGCGCGCTACCTGCCGCAGCGCTTCGACGCTGCGCATTTTGCTTTCTACGGGCAGGCGATGCGTGGCCAGCCCGAGCAGCGCGAGCGCTGGAAGCGCGCGGTCGACGAGGTCGATGGGGCGCTCGGGGAGTCGCTCGGACGGCTGTACGTCGCGCAGTATTTCCCGCCCGCATCCAAGGCCAAGATGCAGCAAATGGTCGCCGACCTGCGCGCCGCCCTGAGCGAGCGCATCGATGCGCTTGACTGGATGACGCCCGCGACCAAGACGCGCGCCCACGAGAAGCTCGCGGCCTTCACGCCCAAGATTGGCTATCCGGACAAGTGGAAGGACTACTCCGCGCTCGCCGTGCGCCGCGATGATCTCATCGGCAACGTGCGGCGCGCGGCGCAATGGCAGTGGGACTACAAGCTGGCGCGTATCGACCGGCCGGTGGATCGCGCCGAATGGCAGATGACGCCGCAGGAAATCAACGCTTACTACAACCCCTCCAACAACGAGATCGTGTTCCCGGCGGCCATCCTGCAGCCGCCGTTCTTCGATCCCAACGCCGACGACGCCGTCAACTTCGGCGCCATCGGCGCGATCATCGGCCACGAGATGGGACACGGGTTTGACGACCAGGGCCGCAAGTTCGGCCCCGACGGGGCGCTGCAGGACTGGTGGACGGCCACGGATGTGCAGGTGTTCAGCGCCCGCACCGCGCGCCTCATCAAGGAGTTTTCAGCCTTCGAGGCGCTGCCGGGCCTCAAGGTCAACGGCGCCAACACCATTGGCGAGAACATCGGCGACCTGGGGGGGCTGAATATGGCGCACGAGGCCTACGTCATCTCGCTCAAGGGTCAGCCGGCGCCGGTGATAGACGGACTGAGCGGCGACCAGCGCTTCTTCCTCGCCTGGGCCCAGGCATGGCGGGAGAAGTATCGCGACGGACTGCTGCGCGAGCTGGTGCTGTCCGATGTGCACAGTCCGTCGAACTTTCGCGTCAACGGGCCGCTGCCCAACATTGACGCCTGGTACGCGGCGTTCAATGTGCAGCCCGGCGACAAGCTGTACATCGCGCCCGCGGAGCGCGTCAGGATCTGGTAAGCGCCGTGGGCCGGCTACGGTTTGAGCACCGCGAGTACCACGATCGCGACCAGCAGCACGCCCGGGATTTCGTTGAACCAGCGGTACCAGCGCCGCGAGTGACTGGCGGTGCCAGTGCGCAGCGCGAGCATGAGCCGATACACCCAGGCGTGGTAGATGACCAGCAGCGCAACCAGGGGGAGCTTGAGGTGCATCCAGGTGGTGGCAAGGAGGGCGGGCGCTGTGACGATCATCGCCGTGCCCAGCAGTACCGTGCACAGGGCGCCGATGCTCATGATGGCAAACAGCCGGCGCTCCATGACGATGAAGCGCGCGCGTCCCGCGGCATCCGTGGTGGCGACGTGATAGACGAACAGTCGCGGCAGATAGAACAGGCCGGCGAACCAGGTCACCAGAAAAACAATATGCAAGGCCTTAAGCCACAACATCGGAAGGCGATTGTACCGGCGGCACATGGTGCGCGTGCGCTTAAGGTAACATGCGCGGCGCGGTCACCGGCGCCATGACATCCATCCCCTCCAACATCGAAATTGCCCAGCGGGCCAGCATGCGCCCGATCGTGGAGCTCGCGCAGCAGCGCCTGGGTATCCCGGCTGCGGAGCTGGAGCCTTACGGACACTTCAAGGCTAAGATATCGCTCGACTACGTCGCACGTCTGAACGAGCGGCCCAGCGGCAAGCTGGTGCTGGTCACGGCCGTGTCCCCGACGCCCGCCGGCGAGGGCAAGACGACCATGACCGTGGGTCTGGGCGATGCCTTGAACCAGCTCGGCCACCGGGCGATCGTCTGCCTGCGGGAACCCGCGCTCGGGCCGGTATTCGGCATGAAGGGCGGCGCGGCCGGTGGCGGCTACGCGCAGGTCGTGCCGATGGAAGATATCAACCTGCATTTCACCGGCGACTTCGCCGCCATTGGCCTTGCCAACAACCTGCTGGCGGCGCTCATCGACAACCACATCCACCAGGGCAACGGGCTCGGCTTCGACGTGCGCCGCATTACCTGGCGGCGCGTGATGGATGTCAACGATCGCGCCCTGCGCGAGATCGTCATCGGCCTCGGCGGCAGTGGCAACGGCGTGCCGCGCGAGGACGGCTTCGACATCGTCGTGGCCTCCGAGGTCATGGCGATCCTGTGCCTCGCCAGCAGCCTGCATGATCTGCGCGCGCGCCTGGGTCGCATCGTTGTTGGTTACCGCACCGACAACTCGCCGGTGCTGGCGAGCGAGCTCAAAGCGCACGGCGCCATGGCGGCGCTGTTAAAGACCGCGCTGGCGCCGAATCTCGTGCAGACCCTCGAGAACAACCCGGCCTTCATCCACGGCGGGCCGTTCGCCAACATCGCGCACGGCTGCAACTCGGTGATCGCGACCCGCACCGCCCTGAAGCTCGCCGATTACGTCGTCACCGAGGCGGGCTTCGGCGCCGACCTCGGGGCGGAGAAGTTCATTGACATCAAGTGTCGCAAGGCGGGCCTCGAACCCAGCGCGGCGGTGATCGTCGCCACCGTGCGGGCACTGAAGTATCAGGGCGGCATCGAGCTGGCGGATCTGGGCAAGGAAAACCTGGCCGCGCTCGATAAAGGCAGCGTCAATCTGGAGCGGCACATCGACAACGTGCGCAACCGCTTCGGCCTGCCGTGCGTCGTCGCCATCAACCGCCGCGCCGAGGACACCGAGCACGAAATCCAGCTGCTGATCGACCGCATCGCCCCGCACGGCGTGCGGGTCATAGCGGCGACCCACTTCGCGCACGGTGGCAAGGGCGCACTCGAGGTCGCGCGCGAGGTGCTGCGCCTCGCCGCCACGCCCAACGGCTTTCGCTACCTGTACGAGGATGGCGTGACGCTGTGGGACAAGATGCGGGCGGTGGCGACCCAGATCTACCACGCCACCGACATTACCGCGGACACCCGCGTGCGCGCCCAGATCCGGGCGCTGCAGGAGGGCGGTTACGGGCACTACCCGGTGTGCGTCGCCAAGACGCAGTATTCGTTCTCGACCGACCCGAAACTGCGCGGCGCGCCCTCGCACCACGTGGTCAACATCCGTGAGGTGCGGCTCGCCGCCGGCGCGGAATTCGTGATCATGGTCTGCGGCGACATCATGACCATGCCGGGCCTGCCGAAAGTGCCGGCCGCCAACAGCATCGATGTGGACGACAATGGCCGGATAACCGGCCTGTTCTGATCGAGCCCTAGGTGGGGGGCTCGTCCCCCGAGAACTTGTTGACCGTGGCGCCGTCCACCTCGCCGATGGTGGCGCGGTCGCTGACGTACAGCAGCACCTTGCGATCGAACTTGAGCGCGCCCTTCACGACCGAACCCGGACCGATCACGACGCGCGGCACGCTGGATCCTGACTGGAACCAGCTGTTGTTCCGTTCGACGTGGATGCCGCCGTCCAGGTGCGCGTCCGGGCCGATGCTGATGTCGCCGGTCACGGTGCTGACGGTGCCGCCGATGTGCGCGGCGGCGACGGATATCGCGCCGTTGACATTGCTCAGCGAGCCTTTGACGTCAGCGCCGGCGGCGATGTTGAGCGAGCCGTTGACCGACTCGACCTGGCCGCTGATGCCGGCGCCATCGCTGATGCGAATGCCGCCGTTCACCGTCTCGACCGCACCCGCGGTGGCGTGCGGGTCCACGGTGATGCCGCCATTGACCGTTTCAACGTGGCCGACGACGGCATTTTCACCGATGTGGATTCCGCCGTTGACCGTGGAGACGTCCCCGGCGTGCTCGCCCGCGGCGATGTCGACGGAACCCATCACCCGGGTAGTGTCGCCGTCCGCATGGTGTGCGTGCGGGGACTCCTGCGATGAGGTCTCCCTGGAGGAGCTGCTGCCGCCGTTGAAGTCCGCGCCCGTGCAACTGCCGAGGCCCAGGGCGAGCACGATGACAAGACTATGTCGGTGAGTCATTCGCCTAGTCTATACGAGTGACATTGACCGCACAGCCGCACCGCGGCAGACCGATCATGTGCCACGACCAGGCGTCTGGACCTGCGGGCGCTGCCTGCCCCTTGAGAGCGCGGTACGGCGGTGGTCAAGCACCCGGTTTCCGGTGAGAATCGACCGATGTCCGCCAGCGAGAAAAATCCGCCCGCCAGCAAACCGCGCCGCATCCTCGTGATCGATGTCGGTGGCATGCACGTCAAGTTCCGCATCGACGCGCAGGGCAAGATACACAAATTCGTCTCCGGGCCGAAGATGGGTCCGGCTTACATGGTGCGTCAGATCCGCAGGCTCACTCGCGGCACGCCCTACGACGCGGTCTCGATGGGCTACCCGGGACCGGTGCTGCGTGGCCGGATCGTCGCCGAGCCGCATAACCTGGGTGGAGGCTGGGTAGGATTTGATTTCGCCAGGGCGCTCGGCAAGCCCATCAGGGTGGTCAATGACGCGGCCATGCAGGCCATGGGCAGTTACTCAGGCGGTCGGATGCTGTTCCTCGGGCTCGGCACCGGTCTCGGTGTCGCCTTCATCGACGATGGCGAGGTCGAGGCCACTGAGTTGGGCCATTTGCCATACAAGCACGGCCGCTCGTTCGAGGACTACGTGGGCGAACGCGGCCGCGAACGCCGCGGTACCAGGAAATGGCGCAAGTCCGTACGCGACGTCATCGCGCAGCTGCAGGCGGCTTTCGAGGCCGACTACGTCGTTCTGGGAGGCGGCAACGCTGTGCGCATGAAGAAGTTGCCGCCGGCGACGCGCCTGGGCGACAACAAGAACGCGTTCACGGGCGGTCTGCGCCTGTGGCGCCGCCGGCGCAGCGGCTAGAGCCATGCGCACGGCGCCGGGGGCCCCCGGACTTAGTCCGACCTGGAGCAGCAGTGCCAAGGAAATGGTGGGCTGCTCGCTCGGCTCCTCGCGGCTATGGTTCACCATCGGCGGCGGCATCATCAATGAGGTGTACTACCCGCGCGTGGATCTGCCGCAGATCCGCGATCTTGGCTTCATTGTCGCGGACGGCGCGGGTTTCTGGGTTGAAGTGAAGCGCCTGTGGAAACACGTGGTGAGCCTCGGCGCGCCCGGAGCTCCGGCGGTGCACATCGTGCACCGGCACGAGCGCTTTGAACTCGCACTGCGCGTCGCGCCGTGCGACGACCGCGACGTGCTGCTGATCGAAGTGATCCTGAGCGGCGAGCCGAACCTGCGCCCCTATGCACTGCTCGCGCCACACCTGGGCGGCACTGGCCTTCACAATCGTGCCCAGGTTGCACAGCACCGCAATCGCAAGCTCCTGTGGGCAGAGCAGGGCCCATACGGGGTGGCCCTCGCCGCCGTAACCGGGCAGCAGCTCGATGCCTGGGGTCGCGCCAGTGCCGGGATTTCCGGTCACAGCGACGCCTGGCAGGATTTCACCCAACACGGCGGCCTCACCTGGGAATACGAGGTGGCCGGACCGGGAAACGTCGCGCTCGTGGGCGAGCTGCCGCGCGAGTCGGTCCTGGCACTCGGGTTTGGCAGCAGTGCCGAATCGGCGGCGACGCTGGCGCTCACCGCCCTGTGCGAGCCGTTCGAAAACTCCTGGGAGCGGCAGCTGACGGCGTGGACGCACTGGCACGCCAACTGCGAACCCGAGAGTACTTTGCCGGCTGACCTGCCGGACGCGTGCGCCGAGCAGTTCCGCATTTCCGCCATGGTGCTGCGCGCACATCGCGACAAGATCTATCCGGGCGCGATGGTCGCCTCCCTGAGCGTGCCGTGGGGCAACACCCACGAGGAGCGCGAGGGTTACCACCTGGTGTGGCCACGGGACCTGGTGGAATGCGCCAGCGCGCTGCTCGCGGTCGGCGCCACGCGCGAGGCTTGTAACACGCTGCGCTACCTCTTATCGACGCAGAACGCGGACGGGCACTGGCACCAGAATCAATGGCTGGGCGGCGCCGGTTACTGGTCCGGCATTCAGCTCGATGAAGCCGCCTTCCCGGTGCTGCTGGCCGCCGCGCTCGAGGAGCGCAATGCACTGGGCGGCACCGAGGTCGGCGACATGGTACGGCGCGCGCTCGCCTTCCTCGTGCGCACCGGGCCGGTGAGCGACCAGGACCGCTGGGAGGAAGACACGGGTCTGAACACTTTTACCCTCGCGGTGTGCATCGCGGCGCTGGTGACCGGAGCCCGTTACCTGCCAGCCGACGGCCGTGAGCTCGCGCTAGCGTTTGCGGATTACTGGAATGCGCGCCTCGAGGACTGGACCTGTGTTGCGGACACCGCGCTCGCGCGCCGCCTTGGCGTGCCTGGTTATTACGTACGCGTGGCACCGCCGCAAGCCATCACCGACCGCTGCGCGATGTATGGCGCGCTCGCGATCAAGAACCTCGCGCATGATCCGGATCTGCCGTCCACAGAGCAGGTGGGCGTCGATTTTCTGCAGCTCGTGCGCTGCGGGCTGCGCCGTGCCGATGATCCCCTCATCGTCGCCACGGTGCGCGTGGCGGACGCGCTCCTGAGAGTCGACACGCCCGCGGGACCCTGCTGGCATCGCTACAACGATGATGGTTACGGTGAGCATGATGATGGCAGCGCCTACGACGGCACCGGCCGTGGCCGCCCGTGGCCGCTGCTGACCGGCGAGCGGGGGCACTACGAAATCGTCGCCGGTCGTGATCCCTTGCCGCTCATCGCCGCCATGGCACGCATGGCCTCACCCGGCGGGATGTTGCCGGAGCAGATCTGGGATGCGCCGCCCATCGCGGCGCGCGGCCTCGAGCCGGGCAAGCCGACCGGAGCCGCGATGCCACTGGCGTGGGCGCATGCGGAGTACCTGAAACTGGTCATCTCGCGCTCGCTCAAGCGGCCGTTCGACCGGCCCACGGCGGTGTGGGAGCGCTACCGGGGAGAACGGCCGGTGCTGCTCCGCGTCATCTGGTGCGAGCACGCTCCGGTCGGGGAATTGCCGCAAGGCTGCGCGCTCACCGTGGCCCTGCGCGAACCAGGATCCGTGCACTGGGGAGTCGATGGCTGGCAGGACGTGCGCGATGTGGACACCACCGCAAACTCGCTCGGGCTGCACGTGGTCACGCTCGATACGCCGCGGCTGCGTGCCGGACGGCGTATCGATCTGACCTTCAGGCGCGGCAGTGTCTGGGCAGGTAAGGATTACAGCATCCGCGTGGCGCCGGCGGCGCGAGCTGCGGGCTGAGGAGCCGCAGCGTGCCGTTCACGCTGTCCCATCCGGCTGCAATACTGCCATTGCGACGCCTGAAGCCGCTGCGCACGGTGCCACTGGTGCTGGGCGCCCTGGCGCCGGATTTCTCGCACTACCTGCCGACGAGTGTGCGCGCCTGGTTTCCGTATACGCACAATCTTGCCGCTTCCTGGCGGGTGTGTGTGCCGCTGTGCTTGGGCGTCATCGGCTGCTGCTATCTGTTGCGCGCGCCGCTGACAGCGCTCATGAGTGCACGGGCGCGCTGGCTGTGCCTCACCGCCATCGATCCGTTCGGCAAGCAACCGGTGGAGTGGCTGCTCGCCCCGCTGTCGATAGTCCTCGGCGCCTGGTCGCACCTCCTGTGGGATTCGTTCACGCACGGCGACGGCTGGATGGTGCGGCACTCCGCCGCGCTGCATGCGCAGTTCACCATCGCCTCTTACTCCATCACGGTGAACCGCGTGCTGCAGTATTTAAGCTCCGTGGCGGGTCTTGCGATCCTCGCCGTGTGGTACTGGCGCCTGCCGGCTCCGGAACCCTTGTCGCTGGCGGCGCACACCGGGCGGCCACGCGCCGGCCCGGTCCTCCTGCTGTGCGCCACCGCCGCGACGCTCATCGGGGGCGTGCAGGCCATGAGCTCACTCGAGCGCATTCGGTCCGTATACCTCGGACTCGAGACCTTCCTTACTCACGGCCTCGCCTGGTTCGCCGTGCTGTACCTCGTCGCGGGCACCGTGCTGACGCTCGAGCACCAGGGTGACGGCGGCGACTAGCCTACCGCGGCCTGCCGAGCTCCAGCACCCAGTACACGCCGCGCGCATCGCGCGGATTGACGCCGAAGCCAACCCCCATCTCGCTGAACACCGGATCCATCAGGTTGGCGCAGTGCTCCGGACTTCCCAGCCAGCCCGCGACCAGCGCCTCGGGCGTCATGATGCCGCTGGCAAGGTTCTCACCAGTCGCGCGCCAGCGGTAGCCGCTGCGCGTCACGCGCTGTGCCGGCGAGCTGCCGTCGCGCCCGGTGTGTGCCATGTAAGCGTGACTCGCCAGCTCCCGCGCGTACGCCAGTGCTGCACGCCCGAGTGTGGGGCTGAGCACGAGCGGCGCGGCGGCGGCCAAGGGCTTTACTCCGCAGCGGCGCCCCTGCGCGCGCGCCGCGTTGGCCAGCGCCAGTATCCGCTGGCTGATCGCGAGTGCGTCGCGCTGCGCCGGTGGCGCGAACGGCTCGGCGAGCGCGATCCACACCTCGGCGCCGCGCCGCGCGCTGCCGATTTCCCGAAATTCAGGATTGGTGCTCTGCTGACAGAACTGCTGCGCCAGGACGCGCTTCACATCCCCGTCCGGCGGCACGCCCGCGACGCTGACCGAGAACGAGCTGGCGGCGTGGTAGTTGGCGCGCCGCAGCGCGACTTCGAGCGGCACGCCGGCGGCCAGCTGTCGCGCCGCCTCATCGAGCAGCGCGCTGTGACCCAGTGGCGCTGCGCCGCCGGGGCGGGTAGTGCAGCCGCGTGCGCGCACGCTGTTGACGGCATCGGCCACGTCGGCCGCGCAGCACCAGGGTGCGAGCATCACGAGCACGCACGCCGCGCGCTGGCGTCTCATCCTAAGGTCGGTCATTGTTCGCTCATGACGGTCCAGGGGCAGGTGCAGCAATTTACAACTCAGGGGTGGCCGTGGCGATCAGGAAACGAATTTGAATTCCTGGCTGACGGCGCGCAGTTCTTTGCGCGCATGCTGCAGGTGATCGGGACGGCACGCGCCTACGTGCTGCTGGAGCTGTATCTTGTAAATTCGGGAACCATTGCCACGCGCTTCGTCGAAACGCTGCTGCGGGCCCGTGCCCGTGGCGTGCAGGTGTGCGCCGTGTTCGACGGCTTTGGCGCGCTGGGATTGAAGCGCGCGGATCGTGTCACGTTGCTGGCCGCCGGTGTGGAGCTGCGCTTCTTCAATCCGCTGCGGCTGCGCAACCGGCTGCTGAACTTCCGCCGCGATCACCGCAAGCTGCTGCTCGTCGACGGGCGAGTCGCGTTCGTCGGCGGCGCCGGTCTCAGCGACGAGTTTGCGGGCGGCGTTGCCGGGGAGCCGCCATGGCGCGAGATCATGGTGCAAATCTCAGGACCCGTGGTGGCGGACTGGCAGCGCGCTTTCGCCGACACCTGGCGCCGCTGCGGGGAGCCGCTCGCGCTCGACCCGCCGGCATTGGCAGTCGCGTATCCTGATGGCGCCGACGGCAGGCTGGCACTGAGTGAGGCACGACAACGCTCGCTGCTGGCCAATGACGTGCTACGCCGCTTCGACGCCGCGACCGAGCGCGCCTGGGTAATGAGCGCCTACTTCGTGCCGTCGCGACGCTTTCGCAAGGCGCTGCGGCGTGCGGCGCGCCGCGGCGTCGATGTGCGCTTGCTGGTGCCCGGCCCGCACACCGATCACCCGTGGGTACGCCAGGCCGCGCGCCGGTTCTACGGCAAGCTGCTGCGCAATGGCGTGCGGATCTTCGAGTACCAGCCGCGCATGCTGCACGCCAAGATGATCCTGTGCGACGCGTGGGTGTCAATCGGCTCGAGCAATCTTGACCGTTGGTCATTCAGGTGGAACCTGGAAGCCAACCAGGAAATCGCCGATCGGCGTGCCAGCGACGCGGCGGCGGCATTGTTCGTGGCCGACTTCGCCGCCTCACAGCAGCTCAGCCGTCGCTACTGGCGTGAGCGCGCCTGGCTCGATCGTCTGCGCGAGCATATTGCCGGCACCCTGGATCGCTGGCTCGATAGCTGGCGCGAGCCTTAGTCCATTGCCGCTCACGGGTCGGCGGCGAACAACTCGGTGCTGCGCACGAAGGCGAGAAGAAATGGTCCGAGACCGCGCAGCTGGGTGTCGTAGGCGCGCAGCGCCTCGAGCTTGCGATCCTCTTCCGCGACAGTGAGTGCGAAGACCGCGGGCATCACGCCACGGATGCGCGGCGCCGGGGTCAGCGGCAGGCCAGGTTCGAGCCCGCGCGGACTCGGCCAGCCTTCACCGCCGTGCACGATCCAGTAGCGCAGCTGCACGCTGCCCGGGTGGCGCGCCAGCGCCGCGCTTGCGAGCAGACCCGCCGCGCGATGATCCGGATGTTCGTCACGCGGGCTCGGCGCGAGGATCAGGGTCGGCACCACGCGCGCCAGCAGCGCCGCAAAATCACGTTCGAGACTCTCGCGGCTGTAGGGATGGCCGGGGAATACCGCCTCGGGGTAGGGGACCTGTCGCGCCGCGGTGAATCCGGAGGTGTAGACGCTCGTCTCATCGAGGCTGAGGATCTTGAGCACGCCGCGGTCGGGGAAGCCCAGGAACAGTTGCCGCGCCGCCGGCACGCCCAGGAGGTTGGCTGCGATGCGCGCCTCGCGCATGCGCCGCGTGCCAAGTTCCCGCGCCTTCGCCGCTGAGAACAGCCGGTGCTCGATGAGCAGCATGTCGAGCTCGGAGGCGTCGCCACTGGTGATCCACACGATGCTCACCTGTCCGCCGGCGTGCACGACGCGCTGGATGATCCCCGCGCAGCACAGCGTCTCATCGTCCGGATGCGGCGCGACCACCAGCAGCGATGTGGCGGCGTCCAGAGGCGGCAGATCCTGCGCGCCGCCGGAGGCGCTGCCCGCGCCAAGGACGGCGACTGCCGCCAGTGCGGCCGCCGCGGGCGCGGCGCGGGAGGTGGGGACTTTACGGGCAGGCGACAAGCGAAAATCTCCGTGAGGAAAATGCAGTGTCGCACGCGGGCCGCTGAATTCGTTACAGTGCCCGCGGCCGCCGTTCAGCGGGCTTAAGACCAGGAGCGAGCGTAATGACCGATACACCACCACTGGCTTACCACGATCCGAAGTTCATCGATTCGGACGAGGGACGCCCGGTGCGCATCGTCTCGGAGTACCTTGCACCGCTGCGTGCTTTCAGCGCCTGCGGCGTTACCGCCACGGTGGTGTTCTTTGGATCCGCGCGCCTGCGCACCGGCGGGCCGCTCGGGCGCTATGTCGACGAGGCGGTGGAGCTCGCGCGCCTCGTCACCGAGTGGAGTGCCACGCTCACCGGCGAGCGACTCGTGGTCTGCTCGGGCGGCGGGCCTGGCATCATGGAGGCCGCCAACAAGGGCGCCACTCTTGCCGGTGGCCGCACCGTCGGGCTCAACATCGGCCTGCCCCACGAACAGCGTCCCAATCCCTACATCAGCCCGGAACTGTCCTTCGAGTTCCATTACTTCTTCATGCGCAAGCTGTGGTTTGCACACCTGGCGCGCGCCCTGATCGCTTTCCCCGGGGGCTTCGGCACTTTCGATGAGCTGTTCGAGATTCTCACCCTCGCCCAGACGAAGAAAATCGATCGCTCGATCCCGGTATTCCTCTACGGCTCGGCGTACTGGAAGGAAGTCATCAACTTCGATGCGCTCGTGCGCCACGGCACGATCGGTGCCGACGACCTGAAGTTGTTTGAATTCGTCGATGAGCCGCGCGCGGCTTTGCAACTGCTCAAGAGCCGCCTGGTCCTGGACACTCATCCGCCGCCGGGACCCGCGTTCGCCAAGTCCCGCTGCCGCGCCAGGTCCTGAAGAACTGTCGCGCTTCAGGCGACCGCGAGCGTGGGATCCACCTCGCGGGCCCAGGCGTGCAGGCCGCCCTCGAGATTAGCGGGCGCGGCGATTCCCGCCGCCAGCGCCATCGAACAGGCGGCGAGACTGCGCGCGCCGCTGCGGCAGATGAACACCGGGGCCGAATCTTTGGGGATTTCACCAAGACGCCGGGGTAACTCGCCGAGCGGGATGTGGCGCGCGCCGGGGAGATGCCCGGCATTGAACTCATAGGGTTCACGCACGTCGACCAGCAGCGGCGTCTGCGTTTGCAGCAGCTCCTTCAGATCCGTCGCCGACAGTCGGCGCACTGCAGCAACCGAGGTTGCCTGCGTGCTGTCCTGGTCACGCGGCTCGGTAATGCTGGGTGCGTCGCCGCACACGGCGCAGTCACGCCTGCGGCTGACACGAAACTCCTGGAAGCGCAGCTCGAGTGCATCGTAGGTGAGGAGCCTGCCGAGGAGCGGCTCGCCCACCCCGGTGATGAGTTTGATCGCCTCCGTGGCCTGCAGCGCGCCGAGCACGCCGGGCAACACACCCAGTACACCCGCTTCGGCGCAGTTGGCCACTATGGCGTCGCGGCCGTCCGGAAACAGGCACCGGTAACACGGCCCGCGGTCGGGCACGTACGTCATGAGCTGGCCTTCGAAGCGGTGGATCGCGGCTGACACGAGCGCCTTGCGATATAGAACGCAGGCGTCATTGACCAGGTAGCGGGTCGAGAGCCGGTCGGTGCCGTCAATCACCAGCCCGTAGCCGGCGAGCACCGCGCGCACATTGGCGGCCTTGAGCTCCAGGGTGTGGACGTTGATGCGAATCTCGGGGTTGAGGCCCATGAGCCGTTCCCGCCCCGCTTCGGCCTTCGGCTTCGCGATCGCCGCCGTGTCGAACAGCACCTGGCGCTGCAGGTTGGACAGGTCCACGCGATCGAAGTCGAGCAGCCCGAGCGTTCCGCAGCCTGCCGCGGCCAGATACAGCGCCGCGGGTGAGCCCAGGCCGCCGGCGCCGACGATCAGCACCCGCGCCGCTTTGAGCTTTTCCTGGCCCGCCAACCCGATCTCCGCGAGTGCCAGGTGCCGGTGGTAACGGGACCGTTCCGCGGCTGACAGCGTCATACGGAGATCACCCCGGAGCAGGCCGCGCTACCCGCAGCGTTTGTGCCATGCAGGCGAGCATCCGCGCTCCGGCGGGATGGTGTCAACGGATACACATCGTTACACCTTCTGCACTTCGCTTCGGCGTACCGGGCGTCGTATGCTGCGCGCCGAACTCAACCAGCCAGCCGCACATGTGTGAAGGATTGACGGTGAAGCGCAGCCAGATTCTGAGGCGGTGCGTGTGCCTGCTCGGCGCCACATTTCTGAGCGTGGCTGCCGCCGCCTCGCCGCCGGCTGCGCAGCCGTTGCCGGTCCGCCACCGGGCGGATGCGCACTTTGCGGTGGTCGAGCACGAGTATGTCAGCTACATCCTGCGCCGCTTTCCGGTGGTCGCCACCTATCTGGGCGGCAGCGCATTCGATGCGCAGCTGGCGAACGTCGACGGCACATTGCGCGACTATTCCCCGGAAGGCCTGGCACGCGAAGATGCGCGCCTCGGCGAATTCCGGGCGCGCTTCTCCGCGCTCGCCCCGGTGACGCTCTCGGCGCGGCGCCGCATCGATCGCTCGGTGGCGCTGGCGCAGATCGCCTTCCTCATGCACCAGCACATGGTGCGGCGCTACCAGGAGCGCTCGCTCGATTCATATGTGGATGAACCGTTTCGTGGTGTCGACTGGCAGATCCAGGGCATGACGGCTAACGGCGCGGGGACTTATGGCACCGAGGCCGAGTGGCAGGCGGTGGTGGCGCGCACCCGCGCGGTGCCCGCCTACCTTGCGACGGCGCAGAAGCAGCTCGCCACGGGCGTGCGCACTCACAACACCCCCGATTGGCGGGTGCTGACTCAGTACGGACTGCAGAGCAGCGCCGCCGATGCCGACTACTTCGCGAAGACCCTGCCGCAGATCGCAGCTACTGATATCAGCTCAACCAGACGCGAAGCGCTGCTGCGTGATCTGCAGGCCGCGGGCGAGGCGGCGGCGCTTGCCTACCGCGCTCTGCGCGCGTTCATCGCGCGCACCTACTTCGACGACACGCACAGCGAGGGCAGCCCCGCCTTGAAGCCTGCGTTCCGCGCCGATCACTTCGCTTTCGGTGAGGCCGAATACAATTGGGCGCTGCGCAACAACCTGCGCCTGAGCGGCACGGCGGCCGAGCTCTACGCCGCCTCCTGGCCGGTAGTGACCAACACCCAGGCCGAGATGGTGACGCTCGCGCAGCAGATTGCCGTCGCCCACAAGTGGCCGGCCGGCGCCGACGGCGCCGACACGGTGCGCCAGGTGTTCGCGCAGCTCAGCCAGAATGCGCCGCACACCGATGCGGAGATGCTGGAAGGCTACCGCAAGACCGGACGGCGGCTGGTGGCCTACGGGCGCGACTCGGGGCTTTTTGAGGTGCCCGCGGACTACCGCCTCGACGTCAGCGTGACGCCGCCGCCGCTGCGCGCATCGATCGAGGGCGCGGCGTACTACCCGGCGCCGCCGTTCAGAAAGGCCGGTGTCGGCCGCTTCTACGTGACGCCAACCGGGGATGATGCCGCGCAGTTGCGCGCCGAGCACAACTACGCCGCCATGCCCGATCTTGCCGGGCACGAGGGCTTCCCCGGCCACGACTGGCACTACAAAGTAATGACCCGGTACCGCGATCAGATCTCGCCGGTGCGCTGGCTGACGCCCGGGGCGGTCGAGGATTCCTCCTCGATGTGGGAGGACTCCATGGCTGCGGAAGGCTGGGCGCTGTACTCGGAAGCGCTGCTCGCGGAGCCTGCGCCGGCGGCGCCGAACGGCTTCTACACGCCGGAGGAGCACCTCTACCAGTTGCGCGGCAAACTGTACCGCGACCTGCGAGTGCGTATCGACACGGGGATCCACACCGGGCGGCTGTCATTCGAGGATGCCGTGACGCTCTTCTCGCAGGTGGTGGATTTCCTGCCCGGCTCGTGCCGGGACGCCGCGGCGCTGAAGTCCGACGCCAAGCAGGCGAGCTGTCAGGGCGCGCGCGGCGCGGTGACGCGCTATTCGCGCTGGCCGACGCAGGCGATCACCTACCGCCTCGGCAAGGAGCAGATTCTCGCGTTACGCAAGCGCGCGCGGCAAACCCTCGGCGCGCGCTTCTCGCCACAGCGCTTTCACCTCGAGTTCATGAAACAGGGGACCATCCCGGCGGGCTATTTCGGCGACGAGTTGCTGCGCGAGCTACGCGCGCCGGCAGCCAGTGCGCCGGCGTTGCCGGTGGCGCACTGAGTAACGAAGCTGATGTCCGCGAAAATCGCTTCCTCCTGCGATTTTCGCCAATCGACTAGGGCACGTAAATGGCCAGGCCCTTGGCAGCCTTGTTATAGATTCCGAATGAACCGCCGACGCTGGTGCCGATCGCTGTGTTGCCGTTGAACGTGGAATTGCCAACACCCGTACCGATCGCCCCCGACTGCTGATCTTCGATCCCCTGTAACAGGATCCCGTTCGCGCCCAGGCGCGCCGCCTCCTGCTTGAGTCGCGCGATCGCCTTGTCCATGTTCTGCTGGCTGGTAATGGTAAGTGAGCCGCGGCTGGTCGCGTCGATGGTCGCGATTTGCTCGTACTTTGGCGGCGGCTGCAGATAGACCTTGACGAGCTCAGGCGAGATCGGGGGGCGGGCCGTACCAATCAGCACGTGGGAAGAGGTCGCACAGCCCGCCAGCAGCAGCCCCAGGGCGGTGCTGATGCTCAGTCGGGAAAGGAGTGCCATGAGGGCCGCGCGACGCTACGCGGTTCCCGGCCGACAGAAGAACAGATGCGCCGGTAACACGTTGAGCGGTTCAAACCTGCGTCCGACGTAGCCGAAGATGCGCTTCAGATCCGCGAACACCCGAGTTGAGAACTGGTACACGAGGAAGGCGCCGCGCGGCTTCAACACCTCGCAGGTCTTGCGCAGGATGCGCTCGCGCACCGGGGCGGGAATGGTGCTGAAGGGGATGCCGGAAATGATGTAGTCGGCGCTGTTGCGGCCGAAGCGGCGCAGGATCTCATCCACCGACTCCGCCGAGCCCTCCACGACCTTCAGGCGCTTATCCGGGATCGCCCGGCCAAGATAGCTGACGAAGTCCGGGTTCATCTCGATGGCGATCAGGATAGCGTCCGGGTGCATGCGGCGCAGGACCTCGGCCGTGATGCCGCCGACCCCGGGGCCGTATTCCACGAACACGCGCGCCTGGGTCCAATTGACCGGCGCGAGCAGCTGCCTGATCAGGAAACGCGAACTCGGGACGATCGAACCCAGCATGCGCGGGTGCCGGAAGAAATTCCGGGCGAACAGCAGAGCGTTACCCTCGGGACGCGGGGGTGTGTCTTGAGCAGGCTGCACAGCCCCACTTTATAGCAACCGAGCAGGCGCTGACCACTCTGCGCCGCCGCACGTTCATTGACCGGGTGCTTCAGCCGCCCGCGCGACGCGCCTCAAACCCGAGCTTGCACAGCTCGCTCACCAGGCGGTCGCGATGCTCGCCCTGGATCTCGATGCAGCCGCTTTTCACCCCGCCGCCGGCGCCGCAGAGTTTCTTCAGGCGCGCGGCGAGTTGCGCCAGTTCCTCACCCCCGAGCGGCAGCCCGCGGATCACCGATACTGCCTTGCCGCCGCGCCCGGCAATCTCGCGGCCGACGCGCACGCGCGCGCCCTGGGCAGATGCAGCGGGGGTCGGCTGGCGGGTCGCGGGCGCAGTCGCGCTCTTCAAGTCCGCGAGGTCGCGCAGCGCGACGCCGCGGAAGCGGCTTGAGGGTTTCATGCGTAGTGTTACCGCGGTGAGGCGACTACAATCCTGCCGAACTCACACACGTTCCCGCAACCCCTGCGGCAGCCCGTTCAAGAGGCGTTCCTCATGACCCCACGGTCGCGCTTGCACGTTCCTTCCCCACCGGCACGGCCCGGGCAGGAGCCTGATTTCAGTTACGTCCAGATCTCCCCGGCCGGAGCCGTGGGCCGGCCGGACGTGATGGCCGGGGCGCGCGACGTCGAGGATCTTGCGGTGCAAATGGTGCGGGTACTGGACGAGGGGCACCGCGCGGTCGGGCCGTGGAACCCGCACCTGGAACCCGCTGAGCTGCAGGTGGGCCTGCGGCACATGCTGCTCACGCGCCTCTTTGACGATCGCATGCAGAAAATCCAGCGCCAGGGCCGGGTCTCCTTCTATATCAAGTCGACCGGCGAGGAGGCGGTGGCGGTCGCGCAGTGCATGGCGCTGCAGCCGGGGGACATGTTGTTTCCGTCGTACCGTCAGCAGGGCCTGCACGTTGTCCGCGGCCGCAACCTCGTGGATCTGATGTGCCAGTGCCTGTCGAACACGCGCGACTTCTGCAAGGGCCGTCAGATGCCCATCATGTATCACTGGGGCAAGGGCAACATATTCTCGATCTCCGGCAACCTCGCCACCCAGTTCCCGCAGGCGGTGGGTTGGGCGATGGCCGCCGCTATCAAGGGCGAAGACCACATCGCCGCTACCTGGATCGGCGAGGGCTCGAGCGCGGAAGCGGACTTTCATTACGGCATGACCTTCGCCGCGGTGTACCAGGCGCCGGTTATCCTGAATCTCGTCAACAACCAGTGGGCGATCTCGACCTTCCAGGGCTTCGCCGGCGGGGAGCACCGCACCTTCGCACAACGTGGCCCGGGATATGGGATTCCGGGCATACGTGTTGATGGCAACGACTTCCTGGCGGTGTACGCGGTCACCCAGTGGGCGGCACAGCGCGCGCGCCAAAGCGGTGGCGCCACGCTCATCGAGCACGTGACCTACCGTGCCGCAGCGCACTCCACCAGCGACGATCCGTCACGCTACCGGCCGAAGGACGAGTGGCGCGCATGGCCGCTCGGGGATCCGGTCCTGCGCCTGAAGGCCCATCTCATTGCACTCGGTGAATGGTCCGAGGAACGCCATGCGAATCTCGAGAAAGAGCTAGACGCGCACGTCACCGCCTGCTGGAAAGAGGCGGAGAGCTACGGCACGCTCAGCGGCGGACCGGCGCTCGACCCGCTCACCATGTTCGAGGACGTGTACAAGGTGATGCCGCCGAACCTGGTGCAGCAGCGCGAGCAACTGCGTCAGCTCATGGGAGCGCGCGCCCAGGCGACGACCGCCGCGCAGCCGCAGGCGAAAGAGGGCTGACGCATGGCGCGCATGAACATGGTCCAGGCGCTCAACTCCGCCATGGACGTGATGCTGGGACGCGATCCACGTGTCGTGATTCTCGGCGAGGACGTGGGCTACTTCGGCGGCGTGTTCCGCTGCACTGAAGGCCTGCAGAGAAAATACGGTGAGCACCGCGTGCTCGACACCCCGATTGCCGAAGGCGGCATTATCGCCGCCGCCATTGGCATGGGCGTCAACGGCTTAAAGCCGGTGGCGGAAATCCAGTTCGCCGACTACATCTACCCGGGCTTCGACCAGGTGGTCAGTGAGCTGGCGCGGTTGCGTTATCGCTCGGCGGGTGAGTTTGCGGCTCCGGTCACGATCCGCACGCCCTGCGGCGGCGGCATCCGCGGCGGCCAGACCCACTCGCAGAGCCCGGAAGGGATTTTCACGCACGTCTGCGGCATAAAAGTCGTCATGCCTTCCAACCCGTACGACGCCAAGGGCCTGCTCATCAGTTCGATCGAGGACGATGATCCGGTCGTGTTCTTTGAACCCAAGCGCATCTACAACGGACCTTTTGACGGCGACCCGCACAAGCCGGCGGTGCCCTGGAGTGCGCATCCTCGCGGTGAGGTTCCCGAAGGGCACTACACCGTGCCTATCGGCCGCGCCCAGGTGGTGCGTGAGGGGAAGGATGTTACCGTGCTTGCCTACGGCACCATGGTGCATGTCGCCGAGGCGGCGGTGCGCGTCGCGGGAGTGGATGCGGAGATCATCGACGTGCGCACCATGGCGCCGCTCGATGTGGACGTGCTGTGCACGTCGGTATGCAAGACCGGCCGCTGCGTGGTGGTGCATGAAGCCACGCGCTTCGGCGGTTACGGGGCGGAGCTCGTCGCCACGGTGCAGGAGCATTGCTTCTGGAATCTCGAGGCGCCGGTGCAGCGCGTCACCGGCTGGGACACGCCTTATCCGCACGCGTTCGAGTGGGAATACTTTCCGGGCCAGGCGCGCATCGCGGCCGCCCTAAAAGAGGTCATGGAGCCAGCATGAGCCAGTACGTCTTCAAGCTGCCGGATCTGGGTGAAGGTACGGTCGAGGCTGAGATCGTCAGTTGGAAGGTCAAGCCGGGCGACACGGTCGCCGAGGATGATGTCGTCGCTGAAGTGATGACCGAAAAGGCGGCCGTGGAGGTGCCCGCGCCGGTGAGCGGGCGCGTCGTGTCGACGACCGGCGCGCCGGGCGACATGGTGGCGGTCGGTGCGACGCTGATCGTGTTTGAAACGGCTCCCGGCGCGGCGGCGGCCGGCGCGACCGCAGCCGCGGTGGCGCCGACCCCAACGCCGGCCGTGGCGGCGGCCGCAGCGGCCGTTGCCGGTGCTGCACCTGCCAGAACCACTGCCGTGTCCGGCAACGGCGCGGCAGCTGCGCAAGCCGCCAGCATGCAGACCGCAGTCGCGCGGGGCGGACGCGTCGCAACCTCGCCGGCCGTGCGCCGCCGCGCTCACGAAGCCGGCGTTGATCTGCAACAGGTCGCAGGTTCCGGGCCTAACGGACGGATCGTGCCGAAGGATTTCGAAGCGTACGTTGCGCGTCGCGCCCCGGCGCAACCCACACCGCTGCGTGGCGCGCCCAAGGCGGTGCCCGCGAGCGCACGTCCGGCCGCTGCGCGCAGCACCGGCACGCAGGAGATCAAGGTGATCGGGCTGCGCCGCGTGATTGCGCAGCGCATGAGCGAAGCGAAGCGGAACATTCCCCACTTTGCCTACGTGGAAGAACTCGACGTCACGGAGCTCGAGTCACTGCGCAGACATCTGAACGCCAGGCTTGAGCGCGGCGCTCCGGGGCTTACCTACCTGCCGTTCCTGGCGCTCGCCCTGGTGCGCGTCTTGAGGGACTTTCCGCAGTGCAATGCGCACTACGACGCCGAGCGCGGTGTCATCGTGCGTCACGGCGCGGTGCACCTGGGAGTCGCCACGCAGACGCCCGATGGCCTGAAAGTGCCGGTCGTGCACGACGCGCAGGATCTCAGCTTATGGGACCTGGCGGGGGAGATGCGGCGGGTCAGCGAGGCGGCGCGCACCAACAAGGCGACCCGGGATGAACTCACCGGGTCAACCATCACCATCACCAGTCTCGGCAAGCTCGGCGGCATCGCGAGCACACCCATCATCAACGCGCCGGAAGTCGCGATCATTGGCGTGAACCGCGCCATCGAGCGGCCGGTCGTGTTCGAGGGCGCCATCGCCATCCGCCGCACCATGAATTTGTCTTCGTCCTTCGACCACCGCTTCGTGGACGGTTACGATGCCGCGGCGATGATCCAGGCGCTGAAGGAGTGCCTGGAGCATCCGGCGACTATTTTCATCGATGCCTGAGCGCTAGCTGCTAGCCGGTCTTGTGCTCCGGGCCGCCGGCATACTTCTTTTCGCCGGCCTCGACCTTCAGCTTCAGGTGGTTCTGGTAAGGCGGCAACGGGCAGGTTGCGAAGTCGTTGACCGCGCACGGCGGGTTGAACGCCTTGTTGAAATCCAGCACCGCGCGGCCGTTGACCGGCAACGGTATGTAAAGGAAGCGACCGGCACCGTAGGTCTCCCGGCCGCTGGTTGCGTCCGCGAACATGATGAAAAGCTCCTGGTCGCCGGGCTCCTCGAGCACGGTATCCAGCCGCCACTCCCGGCCATCCTTTCTGAACACCACCGCCCCGGGGGATTCGTCGTCCTCCTGCATGCCGAGGATGTTCGTGATCTTGATGTGGCGCACGGGCCGGTAGGGTTCAAAACGCGCGTCGAACACCCAGGCGGTACTCACCGGGAAGTACATGAGCCCCTGGAAGTTCAGCCGGTGCGGGTTGTTCAAGTCCCGTACCCGCACGCCGATGTCGCCGGCACGTTCGATGGCGAAGAAGCGCAGCGCGCCGCTGGCGAGCACCGTGGGTTCGCCGTGCACATCGGAAGTCAGGTCCAGCGCCGCGACTGGCTGCCCGTCATGGGTCACGCCGCTCCCCGGCCGCGCGACGAAGCGCACCTTGTCGGCGCTCAGTACGAATGAGCCGGCGCTATCGGCCAGCGCAGCGTTGTCCAGGACGAGCGCATTGCTGGCGGCGCGGCCGAAAGTGTTGTCTCCGGGCTTGAGCCAGAATAGTCCCGCCAGCGTCAGCCACCCGGTGTCACTGGTGAGCGAGTCGGCACGCCGCAGGCGCCAGGCGCTGATGGTGGCGTGCTCGGCCTCGGCGCTGAGTTGGGAGCCGGCCGCTGAGGTGGCGGGTGAGTGCGCGGCGAGTATTCCTGACAAAGCACCGGCCGCCAGTGCCGCGCGTTGCAACTGATTGCGAATCATGGCGGCCATTACGAGACCGAGGGCGCTTTCGCGGCCTTGCGCCCGATGCACCGCGCCGACAGGAAGACTCCCTTGTGCAGTAACTCCAGCATATGTCGTCTCGCAGCAACGGGGCGGGCGGCCCTGCGCCGGTTGTGAACTTAACAGTGTTAAGTTTTTGGGGTCAAATTTCCGCGGTGAGCGGGTATGCTTTGTGGCCATGAACGCCGAGGCGGACCTGTCCGTGTATTCCCGCGCGCAGAACGGGGCCAAGGTTGAGATCCTGGGTCAACCGGTCGAGCGCTCCCAGGAGGTGCTGACCCCGCTCGCGCTGCAGCTGCTGTCGAGCCTGCATCGGCGCTTCAATCCGCGGCGCCTGGAACTGCTCGCCGCGCGCGCCGCGCGCCAGCAGCTGCTCGATGACGGGGCGCTGCCGCAGTTTCTGCCCGCGACGGCGGCGATGCGCGCCGCCGACTGGCGCGTCGCGCCAGTGCCGGCGGACCTGCAGGACCGGCGGGTGGAGATCACAGGTCCGGTCGACCGCAAGATGATCATCAACGCGCTCAACGCGCCGGTGCGCGCGTTCATGGCCGACTTTGAGGACTCCTGCTCACCGACCTGGGACAACGTGATCCATGGGCAGGTGAACCTCACCGACGCGGTGCGCCGCACCATCAGTTTCGATGATCCGGCCACCGGCAAGGTCTACCGGCTGGGTTCACAGCTCGCGACGCTCATCGTGCGTCCGCGCGGCTGGCACCTGCCCGAGAAGCACGTGCGCATCAACGGCGAGGCCGTCTCGGGCGCACTGTTCGATTTCGTGCTGTACCTCGCCAACAATCATGAGGCCCTTGCCGAGCGTGGCACCGGGCCCTACTTCTACCTGCCGAAGCTCGAGAGCCACCTGGAAGCGCGGCTGTGGAACGAGGTGTTTGTCGCCGCCCAGGAGGCGCTCGGCATTCCCCGCGGCACGATCAAGGCCACGGTGCTCATCGAAACCATTCTCGCCGCCTTCGAGATGGACGAGATCCTTCACGAGCTGCGCGAGCACTCAGCGGGCCTGAACTGCGGGCGCTGGGACTACATTTTCAGTTTTATCAAGAAATTCCGGAATCGCCCGGAGTTCCTGCTGCCGGATCGCGCCAGCGTCACCATGGAGCGGCATTTCCTGAAGTCCTACGTGGACCTGCTGATCAAGACCTGCCATCGGCGCGGCGCGCACGCCATGGGCGGCATGGCGGCGCAGATCCCGATCCGCGACGACCCCAGGGCAAACGAGGCCGCGATGGCGCGCGTGCGCGCCGACAAGCTGCGCGAGGCGCACGCCGGGCACGACGGCACCTGGATCGCGCATCCGGGGCTGGCCGGCATCGCGCGCGAGGCCTTCGATGCCGTAATGCCCGGCGCAAACCAACTCGGCGTACTGCGCGCCGACGTGAGCGTGAGTCCCAAGGACCTACTCACCGTGCCGGACGGCAAGATCACGGAGGACGGCCTGCGCGCCTGCATCCGTGTCGGCGTGCAGTACCTCGAGTCATGGCTGCGCGGCAACGGCTGCGTGCCGCTGTATCACCTCATGGAGGACGCGGCCACCGCCGAGATCTGCCGCGCGCAACTGTGGCAATGGCTGCGGCACGGCGCGCGCACCAGCGACGGGCAGGTCATCACGGTCGGGCGCTTCGATCGCCTGATGAGCGCCGAGCTCGACCGCATCCACACCGAGGTCGGGGCCGCGCGCCTGACTAACGGGGTTTTCCCGAGCGCCGCGCGCCTCTTCGAGCAAATGACCAAGAGCGACACCTTCGATGAGTTTCTGACGCTGCCGGCCTACGAGCTGCTGAGCTGATCGCACCCGATTCACTTAAGCGCAAGGAAGTTGCACTACCCATGAACGCCCTGAAGTCCCTGGCCACCGCTGATGACCTCAAACGCACCTGGAGCGAGAGCCCGCGCTGGCGCGGCGTGCAACGCGGCTACGACGCCAGGGAAGTCGTACGTCTGCGCGGCACCATTGCCGTGGAGCATTCGATCGCGCGCCTGACAGCGGAAAAACTCTGGCGATACCTGAACGACAAGCCGTTCGTCAACGCGCTCGGGGCGCTCACCGGCAACCAGGCCATGCAGCAGGTGAAGGCGGGCCTCGATGCGATCTATCTCTCAGGCTGGCAGGTCGCAGGCGATGCCAACCTCTCGGGCGAGATGTACCCGGATCAGTCGCTGTATCCGGCCGATTCGGTGCCGGCGGTGGTGCGACGGATCAACAACACCCTGCGGCGCGCCGACGAGATCTGTCACGCCGAGGGTAACGACTCGATCGACTGGCTGAAGCCGATCGTGGCCGACGCCGAAGCCGGCTTCGGCGGCGTGCTGAACGCCTTTGAGCTCATGAAGCAGATGATCGATGCGGGCGCTGCCGGGGTGCACTTCGAGGACCAGCTGTCGTCGGCGAAGAAGTGCGGCCACATGGGCGGCAAGGTGCTGGTGCCCACCCAGGACGCGATCAACAAGCTCATCGCCGCGCGCCTCGCGGCGGACGTGTCAAACGTACCGACGGTGCTCGTGGCGCGCACCGACGCCGAGGCCGCCAACCTTCTGACCTCGGACGTCGATGAACGCGACCGCCCCTTTGTAGACAAGGCGAAGGGACGCACCTCGGAAGGCTTCTTCTGCGTCAAGGCCGGCATGCAGCAGGCGATCGCGCGCGGCTGCGCCTACGCGCCGTACGTGGATCTGGTGTGGTGCGAGACCGGCAAGCCGGATCTTGAGCAGGCCCGCGAGTTCGCCGACGGCCTGCACCGGCAGTTCCCCGGCAAGCTGCTTGCTTATAACTGCTCGCCGTCTTTCAACTGGAAGCGCAATCTCGATGACGCGACCATCGCGAAGTTCCAGCGCGAGCTTGCCGCGATGGGTTACCGCTTCCAGTTCATCACGCTGGCCGGCTTCCATGCACTGAATTACTCGATGTTCGACCTGGCGCGTGGTTACAAGGCTCAGCACATGAGCGCCTACGTGAAACTGCAGGAGGCGGAGTTCGCGGCCGAGGCGGCCGGCTATACCGCCACCAAGCATCAGCGCGAAGTCGGCGCCGGTTACTTCGATACGGTGACGCAGGCAGTCAGCGGCGGGTCGTCCTCGCTGTCGGCCCTGACCGGCAGCACCGAGGAAGAGCAGTTCGAGAAGAAAGCCTCCTGAGGAGTCGGTCGCGGGTGGCGGCCGCGGCCGCTGCGGAACCGTCAGAAGTTCCAGGCCAGATCCACTGAGAACAGGCTCTGATCGCCACCGGAAGTGGTGAAGCCCTGGTATTCGAGGCGCACCGCCGGCGCGCCGAATTTCAGCTGCACGCCCGCCGCGTAGGCGAATTCGGTGCGGGTGGTGTTCTGGGCGGTCAAGAGCACGATTGCGGGACAGGCGACCATGATGGCGCAATTTTGAGAAGCAGCATCATTGAAGGTGCTGCGCAGGCGCGACAGTCCGATCTTCCCGTAGAAGTCGAGGTAGGGAAGCGGTTGGGGCAGATAGCCGACTGCGAAGGCGACGATGGCGCTGCCACTCGCGTGCTCCTGATTGGTCCGGGCACCCACCTCCGTGCTGTTCCGGCTGCCCAGGTTGGCGTACTCGAGCTCCGCGCCGAACATCTGCACCGGACGCCATCCAGCGAATACCTTCCAGCCCGTCGGGTGCTCGGAGACCCCGACCGGCAGCAGCGCGGTCGATTGCAGGCTGGACTCGCCGACGCCGGCGCCGAGGTAGAAGCCGAGCGAATCCACAGCCCACGCCGTCAGCGGCATCACTGACACCAGACCGGCGCCCAGCAGCAACTTAGTGCGCATGCTCGAGCCCTCCTTGCCTTATCGCGGACACTGATAGAGCGGCAGGTGCCCGCAAAGGTTCACCGACAGCCGCTTTATTTTGCCGTGGGCATGGCGAATTCCGCGCCCTTGCCCGTGCTCTCCGGCCAGCGTTGCATGATGGATTTCTGCCGGGTGTAGAAACGCACGCCTTCCTCGCCATAGGCGTGCGTGTCACCGAACAGGCTCGACTTCCAGCCGCCGAAGCCGTGCCACGCCATGGGCACGGGGATGGGAATGTTGATTCCGACCATACCCACTTCGATGCGGCGCCCGAATTCGCGCGCCACGTGGCCGTCGCGCGTGTAGCAGGCCACCCCATTGGCCAGCGGGTGCGCGTTGACGAGCTCAACCGCTGTCGCGAAGTCGGGCACCCGCACGCACGAGAGCACCGGGCCGAAGATCTCTTCCTGGTAGATGCGCATCTTCGGCGTCACGTGGTCGAACAGTGTGCCGCCCAGCCAGAAGCCGCCCTCGCGGCCGGCCACCGTGAACGCCGCGCCGCTCGCCGGATCGCGGCGGCCATCCACCACCAGCTGCGCACCGTTCGCCGCGCCGTCTTCGATGTAACCGCGGATGCGCTCGAGCGCCTGGCGGTTGATGACCGGGCCCATCTCCGCGTCACGCTCCATGCCGTCAGCCACGCGCAGCTGCCGTACGCGCGCGGCGAGCTGCGGCATGATGCGCTCGGCGCTGTCGCCGACCAGCACCGCCACCGAGATCGCCATGCAGCGCTCGCCGGCGGAACCGTAGGCGGCGCCGATCAGCGCGTCGACGACCTGCTCGAGGTCCGCATCCGGCATAACGACCATATGATTCTTGGCGCCGCCCAGGGCCTGCACGCGTTTGCCAGCCTGCGCGCCGCGCTGATAAATGGAATGCGCAATGGGGGTGGAGCCGACAAAGCTCACCGCCTTCACATCCGGATGCGCCAGCAGGGCATCGACCGCCGTCTTGTCGCCCTGCACCACGTTGAACACGCCGGACGGCAGTCCCGCTTCCCCGAGCAGGCGCGCCATGAGAAGCGCCGCCGAGGGATCACGCTCGCTCGGCTTCAGTACGAAGGTGTTGCCGCAGGCGATTGCGATCGGGAACATCCAGCACGGCACCATGCACGGGAAGTTGAACGGCGTGATGCCGGCGACGACCCCTATGGGTTGCCGCAGCGTCCAGTTGTCGATCCCGGTGGACACCTGGTCGGTGAAGTCCCCCTTCAACAGTTGCGGAATGCCGCAGGCAAACTCAACGATCTCGATGCCGCGCGTGACCTCGCCCTGCGCATCGCTGAACACCTTGCCATGCTCGCTCGTGATGAGCGCCGCCAAGGCATCGCGCTCCTCGTTCAGGCGGGCAAGAAAGCGCGTCAACACGCGCCCGCGGCGCACCGGCGGGGTGTTCGCCCAGGCGGCAAACGCCCCCCGGGCACTTGCGACCGCGCTGGCAACGTCCGCGGCGCTCGCCAGCAGCACCTGGCGCGCGACACTCCCGGTAGCCGGATTGAATACGTCCTGGCGTGCGCCCGCGCCGCCTGCGGCGCGACCGCCAATCCAGTGCTGCACCAGCTCAGCGCTGGTGCTGCGCCGCGCGGCTGCCGGGGTGGGTGTGGTAACGACCATGAGACCTGCGATCATACCGCGCATGGGCATACGGGCGCTCTTTCCGACACTCGTTTACACCGACCGCCTGCGCGCGCGCGGCTGGCAGAGGTTGAATACGCAGCTGCTGCGCGAATGCCGGCAGCTCAAGGAGGACGACCCCGCAGGCAGGCGCTGGTCGGCGCGCAACTATCCAGGCGGCTATACCTCTTATGGTTCGGCGAATCGCATGCACCGCAATTCGCCGACGTTCGCGGTGCTGGCGCGCGAACTTGACCGTCACATGACCCGCTTCGCGCGCCGTCTGCGGTTCGATCTTGAAGGCCGGCCGCTCGCCATGACGGACTGCTGGGTGAACCTGATGGGCCAGGGTAGTGCGCACGGCCTGCACCTGCACCCGCTGTCCACCATCAGTGGCACGTACTACGTCGCCGCACCGCCAGGCTCACCCGGGTTGAAGCTGGAAGATCCGCGCCTCGAGCGCTTCATGGCCGCGCCGCCGCGCAGCGGTGCTCGTGAGAGCAACCATCCATGGGTGACGCTGCCTGCGCGCCCCGGGCAGCTGGTGCTGTTCGAGAGCTGGCTGCGGCACGAGGTGGCGGCGAATCGCTCCGCTGCCGAACGCGTGAGCATCAGTTTCAACTACAGCTGGTTCTAGTACCGGGCACGGTCAGTGCCGTCAACCCGCGTTTTGGACGCGCGTTTCGCAGAGTAACCGTACTCAAGCGCCGTGGCGTCGGGTGCGGCAGACACTTTGCAGATTCAGGCGCAGTTCAGTATTCGTGGCTCAAGGTTCGGGTCGAAGGAGGCAATCATATGCGCAGGCTCATCCGCAGCATTATCGCGGCAACCTTCCTTGCTGCACTGCCCTTCGCGTCGCCGGCCGCCGTGTTCGTCGGCGTCTCCGTCAACATTGCACCGCCGGTGCTTCCGCTCTACGTGCAGCCGCCGTGCCCGGCGCCCGGCTACCTCTGGATCCCCGGCTATTGGGCCTGGGAGGCCGAGGACCAGGACTACTACTGGGTGCCTGGAACCTGGGCGCTGGCGCCGGTGGTCGGTTTCCTGTGGACGCCCGGGTACTGGGGCTGGGCGGATGGTGGCTATTTGTGGCATGGCGGCTACTGGGGCCCGCACGTCGGCTTTTACGGCGGCATCAACTACGGCTTCGGCTACGGCGGTGTCGGCTTTGAGGGCGGTTACTGGCGCGGCAACCAGTTCTACTACAACCGCTCGGTCACCAACATCAGCACAACCAACATCACCAATGTCTATAACCGCACGGTCGTCAACAACGTCAATGTCAACCGCGTGAGCTTCAACGGTGGCGCCGGCGGTGTCGTAGCGCGCCCGGATGCATCGCAGCTGGCGGCGGCCCGCGAGCGTCACGTCGGCTTGACGTCAGTGCAGAGGCAGCAAGAGCAGCTGGCACGCGGCAACAACATGCTGCGCGCTTCCGTGAACGGCGGCCGCCCGCCGATTGCCGCCACCCCAAGAGCGGGCATGTTCGCCGGACGCGCCCTTGGCGCCGTGCGTGGGGCGGCCCCGCCCGTCCACGACTCGGGCGGCTCCGCCTCCCGCAACAACCACCCGCCGCCGGGTAACCGCGCCGCCGGCGCTGTGCACGTTGAGCGGCCGACGCAGAGTTATCGCCCGCCGCCGGGCAACGCCGGAATGCGTCCGCAGCAATACGCCGAACACC
>Ga0209167_10000152_pt1 | contig 66835 bp, 54 predicted proteins | sample Coa_R1_9_FD_187154 | JGI IMG/M metagenome (GOLD analysis project Ga0209167, IMG submission 187154) | Surface soil microbial communities from Centralia Pennsylvania, which are recovering from an underground coalmine fire - Coalmine... | ecosystem: Environmental > Terrestrial > Soil >... | reverse complement strand
ACCTCCTCGGGTGTCATCGAACACCCCCGCTAGGTGCCGATGGCCCATCATCCCCGTTTCCTCCGCTGTCATCGCCCCTGCCGCCATCTTCCCTCGACTGGCCACAGGAGTCAAGTATATTCTTACCTAAAATAGGGTCGCTTACGAATTCCTGCGCAGCGCTCAAGTTTGGTTATAAGGTCGCGGCGATCGGGCGTGGGTCCGAAAACGGGGCGCTCGTAAAGAAACTTGGTGCCAGCGTGTAAATCGATAGCAAAGCGACGAACCGAAAGCGGACGAAATTGCAGCCTTGGTACGTGAGTTTATGAGGACCCAGGAAGTTCAGCAGAACAATCACGCTGGGTCAGGGAAATGAGTCAGGGGCGCTCAAGCTGTTTCGGCAGAGAAGCGGGAAGCGGCGTCGAAGGTGGTCAGCACTCTATGGAAGACATGAGCGTGGTACGAACTGGTACTTTCTGGGAAAAGGTTATGGGCGCTAAGTCCTTTGAGATGCTGGTCGGGGCGGCCGGATTCGAACCGGCGACCTCTTGCGCCCAAGGCAAGCGCGCTACCAGGCTGCGCCACGCCCCGAACTGGCTCACTATCGCGCCGTGCAACGTCACGATCCGCGACACCGCACGCACCTATTGTGCCAAGCTTCGTGTTCAGTGTCTAGCCCGACGACCAGGCGTTGGCTTCTGAGAGGTGACAGGCCACTCAACAGTCGAAGTCGGCCCGTGAAAAGGGGTGGGAGAGGCGCGATGCGCGAGCGCCCCTTTTAGTATCTTGGGTGGCCGTCGCCCAGTCTCCGCGGTTACTTCGACGGAAGTATGTTTCCCAGCTCCCACTGGACCTTGACGGCCGCCTCCTGTAACGACATGGAGACCGAAGTCATCCAGTCGGTGTGCCAGCCGTAAGCTTCTTCCCAGGCTTCGGGTTGACCCCAGACGTTGCGCAGCTTTTGCCAGTAACGCGTGCGCGCGGCTGCGGCGTCGGCCTTGCCGACCCCACTCATCGCAACGTCGGGCGAGACGTTGAACGACGCGGGTGGCTCGTCCGGCAGATCCATGCCAAAGTGATAGAGCTGCTGAACGTTCTCGATGGCGGAACTCCAGTAGGCGCGCGCGACTTCCGCTTCGGCGGACCGCCGCTTCGCGTTCCAGCTCGGGTTGGTTTCAACAAAGTCCGTGGGCGGCTCGGTCCGCAGCCGCATCACCGGGCGAGTCGACAAATAGACGACCGTCGACACCGGAGCGACGAGCGCCACGAGCATCCCCAAAGTGGCAAAAAGCGTCCGCCGGGAGCGCTTGGGCACGGATGACTCAATCTCGGACTCCACACTCTCCGTCTGGGCGCCAGCGACCTCGGCGATTTGCGAGCGGACGTTCTGGCTCGTTCTCTTGAACTCGTCGATTTTCTTGCGGCATTCTTCAGCCGCGCTCTGCGTCAGCGTCTCGAGGGCCGTGTGAGTAATTCCGGCCAACCGTCGCGCTTCTTCGACCACGCCCACGCCCGACGCGGTCAATCCTTCCTTCAGCTTCTTCTCCGTCTCTTCGGCGTGTTTCCGCAACTGCTGCGATGACTGCTCGCGGATGTCCACGGCAATCTTGCGCAGCATACCCTCCAGCTCCTTGCCGGACCTCTCCTCGAGGGTCTGCACGCTGCTCTTGAGCCGGCCCTGGAATCCTTCGAGCAGACTGGTTGACGCGCGTTCCAGGGCGGTCGTACTCGCGGTGGCCAATTCGCTGAACTCTTCCTGGTGCTTTTTGGCGTTCGCCTCGGAAGCCACCTCCACCTTCTGCTCGGCGGTTTGCAACCTGGCCATCGTTTGCTCTGCCGCAAGCTGAATGGACTTGACGGCGTCGTTGGCCGCTCCCGAGACCGTTTCGTTCTGTTCGCGGAAGATCCGATCAAGCTGGCTGCGGCATTCTTTGGCCGTCGCCCAAGTCACGGACTCGAGGGACATCTGCGTGGCGCTGGCCAGCTCCTTCCGCGCCGAGTTCACCATCTCCGCGTTTGAAGCCGCCAGTTTCTCGTTCAACCTGGCAAGCGTGGCGTGAGTCTGCTGCTCGATCCGGTCGGCAGAGTGCGCTTCGAGTTCTCCTGCCATTTGGCGAAGCTGCTCGGCGAATCCCTCCTTGCTCTCATCCTGGAAATGTTGCAGTGTTTTCTCGAAGCGTCCTTGGAGATCTTGCACCAGAGCGCTCGAACGCTGCTCGAGTCCGCTGACGCCCGAAGCCGCCAGTTTCACGAGCTGTTGGCGGTGATCCTCAACGCGGGCCTCAAGCCCTGAAGCAATCTGCTGCTGGGCGGTTTGTAATTTCGAGATGGCCTGGTCGCTCGCAAGCTGCACCGAGCCGACGGAGGCGTCAGCCTGGCTTGTCAGAACACGCGTCTGTTCTTGGAAGGATCGAGCCAGCCCCGCATGCTGCGTTTCGAACTCGCCGAGCAGCGCGCCCGCCTTGCTTTGGATCGCCTCGGCGCTCGATTGGAACATCGCTGTGAGGCGTCCCTCGTGGCCCTGCGCGACGCTTCCGAGTTCGCGCTCGACCTGCTGTCGGCGCGCCTCGAGCTCGGTCAGCGACTTCTGGGCGGCGGCTTCAACGGAGCCGGCAGCGGCCGCGGCCGTCTCAGAGAAAGCCTGCGATCGCTGTTCGAGCGTCTGGACCCATTGAGTTCCCTGCTTTTGTAGTTCCTCACGGAGAGCAGTCGAGCGCTGAGAGAGTCCTTCAAGGCTTGAAGCAGCGAGTTCAGAGAATTGCTTCTGGTAGCCCGCGGCATCGCGTTCAAAGTTGGCCGCGACCTTCTGTTCAGTCGACTCGAGCCTGGTGACAGCTTCGGTGGAAGCGTGTCCGATTGCATCGAGCGCGTCGTGCGCCCGCCCGGTGATCGTCTCTGTCTCCCGGTTCAGAGAGCCTACGGCCTCGCCGGCAGCTTGATGAACCGCATCGAGCGCCTCCTGCGCCCGGCCGGTAATCGTCTCCGCCTCCCGGCCCAGAGACTCGAGCGAACCCGCAACCAGTTCGCGAGCCTGCTTACGAGCTTCCTCAGCAATGCCTTGGCCGGAAGCGGTCAGCTCCTGACTAAGCCGCTCGACTGTGGCTTTCGTCTGCTGCTCCAGGTAATCCGCTGAACGCCCTTCGAGTTCCGAGGCGATTTTCTGGAGCCGGTCGGCAACCTCTTTCATGCCGCGCTCCTGGAAGTTCTCGAGCGTCGTCTGAAGCTGCCCTTGGAAACCGGCGAGCAGGGCATCGGACTTGTGTTCCAGTTGCTCGACACCTGAGGTCGAGACGTCGGCGAGCTGCTTCTCGTAGCCAGCCGCCCGTCCCTCGAGAGCCGCTTCCGCCTCCCGTTGGGCGGCTTGGAACTCCGCCAGCGTTTCGCTCTTGGCGCGCGCGATAGTGTCGGCGGCGGCGCTGCCGCGATTCGCGACCTCGCCGGCGTTTTGTTCAAAGGTCTGGATGAGCCGCTGGCGGCATTCCTCAGCGACCGCCTGAGCCTCGTGCGTCACAGACTGTAGCGATGCGAGCGTCACACTCGAGAGCTGCTCTCGCGCTCCGCTCACCAATTGAGTTCCCGAGGCTTCGAGCTCGGCACCTAACTTCTGGATCATCGAAGCGGCGTGCTCTTCCAGGCGGCGGCCGGCCTGGGCTTCAGAGTCCGTGGCCACCCGTTCGAGCCGGTCCGTGATTTCCTTGGCCTTGTCCTCCTCGAGTCCCTTCAACGAATCTTGCAGCCGGGCTCGGAAATCCTCCAGGAGCGATTGGGAGTTCTGCCGAAGCTCTTCCACTCCCGAGGCCGTCGTCTCCGTCAGCTTTCTCTGGTAGTCTTCGGCACGGTCGACGAAGCCGGCTTCCAGCGTTTCAAGTCGAGCCGTAGTTTCGGTTGACGCGGAACGTACGGACTCGACAGCCTCTTCGGCACTCCGTGACACGCTCTCCGCCTGCGCTTCGAGGTCCTTGACCAGTCGTTCCGCCATCTGGGCGGTCGACTCCTCGAGAGACTTCTCGAGCCTGGGGGTCACCAGGGGCACGACGGCATCAGCGACGAGGGCGAGCTGCTGTTGGACTTCTTCCTCGCTCATCTCGCGCATCGGAACGCTTGGGGTCGGCGGGGCAAGGGTTGCGCCATTGGATCCGGCGGAGATGCTCGCATCCACGGGCGTGCCCGGCGCGGGAACTGGAGTGGGAAGAATTTCCGGAGTCTCCGGTGCACCCGCTGCCTCAAAGTCGGCTTGCCGGGTGCGGTCGCGCGCACAGAGGTATTGGAGCCTCTGGTCAGCCGTCGGAGCGGATGGACCGCGCAACCAGTCGTCGGGCGGTGACTCCAGGCCCCAGATGCGCTCGGGCTGGAACGATTCCAGCAGCTCGATGCCGAGTTCAAGGGGACCCTTGGCGCGCCTCGCTCCCCGCCAAGTGACCTTAGCCAGGCAGGTGCGCCCTACAACTGGATTCGCGACGGCAATGTCAGCGTGAATGGCCAGCCGGTGGGACGACAGGATTTTCGCGCCGTTCTTGCTGACTTCAACGGTGCGCGTGTTCTCCTTGAACGTGCGGCCGAGGTCATCCTTGCCGCTGATGATGATCGGGATGGATAGCGGAATGCGAGCCGATCGTCGAATCGGCACAGCGTCCACGGCGGCTTCCGGCCGGTCGAGGACAGGTGAAACCCAAGCAAGTACTTTCTGGATCGGTGATCCGGGCATAGAGACCCCCTACTGATACGTTCCGAGTGACGCCGTCCCCTTGCCGGGACTTGCGACTCCGTTTTTCACGTAGACTCGAACGCTACGAAACGTTACCCACGGTTTCTCCCCTTCCCGAATGAACCAAGAAAATGCCATTCCAACAATTATCGTCAACCTTGCCTGTTACTTAAATCTATAATGACGTACCCATATAATGACATAGCTTAGTGATTATATAACAGCTTGGTGAATCAAAGGGCTATTTGCTCGCCATCCTTTCTTACTCATGAGTTATAGTAAAAATATAATTACTCACGAGTTATCTAGGATCGGCCGGCAAATCGACCGACTGAACCCTGGCCGCATCCGATCTGAAAGTCTTTCCGGCAAAATCTCAGCATAGCCATATCTAATTGTAACTAAGCAGCTTATTGTTAGGTTCGGTGGGGGAAATCGTCCGACGACGTGTCCGAAGGCGCCCTTAGTCGCGCCCTCTGTCTTGCGTTGGCACGGCTGCCCCAGAGCTGGACGAGGGAGGTCTCGTCTTAGCAGGCACGTTCGACGAGTCGTAAACTTTGAGCTTGACAACGAAGAAATCCATGGGGGCGTACCCAACGTTCCGAACCATGTACTGACCAATCGAAGAAAATTTATTAAGGAATATTGAGTACCCAGACGATATACAACTGGGTGCATTCGTATCCAAGTTTCTATCACAGCCTTCGGTACTTGACGCAGATAGACCTAATCCGCGATTCTTGTGTTTCCCAAAGGAGCATGGGAAAAGGCCCAGGTTGGGTCACACAGAGAGGGGCACATGCGCCAGCCTTCGGTCAACGACAAACTATATTCCAGGCTTTCAAGGGATGAAGGCCAAGTCAGCATCCTCGTGGTGCTGGCGGTGGGCACATTCCTGCTGCTTTTCGCCGGGTTCGGCGTAGACATGACCAATCTGTTTTTCCACCGCCAGACGGCCCAAAACGCGGCCGACGCGGCGTGTGTGGCAGCGGGCATGGATATGCTCATCAACCAGACCAATGGCGGAAGTTCGCTGGGAGGGTTCACTCGAGGAACGGCTTTCGACTGTAGCAGCAATGCAACTTCTGCTCCCTGCAAGTATGCCGCTCTGAACGGCTACTCGAGTCCCAGCGCGACGCCCCTGCCGGCGAGTACGGAAACGAATGGCGTGCACGTAAGCTTTCCCGGTTCGGTCCCTGGTGCGACGGCGGATACGACCATCACCGGCGCCAATCCTTTTATCCAGGTCGATGTGTATGACGGGGTGAAGGTATACTTTTCCTCGCTCCTGAGTGGAACATCCACCCAGACCGTGCATGCTCTCGCGAAATGCGGGCTACAGAATTCATCGGCTCCGATCCCCATCATCGTGCTCGATCCAATCTGCACCCATGCATTCGAAATCCAAGATACTTCGGCGACCTTGGAAGTCATTGGCGGGCCATCGAAAAGCGTCCAGGTGAATTCGAACAACAGCACCTGCGCCGCCGCGACACAGCAAGGCGGCTGCTCTTCGGGCGGTACGATCAACCTCCAGTACGGCGGCAACAATTTCACGGGCTCGAACTTCGGTGTTTTCGGAGCACCTACCACAACGCCCACGAACTTTCTCGGGGGAACGACCGGCACCTGGCAGTCGCCTTCTTCACCCATCGCGGACCCGTGGGCCAATTTGATCGCCCCGGCCGTGCCTGCCGTCGTCAACCCGCCCACAAAGTTGGTAGGCGTTCCGCCCTACAGCACAACCCCGGGCCATATCCAGTATGAGGATGGGTGTCCCGACTTAACCAATGGATGCACCGAGTACTCGCCTGGATTGTATACTAACCCGATCGTCGTCATCGGCTTTACGGCGATCTTCGACCCCGGCGTTTACTACATCACCGGCTCCACCTCCTCGGGAGGATACTGCTCGAGCGTCGGCAAGGGTTGTATCAGTTCACCTAACGGCCAGTGCCGCGCCGGATTTGTTGTTGACTCGAACGGCGTCGTGCGCCCCGCCGACCCCACGAAGGCGCCTGGGGACGGCAGCTACGGCACTTTGTTCTACTTCTCAAACGGAGGGGGCGGGAATTACGAATCGGCGTTCTTTGGCGCTAACGCGGGAAAGGCGAACAATAGGACGATTGATAATTTTCCACTCTCAATCGGCGCCAACCCCAACTACCCCGGTCTGGGGATGAACTGCCCGGGCGCCTCAGCTCCCCAGCAGCCAACAAATCCGAGCGCGCCGCAACTTCCGGCCAGCTTCGGAGGTGACATTGTTATGGGACCCTGCACGGGGCCGAATGGCACGATTCCAAGCATACGGCTCAACTACAGCGTCCAAGGCACCGATGCCGTGACCAAAGCAATCGTCAACTACCACGGAATGCTGATGTGGGACGATCGCGCCAACAATGACGTCAACGGACAGCCCAGCTTGAATGGTGGTGGCGGACTCCTCATAGCAGGGAACCTTTATTTCCACAACTGCCCTGAGGCGCCTTCGGAGTGCGCTGCGCCGCCTACGGACTACAATGCAACCTTCAGTCTCGGCGGAAATAGCGGTAGCTCCACCTACATTTTCGGGAACATCACCTCTGATGAGCTCGTCCAGACGGGAGGCGGTACGATCACCATGGAACTAAACCCCAACCTGATGACCAATATCCTCAAGGTGGCCTTACTGCAGTAAGAGGGCTGGCGTACAACCGCAAAACCGGGCTTCAAGACCCCAGGGCGGGCTCGCTCGACCGAGAACCGGGCCGCCCTGGGCTCGATTCCTACCTCCCCCATTCATCATCTTGCTCTTTGGCTGAATCGTGGTGGCCGTTCGAAATTCTCTTCAGTGAGCGAAGTACGCGCGCAGCAAGTAAGAGACACCCAGGACAAGCAGCAGAACGTTGGCGACGAGAAAGAGTCGCTCTTTGAGTTTGTCGTAAAGGGCTGCGCCCCACGCGAGCAGCCACAGGGCAAGCACGGCGGCGCCGTAGTACCCCACCAGGCTGCCGGCAAAGAACGGCACAATGTGCCCGTAGCCGGCTTTCTTACCTTCGTTGAGGATCGGACCAGCGATGGTCAGCCAGTAGACCCACGTACCCGGAGAGGCCAGCTCGGCCAGAGTCGCAACGGAAACACTCGCGTGAGTCATAGTCGACGAGCGAGCCATCTCGTGCTCGGTCTTGCGCCGGTGTTCCAGGAGGGCGTAGGTGCCGAAGCCGAGCAGGGTGACGCCGCCCACGTAGGCCACATCGTGAGCAAGGTGGCTGGGGATGTACTGGTAAAAGAAGAAGGTGAGAAACAGCAGGGCAGTGTCGACCGTGAGAGGCGCGCCTACGAGCACCAGGATCGCCACCAGCCAGCGCTTCAGCGCTACCTGGGCCAGCGCAATCATGTGGAGTGGACTGGGCGTCACTCCTCCCACAATCCCCATGCCTGCGCCCAGTAGGAATAGATCCATAAACCGTCCAAGCAGTGTAGCATGCGGAGTCGCACCCAAACCGGTCAGGTCAACGCTCGGTAGTGGTACAGTTTGAAAATTGGGGAAAAGTGAGACAACGGCATGTCCGAAGAAACCTCCCAGAACGGTATCCGCGTTGTGGGCATCGTGGTAGTGATCGCTGGAATCCTGTGCCTCTCGATTAGTCTGTGGCAGCACATGAATTACAGGCAGGCAGAGTGGGTAGGCAAGACACCGGGAGCGGACGCAGACCCTATGGTAGTTCTGATCGGGGTGATCTGCTTTATTGGCGGGGTCATCATTGTCGCTCTGGCGAGAAAGTCCCAACCCTAAGCAATCCGCGTGCCACTCCCTCAGCGCCCGGATTCAAACTGCACCAGACTTCGACCCGCGCCTAGTGAAACATGGGAGTGACTTCCTGGCTGGATTTTCCCTAATCTCACCATCACTCCCACGCTTCAGCCTGGAAACGCTAACACGGTGACGATTAAGCCGTCTGCTCAAAAGTGAACACAGGCTATAGGCAATCGGCTTGCCAACTCAGAGGCGGTAAAATTCAAACTGTACCATCACCCAACGCTCCGATGCCGAGCTTCTTGGCGAAAGCTGCCGCCATGACAACCTCAACCGGCGCGTCTATAATGCCAAGATGCGGCACCGCGTGGTCATTGTCGAAGATGAGAAGGACATTATTGATCTCGTGGCATACAACCTTCGCAAAGAGGGCTTCGACGTCCAGGGCTTCAGTCGTGGCCGGGAGGGCCTGGAGAATCTTCGCCACAAACCTGCTGACATTGTCCTCCTCGACATCCTACTGCCCGACATGAACGGCTTCGAAATCTGCAAACGCCTGCGCGCCGACGAGCGATTGAAGAGCGTGCCAGTGATCTTCCTCACGGCGAAGGGCGAGGAATTCGATCGCGTTCTGGGCCTCGAGCTCGGCGCCGACGACTACGTCGTCAAGCCCTTCAGTCCGCGAGAACTCGTGGCGCGAGTGCGAGCCGTCCTGCGCCGCCAGGAACGGGCCGTCTCAAGGGACGAAGTTGTGCGGTCCGGAGGCCTGAGCCTGGATCCGCAAACGCAGGAGGTCAGCGTCGGCGGCCGCGCGGTGGAGCTGAGCACCCTCGAGTTCAAGTTGCTGCATTTCCTGGCGTCCAACCCCAAGCGGATTTTCAGCCGCGATCGCCTGCTCGACGCGGTTTGGGGCCGCGACCGGTTTGTGACGCCGCGCACTGTCGACGTCCACATCCGCCGGCTGCGCGAGAAGATCGAACAGGAAGCCGAGCGGCCCCGCTACATTCAAACGGTGCGGGGATCGGGTTACCGGTTCGCGGGCGGACGGGCGGAGCCGGTTTCGGAGACGGATGGGTAGCTGCACGGCCCGGCGCGGGCCGCCCACGAGGATGCATGGTCCTCGCCAGTCATATTTCCCGCAAGCTGCTCGGGAGCGCTGTCCTCGTCATCGCCGCATCGCTCGTGGTGCTCGACGTGGATCTGTCGCGCTATACCGCCCAACGCGAGATCGAAGACGCGCGGCGGCGCCTGACGAATGAGGCGCAGATTCTCAAGGCCGAGCTCGATAGCGTGCCCGCCGGCGCGGTCGAGCGCTGGTCGCTCGAAGCCGGGGGGCGGGCCCAAGCGCGGGTAACCTTGATCGACCCGCAAGGCGTGGTGCTTGCCGACTCGCAGCACGACCCCGAGACCATGGAGAACCACGCCCAGCGCCCGGAGATCCGCCAGGCCTATGCGGGCGAGGTCGGCAGCTCGATCCGGCACAGTCACACGCTCGATCACGATCTGTGTTACCTCGCCATCCCGGTGCACTACGGCGGTCAGGCGGGATACGTGCTGCGTCTAGCCCTGCCGCTCGAGGATCTGGACGCGGCGACGCGCGCCGTGCATCTGCGGATCCTCGAAGCCTCGCTGGCTGCCGCGCTGGTCGCTGTGCTGCTCGCCTACTTTTTCTCGCGCTCTTTCACCCGGCGCATCCAACGGTTGCAAAACTTCGCGGAAAACCTCGTGGAGCACGCCGGCGCACAAGGGCCGCTGCCGGCGAGTGACGACGAGTTGGGTGCGCTGGGCCGGTCACTCGAGCAGGCCGCCGGCCAGCTCCGCCGACTGGTGGACGGCCTGAGTCTCGAGTCCGCGCGGCGCGAGGCAATTCTCTCCAGCATGGTCGAAGGCGTACTGGCGGTGGACGGCAATTTGCGCGTGACTTTTTGCAACCAGTCCTTCGGGCGCCTGATCGGAGCCTCAGACCCAATCCCCCAGCGCGTGGCGCTGGTCGAACTGGTACGCGACCCGGCATTGATCGAGATGATCTCGGGTGTACTGCGCAGCGGCCAATCGCACAAGCAGCGGCTGCATCTTCCGGCTGCTCAGGGCCACTCTTTCGAAGTCCAGGTCACGCCTCTGGCCGCGAGCCCCGGCCGCGGCGCTATCGCCATCCTGCACGACATCACTGACCTCGAGCGCCTGGAACGCGTGCGCCGGGACTTCGTGGCGAACGTGTCCCACGAGCTGCGCACGCCTCTGACCGCTATCCGCGGCTACGCGGAGACGCTGCTCGAAGGAGCGCTGGAAGACAAGGAGAACAACCGGCGTTTTGTCGAGATCATCAAAGCCCACGCCATTCGACTGGGCCTGATCGCCCGCGATCTGCTGATCCTCTCGGAGCTCGAGTCGGGGCAAACACCTGCCGAGTCCGAGCGCGTCTCGGTTCGCGCGGCACTCCAGTCGGCTTTGCGCGCCGTCGAGCCGGAAGCGCGAGACCGTCAGGTCAGTGTCATTCCCGAAGAGATCGAGGACGTGGAGATTAGAGGAAGCCGGGTGCGCCTGGAGCAAGCATTGATGAACCTCCTCGATAACGCTTTGAAGTTCAATCGCCCGGGCGGAGAAGTGCGCGTTAGGAGCTGCCAAACCGACGGGTACGCGCGCATTTCGATTAGTGACACCGGGATCGGCATCCCTTCTGAGGACTTGGCGCGCATCTTCGAGCGCTTTTACCGCGTCGATAAAGCCCGCTCGAGCGAAGTGGGCGGGACAGGCCTCGGGCTCTCCATCGTCAAGCACATCGTCGAACGCATGCTGGGTACCATTGAAGTGGAGAGCAGGCTGGGCAAGGGCTCGACGTTCACGGTTCAGTTGCCGGTGGCGCCGACGCCCGAGACCGGAGCAACGGTGGGAAACCAGCCGCCGGCCTAACGCTGCATCCTCGGTCGCGATAGCAATGCTATAATTTAGTGTCATGCGAAAAAACGAGACGAGCTTTCTGTGTCGGACTCGATTTCCTGCCTAGGGAGCGAATGCCGTGAAACCCAGACCTGTTCTGATTCTCCTATTGCTGCTCCTGTTCCCGTTCTTGAATCTGACGGCCGAAACTCCCGAGAAGGCAACTGGGCGGAGCCGGACTTTTGAGTTCACGTACAACTTCACCGTCAAGGATCTCCCGGCGACAGCGCGGCGCGTACGAGTGTGGATTCCGCTTGCGAGTTCGGATCGGAATCAGAAAGTCGTGGTCAGGAAGATCTCCAGTCCCGTGGCGACGCATGTGACGCGCACCGCGCTCGGAGACCGGATCCTGTATGCCGAGATCCATCAGCCCAAGCAGACAACGGCGACGTTCTCCGTGGTCTACAAGGTGACGCGCCGGGAGTACTCGAAGGGTGATTTCACCGAGCTCATGCGCTACAACAACGATCCCGATCATCCGCCCGTAACGCTGGCGCGCTTTCTCCGGCCCGATCGCCTCATCCCGATCGATGGGAAGCTGAAGGCGCTCTCCGACGAAAACACGCACGGCAAGCAAGGCACGGTGGAGAAGGCGCATGCGCTCTACGATTACGTTTTCAAGACGATGCGTTACGACAAGTCGGGGACGGGTTGGGGTCGCGGCGACGCGGTCTGGGCTTGCGACGCCAAGCATGGAAACTGTACCGACTTCCACTCGGTCTTTATTGCCATGGCCCGCGCCGCGGGAATTCCCGCCAAGTTCGAGATTGGATTCCCTCTGCCGGAAGACGTCCGCGCGGGTCTGATTCCCGGCTACCACTGCTGGGCCGAGTTCTATGTGGACGGTCCGGGTTGGGTGCCGGTTGACATTTCGGAGGCCTGGAAGAATCCCGCCAAACACGACTACTTCTTCGGCACGCTGGACGCCAACCGCGTACAGTTCTCCGTGGGACGCGACTTGATCCTTTCGCCCAAGCAAGACGGTCCACCTGTAAACTATTTTGTCTATCCCTACGTCGAAGTGGACGGCAGGCCTTACCAGGCCTTGCAGGACAAGTTCGCCTTCCGTGAGCTGAACGTTGCCGGATCCATGGCCGCAGACTCGCGTTCCGGCGCCACTCATGGCGCGAGCCGTTGAACGTCTCCCTTGGAGTAGGGCTGGTTCAACCCGCCATTTTTGTGGCGGTATGAAACCGCCTCGACCTCGCCTTGGCCACGACCCAAGACCTGGGGCTTGTTTTCCTGCGCCGTTTTTAGGACAATCGAGTACCAATATCCTTCAATTCAGGAGAGTGCACGTGCCACTGATACCGCGCGACGGGAAGTTCTATGACCTCTTTCGCGAGCAGGCCGAGAATATCCACGAGGCGGCGGAGAAACTGGTCGCGCTGCTGGAGAACTTTGAAAACGTCGAGAAGAGCGCCACGGAGATCAAGTTCGTAGAGCATAAGGGCGACCAGTTGGTTCACGGGCTGATGATGAGACTGAACAAGACCTTCATCACGCCTTTCGATCGCGAGGATATCCATGCGCTCGGCTCCGCTCTGGACGACGTTCTCGATTTGATGGACGCCGTAGCCGGCCGAATGGTGACCTACAAGGTCACTTCCGTCACGCCAGGGGCCCGTCAGCTTTCCCGGGTCATTCTGCATGGCTCGGAGATTCTGCTGCGCGCCATCTCCGAATTGAACAAGCCGGAGAAGATCCTCGAGTACTGCGAGCAGCTCCAACACCTCGAAGAGGAGGCGGACCGCATCAAGAGCGAGTGTGTCGGACGCTTGTTCGAGAGTTGCCGCGATCCGATCGAAGTGATCAAATGGAAGGAACTCTATGAAGTACTGGAGGCCACGACCGACAAGATCGAGGACGTGGCCGACGTGCTCGAGACCGTCGTCCTGAAAGCGGCCTGAACATCCCGGTCTCTCGTTAAGGAGGGAGACGTAGCCACGCCAAGCCGTCCAAGCTACCACGCAACCTCGCAAGGTGTTGCCTAGCAGACTGGCGATCGCGACCTGACAGCCCGATGCCCATTCCCTGGTTTGTCCTGATCATCGTTGCGCTCGCGCTTACCTTTGATTTCCTCAACGGATTCCATGATGCCGCGAATTCCATTGCCACCGTCGTTTCGACCCGCGTGCTTCCTCCGCGTCTGGCCGTGCTCTGGGCGGCCTTCTTTAACTTCTCTGCCGTCTTCTTCGTCGGCACCGCAGTCGCGAAGACGGTGGGCAGCGGCATGGTGCGGCTTCAGTTCGTCAACTTGTACGTGGTCGCAGCCGGCCTGCTGGGCGCCATCTTCTGGGACCTCTTCACATGGTATTTCGGGCTGCCGGTCAGTTCGTCACACGCACTGTTCGGAGGCTATGCGGGTGCGGCGATCGCCAAGGCGGGCTGGCAGTCGATTATCGTCAAGGGCTGGATCAACCCCGTGTTGTTCATCTTTCTTTCCCCCGCCATCGGCCTCGTACTTGGCTACAGCCTGATGGTCGCCGTCTACTGGGTGTTTCGTCACACTACTCCGCGGCGCCTGGACGGCTACTTCAGCAAGTTCCAGCTGCTGTCCTCGGCGGCGGTAAGTTTCGGACACGGCGCCAACGACTCGCAAAAGACCATGGGAGTGATCGGCTCGACGTTGTTCACCGCCGGGCTGGCCACTCACTTCTACATCCCGGTTTGGGCGATTATCTGCTGCTACACGGCCATGGGTCTGGGAACTCTGGCGGGAGGCTGGCGAATCGTCAAGACTATGGGACTGAAGATCACCAAGCTGAAGCCTTCGGGGGGATTCTGCGCGGAGACGGCGGCGGCAGTCAGCATCCTGGGCACCGCGTTCGCCGGCATTCCCGTTTCCACGACGCACACCATCGCCGGCGGGATCATGGGAGTCGGCTCGATCCAGCGGTTCAGCGCGGTGCGCTGGGGCGTCGCCCGGAACATCCTGTGGGCGTGGGTGCTCACGATTCCTGTCGCAGCACTGGTTTCGGCCGGTGTCTTTCAGTTTCTGCACTACCTGTTCCCCGCCGCCTAGGATGGGTCTTTCGCGTCCGATTCGCAACCCCCTCGAGATCGTCAGGCGGCGGTGGGTACGGTTACGTGGACGACGGGCAGGTTTCCCCTGACCTGCTTTTCATCCACCATATTCGAAATCACAGCCGAGAGGCGAGGATTATTGAGCGCCAGGCGATAGGCCTTCTGATGCAGCCCGAGGTCGCCGGGGATTGTTTTGTGGAGTAGCGCTGCATGCTCGGGAACGGGCTGGGTGGAGCGGTCGGGATAGACGGCGGCAATTCTACGCCGCGTTACGCTCCGAGGAAAGACGAGGTCACGACTCCAGCGCGGCCTGAAGCATGGCGCGAGCGTACCCGACGTTGTACACGAAACCGACGTACCCGCCACCGCCCGGATAGTAGGACTTGAAACCGGGCTGCTCGCGGTCCGCGTCGAGGGCGCGCGGGTGCTCGGGGTAGACGAGCCGGGGATATTTCTGCCGCACCAGTTCTTTCATCACCGCGAACATATCAACCTGGCCCTCGTCCAGAAAAACTTCGGTGTACTTCTCGCGCGGTATCTCCACGCGCACGTTGCGGAAATGCACGTGGTTGATGCGGTCGCGCGTCCCGAAGTAGCGGCACACCTCGACCGGGTCTTCGCCCAGCTCGCGCGTGACGCCGCAGTCAAAAGTGATGCCGTTCGATGGGCTGGGAACGATTTCGATGAGGTGCTTCCATCCGTCCAGGCTGCCCATGATCTGTCCTGAGCCGCGGCTCAACGGCGCCGGCGGATCGTTAGGATGCAAGGCCAACCGGACGCCGGACTGCTCCGCCACCGGCACGACCGCCTTGAGGAAGTAGGTGATGTTCTGCCACATCTCGTCCAGACTATGGACGCCCTCAGCCGGCAGCGGCGGCAGATCCTTGACGCGGCTGTAGTCGAACGCGGTGAGTCCGGCGCCCGCCCGTCCGGTTTCGGCGTAGTACCCCTCGACCAGCCGGTGCGCGTAGAAGTTGTACTCGACCACCGGCAGTCCGGCGCGGCCTGCGGCGCGAATCGACTGTTGAACTTTCTCGATTTCCTCGTCGCGTCCCGGCCGTCCATAGAGAGTGTTGGGGAACCCGTCGATCATCAGATTGCCCAAAGTCAACCCGCCGGATTTCAAGTGATCCATCAGCGAGCGTAGCCAAGCCTCGCTCCAAGGAATCGGCGGGCCGCCCATGAGGACATGGTCGACGCCGAGTTGTTTCACGCGCCGCATGCCCGCATCGTCCGGGTGTCCTGCCGCGAGTCGGCCTCCGCCCATCTCGAGGCAAATCTTGGGCGTGTCGCGGCCTTCCCGGTGCAACTCCGGGCCGCTCGCTCCTGACGTCCGCGATGCCAGCAGGGCTGCGGTGGCGCCCGTGGCCTTGAGCATCGCTCTTCGGGACAAATGGGCGTTCTTGCCAGACATAGTGACGTGCTCCTTTGTAGCGGCGGCCTCTGGCCGCCGGGTTTCGGCGCTCAGAGAGCGCCGCTACAGAAACGATGCAATCAACATTGTTAGAACTGGAATAGCGGCGTGGGCGCGTTCTGGGTGGCAAGGTGCAGCTCGGACTTGTGGCCGCGCGACCAGAGTGTCCCCTGAGACGCGGGCGGCGACTCAAGCCGCTCCTCGGCAGCGAAGGCGCCGTTCGATCGCTGGGCTAGCGCTTCGACGGCCGTCATCCGCACGATCTCAGGATGGTTGTTGGTCTCGCTGAGATGAGCCAGTACCAGCACCTGAGCCGCGCCGTCGTAATCTTCGCTCAAAAATTGCGCCGTCGAGTTGTTCGACAGGTGCCCATGGCGGCTCATCACCCGCTGCTTCACGAACCACGGATAAGGGCCGACCCGCAGCATCTCGATGTCGTGGTTCGATTCGAAGACCAGGCAATGGCAGCCGCGTACCCGTTGCTTCACGACTTCGGGGATATAGCCGAGATCGGTGACCACCGCGGCTTTGAGGCCTTCCGCTTCAAACGTGAATGCGACCGGGTCGGCCGCGTCATGGGGAATCGAGAGGGGATGCACTTCGACGTCGCCGATGCTAAACGTCTCGCCGGGTGTAAAGATCTCGAACGCCCCCGAGGTCTGAAAACGCGAGTCCCAGGTGATGACATCGCGAGTCGCAGCCGAGATATAAATGGGAATCTTAAGGCGCAAGGCGACGGCGCGCAGGCCGTTGATGTGGTCCTGGTGCTCGTGGGAAACAAGAATCGCCTTGCAGCTTTCCAGCGACTCGCCGACGGCGCTCAAGCGCGCTGTTGTCTCCTTGCGGCCGAAACCCGCGTCAACCAGCAGGCAGGTTCGGTCGGTGCGAATCCAGGTCGAGTTCCCCCGGCTCCCACTGCCCAGAACGCAAACGCGTAAGCTCAATCGACGACCTCGGAGGCCCGTGTACTGCCGGACAACTCGAGGCGATTATACGGCGGCGGGCGAGAATCAGAAAGCGAAAACTTGCTGCGCCGCCCTGCGAGAGGGTTAGAATGGTGCCGTCAAGATTGAGACCTGCGTGCCTCAGAAAAAAGGAGCATCGAATGAGTAACCTCTCACGTCGCGAGTTCCTGGCGGAATCCGCCGTCCTCGCAGCCAGCGCCACGCTCGGTTGCGCGTTCGCAACGACCACGATGGCGGCCCCGCCTCTCGCCTCAGAACCTCACATCTTGTTCCCAACGGAGCCCCGCCAGCGGATCGCGGTGTCCTCCTGGCCGTTTCGCGCCTGGATTGAGAGTCCAACGAACCGCTGGGCGCGCAAGCCCAACCTGCCCGGCATGGACCTCAAGGACTTCGCTGCCATGGTCGTCGAGAAATTCAATATCCACAACATCGAGCCCCTCGCCGAGCACCTGAGCTCGACCGATCCGGCCTACCTCGCCGAGTTTCGCGCCGCAGTTGACAAGGCGGGCTCGCACGTCATCGACCTGCCGTCTGGCGGGCGCAACAGCTTCTACGATCCCGACGCAGCGAAGCGCGCCCTGGCCGTCGATTCCGCCAAGAAGTGGGTTGATGTCGCCGTCGCGCTCGGTTCGCCCAGCGTGCGTGTGCACGTAGCGGGAGTACACGGCGGCGCGCCCGACGTCGACCGCACGGCCGAGAGTCTGCGGCAGGTAGCCGACTACGGCGCCCAGAAGAACGTGGTCATCAACCTCGAAAACGACGACATCAAGACCGAAGACGCGTTTTTCCTGGTCAAGGCGATCGAGAAGGCCGATCATCCCTGGCTGCACGCCCTCCCCGACTTCTGCAACTCCATGCTGACTGGCAACGAGCAGTTCGACTACGACGCCGTCACCGCTATGTTCAAGCACGCTTACAACATGTGCCACGTGAAGGATTCCGAGCTCGACGGCCACAAGCTGTTTCGCATCGATATCGTGAAGACCTTCGGAATCCTCAAGGCCAGCGGCTACCGCGGCTACTGCTCGATGGAGTTCGAAGGCGAAGGTGATCCCCACGAGGGCACGCAGAAGCTGATCGATGCGACGGTGAAGAATCTGAGCGCCTGAAGACCCCGACGTTCGTGGATAATGGGAATCCCCATCCGCGCAAGACATTGGTGCCGTTTTGAGGTATCATATTTAACAAAGCTTTTGCGGTAGCTCAGAATGCACACCTCAAGACGCTTTGAATCCCGAAGAGAGAAGGTAATGTGGCTGAAGAACGTTTGAAACTTGCGGTTTTTATTGACTTTGACAACATCCAAATCGGCGTGAAGGACACGCTGGGCAAGGAGTTTGACGTCGCCCTCGTGCTCGAAGCGCTGAAGGAGCGCGGCGAGGTGGTTACCAAGGTGGCCTACGGCGACTGGCATCGCGCCGGCGACCAGAGCCGCCAGATGACGCAGCACGCCGTGCAGATGGTGCAGCGCAACGTGACGCCGCGCGGCGACAAGAATGGCGCGGACATTAACCTGGCGCTCGACGCGCTCGAGATGGCCTTCACCCGCCATCACATCAATGGTTTCGCCGTTGTAGGCGGCGACAGCGATTTCATCGCGCTGGTCGAGAAGCTGAAGCAGTATGACAAGAAGGTGTTCGTGGTCGGTGGACGCGAGTTCACCAGCAATATCCTGCAGCGCAACTGCACGGAGTTCGTCGCCTACGAGCACCTGCTGAAGCCTCCGTCGGCGGGAGACGGCGGACGAGCGTCGCGCTCGGGGCGTCGAGGCGAGCACGCCCGCGCTGCCACCCTCGAAGCACGCCCGCTTTCCGAGGCGCTGCCCAACATCCAGCGCGCCCTGCAAATCCTCGCCGACCGCGGCGTCGCACCCCAACTCGGCTTGCTCAAAAGCACGCTGCTCCAGCTCGACTCGACGTTCAGCGAGCGCGACTTCGGCGCCGGATCGTTTCTCGAGTTCATGCAGAAGATGGAACGTGAGCGGCTGGCGCACCTGCGCCGGACGGATCGAGGTTTCCTGGTGGAGCTGCCGGCCGAGGGCGAAGCGAGACCATCCGAGTCCGAAGGAACGGCTGAGACCGAAGGCGCCGAGCCGGCGGCAGCGCCCGTTGCGCCTGAAGCGGCGGCCAGCAGTGTCGACGCTATGAACCTGCTGCGGCAGGCGCTCGCGGCCGCGGCGGCGAAAGCGCCCAATCGCCCCCTCTACATGCGCCAGGTCCGCCAGGGAATGCGCGCTATTGACAAGACGTTTGACGAGCGGCGCCATGGCTTCCGCGGCATGCTCGACCTGCTGCACGAGGCGCAGCGCGAAGGCCTCATCCGCCTGCAGCGCGACCACAAAGGCGTCTGGCGAATCTTCCCGCTTGCTCCCAGTGCCGCGGTTGCTGCGTCTCCCGCTGAACCAGCGCGTGCCACAGCCGAGCCGGCGATCGAGGCTCAGGCAGCCGCGTCGACGGATTTCTGGCAATCGGAGCAGACGGTCACGTCGAGTGAAACCGAGCCTGCGGTGGAAGTTCCGGCATCGATGGGGGAGGACGTTTCGACTGCCGAGGGAGCCGCAGTGGAGGACGCCCCGCTCGGTCAGCCCGTACCACTCGAAGCGGCTGGTTCGGTGATCGAGGAGGCCGCTGCTTCCTCGGGCGTGTCCGCGGATGCGCCGGCCGAATCCGCTGCGGCGCGCAAACCGCGCAAGCGCGCCGCGAGAGGGACGAGTCGCACCCGCAAGAGCGCGCCGCGCCGCAAGACCAAAGAGCCCGGCGACGGTGATGAGTAGGTACTCCCGCGCTTCCGCTGACCCTAGTGTCCCGCCTCGTATTGCTTGTAAGCCTCAGCGACGTTGGCTTGGCTCGCGTCGCCGTGATGGATGAACACGCGGTAGCGCAAGGTCAGAGTGCCGCCGGTGGGAATCGTGATGCTGCCGTCGCGTTTTGGGTCGTTGTAGAAGTCGTGCTCGCCGAACGGATTCACGGCGAACAGCCCGTAATCGCGCGCGTGCCAGTAGGTGGGATGTTTGGGATTCGACGGATTGTCGAAGATCGCAATGCCCAGATCTTCGCCCGCCACCTTGCCCGAGTAGTCCACCCAGTCGGCGCGCTTGCCCCAGATCTGCTTCTCGCCCACCCCACCGTTTGAATTCAGCATGTGGACGTTGGGCGCTTCGAGCGCCTTGACGACGCGAATGGCGAACGTCCCTTCCTTGGTGTCGCCCATCTTTAAAGGCTCGCGGTCGGCTTCGATGGTGAACGTGCAATCGATGCTGCGCGTCGACGCGTCGCCGTGGAAGACGTACTCCTGCGTCTCCCGGCCGATCGACTTGCCATCAGGATCGACCAGGTCGAAGTCAGCCTTGACGGTGCCGGAGTCCGCGCCGCCTTGCATCTCTTCCAGCTTGCGAAAGACGGTGCGGCCCTTGGGCAGTTCTTCGCTCGAGTAGTAATGGCCGTGCGCGGTCTGCTGGGCTTTGGTGTACTGGGCTTCACCCCAGAAGTCGATGCCGTTGATGTCGCCGTGTGCGAAGTACATGGCGCGATGGTGCGGATGGTCGTGACTCTCGCCGGGAATGTTCTTAACCATAGGATAGCCGCGCGTCACGATCGTACCCTGGGCGCTGCGCAGCGGGTGCAGGTAAGGCTTGGGCGCCTCGGGTCCGAAGTAGTAGGCGGTGAAAGGCCGTCCGCCGATCATCACCTGGATCGTGTCCTTGTTCCTCTTAACGTCGACGCGTTCCGCACCGCGCGATGCGGCGGGATACCAAGCCAGTCCCGCAACGATCACTGCCATCCCGCATGCCATTCGAGCAGCCATCAGTAATTGCCTCCCGTTTCAGAATCGCGATTCCCCGATCGCTCGCTGGGCCATTATTCTACTCCACGGAACGGGCGGCGATTCACGAGAAACGCGTGGATACCGTGACCGCATCTAACAGGACGCGAGCGCCCGTGGGCGCCGGAGGAGTGTTTATGCGTAAACTGGCGATGGCCCTGATTGGTGTTCTGTTCTGCTCGACCCTGTTGCTCGCCTCGGACGAAGCGAGCCAGCTCTCGAAAGCCCGCGACGTGCTCGACGAAATCATGGCGACTCCGGATAACAGTATCCCGCAGGACCTGCTCAACCGGGCGGTGTGCGTGGGCATCGTGCCGTCGGAGCTGAGGTTCGCGTTCATCGTGGGCGGCAACTACGGACGCGGCGTACTGGTATGCCGGCGCCACGGAGACGGCCCCTGGGGCGCGCCTTCGCTTTTCCGCCTGGGTGGAGGCAGCTTCGGACTCCAGATCGGCGGTAAGGCGACGGACATCGTCTTCATCGTGATGAACGCCGAAGGCGCCGAAAAGCTGCTGGCCGACAACGTCAAGCTGGGTGTCGATGCTTCGGTAGCCGGCGGGCCGGTGGGCCGGACGGCGGAAGGAGCGACCGACGTCGAGATGCGCGCCGAAATCCTCAGCTATTCGCGGACGCGCGGTGTTTTCGCCGGAGTGTCACTGGCCGGAGCCGCCCTCAAACAGGACGAAGACGCCAATGCACGGCTCTATGGCAAGGACCTCAGTCCGAGGGACATCGTCTTCAACGCCGAAGTCAGGCCGCCGGCTGCCGCGCAGCCGCTGATTACCGCGCTCACCAAGTACTCGCCGCGCGGCGGGGCGAAGTTCGCTGGCGAATCGGTCAGCGGATCTCGCCCGCATAAATCTTCATGATCGTCCCGAGAAACTTCAGCGCGTGCTCGCGCGGACGCTGGAACGAGTTGCGGCCGATAATCGACCCGAACCCGCCGCCGTCACGAACGGCGCGCGCTTCGTTGTAGACCGCCTCGTCATCGGACTTCAGCGCGCCGCCCGAGAAGATCACGATGCGCCGCCCGTTGAAGCTGCTCTGGACCACGTGCCGGACGCGCTCGGCGGGCGTCCCGATGGGTACGGCCGCCTTGGTATACGCCTTCTGGGCTTCCGCCTGCTCGATGTGCGCCGTGGGCAGCTTCACCTTGATGACGTGCGCGCCCAGTTGGGCAGCAATGTGGGCGGCGTAGGCCACCACGTCAATCGCCGTCTCGCCTTCCTTGCTCAGCTCGGAGCCGCGCGGGTACGACCAGACGACCACCGCGAGACCGTGGCTCTTGGCCTCTTCCGCCAAGCCGCGTAATTCCTCGTACATCGTCCGGGCGCCCGCTGAACCGGGATAAATCGTAAAGCCGATAGCCACGCAGCCCAACCGAAGCGCGTCGCGCACGCTGCCCGTCACCGCCGAGATAGGATCCTTCTCGTCGTGCAGCACGTCGTGGTTGTTGAGCTTCAAGATGAGCGGAATCTCGCCTGCGTGCCGGGCCGCCGCCGCTTCGATAAACCCCAGGGGCGCCGCGTAAGCGTTGCAGCCCGCCGCAATCGCCATCTCAAAGTGGTAGTTCGGATCGTAACCCGCCGGATTCACCGCGAAGCTGCGCGCCGGGCCGTGCTCGAATCCCTGGTCGACGGGCAAGATAACTAGCCTACCTGTGCCCGCAAGTGTCCCGTGATTGAGCAGGCGCGCGAGGTTGGTCTTGGTCCCCGGATTGTCGCTCTCATACCAGCTCAGGATCTCGCGCACGCGCTCCGTCGCCCCATGCACCGGCCGCTCGAGTCCTGCGACCGCGTCAATGACTGCCATATGAAATCGCCTCCTTCAATTGCTGAACCCGTATTTTAGCACGAACCTAGCCGACTGATAGCATGCCTGTTTTCAACAAGATACGGATAAGGCAAAGGTCTAACTCGTTTCCTTGCAACAAGATGCGGATTCGACGCTTCTGCAAACAACGATTTGTTGATTCTAAATGACTTCTTCGGTTCGTTCCTTCAAATCCGATATTTTCTGTTTCGCATCGCGCCGGTGTTGAAAGCCCCGGCTCGCTAATGAATATGCTTCACCTTCTTCTGCATGTAATCCATCAACAAGTACTGGCCGAGCGTATAGGGCGTGGTGAAGTACGCCTTGCCGCGGCAGATTTCCGTGACCTTTTGGACGAAATTAATCAGGCCATAGTCGGACGCCAGCATGAACGTATTGATCAGGATGCCATTGCGCCGGCAGCGCGCGACTTCGTGCAAGGTCTCTGAGACCACCAGCGGGTCAAGCCCAAAGGCGTTCTTGTAGATGCGCCCGTCTTCCAGCGTCAACGCCGAGGGCTTGCCGTCGGTAATCATGACGATCTGGCGCATGTCCTTCTTCTGCCGCGAGAGGATGCGCTGCGCCAGGCGCAGTCCTTCGCGCGTGTTGGTGTAGTAAGGGCCCACCTGGACGCGCGCCAGCTCGCCGATGGGGACTTCTTCGGCCGAGTCGTGGAACAGGACCATGTGCAGCGAGTCGCCGGGATACTGGGTGCGAATCAGCGTGGTCAAAGCGAGCGCGACCTTCTTCGCGGGCGTGAAGCGATCCTCGCCATAGAGGATCATGCTGTGGCTGCAGTCGAGCATCAGGACAGTGGCGCAGGAGCTCTGATACTCACACTGGCGCACCTGCAAGTCCTGATAATCGAGGTCCAGCGGCATCTTGAGGCCGTTGCGCGCGATGGCCGAGAGCAGCGTGGCGTTCACGTCCAGGTTCAGCGTGTCGCCGAACTCGTACCGTTTGCTTGCGCCATGCGATTCCACGCCGGTGGCGAGCTCCCGCGTGTCGTGCCGGCCGAAGCTCGCCTTGCCGAGCGAGCCGAGCAGGTCTTTGAGCGTCTTGTAACCCAGGAAGTCGAGCGCCTTGTCGGTAATCTCAAACTTGGCCTTGCCTTCCTGGCCCATCGTCGACCCCTGGCGCGGTTCGGTCAACTGGCCTTCCTGCGGAGGCGGCGTGACGGTGATATAGCCTTCCTCCGACAATCGCTCGAGCAGCTTGTTGATCAGCTCCGACAGGTCCGAGTTCTGGTAATTCTCCGCGTTCTTGAGCAACTGCTTGAGCAGCTCGTCGGGGATCATGCCGCGGTCGCGCATAGCTTCGAGCAGCGCCTGGTGAAGCTGGTCCATGGTGCGCTCCCCGTCCATTTCGTACCAGTCGTAGTATTGGTTGTTGAAGCCGCTCTCGAGCAGGAAGTCCTGGAGGAGCTGGAGCAGGTCTTCGGCGCTCAGGCCTTCAAAGGGGTCGCCGGAGAATTTGGAATACTTGGTGAATTTCAATTTCTCATCCTAAGTCCGTGTAGCGCGGACCCTCGAACCGGGGTCCGTTGGTTCTTACCGGCTAACAGGTTCATGACGAAGTCACCTGGCGTGTCATTCCGAGGAGCCGAAGGCGACGAGGAATCTCGCACGGTCTTTCTTCTCAGAGCGCGATTCCTCGCGAAGTTTACCCTGAGCGACAGAGCGAGATCCTTCGCTGCTGCTCAGGATGACAACGAAGGGCTCGGAATGACAGGATTCTACACGTTGCGCTCGCGCCCTTCGGCGCTCAGAGAGCGCCGCTACAGCTAATTCAACCCACGACGGCGCGGCGGTGTGTACCCGCCGGGTTCCTCCTCCGACGGCTCGGCGCGCCGATGCTCGGTGTGGTAGCCCAGCTCCTCGTTGCGGCTGATCTTCTTGAGCGCGTAGAGTCCCTCGAGGATGAACTCGGCGCCCGCCACCTGAAGCGCCGCCTCGTCCTTCGACTTGATGCCCAGCGGCTGGGTCTTCTCGAGCAGCCCCTGGATCTTCTTGAACTCGGCGAACACCTGGTCGGTGGCCGCATTATCGGGAATCTTGAGCGTGCCGCCGAGCTCGAACCACTGCACGACGGGCTGGAGCGGAACGCCGTCAAAATACTTCTTGAAAACGCGGGCCGTGGCGGCGCGAATGATCTCGCGCGCCACCGTGTCGGCGCCCTTGAGTTCGCCTTCATACTCGAGCTCGAACTTGCCGGTGAGCGACGGCAAGGCGGCGTAGACGTCCCCCAGGCGCGCCACCGTTCTCGACTCCTTGTTCGAGAGCGCGCGGCGCTCGGCGTTCGAAACGGCGTTTTCGAGGCAAGTGATGGGCATCCGCTGGCTGACGCCGGAGCGTTTGTCGATCTTCTTCTCCTGGCGCGCCTCAAAAGCGATGGTCTCGATCACTTCGCGCACGAATTGCGGAATCGTCAGGCGCTCGCCGCCATTGCGCTCCGTCCAGGCCTCCTGCGCCGTGATGGCGATGCCGTGCTCGAGCGACGCCGGATAGTGGGTGCGGATTTCCGAGCCGATGCGGTCCTTGAGCGGTGTAATGATCTTGCCGCGCGCCGTATAGTCCTCGGGATTGGCGGTGAAGACCATGGCCACGTCGAGCGGCAAGCGCACCGGATAGCCCTTAATCTGGACGTCACCCTCCTGCATGATGTTGAACAGTCCCACCTGAATCTTGCCCGCGAGGTCCGGCAGCTCGTTGATGGCGAAGATGCCGCGATGGGCGCGAGGCAGCAGGCCGTAGTGGATGGTCAGCTCGCTCGAGAGGGCGTGTCCGCCGCGCGCCGCCTTGATGGGATCGAGGTCGCCGATAATGTCGGCGATGGTCACGTCGGGCGTCGCGAGCTTTTCCACGAAACGCTGCTCGCGCGGCAGGTAGTCGAGCGGCGTTGCGTCGCCGCACTCTTCGAGGCGCAGCGTGCAGGCGTGGCAGATCGGATGCAGCGGATCATCGTTGATCTCGCAGCCGGCGATGAACGGAACCTCGCGGTCGAGCAGGTTGACGAGGGCGCGCAGGATGCGGCTCTTGGCCTGCCCGCGCAGGCCGAGCAGGATGAAGTTGTGGCGCGAGAGGATGGCGTTCGCAATCTGGGGAATCACCGTATCGTCGAAGCCGATGATGCCGGGAAAGATCGGCTCACCCGCCTCCAGCTTGCGGATGAGGTTGGAGCGCATTTCATCCTTGACGCTCACGCTCCGGAAACTCGACTTCTTCAATTCTCCGAGCGTTCTGAGTCTCGCCATGAGTTCATTATAGGGGAGGGAGAAGACCAACTCAATGTCCGACTGGCGCGGCAGGTGTAGCGCGCATGAACGACCGCAGGAATTCGGCGGACTGGCGGATTTCCTCGAGGCCGTTCATTCCATCCTCAATTGAAACCCAGCCTTGATAACCCACGCCGCGCAGAATCCGGAAGATGCGCGGGTAGTCGTTCAATCCCTTGCCGACCACGCCGTGCGAGAGGATCGCGGCGTAACCCACCGAGTCCTCTACACGGCGCAATTCCTCGAGCGTATGCCCCGGCTTCAGAAACCGGTCGCTCGCGTGCATGGTCACGACGCGGTGCTTCACCGCTTCGAGCAGCTCGATCGGGTCTTCGCCGGCCAGGATGGCGTTCGAGGGATCGTACTGCGCACCGAACCACGGCGAATCGATGCGGTTGAGGATCTCGAGATAGACCTCGCGCTTCTGCGCAAACTCGGGATACTTCCAGTAATTGTCCTTGTAGTGGTTCTCGATCGAGAGGACGACGTTCTTCTGCGCCGCATGTTCGAGGAGTGCGCGGATCGACTCGACCACCCAGTCCACACCTTGTTGGCGCGAGACTTCGGGGCGTCGCTGGCCGGAAAGCACGCGGCAGAAGCACCCGCCCAGCGCCGCCGTCACGTCGATCATGCGCCTGGCGCGCTCCACTTCACTTCGGCGCTCTTCAGGGCTGGGCTGAGTGAAGTCAGGCGAGAAACACATCATCGGCATCGAGAAACGCCGCTCGTCGAGCGCCTTCCGCACGCGCTCGAGGTACTCCGGTTCGGTGGACGCGAGAAAGCCGTCGTAGAGCTCGAGCCCGTCGACGGGCAGGTCCCCCGCCATGGCGATCCAATCGAACAGACTCATGCTGCGCTCGACCACGAGCAGATCCATATAACATTTGGGGAACGCCGCGAGTTTCAGAGTCTCGGCTCCTATCTAAGGTTGCACTGATGTCGCGCCAAGTGTCATCCTGAACGAAGTGAAGGATCTGCTTTTGCTGTCGTTCAGGGCCAGATGCTTCGCTTCGCTCAGCACGACACGGGCCGGGGTCTACTCGACCGGCATGCCGACGGGTATCTGGTCGTAGTCGAGCACCGCGCCGGTAATCAGCTCGTTGGTGGCAAAGAAAAGCGCGGCGCGCGCGATCTCCTCAGGTGTAATCAGCCGTCCGAAGGGACGCGTCTTCACCGCCTCCTCGAGCCACTGCTCGCCGCGACCTTCGCCGACTGACTGTACGTAACGCTCACCCTCCGTGAGCACCCACCCCGGATTGATCTGGTTGACACGGATGCGGTAGCGCGTCAGGTCGTTCGCGAGGTTGCGCGTGAAGGTCATCAGTCCGCCCTTCGACACCGAGTAAGGCAGCAGCTTGCGCATGCCGCCGCGGGCGTTCACCGAGCCGATATTGACGATGCATCCGCTGTGGCGGTCTTTCATGTGCTTCACCGCTTCCTGGCAAAGAATGAAGGGCGCGCGCAGGTTGACGGCGAGCATGGTGTCCCAAAACTCGAGCGACGTATTCTCAATGTTGCCGCGCTCGGTCGAGGCCGCGTTGTTCACCAGGATATCGAGCTGCCCGAAGCGCCCGATGGCCTGCCGGATTAGGTCGCGACAGTGTCCGGCATCCGCCAGGTCGCCGGTCACCAGTAAGGCGTCGCTCGCGCACTCGCGCATCGCCGCCACGACCGCCTCGCCTTCCCCGCCCTCCCTCCCATGGACCACGACTCGCGCGCCATGTTCGGCAAACTTCTTCGCCATGCCCGCACCAATACCGCGTGTTGAACCCGTAACGACCGCCACTTGTCCGGCGAGAAGGCGTCCTTGTGGATTCTGGTCCGGCATCGTTGTTCCGAGTCCTTGCAGCTCTTCGGCTGCCCACGAGTGAAATCTGATTCTGTGGCATGATAAATCATATGTCAAAGCCAGTCCTCCAGGATACCCTCTGACCCCCGACAATCATCTAGCGAGGCACGAATGGTGTTGAAGCAGCCAGAAGACCATCAGAACGGCATACAAGCTATTGAATAATAATATAGATCTATTACTTGACATAAGTACACTCATGTTTCATGCTTTATATGCTATCACATTGTTGCAACCTCTGGACGGCGTTCTTCATCTATAGGGAAGCGAGCAGAAGTTACTTTGAAGGAGGTAAGTTGCTATGGCGATCGTTCGGTGGGAACCGTTCCGTGATCTGGTGACGACCCAGGACAATTTCAACCGTCTTTTCAACGAGACGTTCCGCAGCCTGTTCGACCGGACCGAGTCCGGCGTTCAGCGCTGGGCTCCGGCGGTGGACATTTACGAGAACGACCAGAACCTGGTCCTGAAGGCTGAGTTGCCGGGCTTCGATCCAAAGGACGTGGAAGTTCGTATCGAGGACGGAACTCTGTACCTGAAGGGCGAGCGTAAGTTCGAGAACGACGTGAAGAAGGAGAACTACCATCGCATCGAGCGCTCCTATGGCTCGTTTGCGAGGACATTCTCGCTGCCGGGCTCCGTCAATGCCGACAACGTGAAGGCCGAGTACAAGGACGGCGTTTTGACGCTGATCATACCCAAGAAGGAAGAGGCAAAGCCGAAGACCATCAAGATCCAGGTTAGCGAGCCGGCGCGAGCTGCGGCGGCCCGCAGCTAATCGCGCGAAGTGACTGCTGGAAGTTGTCCGATTGAGGTTGAGGCCGCGCTGTCGTCGCTGCGTGTGACTGAAGCGCGGCCTTTCCTTTGCTAGAATGATTCCAGATCCCCAATCGTGGAAGAAATCCTATGGCCACCCGATTTGACAAGTTCACCATTAAGGCGCAAGAAGCCCTGCAAAACACGCAGGACGTTGCCGGCCGTTTCGGCAATCAGCAGCTCGAGCCTTTGCACCTGCTGCTGGCGCTGGTCGAGCAGCCAGAGGGCATCGTTCCCGCGATCCTCTTGCGACTGGGTGTGGCCGCCTCGAGCGTGGCGCAGGAGACGGAAAAGGCCATCGAGGCGCTGCCGAAGGTGGGTGGCGCCGCCGAGCATTATCTGTCGCCCATGCTGAAGGAGGTTCTAGAACAAGCCTCGAAGGAGACCGAGCCGTTCAAGGACGAATTCGTCTCGACCGAACACCTGCTGCTGGCGCTGGCGCGGAAGTCGCGCGAGAGCACTGGGCGCATCCTCAGCCGGCTGGGTGTCACCCACGACGCGATTCTCAAGGCGCTGGTGGCGGTGCGTGGCACGCAGCGTGTTACCGACCAGAATCCCGAGGCCAAGTACCAGGCCCTCGAGCGCTATGCGCGCGACCTCACCGACCTCGCGCGGCGCGGCAAGCTGGACCCCGTAATCGGACGTGACGACGAAGTGCGTCGTGTCATCCAAGTGCTTTCGCGCCGCACGAAGAACAACCCGGTGCTGATCGGCGAGCCGGGCGTCGGCAAAACGGCCATCGTCGAGGGCATTGCCCAGCGCATCGTTGCCGGCGACGTGCCCGAGTCGCTCAAATCCAAGCGCATCATCGCGCTTGACCTGGGCGCGCTGGTGGCCGGATCGAAATACCGCGGCGAGTTCGAAGATCGCCTCAAAGCCGTGCTCAAGGAAATCGAGGAGTCAAGCGGCGAAATCATCCTGTTCATCGACGAGCTGCACACGCTCGTCGGCGCGGGAGCCGCCGAAGGCTCGATTGACGCCTCGAACATGCTCAAGCCGGCGCTGGCGCGCGGCGAGCTGCGGTGCATCGGCGCCACCACGCTCAACGAGTACAAGAAGCACATTGAGAAGGACGCGGCGCTCGAGCGGCGCTTCCAGCCCGTCTACGTCGGCGAGCCGACGGTCGAGGACACCATCGCCATCCTGCGCGGACTCAAGGAACGCTATGAGGTGCACCACGGCGTGCGCATCAAGGATTCGGCGATTGTCGCGGCGGCCGTGCTCTCCAACCGCTACATCTCCGACCGCTTCCTGCCTGACAAGGCGATCGACCTGATTGACGAGGCCGCGTCCAGTCTGCGCATCGAAATCGACTCCATGCCCGCCGAGATCGACCAGATCGAGCGGCGCATCACCCAACTTGAAATCGAGCGCCAGGCCTTGCGCAAAGAGGACGACCCCGCGTCGCGCGAGCGCCTGGGGAAGCTCGAAGCCGAACTGGCCGGGCTGCGTGAAAAGTCTGACCAGTTGAAGCTGCGCTGGAAGGCCGAGAAAGAGGCCATCACGCGCATCCGCGAGCTCAAGAGCGAGATCGAGCAGGCCAAGACCGACGAACAGCGCGCCACGCGCGAAGGCGACTTGAACAAGGCCGCCGAAATCCGCTACGGAAAGCTGGTGACACTCGAAAAGCAGCTCGCCGAGGCCAACGCACAGCTCGAGGAAAAGCAGAAGGCCGGGCGCATGCTTAAGGAGGAAGTCGACGAGGAGGACATCGCGCGCGTCGTCTCCAAGTGGACGGGCATTCCCGTCTCGAAAATGCTGGAAGGCGAGGTCGCAAAACTGGTGAAGATGGAAGACCGCCTCCGCCTGCGCGTGGTTGGACAGGACGAGGCGCTCCGTATGGTGGTGAACGCGGTGCGCCGCAGCCGCGCCGGATTGTCCGACCCCAAGCGGCCCATCGGCTCGTTCCTGTTCCTCGGTCCCACGGGCGTCGGCAAGACGGAGCTGGCGCGTGCTCTGGCCGAGTTTCTATTCGACGATGAGCGCGCCATGCTGCGCATTGACATGTCGGAGTACATGGAGAAGCACGCCGTGGCGCGGTTGATTGGCGCGCCTCCGGGCTACGTGGGCTACGAGGAAGGCGGACAGCTCACGGAAGCGGTGCGCCGGCGTCCCTACGCGGTCATCCTGCTGGACGAGATCGAGAAAGCGCACCCGGATGTGTTCAACATCCTGCTGCAGATTTTGGACGACGGCCGCCTGACCGACGGCAAAGGCCGCACTGTCGACTTCAAGAATGCAGTCATCATCATGACCTCGAACATCGCCAGCCACGAGATCCACGAGGCGATGGGAGATAGTTCGAAGGCGCGCGCCGCGGGCGGCGTCTCGGAAGACCTGCGCCGGCGCATCCACCAGACATTGCTCCAGCACTTCCGGCCGGAATTCATCAACCGCGTGGACGAGATCGTCATCTTCAACGCGCTCGGCAAGGGAGAGATCGAGAAGATCATCGACCTGCAAGTGGCGAACCTGGTGAAGACGCTCGCCGAGCGCAAGATTGCGATCGAGCTGAGCAGCAAGGCGAAGGAGCTGCTGTTCCGCGAAGGCTACGATCCGCAGTTCGGGGCGCGTCCACTGAAGCGGGCCATCCAGCGGACGATTCAGGATCCGCTGGCGCTGAAGATTCTGGACGGCGAAGTGATGCCGGGCGACACCGTTGTGGTCGACGCCGATTTGAAGAAAGGGGAGATGAAGTTCGAGCGCGAAAAGGCGAAAGTGGCGCGATAAAAGGGTCGTTCCGAGCAAGGCGGCGCATCAGAGTATACTGAAACAGCCGCCTGACAGAGGTTGACAACTATGTGGAATAACTTGAAAACGACAGTTCTGCTGGCCGCCATGACCGGGCTGCTGCTCGCGATCGGCCAGCTTTGGGGAGGCCAGAGGGGTTTGACGTTCGCGCTCGTGCTCGCGGCGGTCATGAATCTCGGGAGCTACTTCTTCTCCGACAAGATCGCGCTGGCCACGAGCGGCGCGCAGCCGATCTCGCGCGAGGAAGGCCCGCGCATCTACCAGATCGTCGAGCGCCTGGCTGCCAAGGCCAACGTTCCCGTGCCCAAGATCTACATGATCCCTACCGACTCGCCGAACGCTTTTGCTACCGGCCGCAATCCCAACCACGCTTCGGTAGCGGTAACGCGCGGGATTCTGGACATCTGCAACGATGAGGAGATCGAAGGCGTGCTGGCTCACGAACTCGGTCACGTGCGCAATCGCGACATCCTGATCAGCGCCGTGGTGGCCACGATCGCCGGTGCGATCACCCTGATCGCACGCATGGTCTACTGGGGAGAACTCTTCGGCGGATTCGGAGGCGGTGGCGGCGACAACGACCGGCGCGGCGGAGTATTTTCTGCGCTGGCAATGATGATCGTCGCGCCGCTGGCCGCGACGCTCATCCAGCTCGCCATCTCGCGCTCGCGCGAGTATCAGGCCGATGCGACCGGCGCCGAGATCACGGGGAATCCGCAAGGGCTGGCGCGGGCGCTCCAGAAAATCGACCAGTGGTCGAAGCGCGTGCCCATGCAGGTCTCCCCCTCGATGGCGCACCTGTACTGCGCGCAGCCGCTGGCCGGCGGAGAATTCATCAGCGGCCTCTTCTCCACTCACCCGCCGATCCGCAAGCGCATCGAGCGGCTGATCGGCCGGGATGAGGTGTAAGGCACATGGAGGTGTGGCGCCAGGAGATTCGCCCGACGCCACGGTCGTGTCACTGCGGGTTGGTTGCAGGACCTTGTGGCGCGGGCAGCTTGCCGTGGACTTCGGGGCCTGAGGCCATGCCTGACATCTTTTCCGCCTGCTCGGCGCGTACCGCCGCCTGTAGCTTGCCCGCTTCGGCCAACTCCTTCTGCGCTTCCGCCCGGTTTCCCGCCTTGAGATAGGCCTGCCCGAGCTGATAGTGAAAGTTGGCGCTGTCCGGCTCGCCCGCGACCGCGCGCTTCAGGTAGACAATAGCGCGGTCAGGCTGTCCGAGCCGCACATAGGCTTTCCCGATTCCGGCGAGCGAAAGGGGCAGCTGCGGTTTAATCTCGATCGCTTTCTGGAACATGACAATCGCCTGTCGGGGATTTCCCAGATCGAGCCAAACCGTCCCGCGATTCTCGTAACTCCACGGCTCGTGCGGGGTGAGCGCGATCTCCTCGTCGAATTCCTGGCCCGCCTTGTCCAGCATCCCGAGCCGCTGATAGACGACGCCGAGATTGAAGTGCGCGTAGGGCAGCTTGGGGTTGCCGGCCACCGCTTTTTCCAGCTCCTCGCGCGCCTTCGGATTGTCGTAAAGATCGAGATAAGCCTTGCCGAGGAGCAGATGTAAGTGGGGCGTGTCGCCACCCAGCCGCACCAGTTCCTCGAAAGCCTTCCGCGACTCGTCGTTGCGCTTCAGCTTGCCGTCGCAGATTCCGAGCACGAAAAGATAGTCGAGGTCGTCCTTCTCCTGGTCGTAAATGGGCTCGAGCGCGCGGACGGCGGGTTCGTATTCATCCATCATGAAGTACGACATGCCAAGCAGATACCGCGCCTGAGCGTTCTCGCCTTCCGCCTCCACGACGCGCGCGAAATGCGGCACAGCCCGATCGAATTTGTTCTCGCGGTAGTAGGAGAGGCCAAGGTTCAGGTCGACACCCACCATACCTGGAGCGAGCCGCTTGGCGGTCTCGAATGCCTGGATGGCGGCGTCCAGACGTTGCGTGCGCAGATAGACCACGCCCAGGTTGGTGTAGGCCGCCGCCGACTGCGGGTCAAACTTCAACACCTCGCGAAAACCGCGTTCGGCAGCCGGATAGTCGTGCTTGACGAGCGCCCGCTGAGCTCGCTCGAAGACCGCCTTGAGGTCCGGCAGCGCAGATTGGGCGATCGATGGCGGTGCGGCGCGAGTCAGGCAGAGCACGCCCAGCATCAGGAGCGGCAACCGTGCCGCAACCGCGAACCGCACCGCCGGTCGCGTGTTGAATCTCACCACCACTTCCTCATCATAACTCGCTTCCGCCGAGCCTGCGATGCTGGGCACCTCAATTCCGCCGCTAACCGTCCTCCGCTGGTGCGGTCTAAACAACGGGAACATTTTCCCCATCGGGTGCGTAATTCAGGCCAGCAGGAGATGTGCTGTCCCATCACGGCGCGAGTCTGCGTGTCTGGGAATTCGTGCAACCGCCGCCACAGGGTCCTGCTGGGGACGGATGGCATGAGAAAGTGGTGGCATCATGGCGAACAATCATAAGAATGGCCGCAAACGGCGGCGCTGGGTGCTGTTCGGAATCATCGTTTTGGTGGTCGGCGCCGCGGTGTTTGGAATTGCGGCAGCGCTCCGCCCAAACCGCAGCATCGATCCCTCGAAGCTCGGCAGCGTGGAGCGCGGCGACGTCGCGCGCTCGGTCGTGGCGACGGGCAAGATCGAGCCGCTAGCCAAAGTCGAAGTCAAATCGAAGGCCAGCGGTCTGGTCAAAAAAGCTTACGTGGACTACGGCGACCACGTGAAGACGGGCCAGGTGCTGGTGGATCTCGATAAGGAGCAGTTGCAGAGCCGCGTGGATGAGGCGCGCGCCAATCTCCAGGCCGCGCAAGCCGCGGTCGAATCGGCCCAGGCAACGTACCAGCGGAACGTGGTCGACGCGCAGGGCCCTGACGTCCCGTTCTTGAAGGCCACGGCCGACCGCTATCGCAAAGCCGCCGCCGACGGACTCATGGCCGCTTCCGCCCTGGATGACGCGGAACGAGCCTACCAAATGGCGGTCAACAAGCAACTGTCGGCGCAACGCTACGTAGCGGTCAGCAAGGCCGAGGTCGCGCGAGCCCAGGCGCAAGTCGCCCAAACCCAGGCGGCGCTCGCGAGCACCGAGGAGGACCTGCGCAACTCGACGATCGTCAGCCCCATGGACGGCCTGGTGCTTTCGCGCGACGTCGAAGTGGGCGACGCGGTCAGCTCCATTCTGGTGCTGGGCTCACAGGCGACGCTGATCATGACCCTGGGCGATATGAGCACGGTCTACGTGCTCGGGAAAGTCGACCAGGCCGACATTGGCAAGGTCTACCTCGGGCAGCCGGCGCGCATCGTGGTCGAGTCCTTCAAGGACAAAAAGTTCGAAGGCAAGGTCACGAAGATTTCTCCGCTCGGTGTCGAAAAGGACAACGTCACCACCTTCGAGGTGCGCGTCTCCATTCAGAACTCCACAGGCGAGCTCAAAGCCAACATGAGCGCCAACGCGGAAATCATTTTGGAGGAGAAGCACGGCGTCCTCCTGGTGCCTGAGGCGGCGGTGATTTACGACAAGGACCGCCACACCTTCCTGGAGGTTCCCGACCCCAAAGCTGACAGCGGACGCCGCCGCGCGGCGGTGAAGATGGGTATCTCGAACGGCGTCAAGACCGAACTCGTTAGCGGGCTCAAAGAAAACGACAAGATCATTTTGCAGTGAGGATTCGCCGTGGTCTTTCGCGACCTTTTGCTCGACACGCTGCGGACGCTGTGGTCGCACAAGCTGCGCACCTGCCTGACGATGTTCGGCATCGCCTGGGGCATCATCTCGATCACGCTGATGGTGGCGGCGGGCGAGGGTCTGCGGGTCGGACAACAGCGAGTCGCGGAGAGCTTCGCCAAGGACGTGATGATCGTTTTTGCCGGCCGCACTAGCCTGCAAGCGGGAGGAACCCGCGCCGGGCGTGCCCTCAACTGGAACGCCAACGATTACCAGGCCGTCGCAGAGGAAGCGCCCTCGTGCCGCTACGTGCTGCCGGAGCTCGAACGCAGTAACGCGCCGCTGCGCAGTCTCTACAACAGCGCCTCGCTGACCGTGACGGGGTCGTTGCCCGCCTTCGCGGACATTCGCAGCATCGGCGTCGCGCAAGGGCGCTTCTACAACTGGGACGACCAGACACAGGCCCGCCGTGTCGCGTTTCTCGGCAGCGAGGCCCAGAAGCAGCTCTTCGCCACTCGTCCCTCGGTGGGCGAGACGCTGTACATCGCCGACATCCCGTACACCGTTATCGGGGTGATGAAGCACAAGGAACAGGATTCGAGCTACGACGGCTTCGACATCAATAAGGTCTACGTGCCGTTCAGCGATACGCTGCGTGATTTCCCCAACAAGCCGCCCGCCCCGCCCGATTCCATCGACCAGTTGCTGGTGACCCCGCGCTCGGTCGAGGAACACGAGGCGTGCAAGTCTGAGCTTCGCCGCGGTTTGGCACGAATCCACGGGTTCGACCCTGCCGACAAGGAAGCCGCCATGATCTGGGACACGGTCGACGAGGCTCAGGCGTTCCGAACCATGACGGTGGGAATGAAATATTTCCTGGGAGCCGTGGGGCTGGTCACCTTGCTGCTCGGAGGCATCGGCGTGATGAACGTCATGCTGGTGGCGGTACGCGAGCGGACCCGCGAAATTGGCGTGCGCAAAGCGATCGGGGCCTCCGCGCACAGCATCCTGCAGCAGTTTTTCATCGAGACGCTGATTGTCGTGTTCCTGAGCGGCGGCCTGGGGATGGGCGTCGCGTATGGTTTGTGCGCTCTGGTCAATCTGATCCCCATGCCGCCCTTCTTCGCCGGCCTGCTGCCAACCTGGCAGTCGGCCGCGCTGTCCTTCGCGCTGCTCGGCACGGTGGCGATTCTCTCGGCTCTGTATCCGGCGAATCGCGCCGCGACTGTGGATCCGATTGAAGCGTTGCGTTATGAGCCAGGCGGCTAAAGGTGGAGTTTGGGGTGTACTTCAAGTCCCGGCAAACGACCACATGATGGCAAACCCAAAGGAGGAGTTCAAGAATGAAACGCTTTACCAAGTCCCTCGGAGTGGTTCTAGCGATTCTCACGATCAGCGCCCTCGCTTTTGCGGCTGACGGCAAGACGGGACCCTTGACCGGCGCCTGGGACGGCGTAGCGCACGCGCCCGAAGGCGACGAGCAATTCACCATGACCCTTGAACAGACCGGCGGTGACGTGAAGGGTTCGATCGCAACGGACGGTGGGCAGTTGGAGATTACGTCGGGCTCCTACAAGAACAACGTGCTCGAAATCGAGTGTGACACGCCGGACGCCAAGTATCATGTCACGGGAAAGCTCCAGAACGGTCAACTGAGCGGCGAGTGGACAAAAACCGGCGGCCAGAACGATAACGGCGATAACAACGATAGCAAGGGTACGTGGGAAGCGAAGAAATCGGAGGCCAAGCCAGCCGCCCATTAGCGAGTACGCGCTGGATATCGACGATGCTTCGCGAACTCTTCCTTCAAGCCTGGGATTCCCTGCGGCGGCAGCCGCTGCGCAGCTTCCTCACCATGCTGGGTATCGTGTGGGGAATCGTCACCGTGACGCTGCTCATTGCGTATGGCAATAGCTTCCGCGCCATTCTAGTAACCGCTTTCAATGCCTTCGGCAAGGGCGCGGTGATCGTGTGGCCGCAGACCACCAGCGAGCAGGCGGGCGGCGAGCGCGCCGGGAAGCACGTCCTACTCGAAAAGGAGGATGTCGAGCTCATTCGCGCCGACGCGACGCTGGTGAAGACGGCGTGCCTCGAGACGGTACGCTGGCTTCCCATCGCTTATGGCGAGCGCATGGCCAACACCGCGATTCGCGGCGTCTGCCCGGAATACGGCGAGATGCGCCACGAGGTTCCGAGCGCCGGACGCTGGATCAGCCCCGAGGATCTGGTGGAGCGCCGGCGCGTGGCTTTCCTCGGCTCGCGGCTGCGTGAGAAGCTGTTTGGCGGAAGGCGCGCGGTTGGAGAGACCGTCGAGATCGGCGGGGTGCGCTTTACGGTGATCGGCACGATGGATCGCAAAATGCAAATGAGCAATTACTTCACCAGCGACGACGAGTGCGCCTGGATCCCTTATTCCGCCGCCGGTGACTTGTGGAATACCCGCTACGCGAGCGTCCTGGTCTTCGAGCCGGTGGCGCCGGCGTTCGAGCGCCAGGCCGAGGACCAGGTACGCGCCGCGATTGCCAAACGCCAGCGCTTTTCGCCCACCGACAAAGCGGCGCTTCAGATGTTCGGGCGCGAGGAATTTCGCCCTATCATCGACGGCATCACCATCGGCCTCGAAGTGTTGCTGACCTTTATCGGCGCGCTGACCCTGGGCATCGGCGGCGTGGGGCTGATGAACATCATGCTGGTGTCAGTGGATGAGCGCATCCGCGAGATTGGGCTGCGGCGCGCGCTCGGTGCGCGACGTCGTCATATTCAGGCGCAATTCCTGGCTGAAGCGTTGGCGCTGACGCTCGCCGGCGGCGCAGTGGGGATCTTGGTCGCCTACGGAATCAGCGCCGCGGTAGGCACGTTGCCGCTGCTCGGGCCACTCTACGAGGACACCTCGGGCAAGGGCGACATCCACATGTACATTTCGCTCACCACCGTGGCCATCTCCACGGGGATTCTGATCCTGGTGGGCGTGCTCAGTGGAATGGTGCCGGCTTGGCGAGCCTCCCACCTTGATCCCGTCGAAGCCCTGCGCTACGAGTAACGTGCGTGCCGGCTCGCTTTCGCTACCGAGTGACCACGCTAGGATGTGTTTCCTGCTAACAAAGTGTGTCTTAAAGAGTCCAAAGAGTTGTTGGAACATTTGCAGTAGGCAACAACGTTGATGACCATCCCAGAGACGAGAGCTACTGAAGCGAGACATCAGGGCGCGAAGCGACTCGGCCGGCGTTGGAGTGCCGTTGCGCTGGTGATCTGTGCTGTGCCGCTTGCGACGGCGATACGCGCTCCCGCCGCCCAAGGCTCGCTCGAGCGCACTCTGAAGGTGAACGGGCCGGTGGAACTTGACGTCAAGACCGGGGCCGGCCGTATTGAGGTGCACACCGGAGACGAGTCGACAGTCCACGTACGAGGCGTTATCCGGGCGACGAGCGGTTGGGGTTTGAGCGGCGAAGAGAAAGTGAGCCGTCTCGAAGCAGACCCGCCCATCGAGCAGGACGGCAACGTGATCCGCATCGGCCGGATCCGGGACAAGGCGCTGTCGCGCAACGTGAGCATCAGCTACGAGTTGATTGTGCCGGTCGCGACGAGTCTGCGCGCCGACACCGGGTCCGGTGAACAAAGCATTCGTGGCCTGAGTGGTCCGGTGGACGCCGATACAGGATCGGGTAACATCGTTATCTCGAACATCGGCGACGACGTCAAGGCTGACACCGGGTCGGGGGACATCCGCGTGATATCGATCAGGGGAGCCGTGCACGCCGGCACCGGAAGCGGGTCGATTCGCGGCTCCGACCTCGTAAAGGGTCTTTGGGCGGATACCGGCTCGGGCACGGTCGAGGTTCACGGCCTGCAAGGAGGCTTGCGTGCCGCCACGGGTAGCGGCAACATTTTTGCTGAGGGCATGCCCACCAGCGAATGGAGGCTGGACGCGGGCTCTGGCAACATCGAGGTTCATCTTCCCGCACGCGCCGGTTTCACGCTTTACGCTCACGCTGATTCGGGCCGGGTGACTGTGGACCGGCAGATCACCGTACAAGGTGTACAGGGCCGCAATGAGGTGCGCGGCAAGGCAGGTGGCGGCGGTCCGCTGCTTGACCTGCGCAGTGGCTCGGGGGACATCCACATCGAGTAAACGAACCGTCACCCATTGAGGTGGAAATGAAAATGAATTACTGGTCGAACAGACTGCGAGCTCTCAGTGCGGCTTTGCTTGTCTCTTGCCTGATTCCAGCGTGTGCCGCTGCGGCGGAGGGGTCGTTCGAGCGGGCGTTGAAAGTGACAGGGCCGGTCGAACTCGAAGTCACAACCGGCTCAGGTTCAATCAACGTCACGATGGGCGATTCCTCGACCGTGAGCATTCGCGGAACCATCCGTACGGGCCACGGCTGGCGTTTTGATGAAGCCACGGCCGAGAATCGAGTTCGGACCCTCGAGTCCAAACCGCCTATCGAGCAAAACGGGAACTTCATACGCGTTGGGCACATTGAAGATCGCTCGCTCACGCGCAACATTTCCATCAGTTACGACTTGGTGGTTCCCGCTGCGACGCGCTTGCGGGCCGAGACCGGGTCGGGCGGCGAGTCGATCGCGGGTCTGCATGGCCCAGTGAGAGTCAAGACCGGCTCCGGCAACCTCCGAATCGAAGACATCGGCGACGAAACTCGCGCTGAGACGGGTTCCGGCAATATCGAGGCCCACGACGTCAATGGCCGCCTCTACGCGTCGACGGGCAGTGGTCCGATTCGAGCCACCGGAATCTCGGGGGCTTTCGAGCTCACCACTGGGAGCGGCGACGTGCGGCTCGAGCAGACCGGCCCAGGCGAAGGACGGGTGGAGACCGGATCAGGAACCGTGGAGCTGCGCGGCGTAAGTGGGGCGCTGCATGCAAAGGCCGGCAGCGGCAGCATCACTGCTGACGGTGATCTTGACGGCGACTGGAGCCTGGAGTCCGGCTCCGGAAACCTCACCGTCCGCGTGCCGTCCCAGGCGGCCTTCAATCTCGAGGCGCACACCAGCTCCGGCCGCATCACTTCCGCGCACGACGTCACGGTTCAGGGAACGATCGGCCGCAACGATCTGCGCGGCCGGGTTGGACAGGGGGGATTCCGGCTCGACCTTCACACCGGCTCGGGAAACATCCGTATCGAATGACTTCAGCCGCTCAGTGTCCTACCTCGACGGCCGCACTCAGCTTACGCAGTTCATCAGCCGCCTGCTCGGGTGGCAGCGAATTGTAGTAAACCTCTTTGACGCTATACGACTTGGAGCGCGACGGAATAACCGGCAGAATCTCGAAGTGCCAGTGGTAATCGTCCGCGATGCTCTGCCAGTTGTCGAGGCGCTCGTATTTTGCCGTCACATTAGGGCAAGTGTGGAGAACCAGGTGATAGGCGGGCGCGATCGCTTCGAGGCGGGCAAGGATGGACTTCAAGGTGCGTGCCAGCCGCACTTGCCGGTCCCACACCGTAACGTCCTCTTCGAAGGCCGCGTGATGATTGACGGGCATCAGCCACGTTTCATATGGAACGCGCGACGCAAACGGGCAAAAGGTAATGAACTGGTCGTCGCTCTCGACCGTGCGCAACTTCTGCACTATTTCCTGTTGCAGGATGTCGCAGAACAGGCACCGCTCTTTGGCTTTGTAGTGGCGCTGAGCGGAGCGCAATTCGTAACCGATACGCCGCGGGATGAAGGTCATCGCGGTAATCTGCGAATGCGGGTGAGCCAGATCCTGGCCGGCGAGCACGCCCTGGTTGCGGAATACCGTCACGAAGCGAAACCGCCGGTCCTTCTTCAAGTCTGAAATTCGCGAGACGAACGCGCGCAGGACCTGAGCTACGTTTTCATCGCTCTGCTGCGTGAGAGTAAGGTCGTGGTTGGGATTTTCGATCACCACCTCGTGCGCCCCCAGGGCGCGCATCTTGTCGTAAAGACCCTCGGCACGTCGTTGGGCGTCGCCTTCAATCCGGTAAATCGGCCGCACGTGCGGAATCACGCGGACTTGCCAGTCGTGGCTGCCGTAGGGATACTCGTAAACGTTCTTGGAGCAAAAGGCCTCCTGCCCCGGGCAAAGCGGGCAGGCCTCGAACTCCGGCCAGGTGACGTCATTGTCTTCCAGAATCACCCAGCTCTGAGTGATGGGATCTTTGCGGAGCTGCATGCTCCTCCTTCCACTAGCGGCGCGACAATTAAGCCGCCACGCCGTCCTGGTGTCCTTTATTATAGGTTGCGACAGGGCTCGCGGAAAGCTCGGCGCGCTCTAGGTGAAAGCGCGTATATATCGAGTCAACGGGATGGCTGTCAAGGGCTTTGACGAGCAACCTCGCCAGCCGGCTCGAACGGAGAGTAACGGCGCGATGTCGTATCTGCTGGGGATGGACGGCGGCGGAACGCGTACCACGGCGTGGCTGGCGGACGAACGTGGTCGGGTCATCGGACGCTCCGAGGCCGGGCCGTCGAACCCGCTGAAGGTCGGCTTTGAATCTTCCCAGCGCGAACTCCTGCGCGCCGCGCGGCTTGCCAGGCGACGGGCGTACGTTAACAATGGCCTACTCGATGCCGTCTGCGTCGGCCTCGCGGGCGTCGACCGCCCTCAGGTCCATCGTCCGCTGCTGGCTTGGCTTCGTAAGGCAATCCCGGCTCGACATCACTTGCTCACTTCTGACGCCGCGATTGCCCTTCAGGCTGCGGTTGGCGGCTCGCCCGGGATCATGGTGATTTCAGGCACGGGCTCCATCGGCTACGGGCGCGACGAACGGGGCCGCGTGCTGCGCTCGGGCGGCTGGGGTACGACGTTCGATGACTTGGGATCGGGCTACGACCTCGGCAGAAAAGCCATCGCCGCGGCGCTGCGCGCTTTTGACGGGCGCGGCCCGCGCACGCGGCTCGAGGCCAAGATTTGCCGCGTGCTTCACCTGCCCAACATCGCGCAGGTTATTCTAAGGTCGCTCGCGCCTTACCAGATCGCCGCGCTTTTCCCGCTCGTCCTCGAGGCAGCGCGCCGCGGAGATCGCGTAGCGCGCGAACTCTGTGAGGAGGCCGGGAGGGACCTCGCCGACATCGTTGTCGCGCTCCTCAACCGCTTCGGTTGGAGGCGGCGCAGCGTACCGGTTGCCTGCTCGGGAGGTGTGTTTGCTTCGAGCCTCCGAATTCGGCGCAGCTTCAGCCGCCATCTGCACCGGCGCGCACCGCACGCTCACGTCGTCGCATTGCGCCGTCCGGCCGTCGAAGGTGCAATCGCACTAGCTCGGGCGCTGGCCGTTGGCAGGGAGGCCGACGGCGGAGGATGAACCGGCCAGGATGGCTGGCCGTTCTAACGATTTCTCGCCGGGTTTGCCATTCCTGGTTCATAATTCACATCGATGTCGCTGATGATGGATGAGATTCTCGAGCAGCCGCAGGCGCTCCGGCGTACGTTTGAGGCCGAGCGTGATCACGCGCATGAGTTCAGCCGGTTCGCGCAGCGGCAGAGGTTCCGGCTGATCGTGCTCGTGGCGAGAGGAACGTCCGACAACGCCGCCTTGTTTGGGCGGTACCTGCTCGAGCTGACGACCGGCATCCCGGTATCGCTCTCGGCGCCCTCTGTCCACACGCTTTACCATGCGCGGCTCGACCTCGGGCAGGCGCTGGTGATCGGCATTTCCCAGTCGGGTGAAGGTCCCGATATCAACCGGGTGCTCCGGTCGGCTCGGCGTCAGGGCGCCTACACGGTGGCCATCACCAACGAGAAAGCCTCCACGATGGCGCACTTGGCGGACGACGTCTTCCTGGTACGCGCCGGCAAGCAGCGCTCGGTCGCCGCCACCAAGACGTACACCGGCCAGCTCCTCCTTTTCTATCTTCTGGCTGCGGCTCTTGGACCGCACGTGACGCTCGCCGGCACGAGTGAAATCCCCGATTTAGTGAAGAGCACGCTTCGCCTCACCGCGGAAATCGCGGCGCTGGTTCCGCGCTATCGCTTCATGCTGCAGTGCGCGGTAGTGGCGAGAGGATTGAATTACGCCAATGCTTTCGAGCTGGCGCTGAAGCTGATGGAAACGTGCTACGTGGTCGCCGAACGGTTCTCCGCGGCGGACTTCCTGCATGGGCCGATTGCGCTCGTGGAGCGAGACTTTCCAGTATTCGTACTGATGCCGCCCGGCAAGACTTTCAACGACCTCCGGAATCTGGTCGGACGCCTCCAGGGTCTGCGTGCGGACACGCTCGTCATCTCGAGCGCTCAGGCTCGGCTGCCTGCCCGGACACAAGCCATCCGCGTGCCGGGGTCGATTCATGAGATCTACTCCCCGATTCCTTACATTGTGCCCGGCCAGATCTTTACCGCCTTGCTCGCCAAGGTGAAGGGCATCGATCCCGACAAGCCGCGCTCGCTCCACATCGTGACGCGGACAGTGTAGCGGTTCCGGTACCGCCTGGCGTCGATTGGGATGTAAGCAACCGATGAAGAAACTTCTCTCTTCTATCGCAATCCTGCTGACGTTGGGACTCGCGCCGACGTACGCCCAGTTCTCCTTGAACGCCGCGCAGCAGGCCTGGGTGGATCGGACGCTCGAGCACATGACGCTCGAGGAGAAGATCGGGCAAGTGATGTTTCCAGTGGCCGCCGGCGTCTTCACTAATCAAGGCAGCGAGGCTTTTGCGCAGATCAAGGAGAATATTCAGACCTATCACGTCGGCGGATACCACATCGAAGGCGACGGCGGCGATCCTGCCACCGCTGCGTTGCTGATCAAGCGGATGCAGGAACTCTCGAAGCTTCCGCTGCTCGTCACTGCGGACCTTGAAGGCGGAGCGGGATACCAGTTCAGGGGCGCGACGCGCTTTCCGCGCGGCATGGCCATCGGCGCGACCGGCAACACCCAGTACGCCTACGATGCGGCGAGCTTTACCTCCCAGGAGGCGAAAGCGATGGGCTTCAGCGTGAACTTCTATCCCGTCGTCGACGTCAACAACAACCCGCAGAACCCGATTATCAATGTTCGCTCCTTCGGCGCGGACCCGCAATCGGTCGGCGAGTTCGGCGCCGCCTACGTGAAGGGCACCGAGGAGCACGACATTATCGCCACCGCCAAACACTTTCCCGGGCACGGCGACACCAGCGTTGACTCGCATCTCGAGTTACCGGTGCTCAACTTCGGCCGCGCGCGGCTCGACCGGATCGAACTTCCGCCGTTCGAAACGGCGATCAAGGCGGGAGTGGACGCGGTGATGACCGCGCACATCAACTTGCCTCAGCTCGAGAAGACTCCCGGCGTGCCGGCGTCGCTGTCCTATTCAATCACCACCGGCCTTCTGCGGCATGACCTCGGTTTCCGCGGGCTGGTCTTCACCGACGCCTTGCCGATGCATGCCATCACCTCAAACTTTGGTAACGCGCAGGCGGTCGTGATGGCGATCCTCGCCGGCGCCGACGTGGCGCTCGAGCCGGTTGACGTGCCGAAAGCTTTTGCGGCGCTCCAGGCGGCGGTGAAGAGCGGTCAGATCACTGAGGATCGCCTGAACGAGTCGGTACGTCGGCTGCTCTCCGCGAAAGCCTGGGCAGGACTCAATGTTCAGCGTACGCCGGACTTGAATCAGCTCGATGCTGCGGTGGGCGGCCAGGCTGCCGCCGACAAATCGCAAGAAATCATCGAGCACGCATTGACGCTGGTGAAAGACGACAAGAACGCGATACCGCTCAAGCTACCCGCTGACGAAGAGGTGCTGCTGGTCAATTTCGTTGATACGGAAAACCCGGAGTATGCGCGCCCGTCGCCCGGCCTCACCTTTCGCGCCGAGTTCAGGAAGCGTCATCCGAAGACGCTGTACGTCGCTGTGGGGCCGACGATCCCATCCGGCGAAGCGGACCTCATTCGCCAGATCGCCGGGCGCACGCACACCATCGTCGTTTCCTGCTCGATCCGCATCGCCTCCTACAAAGGCTCTCTCGGGCTCAGCGATGTGCAGGAAGACTTGCTGAGTACACTGGCGCATCACGACGGACCTTTTGTATTCGCGCTTTTTGGCAGCCCTTACCTGTTGAATTCCGTGCCTGACCTGCCGAGCTACGCGCTGGCCTACGAGTATTATCCCGGCGCGGAAGCCGCGATGGTACGCGCCTTATTCGGCGAGATTCCGTTTCGAGGCAGACTGCCGGTTGCGGTGGCCAGCTTTCCGATTGGCTTCAGCCTAAAGAGGTAGGAGGTGCTGGTGCGCACAACTCGAGCGCTGATTTCGAGGATCGTCGTGGCGCTGGCGTGTCTGACCTTCGTCCCGGTCATGGGCATCAGCCAGCCGCGTGCACCGCAGCATCCCTCAAGTAGAGAGACAAGAGCCGCGGCGGAACGCTCAGCCAGCGGATTCTTTCCGATGGCGGTTTGGTACGGCGGCGGTAAGGCACGCGCGCCGATGCTCGAGCGCCTCGATAAGACCAGCGCCGAACGCTGGGGTCACGATCTCGACCAGATCAAGGCGGTCGGATTTAACACCGTGAAGTGCTGGGTGGACTGGGCGACGGCCGAGCCAGCGCCGGGCGAGTTTCATTTCGAAAACCTCGATTTGCTCCTGCGGCTCGCCCAGGCGCGCGGCCTGCGCGTTATTGTTCAGGTCTACCTCGACTCGGCGCCCGGCTGGGTGGGCCGGCGATATCCTGACGGCCGGTTCGTTGACCGCAGCGGCGCGGTGATCGACTCCGAGGCGGCGCCCGGCTTCTGTATCGACCACCCCGGCGTGCGCGCGGAGGTGGTCAAGTTTCTTGAAGCGCTGTCGCGCGACGCCAACCGCTCCGCGGCTTTGTACGGCTGGGACGTGTGGAGCGAGCCGCACGTCATCAACTGGGCGGAGTTTCCCTATCTTATCCATCCCGAATTCTGTTTCTGTCCGAGCAGCCAAGCACGTTTCCGCCAATGGCTCGAAGCCCGGTACAAGACAATCGACGCGCTCAATGCCGCGTGGTACCGGCGATTCGACCGCTGGGACGAAGTCTCGCCGCCGCGCGCCTCGACCATTCTCTCTTACACTGACTATCTCGACTGGCGCATGTTCATCGCTGACAAACTGGCGGGCGACTTGAAGACCCGTGTCGACGCGATTCGCAGCGCCGACTCCTCACACGCCATTACCAGCCACGCTGCCGTGCCCGGACTGTTCACCTCGCCCACCGACGGCTATGGCGAACCTGATGACTGGAAAATGTCGGCGACCGCGGACTTCTTCGGCACCTCGCTTTACCCCAAGCATTCCGAATCGACGCGTCCCTGGCCGTATCCGCAGCTTGCCGCGGCGCTCGACTTCACACGCTCCGCCGGACACACTTACGGCAAAGGGTTCTGGATCGGCGAGCTTCAGGCGGGGCAGGGCGTGACAGGAATGCGTATTGCTGACCCAGTCGATTCGCACGACGAGCAGTTCTGGATGTGGCAAGCGCTGGCGCACGGGGCGCGCGAGATTGCCGTCTACGCCTGGTATCCCATGAGCTCGGGTTACGAGTCGGGCGGCTACGGGCTCATCAATCTCGATGGCAGTGTCACTGACCGGGCGCGCGCCGCCGGGCAGCTCGCCGGAACTGTCGAGAAATACGCCGCCGATTTCCTCTCCGCCCAGCCTGCTCCCGCCTCGGTCGGGATTCTCTCCAACCGGCTTTCGTCGATGGTGGGCGGCGCCGAGCCTTCGCTCTCCCGGCTAGGCAACGCCGAGCGCGATTCGCTGATGGGGCTGTACCGCGCCTTCTTCGAGCAGCAGATTCCCGTGGACTTCGTCGATCCGAGCGACGTGACGCGCGGGCGGCTCGCGCAGTACAAAATCCTCTTCCTGCCTTTTCCAGTAATGCTCTCGCGCGACGTGGCGGAGGGTGTCGAGCGCTTCGTCAAGAACGGCGGCACGGCGGTCGCCGAGGCGCGGCTCGCCTGGAACGACGAGCGCGGCGCCGCGAGTGACATCGTGCCCGGCGCCGGGCTCGACGACGTTTTCGGCGCGCGCGAGAAGATGATTCGCCCTTTCGAGAAATTGCACTTGTTCGTCGAGCCTTCGCCCGAGCTGCCGGGATTCGCGCCGCGCGAAATGATCAGCACCACGGCTTTCGAAGAGGATCTTGATCCCTTGCCCGGAGCGCGCGTGCTGGCGCGTTTCTCGGACGGCGCGGCAGGCGTGGTCGCGAATACCTACGGGCGCGGCAAAGCCATCCTCATCGGGTCGTTTCCCGCGCTCTCCTATCAACGCGAGCACGACGGCTCGACGCGGCGCCTGTTCCTCGCGCTGGCAGAATCGGCTGGCGTGAAGCCCGAAGTCGAAGTGACTGGCTCCGGCGCTCAGGACGTCGAAGTGCGGCGCCTGGTGAGCGATCGCGTGGAGTTGCTGTTCGCCTTCAACCACTCGATCACGACGCCGGCCGACGCCGCGATTTCCCTCCGGCTGCCTTGGCCGGCAGCCGAAGCGCGTGACCTTGTCGCCGACGGCCCCATCGTCCTCGAACAGCGCGAGGGCAAGACGACACTGCACAAAAAGCTGGCGGTGGGCGATATCTTCGTCGTGAGGATCGAGCGCCGCTGAGCAGGCTAATGAAATGCCGGGGATAGTGTCAGTTCCAAGGAGCCGCAGGCGCCGAGGAATCAATCAGTGCGGAATCTCGACCTCAGCGCCGCGCCGCTCTGCGGAAAGATACGCGCTGTAGAGTACGGCAATAGTGTCGCGCGCGAGTTCGGCACCAGAGAGTGGCTCGCGGCCCGCAGTAATCGACTCGACGAAATCCTGGAACTCCTGCGGATACCCGTGCTGCCAGTCTTCGTCGGGCGCCGGATGACTCCAACCCTGCTTGGTGCCGATCTTCTCCGTCACATAAATGTCTTTGAACTGCTCCTCGCGCGGATTGTAGGTCTCGAGCGCGTCGATAGGATTCAGGTTGCAGCGCGTGCGGTGATTGTTGGCGAAGACTTCGAGCCAGTTGTGGACGCCGCCCAGCACCAACTCCGAACTGAAGATATCCGCCACCGTGCCGTCCTCAAAGGTGACGTGCATCTGGCCGTAGTCCTCCACGTCGTCGTAGTCGGTGCGCAGGAAGCCCGCGTCGCGGAAATCGTGGAGGCGTGTGATCTCATGCGTGCGCGCGCTCACCGTAGCGGGACGTATGGGCCGTCCGCCGGGCCGCGTCTCTCCCTCGGCGCGCTTCAAGTGCAGCGCCGCGGTCAACGGATGACAGCCCTTGCCGACCAGCGACCCGCCACCCGAGTGCCGCCAGATGCCGTAGTAGGGCGAGTGCGACCCCGAGTGCGACTCATCGCCGACGATCCACAGGATCTGCGCGCCGGATTTGGTGAGAATCTCGCGCTCCTTGGCAATGGCCGGCGCGTACACCCAGTTCTCGGCGTAACAGACGCGCTTCCCACCGCGCTGGGCGGCCTGGAGAATCCTATCGCAACTCGCGAGGGCCTCGCGCAGCATGATTTCCTTGGAGAACTCGTTGCCTCGAAAGCTTTTCTTGGAGGACGTAGCTGCAGGCGAGTTCGCTGTCGGACCGAAGTAACCCGTGAAAGGTTTCTCGATCACCACGTGTTTGCCGCGCTCGAGCGCCTGGACGGCCAGAGGTTCGTGCGTCGAGGGCGGCGCGCAGATATCGATCACGTCAGCCGCGTCGCACAACTCCTCGAGAGTGGCGAAGGACTTGACATGACAATCATCCGCGAACTTCTCGCGCGACTCCGCCCCCTTCGAGGTCACGCCGACCACTTCGACCGGCACGCCACAGACGCGCCGATACGCCTGGCAATGAAAGCGCGCCGCAAAGCGTGCGCCGGCGATTCCGATGCGCAGGGTCGCAGCTTTCCCGGACGACGGTTCACCCATGGTTTTTTACTGCCGGATCGCAGCCGGCTCCGCCGCGGCCCGTTGCGCCACTTCTTTCGCGGGGGTGCGAAGTTGGGGCATGGCAGGAAACAGTTTGGCGTAGTCGTTGCGCGCGTTCCAGAACAAGTAGCCGATACCGCCTTCCTCCTTGGACACGCTGACCTGGGTGATGATGTAGGCAGGAGAATAAATCGGCGTGCGCCAGGCAAAGGCCTGCAGCCACGGGCGCAAGACTACTTTGCTGTCGGCGGTGACGGTGCGAAAGCGTCCCATGGACTCGCTGATGAAATGGCGGGGATAATCGCCCGGCGTCTTATAGCCATCCATTCCGAAGAAGTGCGAGGGATAGATCATGGGTGAGAGCACGTCGCAGTAGTGCGCCATGCCGGCGATGTCCTGGCCGGTGTGCGCCAGGTCGACCTGACGCTGCCAAGCCATCACGCCGAAGACGTCGAGCGAGACGAGCACGCCCATGGGATGGAGTTCGCTATAGGCGCGCTTCAGAAAGTCATTGATGACGTCGGAGCGTTTCCACGTCGGATGGCGGCCCTCGAACTGGAATTCCGCGTCCTTCTGATCGCCCTCGGCCGGGAAGCGCACGTAATCAAACTGGATTTCATCGGCGCCCGATTTCGCAACCATCTTCGCGAGGTCGAGCATGTAGTTCTGCACTACGGGATTCGAGGGATCGGTCCACGCCAGCTTGCCGTTTTCGAGCCACGGCTTGTCCGTGCGGCGCGAGCGCACCGCAAGCTGTGGATGGTTCTGAGCTTGGTAGGCGTCGCGGAACAGAGCGATGCGCGCGATCGAGTGCAGACCGAGCGAGTGCAGGAAGTGGTTGTACTTCGGCAGGTCGCTGATCAGCGGCTTGCGCGTCGACGCGAGCGCGTGCTTAAAGAGCACGTTCACCAGGCCGTCGAAGTCCTTGATGTCGTAGACGACGGCGTTGCCGCCCGCGGCCTTCCAGCGGCGGATCAACTCGATGCCGCGTACGCTGTCAGCCGTATAACCCGTCAGATAGATGCCGCGAATCTCGGTCGTCCTGGGAATGAGGACCGGCTTTTCGACGATGGGCGTGGTGAGGAAGCCGGGAATCACCACCCGGTCGCCCTTCTTGAAGAAATCGTCGCGCTTGTTGCCATTCGCCTGGCGCATGGCCGCTTCGAGCTCCGGCACGGTCATGAAGCTCGTCTGGTTGAGATAGAGACGCGCGATCGAAGTCACGCTCTGCTTGCCTTTCACTTCGTAGGTCTCACCCAGCGTCGAGCTGGTGGTTGCACTGGTTGAACTCGCCACAGCGGGCGGAGAGACGGCAGGCTGTTCGACAACCGCACTCGGCCCAGTCGCGGCAGACTTTTGGGCTGCTTTCGACGGCTTCGATGCCTCGGTCGAAGTTATTCCAGTCGCCGCTTTCCCATGGCTGTTGTGGTTCGCGGCTTCGCTGACGGCTTCGGTCGCCTGAGGATGCTTGGCGACGTTAGCCGGCGCGGTCGTGCGGCCGGCGGCCGTAGGAACTGGGTTCGCAGACTGGCCGAGGCTAGGCAGCTGGCCAGTGTTTCCTGGACGCCGCGACACCCGGCCGGCCAGGAATCCCAAGGCAAACACGACGACCGCGGCAATCACCGGCAGAAAGCGTCGAAGCTGGGGCGGCAGTCTTGATTCGAGCGGCACGAACGATGGAATCCCGAGCGGCACGAGCCATCATAACAGGACTCGAGCGCGCTGCTCAAGAAAAATCCGGAAAAGGTCACTCTTCTTTGCTTCACGCGGCCAGCCGACCCCTTCCCGACGAGCCGGGCGCGCGCCGAGCGTGGGCGGTCCTTGAAGCGGGGCGGCGGCCCGACGTAGACTCCAAGGGTGACCGCCATCCCCAGACCCTGGACCGTCCGCACCCGGATTATCCTCATCCAGCTCGGGATCGTTGCAGGCTTGGTCGCCTGGTACAAGATTTACGTCCCGCGAATGGAGCGCGAGCGGGCGGCAGCGGAGGCTGAGGCGCGCTCGAAACGCATCGCGGCTTTCGTACCCGCGATGGTGGTCGAGGATACGAGCCGCGAGGTCGAAGTACCGGGGACGGGCGGCGAGAAGCGCCATCCCCAGAAGCTGCGCAGCACGCCCACCGTCGAGGAAGTCGAGCAGGCGCTGGGCGCCCCGGACGGCCGCGTGACCGACTTCCGCGGAGGGCTGCATCTGACCTGGACGAGCGAGCGCCTGAAGGTCGAGGCGTCGTTCAATCAAGACCGGCTCTATTGCCTGAGGACGAAAGACCGTCGCACAGGACACGGCGCCTTGGTCTTCGAATCGAGTGGGTCGTGGCAGGCGTTCTAGTCGGCACTCAAAGATCTATCGTATTGATAACCAAGTACCTACGCTCTCACGGTCGGCGCGGGCGCCGCTGAGATCAACCCGAGAACAGTTGACGCGCCACGAAGCCCAGGTTGGCCGGACGCTCGGCCAGCCGCCGCATGAACCAGGGAAACCAGTACGAGCCATAGCTGATGAGGACGCGCGTCCGATAGCCCTCCGCTGCCAAACGCAGTTGTTCCGCGCGCTGGATCCCGTAAAGCATCTGAAACTCGAAATCCCCGCGGCCCAGCTTCTTCGACGCCGCGTACTCGGTAAGGCAGCGGAGCAGCCGACGATCGTGCGTCGCGAGCGCGATGCGGCCCTTGCCGCGCTGGATCCTGGCGGCGAACAGTTCTGAAGCCAGCGCGAAGTAGTTATCATCCACATCCTTCTTGCGCGCATAAGCGATGTTGGCGGGCTCGCGGTAGGCGCCTTTGACCAGGCGAATCGCCGGTCCGAGGGGAAGAAGCGAAGCGAGGTCGGTCTCGGTGCGGTAGAGGTACGCCTGGAGGCAGACGCCCACGTTCTCATAGGACGCGCGGGCGCGGCGAAAGACGTCGAGCGTCACGTCGACGTAAGAGCTCGACTCCATGTCGATCCACACGATGCTCGCGGCTCCAGCATGCTCGACGAGTCGGGCAAGATTGGCGAAACAGAGGTCCGTGCTCAAGTCGAGCCCCAGCTGCGTAAGTTTGACGGAGATTTCCGTGGGAAGCTTGACCGCCCGTATCTGGTCGAGAACCTCCAGATAGTGGCCCGTGACGCGCTCTGCTTCCTCGCGCGCTGTGACGTTCTCGCCCAGATGAGTGAAGATCGTCTCGAGGCCCTTCTGCTGGAGCGCGCGTGCGGCGGCCAAGGCGTCCTTCAGGTCTTCACCCGGCATGAACCGTTCTACACCCCGCCGCACGAAGGCGTAGCGCGAGGCGTGTTGCCTCAACCAGGCGCTCGTGGAGGCTCGAAGCAGGACACCGCGCGTCACACCCATCGGATTCCTTCCTGGACGGCCTTGCAGCCGGACTGCTCTGCTGGAAGGCCGAGGCGCAAGATTATCCGCCGTGCCCCAACGGGTCAAGTGCCGGCCTTACTATAAATGGCTTGGAGTAAACCGCGCTGGCCCAAGGGCTTTCGGGCTACCGTCTGCGGCGGTGACTGGCTGACGAAAAAGATATGCGCGCTCCCTTGACGGAGACAGTTTTCTGCGCTATAGTAGAGGTCTTCATTTAACCGCTTTCGCACAACACAATTCGTCGGGGGGCGCAAAATGCCATTTCAGGTCGGCGACAAGATCGTCTATCCGAACCAGGGCGTGGGGATCATCGAGCAGATCTCCAACCGCAATCTTACTGGCCAGGCCGAGACTTTTTACCTCCTCAAACTCCAGTCGAGCGGCTTGCGCGTAATGGTTCCGATGACCAACGTGACCAACGTCGGATTGCGCCGGGTCGCGAGAAACAGCGAAGTGGGGAACGTCATGGCTTACCTGAATAACGGATCGTGCAAAGCCCCAGGCGGCGACTGGAAGGGCCGTTTCAAGGAGAACTCGGAGAAGATGCGCACCGGCTCGCTGCTCCAGGTGGCCGAAGTCTTCAAGACGCTGCTCGCTATCAGCCAGGCCAAGCCACTTTCCTTTCGTGAGAAGCGGATGCTCGACCGTGCATGGCAGCTCCTGCTGGATGAGATCGCGGTAGTGCGCGGCTGGGCCAAGGAGCAAGCCGAGCAGCAACTCGTCAAGGCGCTGAGCAAGTCCAACCTGAAAGTCCAGCTTCCCAGCTAGGGTTCGGTTGAACGTCAAGCGGGCTTTCCGCTTTGTATCGCAAAACCCGCGCGGGAAGCCCTGTCGCATCCCGCCGGAGCACGAAGCGCTCCCCTACGTCGGAAAACTACGCGAACGCCCCGCGCTTCATTTCGTCCGCAATGTAATCCGCCGCGCGCATCGAAAGACTCAGGATGGTCAGCGTCGGGTTCTTCTCGCTGGCATTGAGGAACGCCGCGGCATCCGCCACGAAAAGGTTCTTGATTTCGTGTGACTGGTTGAACCTGGTCAGGAACGACTTCTTCGGGTCGTCGCCCATGCGCGCCGTGCCCTCTTCGTGGATGCTCCAGCCGGGCGGCAGCGGCTCGGTCCGCTCGTTCAACACCTCGATGCCCGCCGCGTGGAACATCTCGCGCTGCGTCTCAACCATGTCCTTGGCCATCGCCAGGTCGTTCGACCCGAACTCGATGTTGAACTTGAGCACCGGAACGCCCCAGGCGTCGCGCACCACCGGGTCGATCTCCACATAGTTCTCGGCGCGCGGCAGGATTTCTCCGAACGATCCGATGCTGATGACCGTGGCGTAGTTCTTCTTCACCTCATCCTTGAACCTGGCGCCGAAACCGGGGATCTTGCGCGCGAAGCCGGGGAACTCGGAGCTCCCGCCGCCCCCCTCGAATCCATAGCCGCGAATGAAGGTGCTCTGCTTCTCTTTCAGATTGCGAAAGCGCGGGATGTAGATACCCGTGCCGTCAGGGCGGGCGTCATCCGCGAACGACTTGCGGCCCTTGAGCGTCGGCACCAGGCCCGTGATGCTCCCCGCCATGATCTGCTCGCAGAAGTATTTGCCGAGCACGCCACTCGCGTTGCCGAGTCCGTTCGGCCAGTGCTCGTTCGACGAGTTGAGCAGGATGCGTGTCGACTCGAGGCAGCCGGCGCCGAGCACGATGACCTTGCCGAAGGCTTCCTCGGGCTGACGCGTCTGGCGATCGAGGAAGAGCACACTTTTCGCCTTGCCGTTTTGGTCGGTGACAACCTTCCAGGCTACGGCGTTCGGACGCAGCGTCAGATTGCCGGTCTTCTCGGCGATGGGAAGCAGGACGCCCGCCGAACTGAAGGATGCCGCCACGTTGCAGACGCGCCCGCAGTGCCCACAGTAGTGGCACGGGAGCCCGGGACGGCCGGGGACAGGCTCCGTCGCCGTCGCGGAGCGCCCGTGGATCACCGGGCGGTCAGGGAAGTGATGGCGCATCGACGACTCGAACACCGCTTCCGGACAGGTGAACGGCACGGGTTTCAGGAAGTGGCTGTCGGGATTGTTCTCGAGGTGCTCCGTCGTGCCGCACACGCCGATCATCCGCTCGACGCGCGAGTAATAAGGCTCCACGTCCTCGTAGGAGATAGGCCAGTCGTCGCCATAGCCGTCGTGACTCGCCGCCTTGAAGTCGCGCGGGCTGAAGCGCAACGCCACCAAACCCCAGTGCAGCGATTTCCCGCCGACGGCGCGGGCGCGCACCCAAGCGAACTTCTTGCCCGTGTAAGGATGGTCGAGCTCGTTGATGAAGCTTGGCTTGTTCCAGGCGTTGACCACGTAGTTGTACTTGTCCTGCTCGCGCGGGCGAATCCTGCCGCGAAAGGGAAATTCGTAAGGTTTCACATGATGGTGGAAATCCGTTGCGATATCGAGCTTCGGTCCCGCCTCGAGCAGCAGAACCTTCACCCCCTTCAGGCATAACTCCGTTGCCGCCATTCCGCCCGCCGCCCCTGAGCCGACTACCACCGCGTCATAAACTTGTGGCATGAAAAGAAACCTCCCTGTAGATCTATGAAGAATTAAAGTCTATCGCGGATCGATGGGGTTGCAAGCGGAAATTGTGCCTGCGCCGTCGAAACTCTGACGAGTTCCGCGATGACCGCCGGGTCAGACTCACACGAGCGCTCCATCAAACGTTGGCGCGCTTCCAAAGTGTTCTTTGAAATTGAAGTTCGCGCTACAATCCCGACCGTGAAACCCGTGCTGCGCTCACGCTGGTCGCTTACGCCGCGTCAGGCGATGCGGCTTCAGCAGCGCCTGCGCGACCGCGTCGTCCTGGAAGACCGTTTGGCCGAAGTGCGTTACGTGGCGGGCGCCGACCTGGCGTTCGATCCCGAAACCGACGAAGCTTTTGCCGGCGTCATCGTCTACCGCTTTCCGTCGCTCGAAGAAGTGGAGCGCCGAATGGCGCGGCGCAAGCTGCGTTTCCCGTACGTGCCAGGACTCCTCTCCTTCCGCGAAAGCCCCATCCTGCTCGCGGCGTTCCGGCGTCTGCTTACCGAGCCGGACTTGATCCTGGTGGATGGCCACGGATTCGCGCATCCCCGGCGATTCGGTATTGCCTGCCACCTCGGCATCGTGCTCGATAAACCCGCCATCGGCTGCGCGAAATCGCTGCTGGTGGGCGAACACGAAGAACCCGGAGTCGAGGCGGGGTCCACGGCGCCGCTCATGCTCGACGGTGAACGCGTCGGCGTCGTGCTCCGCACCCGGGCCGGGGTGAAGCCGATCTTCGTGACCCAGGGACATCGCGTCTCGCTCGATCGAGCCGTCCGGCTAGTCAAACAGTGCCTCGACGGATTTCGCATCCCCAAGCCGATACGCGACGCGGACCATTACGTCCGGGACTTGCGGCGAACCGGGTAGCCCTGGCCCGACGATCGACTGTTTCAAGCACGACGCTGCGCTGGGCCGTAATCCAAATGTGGCGTGATCGCGGTGTGCTGGCCCGGTGTTGTTTCTTCAGGCAAGAAGAGACAAAATGGAAGATTGTTTCCCGGGTGGTATAATGCGCGCGGAGTTCATATGGCCAACCCAACTTCGTCCGCCAGCGCCAAAGCCAGAGTCCGCGAGAAATCCCAACTGATGTCCGCCTCGGAGATCGACCGCACCCTGCTGCGCCTGGCCTACGAGATCGTCGAGCGCCACAACGGCGCCGAAGGTCTGGCGCTGGTGGGCGTCAAGCGGCGAGGCGTCCCGCTGGCCGAGCGCCTGGCGAAGAAGATCGGGGAGATTGAGAAGGAGGCGCCGCCGGTCGCGATCCTCGACATCACGTTCTACCGCGACGACCTCTCGACCGTCGACATCAAGCCGGTGGTGCAGAAGCAGAAGGCGCCGTTCTCGCTCGAAGCCAGGGACGTGGTGCTGGTCGACGACGTCCTCTACACGGGCCGCACCACGCGCGCTGCACTGGACGCGCTGGTCGACATGGGCCGGCCGCGCCGCGTCGAGCTCTGCGTGCTCATCGACCGCGGCCACCGCGAACTGCCCATCCACGCCGATTACATCGGGCGGACGGTGCAGACCGCCGACGCCGAAGTCATTGAGGTGCGGCTGCGCGAGGTGGATAACGAAGAGCGCGTGATGCTGTGCGAGCGCGTGTCCTGATTTTGCCTGAGGCAGGCTAACCCTTCTTGCCCGAGCTCGTGAAGCCCAGTTTGGCGAGGACGTTCGGCGGGCAGCCTTCCCAGTCCATCACCATCTGATTTCCCAGGTAAGGCAAGTCCTTCACACCCATCTCGCTCGAGAAGAATCCGCTCACCACAAGATCGCGCAGATGATTGAAGAAGACCACGCCCACCGCGTCTTCAGCGGCGGCGGTCTTGGGATAGGCGATGCGGTCGAGGATCTGCTTCTGCTCCGCCTCCGAGCAGTCGACAAAGTCGTGAGTGAACTGGCGCTGGCATTCAAGGTCGAGCCAGACAATCCCGCCCCGGACCGCGGCCAGAGTCTCACCGCCGCGGAAGCCGAGCCAATCGTCGATGAACTCGGGGACCTTGGCCTGGGTTGCGCTGCCGCTGCGTTCGTCGGCGGGAATGATGATGTCGCTCAGGACAGTCACCGTCTTCCACTCGTGCGGGTCGAGGACTTTGGGCTGGTAGGCCCCGGCCGGCGCCGCTGCCGCCTGGGCCGAGGATGGCGCGGCCGGCGCGTGGGTCATCGCCGAGGCCGTTCCAAACGGAACCAGCGCCGCCGCCGGGACCACCGCCATCGCCTTCAACAGATCGCGCCGCTTCAGCCGCGAAGCGTTGCTACGAGTGTCGTTATCCGCCATGTTGACTCCTTCGAGTGCCGGGCCTTCTCCTACGCCTCAGGCGTGGAGCCGTCTACACGTTGCGCTTCTTCACTTCCTCGGCGATGTGTTCCGACGTGCGCCAGGCAAGCGCCATGATGCTTAGCGTGGGATTCTTGTCGGCATTGCTCACGAACGGCGCGCCGTCGGTCGCAAAGACGTTCTTGCAGTCCCAGGCCTGGCAGTACGCGTTGAGCACTGACTTGTGGCGATCATCGCCCATCTGGGTGGTGCCCACCTCGTGGATGATCTCGCCGCCCTTGGAAATGCCCCACTGCTCGTCCGCGCCGGAGGAGTAGACAACATCACCACCCGCCGTCACGATGATCTCGCGGAAGGTCTCCTGGGCGTGCCTCGTCATGAGGATTTCGTCGTCACTCCACTTGAAATGGAACTTGAGCACGGGGATTCCCCATTCATCGACCACGTTCTTGTCGATCTCGCAGTAGCTGTCCTTGTTGGGGATCATCTCGCCGCGGCAGGCGAAGCCGACAAAGGAGCCGTAGTATTTGCGCACGTTGCGCTTGAGCTCGACGCCGTAGCCGCCGATGCGTTCCGAGCCGCGTCCGACGCCGGCGCCCGGCATGTCGCGTCCCCCGCCGAACTCGATATGATAGCCGCGCGCGAAGGGCAACTGGTTCCGCAACTGCTTCTGGTAATTCCACCAGGGCATGTAGAGGTGCATGCCGCCGACGCCATCGCAATTGTGAGGCGGCAGGTCCATGAGGATGGGCAGGAAGCCGGCGACGTCAGTACCCACGGTATCCATGAGATACTTGCCCACAAGGCCGGTGGAGTTCGCGAGGCCGTCGGGGAACATGCCGCTCTTGGAATTGAGGAGCAGGCGCGCCGTCTCGCAGGCGCTGGCGGCGAGCACCACGATCTTGCCGCGCACCTGAACTTCCTTGTGCGTCTTCTTGTCGACGTAGGAGACGCCGGTGGCGAGTCCGTCGGGTCCCACGAGCACTTCGCGCGCCATGGCGTCGCAGCGGATCTCGAGGTTCCCGGTCGCGAGGGCGGGCGGCAGGAGTACGGTAGGAGAAGAGAAGTTTGACGACGTGGCGCAACTGCGGCCGCACTGCGCGCAATAGTGGCACGCCGGCCGCCCGTTCAGCGAACGCGTAAGAATCGACAATCGCGAAGGGACGCAGGGAATGCCCAGTTTCCCGCAGGCGCGCTGAATCACCAGTTCGTGGCAGCGCGGCTTGGGCGCCGGCTGAAACTTCCCGTCGGGCGTATTCTCCAGGCCCTCGTGCGATCCAAAGACGCCGATCAGTTCCTCGGTCTTGTCGTAGTAAGGCGCGAGGTCGTCGTAGGTAATTGGCCAGTCGAAGCCTTTGCCGTCCCGCGTGTACGGCTTGAAGTCGTAGGGCCCCATGCGCAGCGAGATGCGGCCCCAGTGGTTGGTGCGGCCGCCCAACATGCGCGAACGCCACCACATGAAGTCGCTGCCCGGCGCGCTAGTGTAGGGCTCGCCGTCAACATGCCAGCCACCGACCGCCGCGTCGAAGTAGCCGAAGGGTTTTTGCGGCGTCGAGGCGCCACGGTGCGGCGCGTTGTAGTTCCACTCGAGCATCTTCGACTCTTTCGCAGTGTCGTACCAGCTCCCCGCCTCGAGCATCAGGCACTTGGCGCCCGCTTTGGTGAGAACGTAAGCCGCCATGCCGCCGCCCGCGCCGGATCCGACGATGATGGCGTCGTAGACCTTGGGACTCGGCATGACCTGCGGCATGGAGCGCTCCTCTTTAGGAAGGATCTGTCAATGACAGCGCAGTCTACCACAAAACTATGGCGCGGTAGTCTCCGTGCGCTGCTTCGGCACGGCTGACGGGTGTGAAAACGGGCGGCTCCGCCGCTCGGGAGCGAATGGGACGTCTTCACGCACGCGCTACCAATCCTGGACGCTGCCGTCGGCGCGGCGCGCGGTCGGCAAATAGGCGCGGCGATAAGGATACTTCTTCGCCGCGGCTTCGTTCACGTCCGTGCCGAGTCCCGGAGCGTCCGAAACGTGCATGGCGCCGTCCTTGAATTCTGGGCCGCCGGGCATGGCTTCGCGCGCCACATCCGGGAAGAACACCATCTCTTGAATGCCGAAGTTTGGAATCGAGATGTCGACGTGGACGTTGGCGGCGTGAGTGGGCGGGCCGATGTCGCCCGGCCCGTGCCACGCCGTTTTCACCTGGAAGAGCTCGGCAAGCGTCGCGACTTTGCGCGCCGCAGTGATGCCGCCGATGTGGTCGAGGTCGCAGCGGATGTAGTCAATCCACTGCTCCTTGATGAGCGGCACGCAGTCCCAGAGCGAGTTGAACAGCTCGCCCATGGCGATGGGCGTCGTCGAGTGCTCGCGGATGAGCCGGAAGCTTTCCTTGTACTCAGGACGCAGCGGGTCTTCGAGGAAGAAGAGATGATAGGGCTCGAGCGAGCGCGCCAGTTGCGATGCTTCAATCGGATCAAGCTTCTCGTGGACGTCGTGCAGCAGCTCGACTTCATCACCAAGCTTCGAACGCAAGTGTTCAAAGAGCCGCGGCACGGTGCGCAAGTAAGGAGCGGGCTCGAAGATTTCGGTCGACGGCAGGCCGGCCATCTGCGCCACACGGCCCGCCGTCTCCTCCGGCTTCTTGTTCCCCGGCGTGCCGTAGGTTCCTTCGAGTCCAGGGATGGCAACCTGCGCGCGCACGCATTTGAATCCGCGCTCGATGGCGCGCCGCACCTGGTCCTCGACTTCGGTGAAGTCGCGTCCGCTCGCGTGCGTGTAGCAGAGCGCGCCCGAGCGAGTGCGTCCACCGAGCAGTTGGTAGACCGGCATTCCGGCGCGCTTGCCCTTGATGTCCCAAAGCGCCAGGTCGACGCCGGCGAGCGCCGTCATCTGCACCGGGCCGCCGCGCCAGTAAGGGCCGCGATAGAGATACTGCCAGGTATCTTCGATCTGCTCGGGGTCGCGGCCGATCAAGAGCGGCGCGATGTGCTGCTCGAGGTCGGCGGCGACGGCGAGCTCGCGTCCGTTCAGCGTCGCATCGCCCACGCCGTAGAGGCCAGGCTCCGAGGTCAGGATTTTCACCAGGACGTAGTTGCGGTCGGGACATGTCACAATGACGCGTACGTCAGTGATCTTGAGCGGCGGCAAGCCTCGCGGCGAGGAGTCGGCGAAGGAGGATGCGGCGGCGCCGACCTTGTCGAGCAGGCAGCTCGCGAGCGCGGCGGCGCCGCCCGCGCGCAGAAGATTTCGCCGCGTCGGCGTCAAGTGTTCCGGATGCATGACTGCCTCCCAAAAGTTCTGATGACGGGAAGCCATTCTACTCCGGCGGCGGGCCTCAGGCGTGATAAACTCGCGCCGAACAGATGATTCACCTCTTAGGGGGACGATTCATGACACAGGGATTCAATCGCAGGGACTTTCTTAAGGCAGGCAGCGTGGTGACGGCGGAAAGCTTTTTCGTGGGCGGGACGCCCACTCATCTACTGGCGCAGGCGCAGGGCGAGCCTGAGAAGCCGCACTCGGCGAACGACCAGATCCAAGTGGCGCTCATCGGTGCCGGCGGACAGGGCCAGAACGATACGCGGATCGCCGCCGAGGTGCCAGGCGTCAAGGTCGTCGCCGCCGCCGACTGCTACGATGGACGGCTGACCCACGCCAAGGAGGTGTGGGGCGCGGGCACTTTCACGACCCGCGAATACCACGAAATCCTGGCGCGTCCCGACATCGACGCGGTCATCATCGGCACGCCCGACCACTGGCACAAGCAGGCGGCAATCGACGCCATGAACGCGGGGAAAGACGTTTACCTCGAAAAGCCGATGATCCACCTCTACTCGGATGGCCCCGAGATCATCGCGGCCGCCGAGAAGACAAAGCGAATCATCCAGGTGGGCAGCCAACGCGTCAGCTCGATGATCTACCAGCAGGCAAAACAACTCATTTCCGCCGGCGCCATCGGCGAGATCACCTCCATCAACGCGTGGTGGGACCGCAACTCAGCGATCGGTGCGTGGGACTACACCGTCCCGCCAGACGCGTCGCCAGAGACCATCGACTGGCCACGCTTTCTCGGCACGGCGCCCCAGATTCCCTTCAACCCCGAACACTTTTTCCAGTGGCGCAAGTGGAAGGCGTACGGGTCGGGTGTCGCGGGCGACCTCTTTGTCCACCTGTTCAGTGGAACGCATTTCGTGACCGGGTCGCACGGGCCGACGCGCGCGCTGGCCACCGGCGGGCTTCGCTTCTGGAAAGACGGACGCGACGTGCCCGATGTGTTGCTGGGATTGTTCGACTACCCGCAAGGGTTCAACCTGGCGTTGCGCGTCAACTTCATTTCCGGCGGGCCGGAGAGCGAGGGATTCGTGTTCACGGGATCCGAAGGGACGCTCGAGGTCGGCGGGGAAGTCGCACTGACTCGCGAGCCGCGCGAGAAGGAGCCGGGCTTGAACATCGGGTCCTTCGCCGAAGCGACACAGCAGAAAATCCTGGAAGAGTACGGGAAGAAGTATCCGCGCCAGCATCCCTCCGGCTCCCCATACACCCGCCAGGAGAGGTTCGTGGCGCCTGACGGCTACAGCGACAGTTACGATCACTTGAAGAATTTCTTCGCCGCGGTGCGCTCCCGCCAGCCCGTGATCGAGGACGCGGTGTTTGGATACCGCGCGGCGGGCGCGGCGTTGCTCTCGAACGTGAGCTACGACCGCGGCCAGGCCGTGCGATGGGATCCCGAAGCCATGAAGCTGCTGTAAGGCGTGCCCGTGCAGCGCGGTCCTTGTTTTGAGTTAGAATGCAGCCCACCGCCGGCAGGAAGTTCTGCGGATTCTGTGAACAAAACGCCGGCTCGGTAAGGCGGTCAGCATGAAGTTTCCGATCGACATCGGGGAATTGAAGCCCGACGAAGTCAGGATTGTCGGCGGCCACAGCGGCCGAGGCTTGCAACTGACCTGCCCGTGCGGCTGTGTCAATTGGCAACATCTCCAAAGCCACGAAGCGTTGTGGAGTTGCCGGAACTGCGGGCAGGTCTTCACCTACTTTTTCCCGCAGCTCGTCGCCAAGGTTCTCGAGCTTCAGCCGCGCGACGCCCAGCCTGCGGTTGCCGCTCCGCCCGAGAAGTAAACGGTCGCTCATCGAAAGGAGTCATGTCCATGCGCAGAATCATTCTAACCGCCGGCACCATCGTTGCCGCGGCGATGCTCGTCGCCATTCTTGTTCCGCGGATGAGCCCGGCAAACGGTGCCGCCAGCCCCGATCAGTGGAAGATCCACGACCGCAACCGTCCCATGGCGCCGGTGATTACGCCGGGCGAGTGTTCGACGCCGGACCATGCCGGGCAGCCGCCCTCGGATGCGGTCATCCTTTTTGACGGCCACGATCTTTCGAAGTGGCGCGCCGCAGATGGAGGTCCTGCCAAGTGGAAGGTAGGCAACGGCTACTTCGAGACCACTCCCGGAACGGGCGACATGTCGACACGCGACATTTTCGGGGACTGCCAGCTGCACGTCGAGTGGGCGACGCCGAATCCGCCGCACGGCGAGGATCAGGACCGCGGCAACAGCGGCGTCTACCTGCAAAGTCTCTACGAAGTGCAGGTGCTCGATTCTTACCAAAGCAAGACTTACGCCGACGGCCAGGCCGCGGCCATCTACGGGCAATACCCGCCGCTCGTCAACGCCTGCCGGCCCCCCGGTGAGTGGCAGACTTACGACATCATCTTCCACGGCCCGCGCTTTGACGCGAGCGGCAATGTGACGCGCGCCGCTTTCATTACGGTGATCCAGAACGGCGTGCTGGTGCAGGATCACGTGCGGATCATGGGCCCGACCGAGCACATGCGTCGTCCGCCATATCGCCAGACGCCTGAGAAGCTCCCCCTCAAGCTCCAGGACCATAACCATCCGGTGCGCTATCGCAATATCTGGATTCGGGCGCTCGGGCCGGAGGGCCTGCCCAGCGTGTAGGTTGTCTGCGCGAGGACGCATTCAACGTCGCCTCACCGCCGCGTGTCCACCAACCGGCATCCGAAAACAACAAGGCCCGGCCGCCGCAGCGACCGGGCCTTATTGCACAAGGATTGGGGTCAATAATTTCCCTCGGGGAGTGTCCCTACCCCAGGCCCTAATCCTGACCCCTGGTCCTCGAAGCTTGATCGAAGCTCGTGGTGGGGCCTCCGGGGCACGCCGCATGCGACGGGCGGCGTGGGGCAACCGCTGAACACCAGAGACCCCAGATCAAGCGCGCATTCTCAGGCAGCTTCGGCTCCAGCGTCTGTGACCTGCGTCACACTCGGAAGTTCAGGCTGCGGGGCGCAATCGAGGCGGACGGAGCGGGTTCGAAAGCAGAACGGGCCGGCAAAAACCGGCCCGTGAAGAACCTCCTTACATCGAGCGTGCCACGTCTAAGCGCCCTCAGGCGCCTGCCGCTTTACCCTGGAACCGGGGAACGAACTCCTCGGCGACGAAGTTTTCGACCGAGGTCGGAGTGGTGTTGCGTTCCGAGCGCGGCTCGAGCGCCACCATGCGCCCCGCGTTCAAAGCCTCAGCCATTTCGAGCAACAGATCGGCCATGCTCGACGACATTCCCATCTGGACCAGCGCCGGCTTGAGCTGCGCGGGAGGCAGTTGGGTATAGCTCAGGTTCGGCTTGCCAATGGCCTTGCCGATGATCGACGCGGCCTCCGTGTAGGTCACGTCGCGCCGGCCGAGCAGCTCGTGAGTCTGTTTCCCGGTGAAATCAGCTTTGAGCAAAAGCTCGGCGGCCGCCGCGCCGATATCGCGCGTCGCGATCATCGGCAGACGCAGGTCGGCTCGCACCGGCCCGCCCAGAATCCCGAAGCTCTGGATCACATTGACCTGTGGAAGCAGATTCTCCATGAAGTAACCCGCACGCAGATAGACCGCGTTCAGGCCCGGGATGCGGTTCAGCTTCTGCTCGAAATTGTGGAGCCCCACCACCGGCCCGACTTTCTCGGTCTTTTCCGCGCCGACACTGCTGAGCACCACGACCTTCAAGACTGACGCCTTCTGGATAGCGGTGGCGATGGCGTCCGAGGCTCGCTCCTGGTAAGCTCTGACGTCGGGCGTACCGAGATTGGGCGGCAGCAGCGCGTAGACGGCGGTCGCCCCGTCAAAAGCTTTGGTGAGTCCGGCCGCGTCCGTCACGTCCGCTGTAACCGCCTGAGCGCCTTTGCTCGTAAAGCGTGCCAGCCGAGTCGCGTCGCGGCCAACCACCCGCACTTTCTGGCCGCGCGCCAAAAGCTTCTCCGCAACGGCACCCCCGGTATTTCCACTCGCACCTAAGATGACGTACATAAGAACCTCCTTGCTTTTTTTCGGACTCCCCTTGGATGCGCGAACGGGAGGGACCGGTGCACCTGTTCTTCGTGGAGAATCGGTGGCTTTAAGGAGTTCGCCGAGCCGCGGGCCCTGTACTTCGGCTCATTCCCCAAAAGTAGTGGTCACGGAGTGCGCCGTCGAGGCGGCCGGTCGGGAGACAACAACGCTTGAAACCGGCGTCCCGAGCCGCACGGGCACGGATCGTTGCGGCCGAGCTTCTCTGAAAGCTCCTTCTCGCCATGGACGGGGCGGCTATTTTGTTCTTGCGGCAGAAGTGGAAAAGCTCGCGGCAGAGGGCCTTAAGGAAGTCGCCTCCCCAAACGCCGATTAACAGGGCAGCGCCGAAGAGGAGCACGGCGTCGGGGCCGGCTCGCCCTTTTCGGCTCCAATACACACCCTCTTCGAGATTCAGCCAGAGCGGTAACTCGTCGAGCGTCAGGGCGGCGCCCACACCGTAGAGCAAGGACATCAAACGGCTGGCCAGGAGAGACGACGACATGCTGCCCGTGCCTACCTCGATCAACCAACAAAATCCTACGGCTAGCAGAAGGAAGATGCCCCAGACCAGGTGATGGATATGCGTCCCGCGAATGTAAACATAGCGAAACGGGCCGAACTTGCGGTAAACGGCATAGGCCCAGGAGCGTGCGACCGCGAAGGCGAGAAAGAATCCGACCGCCGCCAGGAGAAGCCGGCGCTGCGGCCGGTCGCGGACGTGTTGGTGAAAAAGCCCGCTAATGCGTGGGTGGTGCAGAATCCAGAGGACGACTGCAATAGTGACAAGAACCGACAAAGCGAGCAACCAGGCCCCGGCCACTATCATTCCGCCCCTCTCCTGTCAAAGCAGGCATCCCGATTTTACCCCAACCGCTTCCGCACTTGCAGGTCCGCGCTACCAAAGCAAAAAAGGCCCGGCCGCCGAAGCAGCCGAGCCTTTGGTCAATTTAATCCCGGCGACGACCTACTCTCCCACACGGTTACCCGCGCAGTACCATGGGCCCTCCTTGGAATTGGGCAACGGGTGTCCCCGTCCATGAGCAGGCGCCAACGCGCCACGCCTGCGCCGCCCCGAAGGCTATCCAGTAAGCATGGGGAAATCAGCGGCTGGGAGAGGGGTGCCGCCTCTTTTGCGGTATTCCAGAAACCGGTCCATAATAATCCATGATTGGCGGACAATCTCGGTTGCTGTCGCACCTGGAATATAGGCCCGGTTGCCATGCCTAGGCGCCGTCGATATATCCGTAATCAGTTGCAAGAAACTTCTGTCTAACCGGAGGGCGTCTCGCATCTGCTCCCAGGCTTGGGAAACGCTTGCGCCGGGCGTAGCAATTAGGTGCCGCAATCCCTCTATTGCGCGGGCACAGTTGACCGTGGAGTGATGCGGGAGCGTAATGGACACGATCAGATCGTCCAACGCTTGGAACAGCGCGGGATCTGTCACAACTAGGTCCCACATTTTTCCAAACGGTGTCTTGGCCGACGCAGGATCAAGCGAAAACGATGTGCAGAGGGGGGCGAGCGATTGGTCTTGTGGAGAGAACATCGACTGGCTCCCCGAGACGTCTACGAAGTGCTCAAAAACGACGCTGTACCCGACCCCCGAGCCGAATGCGACGAGATTCACGGCGGAGCGAACAATATCGAAGCTTCGTCTGTGGATTTCAGCTAAATATTCGGGCTTGTAAGCGTCTAATGTGCACTCGATTCGGACGTTCGACTTCTCAATACGCATGTCAAAGCGTAAGACAAGGTTTTCCTCCTGCCAGATCCACTCCAGCGGATTTGGGTGAGCCATGTTGACCTGATAACAGATTGGGAATACTCGTCCTAGAAAGGCCACCTTCGGCATTGCTGATCCCTTCCTTCTCCTCTGTGGGGCCCCCACGCTCCAACGATCTCGGACCTTCGCGCCCCCTAAAAGCAAAAGGGCGGACACGAGGCCCGCCCTTTGTCGCCGCTCATAGAGCGGCGCTACAGATTTAATCCCGGCGACGACCTACTCTCCCACACGGTTACCCGCGCAGTACCATGGGCCCTGGAGGACTTAACTTCCGTGTTCGGGATGGGAACGGGTGTGACCCCTCCGGTATGATCGCCGGAAACTTGTTTTGGAAGCGGTCAGCTTTCAGCCGTCAGCTCTCAGCCATAAAACCGAAAAGCTGATTGCTGAGAGCTGATCGCTCCCTTTCTGAATAGTGCGGCGTCGAACGTGTGCTCGCAAAGGCGAATGGCAGGTCAGGGAATCTTTGGACCCTTCTGACTTCTGTCTTCTGACTCCTGACTTCTGCCCGGCGGTCACGGACCGCCGCTACAGTATGTTCAGCAGAAATTATGGTCAAGCCGAACGGGCGATTAGGATCGGTCAGCTGAACGTGTTACCACGCTTACACCTCCGACCTATAGACGTCGTAGTCTTCGACGGCCCTTCAAAGGGTTCTCGATGGGTAGCGCCCACCTTTCACCCTTGGGAGATCAGATCTTGGGGCGTGCTTCACGCTTAGATGCCTTCAGCGTTTATCACTTCCAGACTTCGCTACCCAGCCGTGCCACGGGCGTGACAGCTGGTACACAAGAGGTCTGTTCATCCCGGTCCTCTCGTACTAAGGACAACTCCCCTCAAATCTCCTACGCCCACACCAGATAGGGACCGAACTGTCTCGCGACGTTCTGAACCCAGCTCACGTACCGCTTTAATAGGCGAACAGCCTAACCCTTGGAACCTTCTACAGCTCCAGGATGCGATGAGCCGACATCGAGGTGCCAA
>Ga0209167_10000151_pt1 | contig 67308 bp, 53 predicted proteins | sample Coa_R1_9_FD_187154 | JGI IMG/M metagenome (GOLD analysis project Ga0209167, IMG submission 187154) | Surface soil microbial communities from Centralia Pennsylvania, which are recovering from an underground coalmine fire - Coalmine... | ecosystem: Environmental > Terrestrial > Soil >... | reverse complement strand
TTTCGCTTTAGCCCGCCGTGCCCCCGGCGTCACGTTAAGGGGCGTTGACGGCAATCCGGGCATCGCCGAACGGTGAGGCCTGATCCCGCATAAGCGAAGGCAGCGGCCGGCCGATCTCGCATTGCGCCAAAGCACCCTGTCAAGCGGTGTCGGAGCTATCCCCCGCCGCCCTGCGTGATAATATCAGGAATCAATTTTCGGACATATATTTCATGATCTTTCGCCAGCTCTTCGACAGCGTTTCGGGAACCTACAGCTATCTCCTGGCCAGCCGCGCCGGCGGCGAGGCGTTGATCCTCGATCCCGTACTGGAGAAGGTCGATCGCTATTGCCAATTGTTGCGCGAACTCGACCTCAAACTGGTCAAGGCCGTCGACACCCATCTGCATGCCGACCACGTCACCGGCCTCGGCGAACTGCGCGACCGCACCCATTGCGTCACCATCATGGGCGAGCAGAGCAAGGCCGACGTGGTGGCGATGCGCGTTGCCGAGGGCGACAAGGTGATGATCGAAGGCATCACGCTGGATGTGATGTACACGCCCGGCCACACCGACGATTCCTACAGTTACCTGATGGGCGACCGCGTCTTCACCGGCGATACGCTTCTCATCCGCGGCACCGGCCGCACCGACTTCCAGAACGGCAGCGCGCGGGCGCAGTATGATTCCATCTTCAACCGCCTGTTGAAGCTGCCCGATGACACCCTGGTGTTTCCCGCTCACGACTACAAAGGCGATACGGTTTCCACCATCGGCGAGGAAAGACGCTACAATCCGCGGCTGCAGGTGCGCTCGGTCGACGAATATGTCGAGCTGATGGGCAATCTGAAATTGCCCAATCCGAAGATGATGGATGTCGCGGTGCCGGCCAACATGCATGTCGGCCTGCATCAGGACGACCTCGCCAAGCAGGGGCTGTCGTTCACCGCCCGCGAGGCGATCGAAAGTCTCGGCCGCCCCGATATTCTCCTGGTCGACTTAAGGGAAAACAACGAACGCGCCAAACACGGCACGCTGCCGGGCGCGCTGCACGCGCCTTATACCGGGATCGACGAAAGCCTCAAGCCGGGCGGAATGTTGCGCGAAGTCGCCACCGCGACCGGTCGGCGCATCGTGTTCTTCTGCGCCTTCGGCGAGCGCTCGGCGATGGCGGTGGCTTCGGCCAAGGAAGCCGGCCTCACCAACTCGGCCCATATCGCCGGCGGTATCGATGCCTGGAAGAAGGCCGGCGGGCCGGTGCTGACGGGGTGACGTATTGATATCGTACGCAGCCGGCGCAAGCGTGGCGGCGGCGCGCCTCTCGGAGAACGAAGCCTCGCGCCTAAATCGCTGATTTTGGCCAAAAATGGCTTTTTTTTCGAACGTTTACCACTCAAAGACACGCCTCGCATAACCCAATGCATGGTAGGGTGATTTTCCGGACACCGCGCCCGGTGTGCGTTAAATTAGAGGTATGGGATGAACGACGAACCGAAGAGCGCTGCCGAATTGAAAGAGATCAGGCTGAAGCGAAAGCTCGCGCAAGACGCCGATGGCATCAAAGCCATGGCCGAGATCGCGGCAGCGGACGCGGCGATACGAAAGCGCACGGCCCATCTGCGCGCATTGCGACTGGCGAAAGAGGCAGCCGAACGCGACAACCCGGCCGAACCCAAGACCAAGCGCAAGAAGAAGGCCGTCTAGAAAGTGATTTAGAGAAATCATCGTAAATTCGTTGCCGAAGCGTTGCGCCAGCGGCGATTTAAGGGCTGCCATGCAGCTCTATTCATGGACAAATAACCTGTATAGCCGATAGTTTGCCCGCAATCGGAACAGGAATCGGACATGGCCGACATTTTGGCTTCACCGCAAAAAGCCAAGACCGGAGCCAGAACGGGAGCCAGGAACGACGCACAGCTTCGCACGCTGGCCGCGATCTCGACGGCCCATTGGGTCAGCCATTTCCACATCTTCGTGCTGCCGATGCTGTTCCCTTTCCTCAAGCTTAGGCTCGGGGTCGGCTACATCGAGCTCGGCTTCGCCCTGACCGTGTTCGCCGTGACATCCGGCCTGACCCAGGCGCCGATCGGTTACCTCGCCGACCATTTCGGCGCCCGCAAGATCCTCCTGATGGGCCTCACGCTGGGCGGCTTCGGGTTGATCATGCTCGGGTTACATCTGAACTACCCGTCACTGATCGTCAGCGCCGCGCTATTGGGACTGGCCAACAGCGTCTATCACCCGGCAAATTATGCGATCCTTTCCGCTCACATGAATGAGGCGCGCATGGGCCGCGCCTTTTCCATACACACCTTCGCCGGTTTCCTTGGCGGCGCCGTGGCCCCCGCCGTCGTCGCGGCGCTGGTCGCGACCATCGGAGGCCATGGCGCATTGATCGTATGCGGCGCGGTGGGGCCGTTGGTCGCGCTTGTTCTCCTCGTCGTCGGTATTCCCGAGGCGAGCGCCGCGGACCGCAAGACGGCCGGCGCCGATGCGCCGCGGCCAAGTGTCGTCACGCCCGCCCTCATCGCGCTCACGATCTTCTTCACGCTGCTCAGCCTGTCGAGCGCCGGCATCGGCAATTTCGGCGTCGTTGCGCTGATGAACGGCTACGGCGCGACATTCGAGGCCGCCAACCTTGCGCTGACCGCGTATCTCGGCGCCAGCGCGATCGGCGTGCTGGCCGGCGGCTTTCTCGCCGACCATACCGCGCGCCACGGCCAAGTGGCCGCGGCGTGCTTTGCGGTTAATGCCGTGATCATGCTCGCGATCGCCGCGATCGGTCTACCGCAGTTTCTCCTGATGGCCGCGATGACGTTAGCCGGGTTTCTCGGAGGCGTAATCGCCCCCTCGCGCGATATGATGGTGCGTAACGCGGCGCCGCCGGGCGCAGCGGGACGGGCCTTCGGCATCGTCTCCACCGGCTTCAACATCGGCGGCATCGTCAGCCCGTTGTTGTTCGGCTGGATCATGGACCAGAATGCGCCGCATTGGGTGTTTGGCGCGTCCGTCCTGTTCATGGTCCTCACCGTCCTGCTCGCACTTGCGACCGAGCGAGGTCCGCAACAAAGACGGGCGGCCTCCGACGCAGGCCTCATGCATCCCTGAAGTCGCATCAAGGCGCAAACCGCCGCCGAATTCCGGATGGTCAGGCGAATTTCGGCTGCCGCATCGCAGCCATCAAACGCGCACGCTCGGTGTTGGGCCAAAGCAAGAGCAGGCCGAGCACGCCGGACGCGACCAGAATAACGGCGTTGATGGTGAAGCCGGTCATGTAGCCGTCAAGCATGCCTGCGGCTCGCTGGATCACGCTCCCCATCACCGCCGGGGCCAAAATGCCGGCCAGCGTGTAGATCGCCCCGTAGATCGCAATCACGGCGCCGCGCTGGGACACCGGCGTGAACTCGCTGATCATCGGCGCGCAGACCACATAGATCGATCCGCAAAGCCCCGATCCCGTCACCAGCAAGGCGATCTGCATTCCGGCGCCCTCGACATGGGGGATCATGGCCAGGATTGATCCGCCGACGATTAGCGGAACCGCGCCGAGCACGCCGCGCGCGCTTCGGGTGGAAACGCCGCGCGCCATCATCACCTGCGAAACCCACCCCGTCAGGAGCACGACCGTGGCACCGAACACCCATGGCAGGATCGAAATCCATCCCGCATCCGTTTGCGAGAAGCCGAGCCCCTTGACGATGAACGGCGTGAACCAGGTCAGACCCAGCGACAGCGCCCAGTAGGCGCCGAAAGTCGCCGCACAGCAGCCGACAAAGGTCCGCGAGGTCAGAAGCTGGAAATAGGGAATGCGGGGCTCCGTCTCCGCCGTCACCGCGATCTCCGCCAGCGGCCCTTCCGCTCCCAGGATCATCCAGGCCACCACCCACATCAGGCCGACGACGCCGAGCGCCCCAAACGCATAGTGCCAATCGTAATTGACGATCGCCCAGTTCAGCGCAGGGACGGCAAAGATGACGCCAAACGCCGCTCCCTGCGACAGCACCGCCGTCGGCAGCGTTCGCTTCTCGTCGGGAAACCATTTGTAGATGGCATGCACCGCCACCGCGCCGGCCGGCCCTTCACCGGCGCCGAGAATGACCCGGCAGATCAACAGCGTCGAGAAACTCACCGAACCGATCATCGGGAACTGCGCCAGCGCCCAGATCAGCGCAAGCGCGAGCAACACCCAGCGCGTCGCGGTCCGATTGACCAGGAAGCCGACGGCGATGGCCGAAATTGAGTACAGAAAGAAGAACGAAGAGCCGAGCAGGCCGAACTGCTCCGGCTCGAGCTTCATTTCGGTCATGATCGGCACGCCGGCGAGGCCGACCACGATCTTGTCCGCGAAATTCACCAACATGAAGAGAAACAGGAGAAACGTAATTCTCCAGGCACCGGTAGGTGTCGGCTGCGCGGCCATGGTCGTCCCCTCATGATCGTTTTCGCGGGCTCTGTCGGCCCGGGCCGATGCTACCCAAGGCGCATCGGGCAATGCAACCGGACATTTGGCTGGATCGCGCTGGCCGCGGAGAACAAGGCTCTCGGGGCGAAGCTTTCGCGATCACGATCCCGTCGCCGCCATGGTTGGGACCGTGATCTAACGCTATGGTCTTGCTATGGTGACCCAATTGTCCGAAGGTTCCACGGTGACACGCTTCGCATGACCAACGGCGGCCCAATCGTGCTGAGCGTTCGCAATCTGACCAAAGCCTATCGTTCCGCCGGGGAACACATCGCGGTATTGCGCGGGGTGAATTTGAGCGTCGGAGCCGGCGAGCGCGTGGCGTTGACCGGCGAATCCGGCAGCGGCAAGAGCACGCTGTTGCATTTGATCGCGGGGCTTGATCGCCCTGACGGCGGCGAGATAGAGCTTGCCGGCGCCTCGATTTCGGAACTCGGCGATGCCGGTCTCGCGGCGTTGCGGCGCGATCGGCTTGGTCTGGTTTTTCAGCAATTCAACCTGATCCCGAGCCTCAATGTGCGGGATAATCTGGCATTTCAATCGCGCATCGCCGGCTGCCACGATGCCGCCTGGCATGCCGAGCTTGTGGAACGGTTGGGGCTCGGCGGCCTCCTTGACCGCTATCCCGAGCAATTGTCCGGCGGCCAGCAGCAACGGGTTGCGGTCGGCCGGGCGCTCGAGGTCAGGCCATTGCTCCTGCTCGCCGATGAACCCACCGGCAATCTCGATGAGGCAACCGCGGATGACGTTCTGGCATTGACGCGCGATCTGGTCGCGCAAACCGGCTGCGGCCTTTTGATGGTCACCCACTCGGCGCGGCTCGCCGGCACGCTCGACCGTCACGTCAACCTCAGCGCGGGGCTGATCGCGTGATGCGCATTTTGTGGATTCTCGCCGTCCTGTTGAGCCATTGGCGGCGGCATCCGATGCAGCTCGCTACCTTGCTGATCGGCCTGATTTCGGCAACCGCACTTTGGAGCGGCGTGCAGGCGCTCAACCTGCAGGCGCGCAACAGCTACGATCGTGCGGCGGCCATATTCGGCGGCGCCAGAACGGCGGCGCTGGTCGGCCGCAACGGCTTGGCTTTCGCCCAGCAACTCTACATCGACCTGCGCCGCGGCGGCTGGCCGGTATCTCCGGTGCTGGAAGGCCGCATTCAGGTCGAGGGCCGGACATTCCGCCTGCTCGGAATCGAGCCGGTCACCTTGCCGGCGGAGGTCGGCAATGCGCCGGCGATCGGCAGGGCGGGCCTGCCGGCTTTTGTCACGCCGCCGGGAGAAACGCTGGTGGGACCCGAGACGCTTTCCGAACTTGGCCTTTCGGAAGGCGCCTCGCCGCAGGCAAGCGGCCGCATGCCGCTGCCGCCGATTCGGCTGGCCGCACAGCTCGCGCCGGGTGTGATGGTGGTCGACATCGGCATTGCCCAGCGGCTTCTCAAAATGCCCGATCAGGTTTCGCGCCTCCTGATCGGCAAGGCCAAAGGTCCACCCATGGCGCTTGAAGCGATCGCGGGCGAGAAGCTCCGCCTGATTGAACCGGACGCGGAGAGCGATCTCGAACGCCTGACCGACAGTTTTCATCTCAACCTCACCGCCTTCGGCCTGCTCTCGTTTTTCGTCGGACTGTTCATCGTCAACTCCGCGATCGGGCTGGCGTTCGAGCAGCGTCTGCCGATGCTGCGAACGTTACGCGCCTGCGGCGTATCGGCGCGCCAGTTGAACGCGGTCCTGCTGCTCGAGCTGATTTCGCTGGCGCTGGTTGCGGGACTTGCGGGGATGGTTTGCGGTTATCTGATAGCGGCAGCGCTGCTCCCCGATGTCGCGGCGTCGTTGCGCGGACTTTATGGCGCGCAGATTCCGGGACAACTGGCGCTCAAGCCGGAATGGTGGATCGCGGGCCTTGCCATCAGCGTGATCGGCGCGCTGCTGGCTGCGACCGCGAGCCTGTTGAAGGCGGTTCGTCTGTCGGTGCTCGCGGCGGCCCAGCCCTATGCATGGCATCAGGCGCAGCAGAGATGGCTGGTCTTTCAGAGCGCGGCGGCAATGCTTATTTTCGCTGCCGCCGGCGGATTCCTCTGGCTCGGCGATTCCGTTATTTCAGGCTTTGCGGTATTGGCGGCAATGCTGCTTGGCGCAGCACTTGGATTGCCTGCGATCCTGGAATTGGTGCTCGCGCGGGGACAACGCCATTCGCAAGGCGCACTGGCGGTCTGGTTCTGGGCCGACAGCCGCCAACAGCTCTCCGGTTTGTCGCTGGCGCTGATGGCACTCTTGCTCGCGCTCTCGGTCAATGTCGGCGTCGGCACCATGGTCGAAACCTTCAGCCGCACTTTCATCGCCTGGCTCGACGGACGGCTCGCGGCCGATGTCTACGTCAATGCGGCCGATGATGCGCAGGCTGCTGCCATCACGGCATGGCTGCGGGATCGCCCTGACGTCGCAGCGATTCTGCCGGGCGGGCGGGCCGACGCGCAGATCGCAGGCGCGCCGGTCGAAATCCTCGGCCTTCCCGATCACGCAACCTATCGCGATCGCTGGCCGTTGCTGCAATCGGCCGGCGATGCATGGACCAGGCTTCGCCCCGGCGACGCCGGCTTCATCAGCGAGCAACTGGCTCGACGGATGAAACTTGCGATCGGCGATCAGGTCGAGGTGCCTGCGCCCGGGGGAAGCTGGAGGCTTGCGATTGTCGGCATCTACGCTGACTACGGCAATCCAAAGGGCCAGGTCGCCGTCAATTTCGCGGCGCTGACCCGGCATTTCCCCAACATCCCGCGCACTCGCCTGGGCCTGCGCGTCGAGCCGGCTGCGATTTCGCCGCTGATGTCGGCGCTGCAGGACAAGTTCGGATTGGACGGCCGCAGCCTCGTCGATCAGGCGACGTTGAAGGCGGAGTCAACACGGATCTTCAACCGGACCTTTGCCGTGACCGCGGCGCTGAACGCCTTCACGCTCGGGGTTGCCGGCATCGCGCTACTGACCAGCCTGCTCACGCTCGGCAATTCGAGGCTGCCGCAGCTTGCGCCGCTCTGGGCGGTCGGCATCACGCGACGTCGGCTTGCGGCCATCGAACTTCTGAAAACCATGTCGGTCGCGCTCATCACCGCCCTGCTCGCGCTGCCGCTTGGCCTGTTGGTCGCCTGGTGTCTGATTGCGGTGGTCAATGTGAAGGCGTTCGGTTGGCGTCTGCCGTTTCACGTCTTCCCGCTGCAACTGCTCGAACTTCTCGGTGTCGCCATGCTGGCTTCGGTGGCAGCCGCCGCAATTCCCGTTGTCAAGCTGGCGCGCATGCAGCCGGCGGCCCTCATCAAGGTTTTTGCCGATGAGCGATAGGCATTTCTCCCGCCGTGTCTTCGCAGGCAGCGCGCTGGCTTTGGCGCTCGGCCGCAAGGTGGGTTTCGCGCAGGGCTTTGCCGGTCTTGGCATGAACGGCGAAGGCTTCGCGCCGGTCGTCCCGGGCAAGACCCTGGTATTTCCAGTCGATCATGGCGCGCACCCGGACTTTCGCATCGAATGGTGGTACGTGACGGCGAATCTCAGTGATTCAACCGGCGCCGCCTATGGCGCGCAATGGACGCTGTTTCGCCAGGCCATGCATCCCGGTGCGCGGCAGGAAGGGTGGGCCAACCAACAGATATGGATGGGCCACGCCGCGCTCACCCGCGCCGACACCCACCGCTTTAGCGAAAGTTTCGCGCGCGGCGGCGTCGGGCAGGCCGGCGTCGAGGCAAATCCCTTTCGCGCCTGGATCGACGCATGGCAAATGCGCGGGCTCGATGGAATGCGCGCTGACACGATCGCGCCGCTCGAACTCAGCGCTGCGGGAGCGGATTTCGCCTACGCATTGCGGCTCGATGCCGACCGCGCGCTGGTGCTGCAGGGCGAGGCCGGCTACAGCAGGAAATCGGAACGCGGACAGGCCTCCTATTATTTCAGCCAGCCTTATTTCAGGGCGAGCGGCAGCATCGCCATCGACGACAAGCCCGTTGGTGTCAGCGGACTGGCCTGGATGGACCGGGAATGGAGCAGCCAGCCGCTCGCCGCCGATCAAACCGGGTGGGACTGGCTGTCGCTGCATTTCAATTCCGGCGAGAAACTGATGCTGTTTCGGCTACGCCAGACCGACGGCAATAATTACACCTCCGGCAAATGGTTCAAGCCGAATGGCGAGACCCGGCAAATCGCCTCAGCCGACATCACCATGACGCCTACGGCCCTCACCGAGATTGCGGGACGAAAACTTCCGACCAGCTGGGACATCGCGCTTCCGGCGCTGGCGCTGTCGATCTCTTGCTTGCCATTGAACGCGAAGAGCTGGATGGGGACGAGCTTTCCCTATTGGGAAGGTCCGATTCGCTTTGCGGGTAGCCACAGCGGTGTTGGATATCTGGAAATGACGGGCTATTGAAGCACCGTCTCGAATCCGCCGCTCTGAAAGGAAATGGCCGTCATGTTTCATCTGAGTGCACTCGTCACCTGCCTTGCGCTGCTGTTTTATTACCTGACCAGCGCCCGGGTCGGAAAAGCGCGGGGTACGTTCGGCATCAAGGCGCCGGCGATGACAGGCAATCCCGACTTCGAGCGGGCGGTTCGCGTGCAGATGAACACGCTGGAATGGCTGCCGATATTTCTCCCTGCGCTCTGGCTGTTTGCGATCTACATCAGCGATGCGATCGCAGCAGTCCTGGGCGTGGTCTGGATCGGCGGCCGGATCCTTTTCATGATCGGCTACTCAAAGGCCGCCAACAAACGCGGACCGGGCTTTGCGGTCCAGGCGGTTGCCACCTCCGTTCTCTTGCTTGGCGCAACCGGCGCCATTGTGTGGCGCCTCATCCACGCATGAGGGCAAAATCGCTGCGCTGAAAGGCCTGATCCACGCACCGCAAAACACGCCAAAGCCGCGCTGCGAACGCAAGTCGGCGTTATTTGACTTCAGGCTGATCCCAAGTTTAAGTACCGCGCGCCGCGGTAAGCCGCCTCGTTTCATTTTGTGACGTCACCGCTTTGGAGTGCTCCGCCCGCGAAGGTTGTAGCGAGTTCATTACATGAATGCCTTTTTCAAACGCCAGCTTGCGGACTACGTGGAGTATCATCGCGATCCCTGGAATTGCGCGTTTCACGTATTCGGCATCCTGTCGTTATTCACGGCGGCGGTCCTTCCCCTCAGTATGTGGCCATTGCCCGCGTTGGGCGTACACACCACCGTGGCGTCGATCATGGTTTTGCCGGTGCTGATTTACTGGCTGCTGCTCGACGCGTTCGTCGGAATGGCAATTCTTGGTGTTGCCTTCATCTTGCTGTCGGCCGCCGCATTGATCGTGAATCATGCCGGACCTGCCGCCGTGTGGTCAATCACGGCAATGTTGATCGTCATCGGTGTCGGTTTTCAGGTTGTCGGACATCGGGTGTTCGAAAACCGCCAGCCGGCGCTGGTGGATAACCCTTCGCATCTGTTGCTGGGGCCGATGTTCGTGATGACGAAATTGTTTATTGCGCTCGGTTTTCGGCACGATCTGGCGGCCATTATCGAGCACGTTCCGCCGCAAAAGCCCCGCGGCCCTTCACCCTTTGCCGAGGATCATCAGGTCGAGCCGCTGCCGCATTCATGACCAGGGTACTAGTCACGGGCGGCACTGGCTTCATTGGACAGCACCTTTTGTCGGCGCTCGCCGCCGGCGGGCGGAAATTACGGGTTCTCGATCTTCGTCCCCCGACCAGCGCGCTTCCCCAAGTCGAGTATGTTGCGGGTTCGATACTGGAGGGCGGCATCGTCGATGAGGCGATCCGCGACGTCGATGAAGTCTACCACCTTGCAGGTCTTCCAGGTATGTGGGTACCCCACAAGGATGACTTCCACGCGGTGAATTGCCGGGGCACGGAGATCGTGATCACGGCGGCGCGCAAACGCGGCATTGCGCGGTTCCTGCATTGCTCGACCGAATCCATTCTTTTCCGGCCAACGCCATTGCGCGACGCCGCCGGCGAGCCCGGCCTGTTGCCGCCGAAGGAAATGCCGGGTCCTTATACCCGCTCGAAAATGCGCGCCGAGCAGTTCGCCGCACAGGCTGCGGCATCCGGATTTCCGCTGGTCATCGGCACGCCGACGATGCCGATTGGACCGCACGACCACAACCTCACTCCCCCGACCGCAATGCTGCGGCATTTTCTGAACGCGCGCGTCCAGATGTATCTCGATTTCATCGTCAATCTGGTCGACGTGCGCGATGTCGCCGCCGGCCTTATTCTGGCGATGGAGAACGGGCGAAGCGGCCATCGCTATATTCTCGGCGGCGAGAGTATTTCGCTGAAGAAGATTCTGCAGTTGATGGCGACCATCAACCGCCGCCGCTATGTCTCGATCCCGGTTCCCGGGCGTCTGGCGGAGATCGCCGCTACGGTGCTGGAGTTCGTATCCGATCATGTGACGCACCGTCCGCCCTCCGGCACAGCCGAGGGCGTCCGAATTGCGCTGCGGGCGACCGAGCTGTCGATTGAAAAGGCGCGACGCGAGCTTGGCTATGCGCCCCGCCCTATCGAACCGGCGCTGCGCGACACCATTGCCTATCTGCTCGGTGCCCACCACAATCCCTAAGGCCTAGAGCTTAAGCCCCTCGCCCGCTTCAGCTTTCCCTGGATTTGCCAGCGCCGTCCGATCGGGAATATAAGTCGCGGCCATGACGCATGATCCGAACCAATTTCTGTCCTTTGTCTGGGGCGGATGGACCGCCATTTGGCCGACACAGTTGCTGGCGCTCATTTGGGTTACATGGCTCGCTAGCTGGGCCGTGGGTTCATTCTTTTCCGGCCGAACCGAGAAGCACGTCCGGGCTTGGGATTCGCGGGCCTATCGCATTCCAATTCTCATAGGGGCCGTCCTGCTGACGCCAGGGACTGCGAAAGTCCTCGGAGAAGGACAACTATGGCATGTCGGCAGTGCCGGTACCTATCTGCTGGCTGCACTGACCGCGGCGGGCTGCCTGTTCACCTGGTGGGCGCGAATTCACCTCGGACGGTTTTGGTCGAACGCCATCACGCGCAAGGAAGGCCATCGCGTCATTGACACCGGCCCTTACGGGCTGGTCCGTCATCCGATCTATACCGGGCTGATCGGCGCCTTGATCGCGACGGGGCTAGCGGTCGCAACCGCCACCGCGCTGCTCGGCACCGCACTGATTGCCTTTGGCCTCTGGCAGAAGGCCCGAATGGAGGAAGGCTTCCTGACCAGCGAACTCGGCGCGGAGGCGTACGGACCCTACTGTCGCCGCGTTCCGATGCTGGTTCCGTTCTTGACGCAACGCGGAGCGTAATCTGCGGGTCGCATGCCCCGCACTCTGGCGGCATCAATGCCTGGACGGCACCTGCCCCGAGACCTCGACAAGCGGTTCCAGATGACGCGGAACGACGACGCGCTCGCCTGGTATCAGCAGCGTACGCTCGGCTGCCTTGTTGATCTGGGTGAGCGACCAGAGCGGCACGTGGTAGGCCACTGCGATCGACTGCAACGTTTCCCCAGGCCGGGCAAACACCGGCATACCACTGTCCCAGAGCTCGATCGGCGTGTCGGGGGGAACGACATAGCGAATTGGCACAGGCTCGCCTTCGGCCTTCACCGCCGTCAGTTGAACGATCTTGGTCACGAGCTGTTCGTGGACCGCTTTCATCTTCTCGATGTTGATGTGCGAAACCTCGTCATGCTGCGAAAGGTCGTAGCTTGCGTAGTGGCCCTTAAAGCCCGGCCTCGGCTTGACGTCGCCGCCACCCAGAACATCCTTCGACAGGAAAATGTTGAAGAAGCGATCGACATTGAGCGGGACATCGGGCGTCACGTGGGCTGGATCGATGGCAACAACCAAACTCGCCCGGATGCCCTCGGCCTCGAGGATCTCGGCAAACTTCACGGCGCAAAACCCGCCCATTGAATGGCCGATCAGGATGATCGGAGCGGGACTTTCGCGATACTCGCCGATCGCACGGTCGGCGATCAGCCGGCAAACCGTGAATTCAAAGACATTCGCGCTGATTCCCGCCTGCTCGATCCGTTCGGTCAGGCGATCCATCCCGCGCGAGAAGAACGGCCCCAAGGCTCCGCGGAACAGGTAGGCTCGTCCCCGCGGCGCGGCTGTTGGCTGGACGGCGGGCGCCGCGGCGGCCTCGGTCGACGCCGCGATCTGACCTGCCACCGCCGGATCGAGGCCGCCATCAAAGAGCGGGGTCCACAGCAGCGCTGCGCATACGGCCACTGCAACTCGCGTCGGATTGATCATGCGTTCCACGAACCAACCTAGGCGCTGGGGCCCACGCCACCGTTATCTGCGCGTCGCGGGCGACCGGCTCGCGGGCTTACCGCGTCGTACTGGACCCCGGCTTCGGGTTGGCAGACGCCTCCCTTGGCCTGGCGCCGAATACAACGGAATCAATGGCGCTTATCACCTTGCGGTGGATGATCTCGTTCTTGTCGATGGTGATATGCCCGATGCCCGGAACATCCTGCACGTTGACGTTCTCGAGCGAACCGTGGAGCTGCTTTGTCCGCGCGACAGGCTCGCCGGCGCCGTTGGCGATGTAGAAATTGATGTATCGCCCGACGCGGCCGGAAAGGCTGGTGCGATATATTGAATCAAGGCCTATCGCCAATTTGACCGGAGCCCCAAGCCGGTCGAGCCGCGCCACCATATCCGGCAGCACCGTGGCCCCCGAGGAGTGACCGACCAGAATGATCGTCTTGACCTTCCCGCTGCGGTAATCCGCTGCGGCCTCGTCGGCCAGCGACTCCCAGAGAAGATAATTAGCTATTGTGGTGGGGATGCCCTGCGCCTCCAACTTGGCTGCGATGTCGTCAAGACCCAGCGAGAAAACGTTCAGCAGGCCGCGCAGCAGATAGACGTGTGCGCCCCCTGCCGAGGCCTGCGTCGTCGCATTCGCGGCATCGCCGATCGGAAGGGCCACCAGCAACAAGACCGCTGCCGCGGCTTGCAATGATCGCAGCCACGATCGCGCAGGTAACCGATGCCCGCCCAAACTTTCCCCGCAGCCGGTCAATGACTTCATGGGTTCCCCTCAGAGACAAAAATTGATTGGCCGGAACGTAGCCTCGCCACGCTCGCAACTGCAACAAGACGGGGCGGCCGCGGGTGATTTAATCGCCCCGGCGTGACCCTATTGCAACACTGATTGATGGCGTTTTTTCGCGTGCCCGGGCACCATTCAGCGTTTTGATAAGCTTGAAGGCCGTAGCGCCGCGTTGAACACGCCGCGTCACGTTCCGGACACACAGTCAGTTCGCGATCACCTTCGTCAGCGGACAACCGCTGTCCTTCGCGGCTGGGAACGCCTTGTCGCCGGGAACAACGGCGATCTGTCTGTAGTAGTCCCAAGGCTTCTTGGACTCCGCCGGCTTCTTGACCTCGAACAGATAGAGGTCGTGCACCATGCGGCCGTTCGCCAACACCTTGCCGCCCTGGGCGAACATGTCGTCGACGGGAAGTTCCTTCAGCTTCTTGGCCACGGCGTCGGAGTCCTTGGTGCGGGCCGCCTTCACGGCCTTCAAATACTGCAACGTCGCAGAATAGGTACCGGCATGGATCATGTTGGGCATGCGGCCGGTTCGCTTCAAAAAACGTTCCGAGAACTCGCGGGTCTTGTCGTCCTGATCCCAGTAAAAGCCCTCCGTCAGCACAAGGCCCTGCGCCGCCTGCAGGCCGAGGCCGTGCACTTCGGCGAGTGTCAGCAAGAGACCGGCGAGCTTTTGGCCGCCGGCCACGATGCCGAATTCAGCGGCCTGCTTGATCGAATTGGTGGTGTCGAGACCTGCATTGGCGAGCCCGATGATCTTTGCCTTCGAGCTTTGCGCCTGCAGAAGGAACGATGAAAAGTCGGACGAATTCAGGGGAATACGCACCGACCCTAATACCTTGCCTCCGTTTGCGGCCACGATCTCGCTGGTATCCTTTTCAAGGGCATAGCCGAAAGCATAGTCGGCGGTCATGAAGAACCAGGTATCGCCGCCCGCCTTGACCAGATCGCCGCCCGTGCCCACGGCAAGCGCGTGGGTATCGTAGGCCCAATGGAAACCATAGGGCGTGCAGGCGTCACCGGTGAGGCGCGAGGTGGCGGCACCAACGACGATATCGATCTTCTTCTTTTCCTTCGACAGCTCTTGCACGGCGAGCGCAACCGACGACGTCGTCAGCTCGGTAATCATGTCGACGGCTTCGACCTCATACCATCGCCGCGCGATGCTGGTGGCAAGATCGGGCTTGTTCTGATGGTCGGCGGTCACGATCTCGATCTTCTCGCCGAGCACGCTGCCGCCAAAATCCTCGATCGCCATCTTGGCCGCCTCGAAGGAATATTTACCGCCGTAGTCGGCATAGACGCCGGACTGATCGTTCAAAATGCCGATCTTGACCCCTTCCGCCGACGCCGGAACCGCGAGCAACAGGCCGCACGCCGCAACGGCAGCCGGAAACACGCCCAATCTCATGGCGGCCTCCCCAATCTCTGTTCCTGAACATGATACTTTATGAGCTCCGCGCTGCCTGCCCAATGAGGCGATAGTAGGGTCGCGAAGCCAGGACCCGTGGCAACCGCTAGCCGGCAGTAGCCGGCTGCTTCCGGCCCGGCCGATCCGCAAGGTTGCGGACGAGCATGTAGAAGATCGGCGTGAACACTAGCCCGAACAGGGTCACTCCGAGCATGCCGAAGAACACGGCCACACCGACCGCCTGACGCATTTCCGATCCCGAGCCGGTGGAGACCACGAGCGGCAGCACGCCGAGAATGAAGGCAAAGGATGTCATCAGGATCGGACGCAGCCGCAACCGGCAGGCGTCGATAACAGCCCGCAGGCGATCGCTGCCTCCAAGCTCGATGTCGCGGGCAAACTCCACGATCAGGATCGCATTCTTCGCCGCGAGCCCGACCAGCACCACGAAGCCGATCTGGGTCAGGATATTGACGTCCTGTCCCATGATCCGCACCCCGATCGTGGCGGCCAACAGGCACATCGGCACGATCAGGATCACGGCGAATGGCAGGCTCCAGCTGCCGTATTGCGCCGCCAGCACCAGGAACACGAAAAGAACGCAGATCGGAAACACGTAGAGTCCCGAATTGCCGCCGTGGACCTGCTGGTAGGACAGATCCGTCCAGTCGAAGGAAAAGCCGCTGGGCAGCGTCTCGTCTGCCAGTCGCTTCATGATTTCGATAGCTGTCGAGGAGCTGGTTCCGGGGGTCGGCTCGCCCTGAAGTTCGGATGCGGGATAAAGGTTGTAGCGCGCGACGCGATCCGGTCCGGCGATATTCTGGAAATCCACGACACTGCCCAGCAACACCATGTCGCCCGCGGCGTTGCGGGTGCGCAGGCGCGCGAGATCGGCGGTCTCCTTGCGGAACGGCAGATCCGCCTGCGCGGTGACGTGATAGGTCCGGCCGAGGATGTTGAAGTCGTTGACATAGGTCGAGCCGAAATAAGTCTCGATGGCGTCCGTCACATTCTGGATCGGCACCCCGAGTTTCTGCGCCTTGATGCGATCGATATCGACGAACGTCTGCGGCGTATTGGCGGCGAACGGCGAGAACACCGCGGTCAGCCCCGGCGTCCTGCGCGCGGCCGCCACGAGTTCATCGGTTGCCGCCGCCAGCAATTCCGGACCGCGGCCTTGCCGGTCCTGAATGCGCATGGCGAAACCGCCGCCGGTGCCGATGCCGGGAATCGAAGGCGGAGGAATCACGATAATGAAGGCGCCCTCGATGGCCGAAAGCCGACGTCGCAGATCGCCCGTGATCTTGGTGGCGGACAACCCCTTCTTGAGGCGGACGTCGGGCTCGTCGAACACCGGAAACAGCGCTGCCGCATTACTGGCCTGGGTTCGCGTCGCGCCCGAAAGCCCGGCGAACGCCGCCACGCGAACGATGCCGGGTGTATCGAGGGCGATCCTTTCGACTTCGCGAACGATTTCGGTGGTTCGCGCCAGCGAGGCGGCGCCCGGCAATTGCACGGAGATGATGACATAACCGCGATCCTGCGCCGGAATAAACCCCTGCGGCGTCGTGACCAGCAGCCAACCGGCGCTGCCGATCAGCACCGCGTAGATCAGCAACATCAGCACCGACTGCCTGATGACGAAGGCGGCCGCGCCAGCATACCCGTTGGACAGCCAATCGAAGCCGCGATTGAAGACGCCGGTGAATCTCTCCCAGCCCCGTCCGATCAGGTTCCAGCTTGCGGGCGGCCGCTTGTCTTCATGCGGTTGCAAAATTTGCGACGCCAACGCCGGCGACAAAGTCAGCGAGCAGAACATGGAGATCGCGGTCGCGACCGCGATCGTGATGGCAAACTGCTGGAAAAACTGTCCGGAAATCCCGCCGATGAAGGCGGTCGGCACGAACACCGCGATCAGCACCAGCGCAATCGAAACCAGCGCGCCGCCGACTTCTTCCATGGTAAGCAGCGCCGCATCGCGCCGGCTCTTGCCGTCGCGAAGATGCCGCTCGACGTTCTCGACCACCACGATCGCGTCATCGACCACAATGCCGACCGCGAGCACAAGGCCGAACAAGGTCAGATTGTTGATCGCAAAACCGAACGCGGCCATCGCGGCGAAGGTGCCGATCAGCGATACCGGAATCGCCACGATGGGGATGATGGCCGGACGCCATCCCTGCAGGAACACCAGCACGACGATGACAACAAGGATCATTGCTTCGTAGATCGTCTTGATCAGTTCGCTGACGGACTGCGCAATGAACTCGGTCGGGTTGTATCCGATATTGTAGTCGAGCCCTTTGGGGAAATTGGCCTTGAGCCTGACCATGGCATCAGAGATGTTCTTTGCGGTGGCCAGCGCATTCGAGCCGGGGCGCTGGGTCACCAGCAATGCGACCGCCGTCTTGCGCAGCAGGAAGCTGTTGGTGGTGTAGTCCAGCGCTCCCAACTCGATGCGCGCCACGTCGCGCAGCCGCACGGTGCGGCCGTCTTCGCCGGCCTTGATGAGGATGTCTTCGAATTGCCGGATATCCCTTAATCGGCCGGTGAAAGTGAGGTTCGGCTGAAAGGCCCGGTCGGCGATCGGGGGAGCGGCGAGCTGGCCTCCGGCGATCTGCAGGTTCTGCGAGCGGATCGCGGCAAGCACGTCGCCGGCGGTCAACCCGAGATTGGCGATCTTGTCGGGATCAAGCCACAGGCGCATCGAGTAGTCGCGCGCGCCGAAAATCTGGATGTCGCCGATGCCGTCGAGCCGAAGCAACTGGTCGCGAACCTGAAGCAGCGCATAGTTGCTGATGTAGAGCTGGTCGAAAGTGTCGTCGGGCGACAGCATGAACACGACCATCAGAATGTCCGGACTGTTCTTGCGCGTGACGACGCCGTTGCGCTGGACCGCATCCGGCAATTGCGGCGTCGCGATCGCGACGCGGTTCTGGACCAGCACCTGGGCCTTGTCGAGGTCGGTGCCGAGCTTGAAGGTGACCGTGATCGTGAGCTGGCCGCTCGAGGTCGCCTGGCTGTAGAGGTAGAGCATGTCCTCGACGCCGTTGATCTGCTGCTCGATCGGCGCTGCGACGGTGTCGGAAACAGTCTGCGCGGAGGCTCCGGGATATTGCGTGGTGACCACCACGGTCGGGGGCACCACTTGCGGATATTCGGCGACCGGCAGCGTGGTGTAGGCGAGCGCGCCGACGATCAGAAGCACGATGGACAGCACCATCGCCAGAATCGGCCGGTTGACGGAGAGCTGCCCGAGATTCATGTCTTGCCACCGGAAGGCGCGGTCTTGGCGGGATGCGGGCTCACCTTTGCCCCGACGCGCACGCGCTGCAGGCCGTCGACGACCACATGGTCTTCCGGCTTGAGGCCCTCGCGGATGACACGCAGGCCCTCGTCGAGCGGTCCGAGTGTGACCGGCTTCGCCTCGACGGAATTGTCGTCCTTCACCACGAATACGATCTTGCGCGCCTGGTCGGTGGCGATCGCGGTATCCGGCACGAGCAGTGCTTCGTAAGGCGCGCTGGCGATCAGGCGAACCCGGCCGAATTGTCCGGGCAGGATCGAAAGATCCTTGTTCGAGATCACAGCCCGCCCGCGCAGCGTGCCGGTCGACGCATCCATGCGGTTATCGAGGAAATCCACCTTGCCATCGTGAGACGGCTTGCTTTCGCCGGTCAGCGCGACCTGCACCGGATTGGGGTTGTCGCGCGAACTAGGGCGCCTGCCCTCGAAATACAGCCGGTTGTATTTGAGATAGGTCGCCTCATCCATGTCGAAGTAGACGTAGATCGGATCGAGAGAAACGATCGACGTCAGCAGCGTCGCGCTGCCTTCGCTGCCTTGCACGAGATTGCCGACACTGACGAGATGGCGGCTGACCCTGCCCGAGATCGGGGCCAGTACGTGCGTGAATTCGACGTTGAGTTGGGCCGCCTTGAGCAAGCCCTCAGCCTGCGTCTGCGCGGCCTTCGCCGCTTGCAGCGCCTGCCGGCGCTGGTCGACGGTGGACTCCGCCACGTTCTGCGACTGGATCAGCGTCAGCGCCCGGTCGAGTTCGCGTTTGGCGAGTTCGGCCTTGGCGCGCGCGTCCGAAAGCTGGCCGTCGGCCTGCTCGGCTACCGCTTCGAAGGGGCGGGGGTCGATGAGGTATAACAGATCGCCGGCGTTGACGAATGCGCCGTCGCGAAATTCAACGCCGGTGACGAAACCGCCGACGCGCGCGCGAACCTGAACCTCCTCCACCGCATCGAACCGCCCGGTGAACTCATCCCAATCCGTCACCGTGCGCTTGACGGGCTGGGCGACCGTGACGGGCGGCGGAGCAGCAGCCGCAACCGGCTGAGCCGGCTTGTCGTCGCAGCCGGACAAGGTGGCCGCGAGCAGCACGATCATCGGCCTCAAACCGCGGAGCGAACAGACATCAACCATTCGAGCCAGACGCTCCGATTTCTCAGTCGCGCTCAATTCCCCCTCCACTCAACGATTATCGCGATCGAACGAGATCGGCCCCGGATCGGCGGCGGGACCAAGATGAGATGGTTCGACAGTCTGTTCAATGGACAGCCAGGATCAAGCCAAATTTCTGTTACGTTCCCATATGACAACGGTTCAAGAAAAAAACGTAACACGGCCCTCACGCGCTGGAATAATTTGCCAGCGAAGATGTAGGGCCTCCCCTGTCGAATCCCTCACCGCGGATCGCCGGGCCGGATCGCCAAGGCAAGCCTGGCCAATCGAACGCCTAAGCGCCGAACCGCGGGAGGGCCATTTTTTAGCTCCCCTCCCTTTAGCTACTTCGCTAGATTGTCGTCAAACAACCAGCCAATTGTCCGGGGAGGACAGCAGCGCGGCATCCATTTCGTTTGAACGCATAGGCACAATAAGGATCATTGGGAGGAACGATGTACACCGGCAAGCAGGCTTATGTCCGTCCGCTTCAGCCAGCCTTCATCATGGCAAATTCCGGCGAGTCCGTGACTTATCGGGAGTTCGAGGCGCGCGCCAACCGCCTGGCTCGCCTGTTTCGCAATCGCGGCCTCAAGCGGCTCGACCATTTTGCCATCTATATGGAAAACAACAGCCGCTATCTCGAGGCCTGCGGCGCGGGCGAGAGGGCGGGCCTGTACTACACCTGCGTGAATTCGTATCTGACGGCCAGCGAACTCGCCTACATCGTCAACAACAGCGAATCGCGAATCCTCATCACCTCCGTCGCCAAGCTCGAAACCGCCCGCGAGGCCATCAAACAGTGCCCCGGGATCGAACTTTGCATCGTTGCCGACGGCTCAGGCGAAAGCGACCGCATCGTCGGCCTGCGTGACGCGACCAGCGGCCTGCCCAAGACGCCGATTGAAGACGAGAGCATCGGCACGGCGATGCTTTATTCATCGGGAACGACCGGACGGCCGAAGGGCATTTTGCGGCCGCTGGCCGAGCAACCGCCGACGCAGCAGCTGCCAATCTTCGATTTCCTGCAAAAGCTTTGGCAATACCGCGAGGGCATGGTCTACCTGTCGCCCGCGCCGCTCTACCATTCGGCGCCGCAAGCGGCCGTCAACCTCACGATCCGCATGGGCGGCACCGTCATCATCATGGAAAGCTTCGATCCGGAACGCTATCTCGAACTGGTCGAAAAATGGGGAGTGACCCACAGCCAGTTGGTGCCGACGATGTTCTCGCGCATGTTGAAGCTGCCGGAAGCCGCGCGCTCGCGCTACGACCTGTCGTCCCTTGAGATCGCGATCCATGCCGCCGCACCCTGTCCGGCCGCCGTCAAGGACGACATGATCAAATGGTGGGGACCGATCATCCACGAATATTACGGCGCCACCGAAGGCCTCGGCTTTACCGCCTGCAACAGCGCGGAGTGGCTTGCCCACCGCGGCACCGTAGGCCGGGTCCTGCTCGGCGAACTTCACATTCTCGATGAGGACATGAAGGAGTGCCCGATGGGCACCCCGGGCACGGTCTGGTTCAAGACCGCCACCCCGTTTGAATATTTCAACGACCCCAACAAGACCCGCGAGGCCCGCTCGCCCGACGGCAGCATGAGCACCGTCGGCGATGTCGGCTATGTCGACGGCGACGGCTTCCTCTATCTGACCGATCGCGCGACCTTCATGATCATTTCGGGAGGGGTCAATATCTATCCGCAGGAATGCGAGAATCTCCTCATCACCCATCCAAAGATCGCCGATGCCGCGGTGTTCGGCGTTCCCAATGCCGATCTTGGCGAGGAAGTGAAAGCGGTGGTGCAGCCGATGCCGGGCGTCGAGGCGGGCCCCGACCTCGCCGAGGAACTGATTTTCTTCTGCAGTCAGTCGCTGTCGCGCCAAAAGGTGCCGCGTTCGATCGATTTCGAGGACGAGCTGCCGCGGCTGCCGACCGGCAAACTCTACAAACGGCTCCTGCGCGACCGCTATTGGGGCAACAAGAATTCGCGCATCGTCTAAAGCAACGAACGCCGCTTCTCTTGCCGGAAGCGGCTACCTATGGCGCCCGAAGACCACCCCGTCTTGGACGTCTGCTGATGTAGACACAAGGCAACAGCTTGCTTGATTGATCGGCGGCTTTTTGCTGAGATGGGCGCGGGCTGAGGTGCGCAATGGGCTGGAAAAAGGAGCGCGACCTCCTGATCGCGCAAACCATGGCATTTGTGCAATCCGTGGCGGGAAAGGCGACGGGTGCCGAAGCGAAGGATCTGCAAGGTTGGGATGAACCGGGCCCGCCGGATCAGCCCGCTGAAATGGTGCCGCCCGTCGAGGCCATCCCGGCCGTCCGCGTCTCGCCGGCGCATTACAGTGAGCTTCGCGAGGAAATCCGCGGGAGAGTAGCCGCGTTCCGCGCCCATCAGGAGCTATTCCTTCGCGATCGCGACGAATATTGCGACTCAATCCTGGCGAAGGTTCGCGCTGCGACCGGGCACCCACCCAAGGCCGGGGAAAATCGACCGGCCAAGCGTTGATCCGGTCATTGTCGGCGGTCACCCTGGTCGCGAGAAATGACGTTGCATGGCGCGATTTTTGCTAAGCTCAATCGCATCGCCACTGCCTGATGAGTAAGGCAAATTCAAAAGGAGCAACGTCATGACGCTACTCAATCGAAGAAGCCTGCTGGGGACGGGATCGGCCATGCTGGCGTTGGCGGCATTTGCCGACAAGACCGCGCTGGCGGCGGGATCGCCGGGACTGACGACCCACGTTCTCGATACCGCCAGCGGCAAGCCCGGGGAAGGCGTCAAGATCGATTTCAGCGTGCTCGACGGCAACGCATACAAGTTGATCAAGACGGTTCATACCAATGCGGACGGCCGGAACGCAGAGCCCTTGCTGACCCCTGAAACGATGAAGGCCGGCAAGTACGAGCTGGTATTTTATATCGGCGAGTATTTCGCCAAGCTCGGCACGGTTCTGCCCAACCCCCCATTCCTGGAGAAGGCCGTGATCCAATTCGGGATGGCCGATGCCGCGGCGCATTATCACGTGCCGCTGCTGGTGTCGCCCTGGAGCTACACGACCTATCGCGGCAGCTAGGGCTTCACCGCGTTCGGGCCGAAGGAGGCGCGCAATGATCCGTCGCTATTGGCCGCTTGCGGCGCTGATCTTTGCCCTGATGCTTGGGCCGGTCATGATCGCCGCCGCGAACGCCGGCCCGATCGACATGGCGCCGATCAATGCAATGGACCGCGAGGCCTTTGTCCGGAAATTCGGCGGCATCTTCGAGAATTCGCCATGGGTCGCCGAGAAGGCCTGGGAGAAGCGGCCATTTGCTGGCATCGACGACTTGCACGCCGCGATGGTTGCGGTCGCAAGAAACGCGCCGGCGGCGATGCAGCTCGCACTGTTGCAAAGCCATCCCGACCTTGCCGGCAAGGAGGCCCAGGCCGGCACGATGACGGCCTCATCGGTGTCCGAGCAGGCGAGCGCCGGCCTCAACGCCCTGTCTCATGCCGAGATGGTGCAGATTTCGGAATTGAATGCCGCCTACAAGAAGAAGTTCGGATTTCCGTTCATCATCGCGGTGCGAATGCACACCAAGGAAGGGATTTTGTTCGAGTTCAACCGGCGGCTGCACAACGACACGCAAACCGAATTCGCCAACAACCTGCAGAATGTCTACATCATCGCCCGGCTGCGGCTGAACAAGCTGCTGGACGCAAGTTGAGCGGAAGGCGATTTCTGGCGGCAGCGCCTCCAGGGTGAGCCCGGCTTGATCTCCCGCGCCTGCACCTGCCTTGCGATGCGCTCCAATATTTCCCAAGTATGAGGACGAAGCCGAGGCAACCGAACTCGAATCGCGATGCAATACCAAGTGCACTACCTGCCGCTGGCGCCAGGATTCTTTTTCATCCTGGTATTCCTGTTTGTCGGGCTGATCATCCTGATTCAGCTTCGCATTCTCAGATATGCCTATATGAAACTCGGGGTCGGTCCGGGCGTTGCGCTGCTTCTGTTGTTCGGTTCGCTGATCGGCAGTTATTTCAATATCCCGGTCACGTTCCTGCCCGGGGAGACGGTCAGGTCGGGGCAGGTCGTCGATTTCTTCGGCATGCAATATGTGGTGCCGCTGGTCACCAAATGGCCAGGCACGGTTCTCGCCGTCAATGTCGGCGGCGCGGTGATTCCGACGATCATGTCGGCCTATCTGGTGATCCGCTATCAGCTATGGGTCAAGGCGGCGATTGCGACCATCGTCATCGCCTTTATCATCCACTCCATGGCAACCCCGGTGCATGGGATCGGCATTGCCGTGCCGGTCTTTGCCCCCGTCGTGACCACGGCCATCCTTGCCTTCATCCTGTCCCGAGAATACGCCGCCCCGCTTGCCTATGTCGGCGGCTCGATGGGAACGCTGATCGGCGCCGACCTGCTCAATCTCGACAAGATCGGCGGCCTTGGCGCGCCGGTGGCGTCCATCGGTGGCGCGGGGACGTTCGACGGCATCTTCCTCACCGGGATTCTCGCCGTTCTGCTGGCGGGTATTGCTTCACCCTCGCGCCCTAGACCGGTCTGGTAGCTGAGAACGGCGGGCTTTCCTGCGTTTGCGCGAGTTGCCACCCTCCCCGACTATCAATAAGAAGACGCAAAGCCCGGACAGGGACGATCCCAGCCGATCGTCGGTTTCGGAAAGTTAACGAAATAAACAAGGGTAGCGTTACGCCTATGGAAGCCAGGTCGAGACCCGCGACAACTTACAAATGGTCGCCATCACCCGACGCCAGCAGTATCGTCAAAAGCATTCATGCCATGCTGCACCCGCGCAATATCGTGCTGGTCGGCGCGACCGACAAGCCGGGCAATTACGCCGAGCGCATCTGGACCAACCTGATCAAATACGAATTCGAAGGCGGCCTCTATCCGCTCAACAGCAAGCGCGAAACCATCTGGGGCGTCCCCTGCTACAAGGATTTCGCCAGCCTGCCGGAGAGGCCCGACCACGTCCTGGTGCTGGTGCCGGCGCGATTCGCGGTGCAGGTGATCCGGGACGCCGCGGCGGCCGGCGCCCGTTCGGCAACCATCGTGACCTCCGGCTTCAACGAATTGCAGGATGACGAAAGCCAAAAGCTTGCGGCCGAGCTGCAACAGGCCGTCAGGGAGACCGGCCTTGCGGTCACCGGTCCGAATTGTCTTGGCAATCTGAGCGCCGGCGAAAACCTCTTTACCAACATCGACGACCGCGTGGTCACGATGGAGGCGGGTCCGGTCGCGATCGCAGGCCAGTCCGGCGCGATCGTGATGGCGATCCGCCAGGCGCTGGAGGATCGCGGCGTCGGCGTCGGTTATATGGTGACGACCGGAAATGAAGCCGGGCTCGAAACGCCCGACTTGATGACCTATTTCGCCGCCGATCCCTCGATCCGCGTGATCGTGGTCTACCTCGAAGGCGTGCGCAACACCAAGGCGTTCCGCGACGCCTGCAAGGCGGCCCGTAGCGCCGGCAAGCCGGTGATCGCTCTGAAGCTGGGCGCTTCCGAAGGCGGCCGCGCCGCCGCGATGGCCCATACCGGCGCGCTCGCGGGCTCCATCGAGACCTTCGATGCCATCTCGACGCGCGAAGGCGTGATCCGCGCACGCGGCATGGACGAATTGATCGAGACCACCGAATGCTTTGTCCATGCCGAACTGCCGAAGGGCGGACGCCTTGCGGCCGTGACCTTGTCGGGCGGCAAGCGCGGCCTCCTGATCGATACTTTCTCGTCGGCAGGCCTCAACTTCGCGCCGTTGAGCCGGAATGCCAGCGAGAAACTTGCAAAAATGCTCGGGCCCGGCAGCATCGTCGGCAACCCACTCGATGCCGGGTTCGCCGCCGTAGTCGATCCTTCGGTCTATATGCAGTCGATCAAGATCATGATCGACGATCCCGACACCGACATTGTGATCATCGATTCCGAGCTGCCGAAAGCGCCGCATGAATTGCGCGAACGCAATTTGCGCCGCGTCAATGAGATGGCATCGACCGCGAACAAGCCGGTGATCTACATCTCGGCGATGTCGATCGGCTTCACCGAATTCACCAAGGCTCTGCGCAAGTCGCTGCCGCATATCGCCGTGATGCAGGGCCTCGACCGCGCGGTCGGCGCGATCAAGGCGCTGATCGAATATTCCTCGCTGCGCAAGGAAGTGCCCGATATCGTGTCGAGTTCCAGCGCCGCGGCGCGCGCCACGCTGGAGCGGACGCTCAAGGGCGCAAAGGGCGCGGCGCTCGATGAGGTTGCGTCAAAGCGACTATTGAAGGCGTACGGCATCCCGGTGTCGAAGGAAGCGATTGCAAAAACCGCGGCGGAAGCCGTGAAGATGGCCAAGAGAATCGGCTTTCCCGTTGTCGCCAAGGTTGTCAGCGCAGAGATTCTGCACAAGTCGGACATCGGCGGCGTGGTGCTCAACCTCAACAGCGCGGCCGAAGTCAGAAAAGCTTTCAACCAGATCACCGCGCGGGTGAAGAAACTGAAGAACAAGCCGAAGATCGACGGCATCCTGATCGCGCAACAGGTCAAGGCGGAGTTGGAGCTCGTGGTGGGCACCGCGCTCGACGCCGAGATGGGGCCGGTGGTTCTGTTCGGCACCGGCGGCATCGATATCGAATTGATGAAGGATGTCGCGCTTGCGGGCGCTCCGCTCGATGCGGCCGAGGCGAGGGCGCTGATCGGGCGCACCAAGGCTGGTGTCAAGCTCAGGGGTTACCGCGGCAAACCGGCATTGCACGAAGCCTCGGTCGTGAAGGCGCTGGTCGGGCTTTCCAATCTGATGGCGGACGCGGGCAGCCGCATCGCCTCCATCGACGTCAATCCATTTCTGATCAATGCGAAGGCGGGTGTCGCCGTCGACGCCCTGATCGTCCTCAACAATGCCGCGGCCAAAATCGCCGCCGGCCACTAACCTCGAAAGCGGGGGGATTGCGATGCCGATGAGGTCAGGTGTGGCGGCGCTGCTTGCGATGGCGGTATCGGGCGCGGCGATGGCGCAGGCCCCGGCTCCCGGTTCTCCGACGCTGGCTTCATTTCCGGCGTGGGCCTATCCATGGGCGCCGGACTTCAAGGCTGCGCCCGACGACGGCGTGCCGCGACACGTTCCCGACAGTACGGCCAGCTTCACCATCGCGCAGGAGCGCAATCTGTTCTTCGTGCCGGACTGGCATCCCGACGACCACCCGCCGATGCCGGACATCGTCGCACATGGCAGGCAGCCCGATGTCCGCGCCTGCGGCTCATGCCATCGCGCGGAAGGCACCGGTGGGCCGGAGAACGCCAGCCTTGCCGGCCTGCCGGCTTCCTACATCGTCCAGCAAATTGAAGATTACAAAAGCGGCGCGCGCAAATTTGCCGGCCCACAGCGAAGTCCGAGCGTGCTGATGACGGCCATCGCCAAAGCCAGCACCGAGGACGAAGTAAAGGCCGCCGCGGCCTATTTCTCCTCGCTCAAGCCAAAGGCAAACATCAAAGTGGTTGAGACCGACACGGTTCCGGCGACGCAGATCGCGCGGGTGTTCTACACGGTCGCAAAAGACGGCGGCTCCGAGCCGATCGGCCAGCGCATCGTCGAGATCCCGGTGGATGCCGAGCAATTCGAGCATCGCGACACGCGCTCGCAGTTCATCGCTTACGTTCCGAAGGGAAGCATCGCCAAGGGCGAGGCCCTGGTCAAGACAGGTGGAGCGGGCGTCACGACGCCTTGCGCCACGTGCCACGGTCCGGATCTCAGAGGCGTAGCTTCCGTTCCCGGAATTGCCGGACGCTCGCCGAGCTACCTCGTGCGCCAGATCTACGACTTCCAGCAACACGCGCGGGCCGGAGTTGCGGGCGCGCTGATGGGACCGGTGGTCGAGAAACTCTCGCATGACGACATGATCTCGCTTGTAGCGTACGTTTCGTCGCAGAAGCCCTAGGCGACCGCGGCGCAACGCTCGCGCCTTCTGGCGGCGCGTTCTCGGAGCGGCCAAACTACGCCGAAGGTTGCAGGATTTTGCCCTGGATCGTCATTGGCAAAGGCGCGCCGGAAGGGCTACGCTCCTCTCCAACGGCATCGAAGAATGCCGGACTTCAAGACACGTTAATTCGTCTGGGAGGACAGCATGCAAGTCGATCGGCGGACTATCTTACGAACTGGCGCATCCGTTGCTGCGGTGCAATTCGCTGCCCCTTTCATCGTCAAAGCCAGAGGCGAAACCCCTGTCCGGATCGGGCTGGTCGATCCCCTGACCGGCGTCTACGCGGCGATTGCCCAAGGCGAAGTAGTTGGCGCCAAATTCGCTGCTGAGGAGATCAACAAGAAGGGCGGAATTCTAGGTCGGCCCGTCGAACTCCTGATCGAGGACTCCGCCAATGATGTCGGTACCGGGGTGCAAAAGACGCGGAAGCTGATCGAACGCGACCAGGTGAGCTTCATTATCGGCGACGTGAATTCCGGCATTGCGATCGCGATGGCGCAGGTCACGAGCGAGAAGAAGATCCTCCATATTGTATCCGGTGGCCACACCGATCCGATCACGGGCGCAAACTGCTCCTGGAACGTGTTCCGGGTCTGCAATGCCACCACCATGGACTCCAATGCCATTGCGTCGACCTTGATGCAGAAATTCGGCAAGCGGTGGTACTTCCTGACGCCGGACTATGCGTATGGGCACTCGGTGCAGGCCGGCTTTGAGAAACTGTTGAAGGCCGCTGGCGGCACTTCGGCAGGATCCCTTGTCCCCTTGGGTACGCCGGACTATTCAGCCTATCTGATTCAGGCAAGAGCCTTCGCGCCGCAGGTGCTGATCAACGTCATGGGCGGCGGCGATCAGGTCTCAAGCCTCAAACAGTTCGTGCAATTCGGCCTCGACAAGCAGATGGCGGTCGGCGGCACGTTGTTCGAGCTGGAGAGCATCCGCGCCGTGCCGGACGGCGCACGCGTCGGGTGGTGGACCATGGAATGGTGGTGGGATCAGCCGGGCGTGCCGCATGTCGCGGAGTTCAACGCCGCGATGAAGAAGATCACCGGCTCCTCGGCCACCGCGCGCAACTGGTTCGGCTACGCTTCGGTGCAGACGCTGGCGGTGATCGCGAACCAGGAAAAGACGCTCGATTCGCTGAAGCTTTCCCGAGCGCTTTCGGGATTCAAACTGCCGCCGGAGATCGCGCTGCAACCGGGCGCGCCGGAATACCGCGCCGGAGACCACGAATTGATGAGCACGGTATTTGTCGGCGAGGCGCACCCGCCGAAAGGCGATCCCGACAATATGTTTACGGTACACAACCCCGTACCGGGGGAGAAGGCCGCAGGCCCGGCGGAAGCAACCGGCTGCAAGATGCAATGGCCGGCCTAACATGAATAAAATATAAGCGAGGCGCACGCGGGCTGGGCCTTGAGGCCCAACCGCGATACAACATGCTACAAGCAAGAATGGGTAGGAGGAACGTTCATGACATCGCAGATTTTCGGCACAAAGTTCAATCGGCGGACGCTGATAAAGAGCGCCACCGCGTTGGGCGCCCTTCAGATAGCCTCGCCTTTTATCATCCAGGCGCGCGGCGAAACGCCGATCCGGATGGGCATGGTCGATCCTCTCACCGGAGTATACGCCGCGCCCGCCGGCAACGAGGTGATGGGGGCCAAGCTTGCGGTCGAGCAGATCAACGCCAAGGGCGGCATCCTCGGACGCCAGGTCGAGTTACTGGTAGAGGATTCCGCCAATGACGTCGGCACCGGCGTGCAAAAGGCGCGCAAGCTGATCGAGCGCGACCAGGTCAACTTCATGATCGGCGATGTCAATTCGGGCATCGCGGCGGCAATCGCTCAGGTCACCAACGAAAAGAAGGTCCTGCACATCGTTTCCGGCGGTCATACCGATTCGATTACCGGCAAGGATTGCAAATGGAATGTGTTCCGCGTCTGCAACACGACGCGGATGGAGGCGAATTCGGTTTCCGACATTCTGTTCAAGAAGTACGGTAAGAAATGGCACTTCATTACGCCGGACTATGCCTTCGGTCACACGCTCTATACTGCCTGCACCGACGACCTGAAAAAACTGGGCGGCACGGTTACCGGCAACGAGCTCACCCCGCTCGGCACCACGGACTTCTCCGCCTATCTGATCAAGGCCCGCGCCGCCAATCCGGATGTGATGATTCTCCTGGTGCAGGGCTCGGACATGATCAACTGCCTCAAGCAGATCGTGCAGTTCGGACTCGACAAGCAGATCCATGTGGCGGGAACCCAGCAGGAGCTGGAATCGCTCGCCGGGCTTCCGCCGGAAGCGCGGATCGGCATCTGGATGTTCGAGTGGTATTGGAAGCAGCCGGGCGTTCCTGGCGTCGACAAGTTCGTCGCCGAAATCCGCAAGGTCAACAATGGCAATGTACCGACCGCGCGGCACTGGTTCGGCTATGTTTCAGCGATGAGTTTTGCACTGGTGGCAAACCAGCAGAAGGTTCTCGACGCGGTCAAGCTTGCCGCTGCGCTTGAGGATTTCGAGCTACCCGATGACGTCAAGCTGCAGCCTAACAAGGTCTATTACCGCAAGGGCGATCATCAACTGATGACGTCGGCCTTCGTCGGCGAGGCGCAATCCAAGGGCAAGGACGACCCCCAGGACCTCTATCGCGTCGACGAAGTCGTGCCTGGCGACAAGACCGCTCCGCCGGTGAGCGAAACCGGTTGCACGGTCCAGTGGCCCGCCTAAGCTAGAGCCGGCCTTTTTCCTTTTTGATCCGGGAGCCCAGCTCCCGGATCAGATGCATTGGGGACTTCTTCGGTGAATTATGACGCAACTGCTTCTGTTTAACGTCACCAACGGGCTCATCATCGGCGCCTTTTACGTATTGATGGCGCTGGGTCTTTCGCTCATCCTCAATCTGAGCAACGTCATCAACTTCGCCCATGGCGGATTTCTCGTCATCGGCGGCTACATCGCCTACACGATCACGCCCTATATCGGCTTCTGGGGTGCGCTGCTGGTGGCGCCGCCCCTGACGGCCATCATCGGGCTCATCGTCGAGCGCGTGCTGATCCGGCCGCTCTATGGGCGCGATCCGCTCTATAGTCTGCTGCTCACCTTCGGGCTTGCGTTCATGATCGAGGATGGGACGCGTTTCATCTGGGGTCCACAGGGCAAGCCGGTCACCATTCCGCCCTTTCTGGCGCAGCCTCTAAGCAACGAGTTGTTCTTCATCACCGGCTATCGGCTGTTCATGGTGGCCATGGTGATGGTCGCGGTCGTGCTGCTGTTTGTTCTGCTGCGCTATACCCGTCTCGGCGTTCGTATCCGCGCCGGCACGCTCGACCTCGAGACGGTCGCGGCGCTTGGCATCAACGTGCAGATGCTGCGATCGCTCAATTTCGCCGTCGGCATTTTTCTGGCGGGCCTGAGCGGCGTACTCGCCGCCGGGCAACTCGGGCTTGAACCCACCATGGGTACGGGGCTTCTGATGCCGAGTTTTATCGCCATCATCGTCGGCGGCATCGGTAGCCTGCCGGGAACGCTTGTTGGCGGCTTGCTGATTGGCGTTGCTTCAGGATTGACGGCGGTATTCTATCCGGCCGCCAGTGAGGCGGTCATTTACGTCATGATGGCGGTCGTGCTGCTGTTGCGCCCGCGCGGATTGTTCGGCGAAGAAGGAATGATGAGTTGAGTGCCGAACAAACCCGCAAGCTGATCGTCCTTGCGGCGATCTGGGCTCTCTTGATCCTTGCGCCGTACTGGATGGCGCCGCTCGGCGGCTATACCGCGCTTGCCACCCGCGTGCTTGTGCTCGGGCTGGCGGCGATGTCGGTGAATTTCCTTCTGGGCTTTACCGGCGTGCTGTCGTTCGGTCACGCCGCCTGGTTCGGGCTCGGCGCCTATGGCACCGGGCTGACGCTGAAATTCCTGGCGCCGAGCACGCCGCTCGCGCTTCTGCTCGGGATGCTGCTCGGCGGCCTTTGCGGGGCGATTCTCGGCACCCTGATCGTGCGGCGACGCGGCGTCTACTTCGCCATGGTGACGATCGCCTTTGGCCAGGTGTTCTACTACATCGCCTTTCAGTGGAACTCGCTGACCGGCGGCGACGACGGGTTGCGCGGCTTCTCGCGCCACCCGATCGACTTCGGCGCTTTCCAGCTCGACATCCTGTCGAATGCCAACAACTTCTATTTCTTCGTGCTGTTCTGCTTTGCGCTGGCCGTCGGCGCCATGGGATTCATCCTGCGCTCGCCGTTCGGCCGCACCATGATTGCGATCCGCGAAAACGAACGCCGCGCCCGCTTCCTCGGCATCCCCGTCGAACGGCATATCTGGATCGCGTTCACGCTGTCCTGTTTCTTCATGGGATTTGCCGGTGCGCTCTACGCGCTTGTCAACAATTTCGCCGACCCGAGGGGCCTGCATTACAGCCAGTCCGGCGATTTCGTGATGATGGCGGTGATGGGCGGCATGCGCAGTTTCTGGGGTCCGCTGCTCGGCGCCGCCGTGTTCGTGGTCTTGCAGGATTATCTGTCGAGTGTCACCGTGAACTGGATGTCGTTCGTCGGCCTGCTCTTTGTCCTGGTAGTGCTGTTCTTCCCGCGCGGACTCCTGGGCTTCCTGCAGCGGAGCAAGGCATGAACGTCCTGGAAATCAACAGCGTCACCAAACGCTTCGGCAATCTGGTGGCCGTGCGTGACGTTTCGCTCAACGTCGCCAAGGGCGAGTTGTGCGCGATCATCGGGCCGAACGGCGCCGGCAAGACCACCTTCTTCAACCTGATCAGCGGATTCTTTCCGCCGACGTCCGGCAGCATTGTCTTCGACGGAACCGATATCACCCGGCTTTCCACCCATGAGCGCGTCAGGCGGGGCATGGCGCGGACCTTCCAGATCACCGAAATCTTCCCCGAATTGACCGTGTTCGAGAACGTGCGAATCGCAGCCGAAGTCGCCGGCGGATACCGCTTGCGGCCCTGGATCAGCCGCGCGGAAGATACGAAGCTCCACACAGGCGTCGAAGCGACGCTCAAGCTGGTGTCGTTGGAAACAAAGGCCCACAGGCTGGTCGGCGAGCTTGCCCATGGCGACCAGCGCGCCGCCGAGATCGCGATGGCGCTGGCGTTGAAACCGCATCTGCTTCTGCTCGATGAACCGACCGCGGGCATGGGCGATCAGGAAACCTTCCAGACCACCCAGCTAATCCGCCGGTTGCACCGTGACAGCAACTACACCATCGTTTTGATCGAGCACGACATGCGCGTGGTGTTTCACCTCGCCGACCGCATCTGCGTGCTCGATCAGGGCCGCATGCTGGCGCAAGGCACGCCGCAGGAAATCGCCGCCAACGAAGCCGTTCAAGCCGCCTATCTTGGCAGTGCCGCATGACCGCAGCCCTCACAGCCGAAGGCCTTCACACCTACTACGGCAAGAGCCACATTCTTCATGGCGTCAGCTTGAGCGTTGCCGAAGGCAAGATCACCGCATTGCTCGGGCGTAACGGCGCCGGCAAGACCACTACGCTGCGAAGCCTGATGGGATTGACGCCTGCGCGGACGGGCAGGATCACGTTGTTCGGCAAGGACACGACGCATTGGCCAACCTTTCGCATCGCCGCCCAGGGCGTCGGCTATGTGCCGGAAGGCCGGCGCATCTTCGCCAATCTCAGCGTCGAGGAAAATCTCAGGGTTCCGCTGGAGCGCGGCGGACCCTGGACCATCGCGCGCATCTACCAGCTCTTTCCTCGCCTCGAGGAGCGCCGGCTCAACCGCGGCCGGCAACTATCCGGCGGAGAGCAGGAGATGTTGTCGATCGCCCGCGCGCTGTTGGTGAATCCGAGGCTGCTCATTCTCGACGAACCCTCCCAGGGCCTCGCGCCACTGATCGTCCGCGAGGTGTTCCGCATCGTCCAGCAGATGAAGGCCGAGGGCATCTCGGTTCTGCTGGTCGAACAAAATGCGCGAATGAGTCTGGAGATTGCCGACGACGCCTATGTGCTGGATGACGGGGCCGTGGTCTATTCGGGAACGGCTGGCGAACTGGCCGCGGACGATGCGCGCGTTCGGGCGCTTGCCGGCGCCAGCGTGGAAGAGTGGACGCGGAGCTAGAGCGTTTTCGAGCGAAAGCCTGCCCCGGACTTGATCCGGGGTGGATACCGGTTCGCGTGAAGAAAACGCGTCAAAATAAGAATCTAGAGCCTCGGCTCTGATTCAATCAGAACCGAGGCTCTAGCTCAGCGGCCTGTTTGATCGGCGATCGGCGCGCCGGATCGGCCTTTCGTCCCGCTCGCTTTGCCCGTACAATCACGACAGGGCGAGGGGCGTTAACCCTCGCGACCAAGCGGATCGCAGCCGGTTTTTCCGGGATGAAGTTACGGGCCAGCAACCTGATGATTGGAACCACGACGCTCGCGGTCATCGCCGCGGCGTTCTTCGGCCTGCTCGCGGTCCGGAAATACCACAGCATCGCGCAACGATCACCACTGCGCATCGTGTTCGAGGGCTCGGCAAGCGGCCTGCGCAAAGGCGGCAGCGTGAATTTCGACGGGGTGCAGGTCGGGGAAATCCGGTCGCTGAAGCTGGACAATCCTCGCAAGATCGTCGCCTCCGTCATGGTCGATAACAGCGCCCCTATCCGCAAGGATACCGTCGTGGGCCTGGAGTTTCAGGGGCTCACCGGCGTAGCGGCGATATCGCTGACGGGCGGTGCGCCGACGGCGCCGCCGGTGCCGCTCGATGCCGACGGCATTCCGATTCTGACCGCCGATTTGAGCGAGATCCAGTCGGTCCGCGATACCCTGCACAATGTCGATCGTATTCTCGTCGGCAACCAGGCGACGATCAAGGACGCGCTGTTGAGCTTCGAAACCTACACCGCGTCGCTGGCGGGCAAGGGTGACGCAGTCGAGAAAGCCGTCGCCAAAGCCGACAGTGCCTTCGCCGGCTTTAGCAGCGCCATGGGCAAAATCGACGACTTCCTGCCTGGCCTCGCAGACGGCAAGGCCGACGAACTGTTCGAGAGGGTGAAGGAAATCCGCGAATTCGCCGAGACGTTCAACAAGAAATCCGCCACCGCAATTGAGGAAGGCCGCCGAACGCTTTTCGATATCAGCCAGTCGGCGATCAAAGTGACCCGTAAATTCGACGCGGACGACGGGGACAATCCAGCTTCACCGAGGAAGCCAAAACCAAGGCGTCAGTGAGGGGGTCGGTCCTTGTCCGCCCGGATTTGCTCGCCGCTTGCGCGCAAGAGTTCGAACCCAGGGAACCATCGGACAAATATCTTCAGTTCCGCGGCGCAGCCTTAAAAGCGTCGCGATGGTCGCCTTAAACTAAACCTTCAACGTCCATCAAAATTTTATAATCCATCGCGGGAACAATTGTTCCCCGGCGGAATTGTTTTCATTCGGCCTAATTTTTCCCCTAACAATATGTAATCTCTAGAGTATTTCCTGCAATCATAAGTGTATTTCGCTTGCGCTGCGATCATTCGCACGATTTTATCGTGGCAAAAAGGCAGCGACCCGCGAGCGCGATGAACGCGCCCCGGGCCATTGAGGGGATATTCCATGAGCGATCTCGGTTCCGCCACGCCATCCGCCCGCCGCCGCGCCAAAGTCAAACCGTACACGAATGGAAAGCCGGATCCTTCGCAGGAATTGCTCCAGGCATTGCAGGCGATGCGAAGCGGCGACTTCTCGGTGCGAATGACCGGCGATCATCTCGGCATCGACGGCAAGATCGCCGACACCTTCAACGAGATCGTCGCCGCCAATCAGCGCATGGCGCAGCAGCTCGATCGCGTCGGTCAGGTCGTCGGCCGCGAAGGCAAGACACGCCAGCGCGTCAAGTTCGGCCTTGCCTCAGGCTCATGGGCCGACATGGAGGGCTCGGTCAACACGCTGATCGATGATTTGCTCTGGCCGACGCGCGAAGTGACGCGCGCGGTGGCGGCCGTCGCGCAAGGCGACCTGTTGCAAACCGTGAAACTGGATATCGACGGCCGCCCGCTGGGCGGCGAATTCCTGCAGTCGGCCACCATCGTCAACACGATGATCAAGCAGCTCAGCGTATTCACATCCGAGGTGACGCGCGTGGCGCGCGAGGTCGGCACCGAAGGCAAGCTTGGCGGCCAGGCCCAAGTGCCCGAGGTGACGGGCGTCTGGAAGGACCTGACCGAGAGCGTCAACTCGATGGCCAACAACCTCACGGGCCAGGTCCGCAACATCGCCGAGGTCACCATCGCGGTCGCCAATGGCGATCTCTCGAAGAAAATCACCGTCGACGTCCGCGGCGAAATCCTTCAGCTAAAGGAAGCCATCAACACCATGGTGGACCAGCTCCGCTCGTTCGCCTCCGAAGTCACCCGCGTGGCGCGCGAAGTCGGCACCGACGGCAAACTGGGCGGTCAGGCGATCGTGCCCGGCGTTGCGGGAACCTGGAAGGACCTCACCGACTCCGTGAACGCGATGTGCGGCAACCTGACCGCGCAGGTGCGCAACATCGCCAACGTCACCACGGCGGTGGCGCGCGGCGACTTGTCGCGCAAGATCACGGTCGACGTCCGCGGCGAGATTCTCGAACTCAAGGACACCATCAACACGATGGTCGATCAGCTCAACTCGTTCGCTTCGGAAGTGACGCGCGTGGCCCGCGAAGTCGGCACCGAAGGCAAGCTCGGCGGCCAGGCCCAGGTGCCGGGCGTCGCCGGTACCTGGAAAGACCTCACCGACAACGTCAACTTCATGGCGTCAAACTTGACCGCGCAGGTCCGCAACATTGCCGACGTTGCGACCGCGATCGCGGGCGGCGACCTTTCGAAAAAGATCACGGTGAACGTGTCGGGCGAAATTCTTCAGTTGAAGGAAACGCTCAACACCATGGTCGACCAGCTCAACGCCTTCGCCGGCGAAGTGACGCGCGTCGCGCGCGAGGTCGGCACCGAGGGCCGCCTCGGCGGCCAGGCCAACGTGCTCGGCGTCGCCGGCACCTGGAAGGACCTCACCGAAAGCGTCAACTCGATGGCGAGCAATTTGACGGCGCAGGTCCGCAACATCGCGGAAGTGACCACCGCGGTTGCCAACGGCGACCTGTCGAAGAAGATCACCGTGGACGTGCGCGGCGAGATTCTGGAGCTGAAAGACACCATCAACACCATGGTGGATCAGCTCAACGCCTTTGCCGGCGAAGTGACGCGCGTGGCGCGCGAGGTCGGCACCGAAGGCAAGCTCGGCGGTCAGGCGCTGGTGCGCGGCGTCGCCGGAACCTGGAAGGATTTGACCGACAGCGTCAACTCGATGGCGAGCAACCTGACCGGACAAGTCCGCAACATCGCCGAAGTCGCTACCGCCGTGGCGAAGGGCGACTTGTCCAAGAAGATCACGGTGAACGTGTCGGGCGAAATCCTTCAGTTGAAGGAAACGCTCAACACCATGGTGGACCAGCTCAACGCGTTTGCCTCGGAAGTCACGCGCGTGGCGCGCGAGGTCGGTACCGACGGCAAGCTCGGTGGCCAGGCTCAGGTGACCGGCGTCGCCGGCACCTGGAAGGATTTGACCGACAGCGTCAACTCGATGGCGGGCAATTTGACGGCGCAAGTCCGCAACATCGCCGAAGTGGCGACCGCCATTGCCGGCGGCGACCTGTCGCGCAAGATCACGGTCGACGTCCGCGGCGAAATCCTGCAGCTCAAGGAAACGCTCAACACCATGGTCGACCAGCTCAACCGCTTCGCAGGCGAAGTGACGCGCGTGGCGCGCGAGGTCGGCACCGAAGGGCGTCTGGGCGGTCAGGCCAACGTGCCCGGCGTCGCCGGCACCTGGAAGGATTTGACCGACAGCGTCAACTCGATGGCCGGCAACTTGACGGCGCAGGTTCGCAACATCGCCGAAGTCACCACGGCCGTGGCGCGCGGCGACCTGTCGCGCAAGATTACCGTGGACGTGAAGGGCGAAATCCTCGAGCTGAAGAACACCATCAACACCATGGTCGACCAGCTCAATGCTTTCGCTTCCGAAGTGACGCGCGTGGCGCGCGAAGTCGGTACCGAGGGCAAACTCGGCGGTCAGGCCGAAGTGCCGGAAGTCGCCGGCACCTGGAAGGACCTCACCGACAACGTCAACTTCATGGCCTCGAATCTCACCGCACAAGTCCGCAACATCGCTGAGGTCGCGACCGCCATCGCCGGCGGCGACCTGTCCAAGAAGATCACGGTCGACGTCCGCGGCGAAATCCTGCTGCTCAAGGACACTTTGAACACCATGGTCGAGCAGCTTCGTTCGTTTGCGGCCGAAGTGACGCGCGTGGCGCGCGAGGTCGGCACCGAAGGCCGATTGGGCGGTCAGGCCGTGGTGCCCGGCGTCGGCGGAACGTGGAAAGATTTGACTGACAACGTCAATTTGCTCGCCGCCAACCTCACCACGCAAGTCCGCAATATCGCCGAAGTCACTACCGCGGTGGCGCGCGGCGACCTGTCGCGCAAGATCACCGTGGACGTGAAGGGTGAAATTCTCGAACTCAAGAACACCATCAATACGATGGTGGACCAGCTCAACGCGTTTGCCGGCGAAGTGACGCGCGTGGCGCGCGAAGTCGGCACCGAAGGCAAGCTCGGCGGCCAGGCGCAGGTGCCCGGCGTCGCCGGCACCTGGAAGGACCTGACCGATACCGTGAACTTCATGGCCGCCAACCTGACCGAGCAGGTGCGCGGCATCGTCAAGGTCGTGACCGCGGTTGCCAACGGTGACCTGAAGCAGAACCTCACGGTGAAATCAAAGGGCGAGGTTGCAGCGCTCGCCGACACCATCAACAACATGACCGAAACGCTCGCGACCTTCGCCGATCAGGTCACGAGCGTGGCGCGCGAAGTCGGCGTCGAAGGCCGCCTTGGCGGCCAGGCTAACGTGCCCGGCGCCGCCGGCACGTGGAAGGACCTGACCGGCAACGTCAACCTGCTGGCAGCCAACCTGACCTCGCAGGTCCGCGCCATCGCGGAAGTGGCGACCGCGGTCACCAAGGGCGACCTCACCCGTTCGATCCAGGTCGATGCCAGGGGCGAAGTCGCCGAGCTGAAGGACAACATCAATACGATGATCACCAACCTGCGGCTCACGACCGACCTCAATACCGAGCAGGACTGGCTGAAGACCAACCTCTCCAGATTCACCAACATGCTGCAAGGCCAGCGCGATTTGACAACGGTGGGCCGGCTCTTGTTGACCGAGCTGACGCCATTGGTGAACGCGCATATCGGCGTGATCTACCAGGTGGAAAACGAGGACAGCCCGCAAATGCGCTTGCTGGCGGCTTATGCCGGCGACGGCGACAGCCCCCATCCGCCAATCGTGCAATTTGGCGCAGGCCTGATCGGACAATGCGCGATGGACAAGCGCCAGCGGCTGGTGGCGGAAATCCCAAGCGATGCAGTCCCGGTCAACTCCGCGCTGTTGCGGGTCGTGCCGAAGAACCTCGTGGTGCTTCCGGTGCTGTTCGAGAACCAGGTCAAGGCCGTCATCGAGCTTGCCTCGGTCACCTCGTTTACCACTTCGCAGATGACCTTCCTCGAGCAGCTCACCGACTCGATCGGCATCGTGCTCAACAGCATCGAGGCAACGATGCAGACCGAAGGCCTGTTGAAGCAATCCCAGCAGCTCGCCGGAGAGCTGCAGACGCAACAGAGGGAATTGCAGCAGACCAACGAGCAACTCGAGCAGAAGGCGCAGCAGCTCGCCGAGCGCAACGTCGAAGTCGAGCGCAAGAACCAGGAAATCGAACAGGCCCGGCGCGCGCTCGAAGAAAAAGCAACCGAGCTTTCGCTGACGTCCAAGTACAAGTCCGAATTCCTGGCCAACATGTCGCATGAGCTGCGAACGCCGCTCAACAGCATCCTGATCCTGGGTCAGCAGTTGACCGAGAATCCCGACGGCAACCTCACGCCCAAGCAGGTCGAATTCGCGCGCACTATTCACGGCGCCGGTACCGACCTCCTGAACCTGATCAGCGACATTCTTGACCTCTCGAAGATCGAGTCGGGCACGGTGACCGTCGACGCCGAGGAAATCCTGACGTCCAACCTGCTGGAAACAGTCGGCCGCCCGTTCCGGCACGAGGCGGAAAACCGGCAACTGGCGTTCGACGTTGTCGTCGATCCCACTCTGGGGCGCAGCATCTACACCGATTCAAAGCGGCTGCAGCAGGTGTTGAAGAATCTGTTGTCGAACGCGTTCAAATTCACGGCCGAGGGTGGCGTACGACTCAGCGTCTCGGCGGCCCTGGGCGGCTGGAGCGCGGAACATCCCGTGCTCAACCATTCGCCCGCGGTGGTTGCCTTTGAGGTTTCCGATACCGGCATCGGCATTCCCCAGGAGAGCCAGAAGCTGATCTTCGAAGCGTTCCAGCAGGCCGACGCCGGCACCAGCCGGAAATACGGCGGCACTGGCCTCGGGCTCGCCATCAGCCGTGAACTAGCAAGTCTCCTTGGCGGCGAAATCCACCTGCAGAGCACCCCCGGCAAGGGCAGCGTCTTCACGCTCTATCTGCCGCTGAAATACGCCGGACCGACGGTAACGCCGCGGGTCGGCACGTCGCAATATAGCGCCGCGTCGACGCTGCCGGCGACTACGCAGGAACGCGTCGTCGAACAGCTTCCGGACGATCGGCTCAACCTAGAGCCAGGAGATACCATACTTCTCATCGTCGAAGACGATCCTCACTATGCAAGAGTGCTGGTCGATCTCGCGCGCGACAAGGGCTTCAAGGTCCTGGTCGCCGCGCGCGGCGCCGAGGCACTTGAGCTTGCCAAGCAATACCAGCCCACGGCCGTCTCTCTCGACGTCTTCCTGCCCGACATGCTCGGCTGGACGGTGCTGAGCCAACTCAAGCACAATCCGCTGACGCGGCACATTCCTGTCCAGATCATCACGCTCGATGAGGATCGTCAGCACGCCTTGGCGCGTGGCGCGTTCTCCTTCGTCAACAAGCCGACGACGACCGAAGGCGTCAGCGCGGCGCTTTCACAGATCAAGGAGTATGCAAAGCCCCGCCGCAAACGTCTCCTGATCGTGGAGGACAATGCGGCGGAACAGATGAGCATCAAGGAACTCCTCGATCACGACGATATCGAGATTGTCACGACCGACACCGGCGCGGGCGCCCTTTCGACCTTGCGCGAAAATCCTTGCGACTGCGTCGTCCTCGATTTGCGGCTGCCCGACATGAGCGGCTTCGAAGTGCTGGACTCCATCCGCGGCGACGATTCGTTGTCCGAGGTGCCGGTGGTCGTGTTCACCGGCCGCGAGCTTTCGGTGGAGGAAGACGCTGAACTTCACACCATGGCCCAGAGCATCGTGGTGAAGGGCGTCGAGTCGCCCGAGCGCCTGCTCGACGAAACATCGCTGTTCCTGCATCGCGTGACCACGGAACTGCCGATCGAGAAGCAGCGAATGCTGGAAAAACTAAACAGTTCCGATGAGGATCTCGTGGGCCGTACTGCGCTTCTCGTCGATGACGACGCCCGCAACATTTTCGCGCTCTCGAGCGTATTGGAGCGGCGCGGCATGAAGGTGCTGACCGCGACGACCGGGAGCGAGGCCGTTACGCTGGTGGAGTCCAACCCCGAGATCGCCGTCGTACTGATGGACATCATGATGCCGCAGATGGACGGCTATCAGACCATCAGAGTTATCCGCGAGGATCCGGCGTTCCGCAGGCTTCCAATCATCGCGCTTACCGCCAGGGCGATGAAGGGAGACCGCGAGAAATGTCTCGAAGCCGGCGCCTCGGACTATCTCGCCAAGCCCGTCAATACCGAGCAGTTGCTGCTTGCGATACGCATGTGGCTACATCGCTGATTGGTACGCCAGATGATGAAACACGAAAAGGTAAACATCCTTCTGGTTGACGACCAGCCGGCGAAATTGCTCGCCTATGAAGTGATCCTGAGGCAGCTCGGAGAAAACCTCGTCGTCGCGGCTTCGGGCCGGGAAGCGCTCGAATACCTGCTCAAGAACGAAGTCGCGGTCATTCTTGTCGACGTCTGCATGCCGGAACTGGATGGCTTCGAGCTTGCCGCCATGATCCGCGAACATCCGCGTTTCCAGAAGACGGCAATGATCTTCATCTCGGCCATTCAGGTTTCCGATCTGGATCGTCTTCGCGGCTATGAGATGGGCGCGGTGGACTACGTGCCGGTACCGGTAGTACCGGAAGTGTTGCGGGCAAAAATCCGGGTATTCGCCGAGCTCTACCGCAAGACACGGCAGTTGGAGCGGTTCAACGCCGACCTCGAGGATAGGGTGCGCGAGCGCACCAGCGAACTGGAAGAGTCCAATGCCAGGCTTCTTGAAAGCGAGCAGCGCCGGAGCCTTGCTCTGGCCGCGGGAAAGATGGGTTCCTGGGACTGGGACTGGATCAGCGGCGACTGGATGTGGGATGAGGGCCAGTTCCGGATTTTCGGGGTCGATCCGCAAAGCTTCGTCGTCGATCCCGTAAGTGTTCAGGCGCTGCTGCATCCCGACGATGTTGACGAATTACGCGAGGCAATAGCCCAGTTCAACGGGGGGGCCAGATCATACGAAACCGAGTTTCGTATCGTTCGGCCCGATGGCGAGGTCCGCTGGTGCGTCGGCACGGCGGCGGCGACCGTCGACAAGACCGGCCGCGTCATCCGCGTCAGCGGGGTTACCGTCGACATCACCGAGCGGAAGCGGGCGGAGGAACGGCAGACTCTGCTCACCCGCGAGGTCGATCATCGCGCCAAAAACGCGCTGGCGCTGGCGCAATCGATTGTGAGGCTGACCCGCGGCGAAAGCGTCAGGGCCTATATGCAGGCCGTGGAGGGACGGATCAGCGCGTTGGCGCGGGTCCACACCATCCTGTCGCTATCGAGCTGGCAGGGCGCGGAAATAACCAGGCTGGTCGATGAGGAGCTCGCACCCTATTCCATGAGCGATCAGATCGCATTCGGCGGCTCGAACGTTCAGCTCCAGCCTGCAACCGCCCAGACGCTTGCCATGGTACTGCACGAATTGGTCACCAACTCCGCAAAGTACGGGGCACTATCCACGCTGGTCGGTCGCCTGACGGTCACATGGGAGGTTGACGGCGACGCCCTCCAGATATTGTGGGAAGAGCGCGATGGACCGCTCGTGGAAAGGCCAGCGTCGCGCGGCTTCGGCACAAGAAGCGTGATCGCGAGCATCGAGTCGCAACTGGGCGGACAGGCCCAATTCGACTGGCGTACCGAAGGGCTGATTTGCCGGCTGTCGGTTCCGCTCAGACACGTTGCTTCGAACTGGCAGCCCAACGGTCGCCAAGCCCCGCCTGTCGGCGGCAATGGACGCACATCGATCTCGGCGCAAGCCTGAGGCCGGGCTGCAATGAATCAGGCTTGATCGCATTCGGACACGGCTGCCGAAAGGCGTGATACACGTCAAGGTAGTCTCACTTTTCCCGCGCGGCGACCGGGAGATGCCCTTGAAGATCAGATGGTCCCTTGTAATTCTGCATTATCGACGACGGCTTGTAGACCGGATATTTGCTAATGGCCGCATTTGAGCGACCCTTCCTCCGATCGTATCAACCTTGAGATGCAGCCAGCCGGCTGCTTCCGCCGGGACTGGCGCCGGCGAGCCCGTCGTGGTAGCCGCTAGCCAACCGATGCGTAAGTTGGCGGCGAAACAATGTTCGAAGCGGTGATCTGGGATTTCGGCGGCGTCTTGACCTCATCGCCGTTCGAGGCGTTCGCGCGCTTTGAGCGCGAGCGCGGGCTGCCCGCCGATATCATCCGGCGCACCAACGCCGCCAATCACCTGGAGAATGCCTGGGCGAAATTCGAGCGGGCCGAGGTGGACATCGAAACATTCGATCGGCTATTCGCGGCGGAATCGCGCACCCTGGGCGCGGAGGTTCGGGGCAAGGATGTGTTGCCGCTGCTTTCAGGGGATCTGCGGCCGGAGATGGTGGACGCGCTCAAGCGCATCAAGAACGTTCTCAAAACCGGCTGCATCACCAATAACCTTCCTGCCAACGCCATCGGCAGCGCGGGCGGCCGGACGCTCTACATCGCGGAAGTCATGGCGCTGTTCGACCACGTCATCGAATCGGCCAAGATCGGCCTGAGGAAACCCGACCCGCGGATCTACCGGATCATGGTGAACACGCTCGGCGTCAAGCCCGAAAGATGCATCTATCTGGACGATCTCGGCGTCAACCTGAAGCCGGCGCGCGACATGGGTATGACCACGATCAAGGTGATCGACGCGCCGCAGGCCCTTGCCGAACTGGAAGCAGCGACCGGGCTATCGCTGCGCTAGCGCGGGATGGTTCTTGATTGAATCGGTCTATCAGCGGGGTCGCTTCACCTCTCCCCAGCGGGGAGAGGTCGATTTGCGCCAGCAAATCGGGTGAGGGGGAACTGCCCTATCGAGAAACCGTCATCCCTCACCCCAACCCTCTCCCAATGGGAGAGGGGGCATACTTCCGTTGCCACTACTACTCAACCTATTCTCATCAAGCGCCAGGGGCCGGCATTGCATCTCGGGGCAGGAGCTTCGTTCTGGACTGACCGCCTCTTGTCCAATACCTATACGCGCGCCGTATTCCGGGAGCCGAGGCATTGCCCCTGCCCAAGCATATATTGCCGACGACCGTCGTTGGGAGCTATCCGCAGCCGGACTGGCTGGTGGACCGTGAGTTATTGTCCAAATCCGTGCCGCGCACCCGCTTGACCGAGATCTGGCGCATCCCCGCAGAACATCTCGAGCAGGCCCAGGATGATGCAACCATCGTTGCGATCCGTGATCTCGAGCGCGCCGGTATCGATATCGTGACCGACGGCGAAATCAGGCGCGAGAGTTACTCCAATCGTTTTGCGACCTCGCTCGAGGGGATCGATATCGAGAACCCCGCTATCATTACTTCCCGCGCCAACCTAAAGACGCCGGTGCCACGGGTGGTCGGGAAAATCGGCCGCAGCGGCCCGGTCGAGTTGCGTGACATGGAGTTCCTGCGCCGCAATACCGATCGCGCCGCCAAAATTACGCTTCCGGGCCCTTTCACCATGACCCAGCAGGCGAAGGACGAGTTTTACGGCGATGACGAAGAACTCGCGATGGCTTTCGCCGCCGCCGTCAACGCCGAGGCAATCGATTTGCAGAACGCCGGCGCCGACGTGATCCAGCTCGACGAGCCTTGGGTGCGCAACGATCCGGCCGCTGCCCGGCGCTATGCCGTCAAGGCGATCAACCGCGCGTTGCAGGGACTTCGGGTGCCGACCGTGGTTCACGTCTGCTTTGGTTATGCCGCCATTGTCGCGGGTAAAGCTAAACCGGCGGGCTATCCGTTCCTGGCCGAGCTTGCAGACTCCACCGCCGAGCAGATTTCGATCGAAGCAGCGCAGCCCAGGCTTGATCTTGGTATCCTTGCCGATCTGTCCTCCAAGGAAATCATGCTCGGCGTAATCGACCTCGGCGATCCCACCATCGAGACCGCTTCCGTCATCGCCGAGCGGATTCGGCACGGTCTCAAATATGTCTCCGCCGACCGGCTGATCCCGGCGCCGGATTGCGGCATGAAGTACATGCCGCGCCGAACTGCCTTCGGCAAGCTCAAGGCGATGTGCGACGCGGCTGCCGCTGTTCGCAAGGAAATCGCTTAAGCGCAAAATCCCAATGCCCGGCGTCAGGCGTCGATCGCGTCCTTGATCTTTTTTCGCGTCAGCGGCAGATCGCGCAGCCGCTTTCCGGTGGCGTTGGCAATCGCATTCGCAACCGATGCCGCGGCCGGCCCCTGCCCGGTTTCGCCGCTGCCAAGGAATGGCTGACCCGGCCGGTTGATGATATGCACGTCGATCTTTTGCGGCACCGCGTTGAAGCGCAGGATCGGGTAAGTCTGCCAGTCGATGCTGGTGATCCTGGTGTCGTCAAAAGTGACGGCCTCATACAGCGTCCAGCTCGTCGATTGCAGGATCGCGCCCTCGATCTGATTGATCAGCCCGTCCGGATTGACCACCTGACCGCTGTCGACCGCCGCCACCGCGCGCACCAGGCGCGCCCGCCCGGTTTCGCGGTTGACTTCTACCTCGCTGGCGATGGCGCAATAGGCCGCCAGATTCTTGTAGCGCGCAAACGCAAATCCATAGCCGCAATCCGGCGGGGCCTTTTGCCCCTTCCGCCATCCAAAGGTGTGCGCGGCCTTTTCGATGACGTCGCGGCCGCGCGGATCGTCGAGATGTTTCAGGCGGAATTCGACCGGATCAGTGCCGGCAACCTGGGCCAGCTCGTCCATGAAACTTTCGATCGAAAAGACGTTGTGGTAGGCGCCAAGCGCCCGCATCGCGGAAACGCGCACCGGCATGGCCGGGATGAAGTGATGCACCACATGCGCATTGGGGAATTTGTAGATCGGGATCGCGTTGCGGTCGCCGCCGCCTTCCGGCAACGGAGTCGGCTTGGGGGCCGGCGGGGCAATCGGCTTCGCCATGTGCTGGGCCGCCAGCATCGCGCCGGCGCCGCGCGGCCGCATCGAATGGGTGTTGCTCCAGACCTCGAAATTCCACGCCGATATCGCGCCATTGCTATCCAGCGACGCTTTCAGTCTGGTCACCATTGCCGGCCCGAACGGCTCCCAGCCATGTTCCTGTTCGCGCATCCATTGCACGCGCACGGGAACGCCGGGAAGTTCACGCGCAATCAACGCAGCATCGGCGGCAGCATCGTCGGCGCCATTATGGCCGTAGCAGCCGGAGCCTTCGACGTGGATCAGATGAACGCTCGCCGGCGGCACATGCAGCATCTCGGCAATGCCCTGGCGGTCGGGATACACGCCCTGCGTGTGGGTCCACACCGTCATCGTATCGTCGATCGATTGCGCAATCGCGCAAGACGGGCCGATCGAGCCGTGCGACTGATACGGCCGCGTATAGGTGGCTTCGATGGTCTTTCGACCAACGGCCGACGGATCGCTGCGCTCAAGGATGACCGTATCCTGCGACGGCAGGCTGGTGAGAAAGCGCGGCAGGTCGTCCTGCTTCGGCAGGCCCGGCGTCTCGCGCCATTTTGCCGCCGTCGATAGCGCACGCATCGCCTTGATGGCCTGGAACTCCTTTTGCGCGACAACGGCCAGGAAATTGCCGTTGCGAACGACCTTGACGACGCCGGGCAGCCGTTCGACCGCGGACGTATCGCACTCCGTCAACTGCGCGCCGTAGCTGGGCGGCCGCACCACGCGGGCGTGCACCATGCCGGGGAGCCGCATGTCCTGCACGTAGGCGGCACCGCCGGTGACCTTGGCCGGAATGTCGAGGCGCGGCACGGATCGGCCCATCACCTTGTACGTCGCCGGATCCTTTAAGTTGGATTTTGGCTGCGCCTGCACGTGCAGCAGATCGCCGGCGACCAGATCGCCATAGCCGAGGCGCTGCCCGTCCGGCGCGATCACGGCGCCGTTCTCGGTTCGGAAGCTTTCGGCCGGCAGATTGAGCCGCCGCGCGGCTTCGGCAATCAAAAGCTCGCGCGCCTGGGCGGCCGCGTTCTGGATCGCGGTGCCGCTATCCTTCATCGAATTGCTGCCGGACGTGTAGCCTTCATTGGCGGTGCGCTGCGTATCGGCCGTGACCAGTTTCAGCGAGGCAAAGGGAACATCGAGCTCTTCCGCAGCGATTTGCTGGAACGCGGTCTTGAAACCCTGGCCGATCTCGGCCTTCCCGGTGAACACGGTGATGCCCCCGTCGGCATCGATGCGGATCCAGGAGTCGAGAAATGGCGTCTTTGCAAGGCTTCCTGGCGGTTTCGGCGCCGGCGCAGTTTGATCCTGCGCAAAGGCAGCCGGCAGCGAGAAGCTGACGACCAATGCACCGCCGCCGGCGAGCACGCGGCGGCGATCGATAACCACAGGGCCGTTCATCGGGCGCTCCCAATCGTGGTTTTTGATGAGGAGGAAGCCGTATCCATCAAACGGGAGGCGCGATGCACCGCGCGCAGGATTCGCATATGGGTGCCGCAGCGGCAAAGATGCGGTTCCAACTCGGCGCGAATCTGCTCATCGGTCGGCTTTGGATTTTTCTGCAGCAACGCCTGCGCCCGCATCATCATTCCGGCGATGCAGTAGCCGCATTGCGCCGCCTGCTCTTCCATAAACGCGCGCTGGATCGGCGAAGGCGCATCGACGGTGCCCAAGCCCTCGAGCGTCGTCACCTGCTTGCCCTCAAGCAAGAGTATCGGCGTCACGCAGGAAAATACCGCCTTGCCATCGACGATAACCGTACACGCCCCGCATTGACCGAGACCGCAGCCGAACTTGGCGGCGTTGAGATTGAGATCGTCACGCAGCACATAAAGCAGCGGCGTGTCCGGCGGCGCATCGATCTGGCGATCGTGACCATTGACCTTCAATGTCATCATGGCTTGTCTCGCTGCATTGGATCGGCGGGGGCGTTGTATCGACCCGACGACGTCTGGAGAAGCACGGTCTGCATGCGCCTTGCATCCTGGACGGTCTTTTCAACGCCGGACCATGCCGGCTGGTTGCTGAAGCGGGCGCGCAGATAATTCAACAGCGCTGAAATCTGCGCGTCGGTCATGCTAGCGGCAAAGCCCGGCATGATCGGGCTCGGCTCTCCCTCGACGGGCCGAACGCCGGAAAGAATAATGTTGACGGCGTTGCGCGGATCGGGAGCGCTGATGGCGGTACTAAGGCCGAGATTGACGCCGCCGTAAGGCAACTTCCTGTCGGACTCGTGACACGAGGCGCAGGCCGCGGCGTAAATCGATGCGCCGGAAGTGTTCGCCAGCGCGGGCTCGGCCGGGGGTGACTTGATGTGTTCGCGCACGGCGCTCGCCTGGCGGAGACGATCTTGCGTCGGCGGACCGAACACGCCTGTCATGTAGGTTGTGATCGCGTGCACGTCGCTTTCCGGCACCGACGACAGATTGCCGACAACCTCGGCCATCGGCCCGCGCGCAGCGCCGTGATCGCCATGCCAGCCCTGACGCAGATAACGAAACAATGCTTCGGTGTCCCACGGCACCGGCGAGGGCGACCGCGAATTGATCGCGTAGGCTTGCCAATCGTCGACATCGCCGCCGGAAAATGCCGCACTTGTCCGTTCCGCACCCAGCGCATTGCGCGGGGTATGGCACGCGCCGCAATGCGCCAACCCTTCGACCAGATAGGCGCCGCGGTTCCATTCCGCGCTTTGCGCGGCGTCCGCCTGGAACGTCCCGCGCCGAAGGAACAACAATTTCCAGCCCGCAACGACGAAGCGCTGATTGAGCGGGAACGCAAGTTCGTTGGCGCGGGAAGCAGCGTCGATCGGTTGCCGCGTCATCAGGAACGCATATAGCGCGCGGTCGTCCTCATCGGTGACGTTGGTGAAATGGTCGTAGGGAAAGGTCGGGTAAAGATGCTGTCCGGCGCGATCGACGCCGGAGCGCATGGCGCGCCGGAAGGCAGCTTCCGACCACCGGCCGATGCCGGCGTCGGGATCCGGCGTGATATTCGATGAATAGATCGTGCCGAACGGCGTCGGCACCGGAACGCCGCCGGCGAAGGCCTTGCCGTTTCGAAGGGTGTGGCAATCGCTGCAATTGCCGATGGCAGCGAGGTCGCGGCCTCGCTTCACAAGCTCCGGCCCAAAGGATTGCGGCGCCGGCGGCTCAATCGGCGCTATTGCCGGCCGCCACACCAGCGCGCCCGCCGCGCCCACGCCGCCAATCAAAAGCCCTGCAACGACGCCCACGATTAAATGTGACTTTTTCATCCGTCCCGGCTTTTATTGCTTTGGGACATTGCTAGCACAAATCCGCGGGCCGCGCGCCACCCGGCCGTTGCATGGCGCGGTCGCCGTCCGGCTGGACGACCCGGTTGTCAAACCCAACGGATCCGGCTGGCTACTTGATCTCCGGCGACGGTTCTGCGGCAACAAACGCCCGCTCGAAGGCCGCGAGGTCGGCGCCGGGCAGATCGGAAACCGCGACATAGGTGAAATTCACATCGCTCCAGCTTCGGACGTTATATCCCGCAATCGTTTGCTCGGAGACGGACTGGCCGGGGCGCAAGGTCGTCAAGCTGACCGTATGCGCGGCGTGTTTGTAGACGATCGTGGCGACGGGATCATGACCGATCACATCGACGCGGCCCCCCAACAAGGTGAAGCCCTGCGCGGCGAGATCAGGCACTTGAGGCGATTGCGGCAGACGGGCCGTGAACCATGGCTTGACCGTGTGCCGATCGGAAGAGGCGATATCGAAAGGCTGGGGCGCCAGCAAACCGCGGATATGATCGGCAACCACCTGGCCCGCGAGGTTCTCGCGCTGAGCGTATTGTTCGATCGTCATCATCACGGAACCTGAGATCACCGCGCCGAACAATGCCGCCGCGGCCAGCGCCTGGAACGACCAGCTTCGGCGACGCAGGACCACAACGTTGCTCGGCCGCTCGGTGTCCAGTTTCGCCCGGATACGCGCTTGCAGACCAGCGGGCAGGTCGATTTGCGGCAGCGAACGGACGGCCTGCCGCAACGAGCTGAGGCGGTCATATCGAGCCTTCAGGGACGCATCGCTCGCCAGCCGGCGCTCGAACTCGCCCGCGGAAACCGGATCGAGTTCGCCGTCGCAATAGGCGTTCAATTGCAAGTCGTCGTTATCTCTCAAGGATACAACCATAATTACTTTCGATCTCCCAGAAGGGCCATCAGAAGCTGCCTGCCCCGGGACAGACGGGACATCACGGTCCCGATTGGGACATTGGCGATCTCGGCGATATCGCGATAGTTCATCTGATTTATTTCTCTCAAGACGATTACTTCGCGAAACTGTGTCGGCAACTTCGTTAACGCTTCTTGAACCTCCTCGGCATCCGCCTTGAGGAGAACGAGCTCCTCAGGTGTCTCGATCCGCGTGCCGTGCAGGCCCTCCTGTTCAAGCTCGGCTCGCTCGGTGGCGCTCAGGTCGCTGATGGAAACCAGCGCCTTCGGCCGGTTTTTCCCAAGCCAGCTAAAGGCCGTATTGCGTACGATGGCGAGCGACCAGGCGCGGGCATTGACGGCGCCAAAGGTCTTGATGCCGCGAAAGGCGCGCAACGCCGCTTCCTGCACGATATCTTCCGCGTCGGACGCATTGCCGGTGAGCCAATGCGCGAGACGATAGGCCTCCGGCAAATGCGGCAGGAAAACTTCATCAAACGCTGCGCGTTCATCCTCGTTCTGCACGACCGGGACCGACATTCGTTGCTGGCCAGACAATTGATCTGAACCTTCCTGCCGGTGTTTTAACATGGCATTTTCAAGTTCGGTACACCGGAAATCCGCCCGGTGTACCGATAGAGTTTTCGTCATGTCTGACGAATCCGCTGCCGTCACTTTACGATGATCTTTCCCACCATATGCGGATGCAGGCCGCAGAAGTAGTCGAAGGCTCCGGCACTGGCGAACGTGAAGGAATACGAATCATCAGTGTCCAGCGCCTTCGAGCGGAAGGCCTTGTTCTTGTCGACGACCGTGTGCGGTATGTCGTCGTGATTGACCCACTTCACCGTCGTTCCCACCGCAACCGTCATCTCCGGCGGGGTGAATGTGAAGTTGTCGATCGTAATGACATTGGCCTCCTCCGCCGCGAGCGATCCGAACGCCAGCAACGCGCCGACGAGCGGACCCAACAACATCGCAACAACCACGGCGCGACCGGGAGTGAAGCGCGCCGTGGCAAGGCGGATGCGGCTTAGCACGGTTTGCATCTCGACCTCGATCAAGCCAGCGTCTGGTCGACGAATGCGAGCGGCTTGTTGCCCTGCATCACAGTGACCTTGGACAGCCCGAGCTTGGTGCGGAGCTGGTCGGCGGGGACAACCATTGGGCCGGGCGAAGGCGCACTGCCGGGAGCCGGCTGCGGAAATGCCGTCGACATGGCCGTATGGAAGGTCATGTTGCCCTCGACTTTCTGGACCAGTTGATGGATGTGGCCGTTGAGAACGGTGACCGAACCGAAACGCTTCAGCAGTTCGAGCGCCCGCGTGCCGTCTTCGGTGCCCCAACCCCATTCCTTGTAGACCACCTGGAGCGGGATATGCGCGAACACGACGATCGGCGTGCTGCTCGACTTGTCCTTCAGATCGGCCTCGAGCCAGGCGAGCTGTTCGGCGCCAAAATTGCCGAGACCGCCACCCTTGAGGTCGACGACGTTGACGAGGCCGATGAAGTGGACGCCGTGATCGTCGAAGCTGTACCAGCCCGCGCCCTTCGAGCCCTTGCCGTAGCGCTCAAGATAGGCCTTGCCGCGATCCTCATCGATGATGTCGTGCTCGCCGGGGACCCAGTGAATTTGAACCCCGGTCTCGCCAAACACCTTGTCGGCATCGTCGAACTCGGTGGGCTTGGAGAGGTGTGTGATGTCGCCGGTGTGAATGATGAAGGACGGCTTCATCGGCATCGCCTTCACCTTGGCGACGGCCTCGCGCAGCGTGCCGAGCGCATCCGGGTTGGCCTTCTTGTCGAAGCCGATATGGCTGTCGCTCATTTGCAGGAAGGTGAAGCCGGTGGGTTCCGCGGCCGCGGCCTCACCAATCAAGCCCACGGAGTGCGGAACGCCTCCGCTGACGGTCCAAAGTACGCCGGTGCCCGCCCAGACCATGCATTCAAGCACTTCGCGGCGGCCTAATCCTTTTCCATGATCGTCAGGGCCTTTTTTAGCCATGTCATATTCTCCCTATGGAACCGTTCGGCTCCAGCTAGCGCAGGATTGCGCCGTATGGGGGAGACTCGGCCGCCTTCCGGTTTATTCCCGGGATTTTTGGGGGAGGCCCAGAGCTTGATGAGAATGGGTTGAGTATTTAACGGCAGCAGAATTATGCCCCCTCTCCCGGGGGGAGAGGGTTGGGGTGAGGGATGACAGTTTCTCGATAGGGCAAGTTGCCCCTCACCCGATTTGCTGACGCAAATCGACCTCTCCCTGCTGGGGAGAGGTGAAGCAACCCCGCTGATAGACCGATTCAATCGAGCCATCCCGCTAGGCTTGCGAGGTTAACCGGCCTCGCGGAGAGTTCCTGCACCCAAACGAGAATGGGGGGAGCGGATTTAGCCGCTCCCCCCACTTTTACTTGAGCCTTGTGTCAGGCCAACCGGTTCAGATCAGAACTGGTAGCGCAGACCGATGCCGGGATCCCAGTTCGTGACTCTGGTGTTCACGTTGTTGCCGGAGAGGGTGCCGTTGTTGTTCGACAAATTGTAACCATTGACGAAGCCGCCGAACTTCTGCTCCCAGGCCACGCCGGCAAACAGGTCGACATGCCTTGCAAACCGCCAGTCAACCGCGAAGCTGACCATGTCGGTGCCGCCGGCGCAGCCTGCAAAGCTTGCGCTGTTGGCGGCGCAGCTAGCCGCTTGCGTGGGACTGCCTGCAGATTGCCCCGGAATCGTGGCGAACGCCCCACCGGCTCCGCTCGGAGTCCCCGTCCCCTGGGTGAAGAAACCCGCCCGCTGGCCGTAATAGGCGCCGATCAGGTCCAGGGTCGGCGTCACCGCGTACTTCGCGCCGATCCAGAAGACATTCAGGTTCTTGTCGGAGGCGTAGAAGTCGTTGTTGACGAAGGCGAGGTTATAGCCAGCATACATGAACGCGCCAGGCTGAAGCGGGTTGTTCGGATTCTGGTAAGTGACGTGCTCATATCCGCCGTAGAACTTCCACTGTCCGATGGTGTATTTCGCGCCGAGCGAAAACACGGTGTTGTCGGAAACGATGCCCGCCTGACAACCTAGCGAGCACGGGATTGCATATCCAGGCCCGGCGAGGCCCCCCCCCTGGTTGGTGATCAGATTATTAACTTGCGCGGTGGTCAGGGTCGCCGGCAGGGCCAGGGCGTTGGCGATATGGCCAGCGATGAAATCCATCGAGAAGCCCATATAGTCGAAGCCGATATCGCCTTCGAAGGTATTATTGGTGGCGCTGTTGCCGCCGTTCTGGAGCTGAGCGATCGCGGCAAAACGCATCGGGCCGATATTGAGCCTATATTCGTAAGAGTTGTCGTAGATGCGGTCTTCGGTGTCACCGCCGCCGCCGGTGGCGCCCTCGAAGGTGATCAGCGACCAGGCATTCGAACCGGACAGCGCGTCATAGTTGACCATGAGGTCCGAGGTCAGTGAGCTCTGGCGGCCCATGGTGAAGGTGCCGTAGGTCGGCGAACTGATACCGAAATAGGCGACGTTGTTGAACATCTGGCCACCCTTCGACGAGTCGCCGTAGGAGTTCGCGAGGTTGCCGAGCGTCCCAGCCTGGCCCAGGCCGGCGTTCTGTGTGAAACCACCCAACTGGTTCGCATTCTGGCCGGACGCCGGGTTGAACAGGGTTTGCAAGTTGAACACCGCGTACAGATTTTCACCGATTTCCTGCTTGCCGCGCAGACCGATGAACGAGGTGCTCATCAAGTTGGCGGCGACGCCGGCCTGCGCGCCCCAGGACGCCTTCTCGACGATGTAGTTCATCGGTCCGCCGGCCATCGAGTTAAACGGGTTGCCGTGCGGTTCAGCGATGAGGCCCATATCGAAGTTGCCGTACACGCAGACGCCGTGCCAGCAAATGTCGTCGCTCTCCGGGGGCCTTGCCTTGACCGCCGCCTTGTAGGGCAGGTCGGCCGCCATCGCGTCCACCGGGTTGATGGCCTGCGCCTTGGGCTGCGCTTCGATAGCCTTCTGGCGCTTCTCGAGATCCGCCAAACGCTTCGCTAGCGCCTGATTCTGTTGTTGCAGTTGCTTGGCCTGAGCCTGGATATCCGAGAGCTCATCGGCGTGGCCTGCCGCCGTGAAAGCCAAAATGGCCGCTGCTGATATGAAAGTCCTTTTCACGTGGTCCCCCAATAAAGGCGCGACAATACATTCGCCGCGGACTGCATCACGGAGCCTCGGACGAGGACTCCCTAGGCGGCCATTCTGCGTCGGGGAAAGCGGAAAAGCTGTCACCCACGTGCAACACTAGGTCATGAAACCACATTGAAGGGGGGGTACCCCTAAAATGAGCCAACCTGTTGCCGTGGCGACACACCCAACCTAATATCTAGGATAGTTACTGTTGTCTTATTGCAACTATAAATTGCCTCCTTTTGAGCCCCCGGGTAGGGAGGCAGGCCACCGATTCTCCGGAGACCTGCCTTTTGCCTCTGATCCAGGCGGGGGACGTTCGATCCGGATCCAATCAGCTAGAGAGAAAAGACAGAGGCATTTCGAGCCGCATGGCAGAATCGATCTCGGGTGCCTCTGTCTCCTGTGACTCGCTCCTTACCCAACCATCAGAACTGGTAGCGCAGACCGATACCGGGGTCGTAGGTCGAGACCCTGTTGTTGACGGCGGCACCGCTCAAGGCGCCGTTGTTGGTGGAAAGAACGAAGCCGCTGGCGAGACCGCCGGACTTCTGCGAATACGCTACGCCGGCGTAGAGGTCGACGTGCCGCGCAAAGCGCCAATCGAGCGCCACCGAGACCATGTCCACCTGTCCGGAGCAACCCGGCGAGGCCGCGCTGTTGGCGGCGCAGGCGGCCGCTTGGGTAGCGCCACCGCCAGGTGCGCCAGATCCTGGAATGCTGGTGAAGGTCGGATTCCCTCCAGCCCCAGGCCCGTTACCCACAGTGAAGAAGTCCTGCCTGATGCCGTAATAGGCGGCGATCAGGTCGAGTGTCGGGGTGGCCGCATACTTCACGCCAACCCAGAACACACTCTGGTTCCTGTCGGAAGCGTAGAAGTTGTTGTTGGTGAAGGCGATGTTGTAGCCGCCCGCAGAGAACGCGCCGGGTTGCAGCGGGTTATTCGGGGCGGTGTAGTTGATATGCTCATACCCGCCGTAGAACTTCCACTGCGCGATGGTGTACTTGGCGCCGACCGAGAACACGGTGTTGTCGGAGATGACGCCCCCCAGGCAGCCGAGCGAGCAGGGGATGGCATAGCCCGGCCCCACTAGGCCCGCGCTTTGCGGCGGCCCCGCCTGGTTGGAAGTAAGCTGGTTGACCTGTCCCGCGCTCAGCGTCGTTCCGACAGAGTTGGCGTCGTAGATCTTGCCGCCGAGGAAATCCATCGACAGGCCCATATAGTCGAAGCCGATATCGCCTTCGAACGCGTTGCCGGTCGAGCTGTTGCCGCCGTTCCTGAGCTGGACTTCCGCCGCGAAACGCATCGGACCGATATTGAGCCGATATTCGTACGAGTTGTCGTAGATGCGGTCTTCGGTGACACCGCCGCCGCCGGTGGCGCCCTCGAAGGTGATCAGCGACCAGGCGTTCGAACCGGACAGCGCGTCATAGTTGACGACGAGGTCCGAGCTCAGCGCGCTCTGACGGCCCATGGTGAACGTGCCGTAGGTCGGCGAACTGATACCGAAATAGGCGACGTTGTTGAACATCGCGCCGGCCTTGGACGAATCGCCGTAGGAGTTCGCCAAATTGCCGAGGGCCGGGCTGGCGCCCAAACCATTGTTCTGCGCGATACCGCCGATGCCGTTGCCGTTCATGCCGCTCGCCGAGTTGAACAGGGTCTGCAGGTTGAACACCGCGTACAGATTGTCCGCGATCTCCTGCTTGCCGCGCAGGCCGATGAACGACGTGCTCATCTGGTTGGCGCCGACGGTGAATTGCGAGCCGTTGGAGGCCTTCTCAACGATGTAGTTCAACGGCCCGGCGGCCATGGCGTTGAACGGGTCGCCGTGCTGGTTATAGGACAGGCCCATGTCGAAGTTGCCGTACACGCAGACGCCGTGCCAGCAGATGTCGTCGTTCTCCGGGGGCCTCGCCTTGACTGCCGCCTTGTAGGGCAGGTCCGCGGCCATCGCATCGACAGGGTTGATGGCCTGCGCCTTGGGCTGCGCTTCGATGGCCTTCTGGCGCTTCTCGAGATCAGCCAGACGCTTCGCCAGCGCCTGATTCTGTTGTTGTAGTTGCTTGGCCTGAGCCTGGATATCCGACAGCTCATCGGCGTGCGCCGTCGCCGCGAAAGCCAGGATGGCTGCTGCTGATATGAAAGTCTTTTTCACGTAAGTCCCCCAAGAAAAGGCGCGGCACCTATTCCGCGAACCCTGATTTTACGTGGAGCCTCGGACGAGGACCCCTTACGGAAACGAGTTTGCATCAGCGCGAAGGGAAATGATGTCACCGGCATGCAACAGCAATCTGGAAGCCAACCATGATTACGAACATGTGAGTATGATCGGTTATATGATCTCTATCATGTGATAGCTTGAATACTTATGTTCGCGATCATGTGATTATAGAGCACCCGAATCACCCGCTTTCAGTTTTTTCCGTCGATCATGCAAAGAGCTTTTCGCAATTGACCGATCGGGAAAGAGATTCTTGATGCGGATTCGAATGCTCCCCGCTGTCATTATGTTTACAAACATGAGTTCGTGAGACGGGGAATCGCAGATCGAAAGCCTCCGAAAAGAACTTTTGCGTGAGACTATTCGACACCCGCGGCTCACGGCAACGCCTGCATCGGCGTCGAGCAGATTTGCAAATTTCCGATCGACATTCTCCCGCCCTCCCATCGACGAGGATAGAGCCCTCGCAATCTCCGATGAGCTCGCCGCTTGAAATCAGCGAACCGAAAAACGCTCCCGCGAAAAGAGTAGCTGCGATCGCGATGCAAGCGACCGCGCCGATCTGATTGCGTATCTCCTGAAGGCGACGCAGCAAGCGGGGGAGGATCTAACCATATGGTCGTCCCTGCGAACGCAGGGACGGCGCGCAGCAATGTTTCGTTCATCCATTCAAATTTCAAACAGCAGGCATCCGTCATTGCGAGCCAACGGGTCGCGCGAACGCGCGCCCGATGACAGGCTCCGCGAAGCAATCCATCGCACCACGAGGAAGAAAGAGTGGATTGCTTCGCTTCGCTCGCAATGACGGACGATAGTTGGCTGTTTGAAATTCGTTTTAGGCGCAGCGGCTTTCCGTCACCTCTCCCGCTTGCGGGGGAGGTCGACGCGCTTGGCAGAGCGCGGCGGGTGGGGGGAAGTCTATCCACTCGGGCAGTGCGGTTTGCGGAAGCACCCCCACCCCAGCCCTCCCCCGCAAGCGGGAGAGGGAGCGCACTTCCGCTGCCATCACGGATCAATCCAAATGCTCGGCGTTCGCAGGGACGACCATGATTTCCGATTTTCAGAAATACTTCTTGACCGCGGGGTAGAAACAGTAATATTGAGTCGCGGTCCCGTCCTTCTCGAGGGGCGTTTCGCGATCGTCAAAGACGTAGGGCGGGATGCGGTGGACGCTTTGGCGCACAAGACGAATGCGCCGATCGCGGACGGCGAAGTCGTGTGGTCCTGGCATCCCGACGCTGATGTCAAGCTTGCAAGCGATGATCTTGCGGGCGACGGGGGCAAGAAAGCCCGGTCCCCGGCTATTCGATTCACACATTTCGAAGCTTCAGCGTGGTGCCGTATTTGATACGGAGAAAGGCTTCGAGGCCAAGCCGCATGACCTTTGGACCGGGCTTTCCATAGTAGGCGGTCCATCCTCCTAGGCGGGCAATGACCCAGGCAGCGAAGGCAAGCGTACCTTTTGGATGTGGGTTCTTCTGCTTCACGGTAGTACCTTCGAGTTGAGCAGACAGGGCTTCGAGCACAGGCTGGTCATCGGGCTCGAAAGCATCGGCTACGCTTTCCTGGGTCATTCCGTCGCGGGAGCGAACTAACTGCATGATCGTGACCGCTGCCACGGCGGTCGCGGCGACAAACTTGATCATGACCTCGGGTTCGCCAATATCGGCTTGCTCGATATCAAAACCCGCGGTCTTGAGCGTGCGGAAGAACTCTTCGATGACCCAACGCTTGCGATAGAGCTCGACGATACGGCGTGCTTGGTCTGGGCTCGTCAGAACGTGTGTGGTTAGCAGCCGCCAATGGATCGGCTTTCCATTATGGTTCGACGATTCCTCCCGAACGTCCACCACGGTCAGGCCAATCGTATCAGGCAGACCAGGGCCAGGGCTTGGATGCGGCCTGCATACCGTCACAGGCGAGAAGCGCAGGACAAGTTGAGCCGTTCGCTCCTTGCGGCCTGGCGCGGCAGGAATGGTCACGCTGAACCGGTCTACTTTCGGCAAGCGAGTGCCGAACGCAAATAGTCGTGCAGATTTCCCCGATTTCAGTTTGATCTGGCGATCCCACGAGGCCCTGACAATGAGCTCTACATTCGCCGGACGTCGTGCGAAGTGCTCATAGATGTCGCTTTCCCGGTCGGAGATCACGGTAATGCTGCGTGCGGCCGATAGAGTCTTGCCGGCTTTCGCCGCCGCCGAGAACCAACGTTGGGACTCCTTGTCTGCTGTTGCTCGCGACCGTCGGGGCGTCACCTTGCCCTTGTCGCGATTCCAGACCTGCGCATCGACGAGCCCCAGTAACGCATCGTTTCCGGCGTCAATCGCGAGCGCCGCATGCAGCAGCAGTCCACGTACTCCGCCACCTTTGCCGACGGGTCCATACCCATTGGCTTTGGCGCGCCGCCCGCCAAGAAATAGTTCGCTGGTATCTTGAACAACAATGACGTCGCGACCGGCAACACGATCCGCCGTGCGTGCGGCCGCATGGCTCGCCATCTCGGCGATACCTACCCTCTTGTTGCGCAGAAAGCGCGTGAACTGAACTTCCCGCGCCCGGTTTCCAGCAAGCCGTCGAATACACGAACAGGGCCTTCGTACAAGCGCCTCATGTAACGACACCCCCCTTTTTCCAGGCGGCGATCGCCAAATCGCCCCAGCCCAATCTCCTCCCGCATAGCTCCCTCCAATGCCAACCCCGGCAGGGAATCAGCCTTTGCCGCCCTCCGCAACAAAAGATGTGTGCATTCAATAGCCGGTCCCCGGGGAGAGCGCGATATAAGCCGTAAACCATTGCGCGGGGAATGCCGGGTGTTTCCGGTGTGACCGTGGTGACTACGCTCGTATGCTCATTTTATTTTGCATGCGAGGCTGCGGGCGCATCGAGCGCCCGGCATTCCCTGCGCCCTCTGAATTTCGGGGCGGAATGTTTTGCACAACTCGGGCGCGCTTGCGTTGCGAGAGGGTGGACTCGTGTCGGCAGCCTTGTCGCGGCCATCCTTCGAGACGCGGCCTGAGGCCGCTCCTCACGATGAGGTCGTCATACGCGGTGCGAAGTCAGACCCTCATGGTGAGGAGGCGCGTCGCGCCGTCTCGAACCATGAGGCCATTGAAGGAACACGGTTGTTTGTGATTCAAATCAGAAAGCGAGCAAGCCCTCACGACCAGATCGGCATCCGAGCATGCGGCGGGTGTTTTTGGTTTGGCGGGCGCTTTCCAGGGTCGAGAAAAAATATTCCTCGCGTTCGCGTTTGAATTTTTCCTGGGTCGCCTTGAAGCTTGCCACGCGCGCTGCGATTTCTTCGCGCTCTCTGGCGCGGCGGTCGGTTTCTTCGGTCATGCCCATCCCTTTTGATTCGTGTCCCGTGTCCATTGGCGTCGGGGATTGGGGCGCGAATGCGGATACGGCGTTGCGGGATTGTGATTGTGGATAAGGTTGTGGATTCTTGTGGCGCGGGCCCCCGCGTTCGGCCGCACATCGAAATGGCAATCCGGCCGGCCATGCGGTAATTTCCTGTGAGTAAAGCCTCGGACCATTCGAACGTGATTGCCCCGGACATTCGTAGCGGCGTGGAAAAGCTCGGCGACTTGATCGCCGAGGCCTCCGTCATCGTTCCCTTTACCGGCGCCGGTATCTCGACCGAGTGCGGCATTCCCGATTTCCGCTCCCCGGGCGGGTTGTGGACCCGCAACCGACCGATCCCTTTCGATGAATTCATCGCCAGCGAAGATGCGCGCAACGAATCCTGGCGGCGGCGCTTCGCCATGGAGCCGACTTTCGCCGCGGCCAGACCGGGGCGCGGCCACCGTGCGCTCGCCTCGCTCTACCGCGCCGGCAAGGTTCCCGCGATCGTCACCCAAAACATTGACAATCTGCACCAAGCCTCGGGTTTTGCGGACGATCACGTCATCGAGCTTCACGGTAACACGACCTATGCGCGCTGCGTCGGGTGCGGGCAGGCCTACGATCTGGCCTGGGTCAAGCAGCGCTTCGACACCTCCGGTACGGCGCCCGACTGCACCATCTGCGATGAGCCGGTGAAGACCGCCACCATTTCCTTCGGCCAGGCGATGCCGGAGGAGGCGATGCGCCGCGCCACCGAGCTTGCCCAGCAAAGCGACCTGTTTATCGCGATCGGTTCCTCGCTGGTGGTCTGGCCGGCCGCCGGATTCCCCTTGCTGGCCAAGAACTCAGGCGCCCGCCTGGTGATTATCAACCGCGAGCCTACCGAACAGGATGACATCGCCGATCTGGTGATCCGGCATGACATCGGGGAAACGCTGGGGCCGTTCGTCGGTAATTGATGGCAAATTGATTCGCGGCTGTGCAAGACTGTTCATAGGTTCCCCGAGAATCGTTTTTTAGCTATGCGCCGCAATCGGGAGTGTTATCTTTTGATTCGAGAGATTCGCGTGGTGTCGTCATGAATTTTCATGGATAGGCGCGCGGAGGCGCCGCAGACGGCGGAACGCTGATCATGTGTGGGGTCCGGGGTCATGGGGTCGGACGGATTTGAGTCCAAGAAGCTCGGGGGGCCGCCAACCGGCGGGACGGGGCCAAGCCGGCTTGGGCCGACCGGACTATCAGCCGGCGGCGACCGCGATCCCGCGCTCGATGCCCTGCAAGGCTTGGGCGATGCTGCCGCCAACCTCGTCGAGATCAGCGGCGTCATCAAATGGTTCGATGCATCAAAGGGCTACGGCTTTATCGTTCCCGATAATGGCTGGCCGGATGTGCTGTTGCATGTGACGGTGTTGCGCCGCGACGGCTACCAGACCGCCTATGAGGGCGCGCGGCTCGTTTGCGAATGCGTGCAGCGGGCAAAGGGATACCAGGCGTTCCGGATCATCTCGATGGACGAGTCGACGGCGATCCATCCCGCCCAAATGCTGCCGCCGCGGACTCACGTCAGCGTCACCCCGACCAGCGGTCTGGAACGGGCGCAGGTAAAGTGGTTCAACCGGCTGCGCGGTTTCGGCTTCCTGACCTGCGGGGAGGGAACCCCGGACATATTTATCCACATGGAAACTTTGCGCCGGTATGGGATGACCGAGCTGCGCCCCGGCCAATACGTGCTGGTGCGGTTTGGGCCCGGTTCCAAGGGCATGATGGCGGCCGAGATTCAGCCCGAAACCGGTTCGCCGGGGCTTTCCTCGCATTAGAGGCTGTCCTCACATTAGAGACTTTCCTCGCATTGGAGACTTTCCGCGCGCTGGAAATTTCCCGCATCATGTTAAGTTCCCCGCAGTTTGCGATCTTGCAGAGGCACGACGGGGGCTGGCGATGCTGTGGGCTGGATTGAAGACGGCGCGGCTTGCGTTTCTTTCATTGATTGTGCTGTCAATCTGTGCCGCCGGCGCAGCCCGTGCCGAAAAACGCGTCGCGCTGGTGATCGGAAACGCCGCCTATCAGAATGTCACCCCACTGGATAACCCCAGGAACGATGCGCGGCTGATGGCCGGTACGTTGTCGGGGCTCGGCTTTACCCTGATCGGGAACGGACCCCAGATCGACCTCGACAAACCGGCCTTCGACCGCGCGCTGCAAAGTTTCGGAAACGCTGTTCAGGGCGCGGATGTGGCTTTGTTCTACTATGCCGGCCACGGCGTGCAGGTCGCCGGGCGAAATTTCCTGGTGCCGATCACGGCCAATCCGACCAAGGAATCCGACGTCTATCTGCAGATGGTCGATGCGGCGGTGGTGCTGAGCCAGATGGACGGCGCCGGCACCAAGCTCAACATTGTCGTGCTCGACGCCTGTCGCAACAATCCGTTTCGGGGCAGGGGACTGCGCGCGACCGGGGGTGGGCTCGCCGAGCTTCAGGCCCCCGAGGGCACGCTGATTTCCTATGCCACCCAGCCCGGCAACGTGGCGCAGGACGGCGACAGCGGCAACAGCCCCTACTCGAGGGCGCTGGCGGCGACGATCCGTAAACCCGGGCTCGGACTGTTCGAGGCCTTCAACGAGGTCGGGCTTGTGGTGAAACAGACCACCGGCGGATCGCAGCAGCCCTGGGTGTCCTCCTCGCCGATTGCGGGCAAGTTCTTTTTTTCGAACCCCCCGCCCGGCGGCGCCGCGAGCGAGCCCGCGAGGCCGCCGGCGTCGGCGGAAGACAAGGCGAGCGGCGACTTCGATCTAGCCAGCAAGATCGACAAGCTCGAGATCTGGGAAGCGTTCCTGCAGAACTATCCGAACGGCCTTCACGCCAGCGTGGCCAAGATGCGGATCGAAGAGCTGAAGAAGATGCAGCTCGCGATGGCTCAGCCGACACAGCCGGTCCCCGCGCCGCCGGCTCCGTCATTGACCGGCAGCCTGACGGGCGTCTGGAACGGCATTTTTTATTACCCGAACGGGAACCAACCCGTCGCTTTCACCTTCTCCTTCGGAGCGGACGGCTGCATCGGCCGCAGCGAAGAACCAAACACCTTCGGCAACAAGAGCGCGCCCAAGCTTTTTGCGAACCTGTCTTGCTCTGCGCCGACGCTGTCGCCGGGAAAGGTAATCACCATCAAGAAGACATATGACGGCACCGGCGGTGTTTCCCATTCGGTGATCTATACCGGGACGGTCTCGGCCGACATGCGCTCTATCTCCGGACAATGGGCAATCAACGCCACGCGCGGCAATTTCAAGATGTCGCGCTGAACGGATGACGCGCGAAGCGGCGCGCGATTGGCGAAGTCACGGCAGATAGAGATATTGCAGCAGCGTGCGCCCGACCGCCTCCAGACTTTCCGCGGCGCATTTGTCCTGGGTGTCGGCGGTCGTGTTGAACCAGGGCTCGTACTCGAAATCGATCACCAGGAAGCTCGGAATGCCGACTTCAGCCAGTGCGGTGTGGTCGTCGCTGATCGGGTAGGGCGTCACTTTGGTCAGAAATGCCGTCGGTGCGATGCTTATCCCCGCGTTCCAGAACTTCCGCACTTCCGCAATGGCGCTGTCCATCGAGGAGGGCTCGGGCTTGAGCTTGATGTTCCTGGCGCAGACCATGTCGAAGACCACGGCCTTTTCCGGCCTGGCGGTTGGATAATAGTCCTTCAGATGCGCGACAAAGTAAGGCGAGCCGAGCGCCCTCCATTCGGGATCGCCGGCGCCGAGCGACAGCGGTCCTTCCTCGCCGTCGAAGAAAATCATGTCGATCCCGACAGGCGGCTTGGGCACAAGCGAGAGCACGCGCACCGTTTCCAGAAGGACCGCCACGCCCGAGGCGGAGTTGTTGGCCCCCGGCATCGGCGCTTCCGGGTTTTTCGGGTCGCGATAAGCCTTGACGATGCTGTCATAGTGGGTGGCGACGATGACGCGCCGCGGATTTTGCGGCTCCAGCCTCGCAATCACGTTGGTCAGCGCATGCGACTTGCCGTCCTTGCCCTTGTAGACCCAGCTTTGCGTCGAGACCGCATCGACACCGGTCTTTGCGAGCTCGGCTTTGATAAGGTCGATCGTCTGCTGGTGTCCCGGCGTATCCAGCGATCGCGGCACAAAGCGCAGTTGCTCTGCGATAGTGGCCATGGCGCGCTGGCCGTCCCAAAGATCGATGCGAACCTCCGCGCGCGCGGCGACAGATGAGAGGACAAGTTCGATCACAATCGCTACGGCGAAATACAAACGGGCGTGGTTCACTCTTGCCTCGTCGAGTGCCTATTGGCTTTGAGTGGTTGTCTTGCCGCCCGGCAAGAGGAGAATGCCGGCGCAGCAGGCGAGCGTGAAGGCAAAATAGTAGGTGATTGAGCGCGAGCCGATGGTCGGGATCAACGTGAAGGTCGTAACGAGCGTGCCGATCACGTTTCCGACCGTCGAGACGCCGTAAACCAGTCCGGCGACGTGACCGGCCTCCTCCGCCGAGCGGGTCAGCGTCGCAACCGCAATAGGCGAGAATGTGCCAAGCAGCGACAGCGGTATCAATAGAAGCGCGGTCGAGGCCAAAAGCGTAGCCCACGGGCCGTCGCCCAGCCTGGCGAGAATCTCGGACATCACCGGATCGGCCGATCCGGGGACGAACGCCAAATAGGTTGCCGCGATCATGACCGAGACTGCAATCGTCCTTTGCGGATGAAAGCGGGATGCGATCGCGCTGCCGGCAAAATAGCCGATCGCAAGCGCACTCAGCACCGTCGATATCAGGCTGGCCCAAGTTCCGATTCCGCCTCCGAAATATGGAAAGAGATAGCGGCTGCCCAGCATCTCGAAGCCCATCAGCACGCCGCCGATGACGAAGGAGCAGAAATAGATGTAGAATGACAAAGCGCGGGGGACGGTGGTCAAGGCAGTTTCCTGTTGTGCCGCTCGACGTTCTTGAGCGTCTCGACCGGCGCGAAATCGTCGGTCAGTACTTTGGCGTTTGCGTCGATGACCTTGCCGCCCTCGATCTGGATATGTCGCCGTTCGGCCAGCATGTCCTGCAGCCTGTAGCGCAGGCCGTAGGCTTTGTCGCGGTCGCGCGCCATCGCGGCGAGATCCTCGATGCTACGGGCCGGACTGGGATAGGCGATGGTGACGATATTGCCGTCGGCGCGGTAAAAGTCGAGTTCGGGGAAAACCGCATTGATCGTCTTTACCGCGGAATCGAACAGCATCGTTGACGGCTCGACGTTCTGGGCGACGACGCCGCCGTCGGCGAGGTGATCCTTGACGATCTGGTAAAACTCCCTGGTCAACAGATGAAACGGTACGAACGGGCCGCGATAGGCATCGATGAGAATAATGTCGTAACGTTCCTTCTGTTCGTTCAGGAAAATCCGGCCGTCGCGGTTTGCGACCTGAAAATTCGGTTCGTCGCGGATTCCAAAGTACTTCCTGGCAAATTCGACGACCGTCGGATCGAGCTCGACCGACGTGATAGAGACGTTTGGCAAGAAGCGGTGCAGGTACCACGCCGTACGGCCGCCGCCGAAGCCGATCTCGAGGATTGAGCGCACGTCCTTCGCATACATCAAGCTTGCAGTCATGTAGCGGGTATATTCGACCGGCAGATCCCTGTCGTCGTTCGTATTGTAGATGCTTTCGGTGTAGATTCGCCGGTTGTGCCCGAAAGTCATGCTTCGGAAAGGCGGCTGCTCGTACACATAAATGTTATTGTAAAGTGACTCCTTGGACTCCAAAAGATTACGAGTGTCCTGCGCGTGAGAAGCGCCGCCAAAGGCAAGACTCGCAAGCATGCCAAAAGCAACTGAACGGGCGATCATCGATTTTCTGTTTCCGTTGGGTTGAAAATTGCCAGAAAAGGCTGCTGCTTTTCCGCGTTCGGAGCACGAAATTCGAGGCGCGCCGTGCCGTCTTCCCGATGTGACGCCGCGTTGCCGGCAGCGCCTGTCCTTGCGACGCCCGCCCTTATAGATTATTGTAAGATGCGCGGATAGAGAAAACATCGGCGACGGGAACGGGCCATCGGCGTGACGAAGCGATACATGCTCTGGCTTGCCGCTGTTACGGTCGGGGCTACTGGTTCGGTCGCTGTTGCCTCTGAAGTTCCCGCCTCACTTGGCCCTCTGCTGGAGCAGAAGGATAGCATCGTCTCCGACCTTGCGCGCCAGGTAGCCTATTGCAGTCAGCGACGGGACACGCAGCATCCGGCATTCAAGGGTTGCGTCGACTGGCATTCCTCGGTTCATGGCGTGTGGGCGCTGGTCGCTTATGAGCGGGCGACCGGGAACCGTCAATATGCCGCGATAGTGTCGTCGATCCTGGTCCCGAGCGCGCTGGCGTTGGAGCGCGATCACCTGAAGCAGTCGCCGCAATTTGAGATGCCCTACGGTCGCGCCTGGTTCCTGAGACTGGCGATCGATCATCACAAACTGACCGGCGCCGACGACTTGCTGCCGTTTGCCGACGAGGTCGCGCTGAGCATGCGCGATTACTATCGCTCGCGCACGATCGACCGTTTTTCCGAAGCTTATCGAAGCGATTCATGGGCGCTGATAAACCTTTTGGACTACGCGCGGCATCGGCATCTGGCCGACCTCGAGGCCGAGGTGACGGGTCGGATCAAGACCAGCTTTGTCGATGCCAACCCGAAATGTTCGTTCGACCGAGAGCGCGGCGAGTTCATGGCGGTCTGTTCCAACTGGGCCGCGCTGGTCGCGCGCGTGCTCGACAAGCAGCCTTATTCGGAATGGCTCGACAAGTTCATTGCGACGAACGGACTTCCTGTGCCGATCGATCGGCCTGAGGGCGATCATGAGTACGGGCTGAATTTCAGCCGCGCCTGGGGTCTGTGGGACATGTACGACAAGACCGGGCGCGCCGATGTGATCAAGGCGTATGCCGCACATTTGGAGCGTGGACTGACGCCGGCCACGAACTGGCGAGGCAGTTATATGGCGGTTGGGCATTGGGTCGCGCAGTTCGGCATGTTTGCCGCGCAGCCTCTTTTTGGGCCTGAGAAGGGCAGGTAGCCGGACCGACGGTCGGACACCTCCGTCGGCAACCGGTCCAGGTCGCTTGAAAATGCTTCGGTCTTGCTGCCCAGACCCTAAGCGTGTATCTGGTCCGAGCTGATCGGGGTATAGCGCAGCCTGGTAGCGCGGCAGTTTTGGGTACTGCAGGTCGTTGGTTCGAATCCAGCTGCCCCGACCAAAAACCTTGGTTGCCATTCAATTGGTTATTGGAGAGGTACCGCTCAGGCGCGCGGATATCCTACCGATCGGCCAAAGGTGACAAACTGCTGTTCGGGCAATTTCAGTGCCTTGCCGAGCTTTGCAGTGTCGACCGCGCCCCAAAATACCGTAGCAAGTCCTTCGGAGGCGCAGAACAGATAGACGTTCTGGCCGATAAAGCCGGCGTCAACCGATGCATAGAGGTATCCGTCCGGTGAAGGCCGCCTTGCCGAGTGAGGCGTGTTGTTGAGAACTGTCCTTATGGACAGTGATAGGCGCAGTGCCCGGGTTGAACGGCTCGAAGTAGTG
>Ga0209167_10000150_pt1 | contig 67516 bp, 56 predicted proteins | sample Coa_R1_9_FD_187154 | JGI IMG/M metagenome (GOLD analysis project Ga0209167, IMG submission 187154) | Surface soil microbial communities from Centralia Pennsylvania, which are recovering from an underground coalmine fire - Coalmine... | ecosystem: Environmental > Terrestrial > Soil >... | reverse complement strand
GCGGAATCCCACGCCGCCGCATGGGCAAGTGCACCGTAGAACCGATGCTCTGCGCTCTCGAACATTGCCGCTGAGGTCCAGAACAGACGCTCCGCATCCGCGTTCAGAGAGGCGTCCACGGCCGCGACAAAGTTTCCGGCGAAGAAACGTGCCTGCAGTTTGCGAGTCCAATGGTAGAACTCGGCGAACGCGAGGTTGGGGCTGCGCGCCAGACGATGTTCGGTCTCCAGCTCGTTGTATTCTTCATGATCCAGGCAGCCGAACTCCGGAGTCAGCCCACGCAAGGTTCGGATCAGGCCTAGCTGCGCTCCGCACAGTTCGATAACCAGGCCAAAATTCACCCGCCTGGCAAACGCGAGGCCGTTCTTGCATTCCGTTTCCACTTCCGCGAGCGGATCTCCCACCGCGAGACAAACGGTAACCAGCTGATCCCAGCTGTACGACGCAAAAGTCAGGTCGCCAATTCGATACGCGAGATCGAACGCCCGTCGCACCAGCTCGCGTCCACTGGCGGGGTGTTTCATCCAGGGCAGGACAGTCGAACCCATGTTCATCCAGATCCGGGCCTGGTAACGAGTCAGGCCGCGTTTCTCAACGAGGTCATAGCCCAGTTGGCCGAACCGAAAGCCATCTTTGTAGTTGTTGAAACGCGGCCCAGCGAACATGGCTACCCAGACATAGGCGAAACACGACGCGTCGCAGTTACCGTGCTCAAGGCTCAACGTGACCATGCGGCAAAGCACGAGCGATGACAGGTTTTCGTCAAAAAGCTGGGACGGCGTCATGATTTCCGTGAAGACATCCAGCGTGTCGAGGACATCGGGGTCCGTGATCCGAGGTAGGTCGATGAGTGCTTCTATCGTCCGATCGCCGAGCAGAGTCCAGATCCGTTCGTATTCCCGCATCACGTCTGCGCGGGTCGGATGAATCGACCATATCGTACCGTCGCGGCGCAGCCAGTCGACAAAAACCTCGGCACAGCGATCACTCCGATCAAATGTGGTGTAGAGCGTGAGCCGCAAACGCGTCGCGACACAGAAGTCGTGGCGGTTCCTGGCACGTTCTACCAACCCCGTCATTCGATTCTCCGCCGCGGCCTTCTCAGCGGTCAGCAGCTCGCACTCGGCCATGAGGTACTCAATCGAAAACATCAGCTCGTAGTTGCGCTCCCAGGTCTCCTCCGTCAGCAAAGCGCTGGCGGCTCTGAGGTACTTGAGAGCGGAGTCATATGCGGTCGACGACTTCGCGCGCCTGGCTGCGATCAGATTCAAGTCGGCGACCCGCTCGCGCTCCTCAGCCGAACCGATGAGGTGCGAGCCCCGATTGAGTTGGTTGACAATTTCGAAAATGGCTTCGTCGCGCTTTGCTGCAGGCGTGTGCGCGGCGAGAAGCATACCGATGCGCAAGTGAGCCTCTGCACGAAGTTCTTTGGGGATCAGGGAGTACGCTCCCTCCTGCACGCGGTCGTGCAGGAATCGATACGAATCATCCCCACGAAAGATGAGGCCCGCGCGCACGGCTTCCCAAAGATCGTTATGCATGCCCTCGATTGATTCCTGATACACCATCCGGAGCATGTCGAACTCTGCGGTGTTGCCCATACAGGCGAACTGCTGAAGTGCCTTCTGAGTGACTAGGGGCAAGCGGCTCAACTTGCCGACCATCAGCTCGACGATGTTGTCGGTGAAACCCTTGGCGTGAATCCGGAGCAAGTCCCAGAGCCATCGCCCCTGGCCGTAGTCGAACGTCAGCAGACCCTCTTCGGCCAGCGCTGAAATGAACTGGATTGCGAAGAACGGATTCCCCCTGGTCTTTTCGTGAATCAGTGTCGCCAGCGGGTCGACGCGCTCCGGCTCGCAGTGCAAGGAGTCCACGAGTAGTTGGAGCAAGTCGTCGCGTCGAAGTGGGGTAAGGACAATGTCTTGCACCGCCGCTCCGCTCTGGCGGATCGCGTCGAGTTTGCGGACCAGCGGGTGCGTGGCATGGACTTCGTTGTCTCGATACGCCCCGATGAGCAGCAGGTGCTGCAGGTCGGTCTGGGTCAACAAGTCCTCAAGCAGATCGAGAGTCGCAGCGTCCAGCCACTGCAAGTCGTCGAGAAACAGTGCCAGCGGATGCTCCGGCCGTGCGAATACGCCGATGAACCGCCGAAAGACCATCTGAAAACGTCGCTGCGCTTCTGACGGCGGGAGCTCAGGAACAGGCGGTTGTTCGCCAATGACATGCTTCAATTCAGGCACAAGATCGACGATCAACAACCCGTTCGGCTCCAGCGCCTCCCGTAGCGCATCACGCCATTGCCGTAACTCGTCTTCACCCTTGCTGAGGAGCGGCCGGACAAGACTTTGGAACGCCTGCGCCAGCGTCGCATACGGAATGTCACGCTTGTACTGATCGAACTTGCCGGACGCAAACAGACCGCGCGGAGGGACGAGCGGCTTGTGAAGCTCATTCACGACCGCGGACTTGCCGATACCGGAGTAGCCAGAGACGAGCACCAGCTCTGGCTGCCCGCCCGCGACAATGCGATCGAATGCTGTGAGCAGAGTGTCCACTTCACGGTCCCGCCCGTACAGCTTTTCGGGGATCATGAGGTGGTCCGGGGTGTCCTGTTCGCCGAGAGGAAAATCGTCGATGGATCCGACGGACTCCCATTGCGACTGGCAACGCAGTAGATCGCGTTCAACTCCCGCAGCCGTCTGATACCGCTCCTCGGCTGTCTTCGAGAGCAGCTTCATCGTGATAGCGGAGACGGCCGATGGAACGTTTCTTAACCGCTCGCTGGGTGCGGCCGGTTGTCTCGCAATGTGGCAATGCACCCATTCCATCGGATCGGATGCCGTGAACGGAGGGCTGCCGGTTAGCATCTCGTAGAACGTGACGCCAAGCGAGTACAGGTCGCTGCGAGAATCAATGGAGCGATTCACTCGTCCCGTTTGCTCTGGCGCCATGTAGGCCAGTGTTCCAGCAATGAACTCAGGAGGTTCGGCCGGTTGGCGCTCGCGCGGCAGGCGCGATGCAATGCCGAAGCCGGTGAGACGGATCCGTCCAGTAGCGGAGTCTACCAGTACGTTGGAGGGCTTGATGTCCTTGTGAATTACCCCGCGTCCGTGTAACTGACCGACTGCGCGAGACAACGAGATGGCGAGTCGGAGGAAATTTCCGATGTCCATCGGCTGCCGGACGAGCTGATCGAGCGGCTCGCCTCCTGTGTAATCGACCACGAGCATCGTCTGTCCGCGCTCGTGCACCAATTCCAGCGGCCGCAACGCCCAAGCGCTGTCCAGATGACTTTTAAGTTCGTGTTCGCGCGTGAGGCGATTGACGCTCTCCAGGGTCGGACGCTCAACACCGGCAGGGATGGGTATGAACGCGTGCTTCTCACCTTCACCGTCGTTCCGCCACAGTCTGCAGAAGACACGTTCGGCGTCCCGCCACAGCACCTCGACGGAATCGTTCTCCCAGCCTGCCCCGAACAGGACGGATGCCTTCATCTGTCCCGTCTCCTTCTGCCCACGGGCTCAAACCATTCATCTGGTTCGCGTTAGCGGACATGCAATGATTGGAAACGATGAAACCCCAGGTCGCAAATTTTAGCAGATTCGTCGCACAGTCTTCGACGCAGGGCTCGCTCGCTAACCCCTGTCGGCTTTGTCGACCACTGGCTCGAAACTAGAGGCGGGCGGGCTCTTCGAGGATCTCCAGGAGAGCAGTCGCGCAATAAACTCGGTCGCGCTTCGCATCCCCTACCCGTTTTAAGATATCCCCACGTTCCAGTCGTTCGATGGCGCGCTGAGCGGTCGTAAAGGCGATCGCCAATTTTTCCGACACGCCTTTTGTAGTGATGAACGGATTTGCCCCCAAGAGTTCGACTACGCGCAACGGGTTGTTGCTCGATTGTCCGGAGACTTTCTTCTGCCAATCCGCCAGTAGTCCGTTGATGCGCATGGCTCGGCTCAAAGCATCCTCAGACATGCGGGCAACTCCCAGCAGGAAGTACTCCAACCAATCGTTCCATGCCCCGCGTTCGCTGATCCCGCGCAAACCATCGTAGTAGTCTCGCCTTGAAGCTTCAAAGAACGCCGACAAATAGAGCAGAGGTGTCGGGAGGATCTGGCGCTCGATCAGGAACAAGGTTATGAGAAGGCGTCCGACTCGGCCATTGCCATCAAGGAACGGGTGAATGGCTTCGAACTGATAGTGAGCCAACGCAATGGTCACGAGCGGCGGCAGGGTCGATTCATGCAGGAACTTTTCCCAGGCCGCGAGACACGGCTCGACCTCTCCTGGAGGGGGCGGGATGTAGGAAGCATTTGCGATAGTGCTGCCGGGCTTGCCAATCCAATTCTGAATCTTCCGAAAACGTCCGGGCGCAGCTTGGTGACCTTGAACGCCCCTCATGAGTTTCTCGTGCAACTCGCGGGTAAGCCTGACGCAAAGGGGAAGTTTCTTGAGGCGCGAGATTCCGTGCTCAAGAGCAACAACGTAATTGCCGACTTCCCGAAGATCCTCGGGACTGCGATCCACGATCGCTCCCGCCTCAGCGGCAAGCAGTTCACCCAGGGTGGCCTGTGTGCCTTCAATTTTGCTCGATAGAACGGCTTCACGCTGTACGAACGGCCGGATCAAAATATGAGGATTGGGAAGCCGACCACCCTCTCCCGCTAACCTTCCGACGAGCCGGTCTGCATCCGAGAGTGCCCCAATCAATCGCGGTGTCCAGTTGAGTTCAGGAGGCAGGGGCGCAGGCACAAAGGCTGAATAGCTGCCCTGCGATACCTTCTGGCCGGGAATGTTGGTAGCGTGGGCCACATCCACCTTCTTACAGTCGAAAATAGCGTTCTGCGCTATTTTCACAATCCATGATAATCGAAAATAGCGAGATTAGCTATTTGCACCGGTGGAAGGCACCCCAAGGGTCCGCAACGACACTCGCGCTCCAGGGTTGGTCCGTCACCGAGAAAGTGCCCTCAGTTCCCCCTCACGAGCCGCGGACTATAGAAGCCGATGCACCATAGATTCCGGTCTTATGAGCGTACGGAATCCAGACTCACATCTTTGACGACATCGTTTCTTTCATTGTCAGGCGTGCAATATGCGGGCTAACGACGAAGAACTACAACAACGTTTTCCTCTTGCTTCTCAAAGGCCTAACCGCCGATACAACAACGTCCGAATCTTTCTACAATTCATTGTCTGCTCAAAGGGGCGACGCGTCGCGCTGGCCGGGTGATGATGAATTCAAGCAGGCATGGATAAAAGGCCGCGTGCACCAGCGCCTCGGGGATTCGGCTAGGGTCAGAACCGTTTTGTCCGAGTTGGAAAATGGGCTGCGCTCCGCTCGTACCGAAGCGGCTTTTGCGCCAGGTGAAGTCCCACTCGACGTGGATCACATCCTTCCCGAAAAGTGGTATGCCCACTGGCCTCTCGACGGCAGGACCATTACGGAGGAGGAAGCGGCGAGCGCAGCAGCGCTTTCGTTCGGGTTGGAGAACCCAACACCACAGGTCCAAGCGATAATCACACGCGAGGAACTAAAGGCCACGATTGGCAACCTGACGCTTGTTCACTATGGCATAAATCGATCGCTCCAGAATGGTGCTTTCGCCAGCAAGAGCAAGGCCTTCTTCGCCGAATCTAACTTGCAGCTGAATCGCCCTCTTATGGTCGCCGATCACTGGGATGAGGCCACAATTCTAGAACGTGGCAACGATCTCTTTGAGGTAGCTCGGCTGATCTGGCGAGGGCCGGCACTGCCTGTCAAACCGTAGGCCGGCGACTTGGCGCAAGAAAAGAAGATTTACATTCTGGCAGGTGGGAGAATCTCATGACGGGAGCACCAAGTGCCTGACGACCCCAATGGCAAGGAAGCGTCTCCTCCGGAGCTCTCAGAGAGACTCAACAATCTCCTTTCCGAAATCCAATCGCTCGTCAAGCAAGGAGTGGAACACTCACGCTACGAGTTCAAACGTTCCGCCTCGTTATCCCGCGATGACTTGGACGACCGCCTTGATTTCATCAAGCTTGCTCAGGGTGTTGCTAACTCCGAATCTTCTCTGGAGCGATACGTTGTAATCGGTGCCGATCCGAAAGACAAACAGTTTTATCCTGTTACGAATGCGGCCGAATTCGATCAGGCACGAGTTACGCCCATATTCGAAAAATATTTCGACCCCATCCCCAACGTCGAGATCTTCAACAACCTGCACACCGACAGTGGCGACGCGCTGATAGTCATCATCTTCAATCCGGAGCAGAACCGACCGATCGTCATAAAAACTGAAGGCAAAAAGCACGATGGCAAGACGCGCCTTCAGGTAGGCGACATCTGGATCAAGAAAGGCACGGGCCTACACCTCAGTACCCGCGACGATCTTGACCTCATGTATCGGCAGCGCATGGAAGAGGAAGCGGAAGACCGCGCGAGAAAACGCTTCAAACACTTTACCGACATAGCAACTCCCCAGTTCAACGGCCCTAATCCCACACGGATTCCTATGCGGGAACTTCTGGTGGGACCGCCGGCAAATTTCCAGGGATTCGTTAACGAGCTAATTGCAGGCAGTGATGAAGCGCGCTTTTCCATGCTTATCGAGCTTATCCGCGAAACCCTAGTTGAGGGCTGGAATAAGCAGGATATCCGGCAGCCTTTTCCGCAAGACCTGAAGGCATCTGCTTCTGCCCTCGGGGATTTCTTCAGGGACGAGTACCTTCCTGCCTTGCAGGCCCTTGTATCTGCCTGTCTAATCATCATCAAACACAATGGAAAGCAGGAGTGGCTAGCGTCCGCTGTCCAGATGCTTACCGAGGCCTTTGAGGAATCGCGCGATCTGCGGCGACTCAAGTCGGATTACTATCGCCAACTCACCGGCACATTGCAGTGGTGGCGGCCAGCCTTTGAAGTCTTCGTCGCTTTCAGATGCATCGCAACCTACGCCGTTATGCGCGACAGGCCCAGATTTCTCGCGCCTCTGCTGCAATGCCTCGTCAGGCCGATAAGAATTGATGACCACGAAACAGACAGATTGCCAATGCTGTTCTGGCCGCTGCCCTCCGATATGTTTAACAACAGCGAATTGCTGCAAGGACGATCGGCTTTCTTCTGGAAAGAACGAATCTCGACATCTTGGGGCTCATACTTCGGAACGTTCGAGAAATATATCGCCGCGGCGTGTCAGCTTGAACTGCTGATGGAATTTAATTCCTACCTCGGCAATTCGGTTAACGAGGATGGGATGAAAAAGTGGCTGGAAACGCACGCAGCGGACGTGAATTTCTACTACGTTCCCGATCTTTACAGCAACTCGCTTGACCTTACCGCGCCCATGGCTGAGCGGTGTTATGACTTGATTGTCGCGCAGGACAAAGCGTCGCAATCGCAGTATGAAATAGTCCCGCTTTTGTTCGCGGCCGCCTTCGGGAGCAAGACTCTCGATCAGCGCCAAGTTCTCTACGGAGCGTTTCTGGACAACACAAAATCTTGGCAGTCCCAAATTATGATGCAACAGTTCCAGCGTTTTCCCTTCATGTTTACGTGGCAAGGCAGGCTAGCGTCATTTGTCCAGAAGTACCGGGACCAAAAGCCAAAGAAGATATAGCAAGCTAGGAGTTGGCATCTGCTCCGCTTTGACGATTCGCGCTTTAATCTCTACGCGGACTTCCACCATAGCAGTATTTGAGAGCTTCAAAAGTGAAGGACAATTAACTTGAAGCAGTTAGACACTTCGCCCAAGCAAACGCCAGCCCACTGTCCCGGTGGCAAGGTTCGTCTCGCCTTGAACGACGGAATTACCGGCACGGCCCATTTCGGTGGGAAGAATCAGGAATATCGTTACCGCCTTACGCGCTTGTGGGACGACAACCAGCCACAAGCGCTGTTCGTTCTGATGAATCCCAGCATCGCAGATCCCATCTTCGATGATCCTACCGTCGCCAAGTGTTGCAGGTTTGCAAAGACGTGGGGGTATGGTGGCATCATCGTGGCGAACACATTCGCTTATCGCTGCACCGATCAGGAAGGCCTGACTAAAGTTGACGACCCCATCGGTCCCGAGAACGACGCACATATCATCCAGATGGCGAGAGAGGCGGCAATCGTCATCTTTGCCTATGGCAGGCCAAAACATAAGCAACTGCGTTCCCGTGGGCCCGCGGTCGCCAGGCTTATCCTCGAAAAGGCCAAAGTTATCCCGCATGTCCTGAGCCTCTGTATCGATGGCACGCCGAAACACCCTCTTTACCTTAGAGAGACTTTGAAGCCAGTTGTATGGAAGTTGCGTTAACCAAATACGCGCTTGAGCTGCTCTATACTGCCAACCAAGACTTCGGGTCGCGAGTTCCATGCAGGCGCAGGTGAGTGCATCTCGGCCTTCCACCGTCTTCATCCATCACAAGAATCAATCGCTTCAACGGCTGCGAGTTGTCGGCAAGCCAGTCCATGATTGTCGCCACCTTCGCCAACTGCACCTGCCCTTTCGGGATGAATAGCGACGGATTCTTCAAGGCAATCTTCATTCCCTCCCGCGCGAGGCAGTCCTGCACCGTGCCAGCGGCCAGATCGCAGATGGATACGTAGTCCTCGATGTCCCTGCGCCCCGTGTCCGACTTTGTGGTTCCAATTCGCATGTGACGCATGTTGTGGGATAGGTAGTTGCTGGTCAACCCCGCGAAGAGGTTGACCAGCAGACGCAGGCGTTCTTCGTTCGCGGCGATTTCGTCCTCGTCAGTAAACCACCACAGATCCTGGCCTTCAGCGCTCATGCCGCGAGCCAGAAGGCTGGCAATGTGGATTGTGCGCATCAGCCGTTCGACTGATTGCGCCTTCCAGCTTTTTAGCTCCGGGATTTCGCTTGGCCCCTGAAATACGCTCTCGATCCGGCGATCTATAGCGATGATGAAGAGCAGTCCGGGAATACGGTTGGCAGCGGCGAGAAACGGAAGAAGGGCTCGTTGACGGTACTTGTCATTCAAACCCTTGTAAGACATTCGTCTTTGATTGGGCAGCATGGTTTCACGTAACCTGCTCCGCGCGGCCTCCCAATCACCCAAGGTTTCGCGATTTGAGCAAAGAAATCCAGTGACTTCGTATTCTGCGTCGGAGTGCTGGCCTCCAGAATCGGACCCGATGAACAGAGTCGGTGCACGGCGCAAATCCGGGATGATGCCAGGCTGCTTCCCTTCAGCGCGCGCAATCACACCGCTCATGACATTCATCGAGCCAAGTCGAGGTGCTTCCTCTTCGTGGAACCAGCGAGGTGAGAACGGCGCACTCAAGAGCATAGCCATGAGATTTTCAGATTGATCGCTTCACGCGATCGCGGATCGGCGCGACATTTTCCCAAAACCCCAAAAGGCCCTCACTCACGGACGCATTGCATCCAGGAATGAAGGCCCTTTGGCGGAGAGGAAGGGATTCGAACCCTTGGCACCCTTGCGAGTGCGGCGGTTTATGAGACCGCTGTCTTAAGCCACTCGACCACCTCTGCTGGTGCGTCCCGAAGGGCGTCTCAGCACAGGAGGCATAACCATTTTACTCCCGCGCATGGCTTCGATGGAGAACGCATGCATCCGGGCCGTGAGTCCGTTCAGATAACTTTCTTTGTCTCCTAAGCATTTGACTTACTCAATTGACAGTATCCCAAGGGCTATCTTAGAGTACTGCCCTACAGCGGGTCGGATTGCCGGAGAAGTTGGATCTCCATCGGGCCGAGGGGGTCCGCCCCGTTGCTTCCCTGGACAATTCAGGTTGGTTTGTCGTTGTTGGCAATGGTCAACGACATTGCCGAGACATCGGAAATGGTTTGCGCCAATGCAGCCTCGGTAGTGCTTCATTTGGCGGAGTGAGCACCGATATGGCTCCATTAGGAAACCCGAAAGTTTGGATTCGATACTCTGTCGGTGCCGTCATAGTCACCACCGGACTTGTCGCCGCTTCTATTGGTGGCGTTCCGGGAGCGATAATCGGGGTGCTCGTCAGCACTTGTGGCGCCGGATTTCTCCGCCCTGTCCAAGACGACCTTCGGCGTTTTATCGAAAAGCTCGAATCTGCCGAGTGCCGAATAGTTCTTTACGGTCTCGGAGGGTCGGGGAAAACAGAACTACGCCGGCGCTTCTTGCGTAAGGGCGAATTTGTTTTCGACGGTCCAGCGACCGCGACAGCAGACGTTGAATGGGCAGATATCCCAACGGGGGACGATCCCCCAAGGAATGTGCGGGTTCGGATGTTCGACTATTCCGGACAACAGACTTCACAGGTTGCCGGAGATGGATCTGCGTCATTTTTCGGCCCTCCGGGTGATCGACGAGTGCACGCGATCTTTTTTGTTGTGGACCATTTCCGACCAATTCCCGGCAGCGATGGCAAACAGCTCTCGGACGAAGAATTACTTCGGCGCTGTACTGCTGCAGGATCGCAGCTCGTCGAGGAGCGAGTGCACAGGAACCGTCGGTATTTAGACGAAGATCATCTACAAGCTGTATTCGACAGGTGCGTCAATCCCGAATATAAGACTCCGCGAGCCGTTCGCGTTCTTATAAACAAGAAGGAGCTGATCGAGGCTTACCTGAACACCGAAATACCGCCTTCCATGACAGCGGTCGATTTTGCGCTTTGCTCCTACTCAGATGTGATCGATCAGGTACGTAAAGCTTGTGAAAAGTATGACATTCTTGATTTTGCAGTCGAGTTGATCAGCGCTAGGGATGACGACGGCACGAAGAAAATCTTGGATGAGCTTCTTAAGCGACATTTTGGGAGGGTAAGCTGATGGAAAACGATCCGTCGAGGGAAAGTGCAGCCTTTGAAATTCGCCGTGCCGGTTCGATGTCCTACAACCCGTTCCGCCAGCTTGTCGCCTACGTTCTGGTCAGCATCGGCGTGTTGCTCGCGATTTGGTTTTACTCCGGGCTCAGATCCCGGATCGAAGCTACAGATGTTCAGGTACAGAACCTGAGCAAGCGTCTTGATCGCGCGCTCGTGGAAGAAGGCACCAAATTCGCGCAACAAAAGAACGTTAATGAAACAACGGAGCAACGACTGACGAAGTTGGAGAACTCTCCCAAGAAAGGTACGCATCCTCATCACACTCAAGGGTCAAAGCCAACTCAATGAGCATGGCGTTATAGGATGCTCTAGCCGCGAATCCCCCAGTCTTCGCAGCGCTTTCACAACGCGTGAAGTAAAGAGCATCGTGACTAAGTAGGCATGATCAGCATGATGGTTTTGCTTTCATCAGCACGATTGACAATCTACCGAACTCTACCTTAGAGTACGGGCCTACAGCTGGTCGGCCTGCCCGAGAGTTGGGAACTCATCGGGTTCGAGGGGGCTCCGCCCTGCTGCTTCCCTGGAAAACTGAAGGGTCTCGTCTTTGCTGGTTCTTGCTCTCCCAAGTTATTTGCGGGAGAAGATCGGCAATGGGCGAATGCGCGTCTCTAAGTCGCGGATTCGTGACAGTTAAGGCTGCACGCTCAGAGAACACGTTTGGGAAAGCAGTGAACGCAACCGAGGGAATTCGTGACTCTCGACCCTTTGGATCGAGTCCACTTTTCCTGCGAGGCGGAGCTCACATGTCACGCACAATCGAACAGCAGATCAAATCGACCTATTTCGCTCTTCGGGTTGGAGCGGCGGTAATAGCGTTCGTTTTTCCCATACTTTTATGGGCAGGCGGGAAGATCGCCGGCTTCGGGTTGCGCGACTCGATGAGCGCCTATTACTGGGCTACGCCGGACGCTCCCTGCCCTTGCGGAGAAAATCCGGCTCATTCCTGTAGAACGAAAGGCAGCGAAGTTGATTTGGCTCTGACCGCTTCCCCGAGAGAAAAAGCCCTTGAACCGGGAACCATGAGGATCTGGTTTGTCGGGTTGTTATTTGCGACAGGTGCCCTGCTCTATGTGAATCAAGGCCATAGTCGAAAAGAAGACTGGGCCCTCAATCTTGCAGGACTATTGTCCATCGGAATAGCCCTGTTCCCAATGTCGTGGGACTGTTATCACCATTCGTTTTCTCCTCATGGATTCTGCGCCGTATCGTTCTTCGTGTGTATCGCTTTTGTTTCCGCGATTTGCTCGCGGGATACGCTTGCTCTCATTAAAGACCCTAAGGTTCGCGCGAGATATCGCAAAACCTACGTCGGCCTGGCGATTGCCATGATCCTTTCGCCGATCGCCGCGTATTCGCTCAACTTCATTACATCGCAGCGCAGTCCGGTTTACTGGTCGGAGCTATTTGGCATTTACGCATTCGCAGCATATTGGTGCGTGAAAACCAAGGAGATGTCTGGACCTGACATCCAAAAGATGTTGCCAAAGAAAACTGACGAGGTCGCGATCTAACTCGACGCTGCCATTTCACGCGTCTTAGCGGTTTCAGGGCTTTACGGTTTTGCGGTGAGGGACTAAATTTTGCCGGAGTAAACACATGCGGATAAATGGCATAGTTCTATATTCGATTTTCCTCGGTCTCTCGGTGTGTCAGGCGCAAGACAAACCGTCATGGCATGACCGCGACCAAGCCAACAAAGCGAATAGACAATATCTTCGCGACCATGAGGTCACGTTTTCCGCACAAGTGTGGGGATATTCGCGCGTCTATCCCCTTCTGGACGGGCTGTTACAGGACATCGCCGCCACGCAGGCGTCGCCCCTCGTCCTTGGCGCTAACGCGCCGAATGGCACGGCCATAGATGCCGTGCAACAGTCATTGCAGGTACAGCTCCAGTACAGCCAGATGGCGGGCGTTCAGAACGCGGCCGCTGCGCAGGCTGCAACCGCCAATAGCTCATACCAGAGCACCCTGGCGCAGCAGGAGACGACTCTTATGCAAAATCTCGTTACTGCCTACAATCAAGTAGCGACTGCGCAGGCCACACTAAACAGCCTCACCGCGGCCGGAGCGAGCGCGACCGACATCGCGAACGCGACCCAGGCATTACAGGGCGCAAACGCAAATCTGACCGCGGTAACTACAGCCATTGGCAATTTCAAGAACCTCGCTTCCCCAACCGTTCCGGCGCCAGCTTCTCCTCTTGCTACTACCCCTACTCTACCGCCGGCGACGGGATCAGTCTTGCCCAGCGGAATCACAGGCGCCGTTACCAACAGCACGAACCCTCCGCCCTCGTTCCCCGCGACAAAGCAACTGGACAATCAGATCAATATCCTCTGGGACCGTGTGGCGCGGTTGGTACAGGCGATGTCCAGGCCTGACAGCATGAGCCCCGACGACAAAATATACCTCGTGAAGTTTGACACCGGAATTTTCCCCCTCAAGCGGAACAAACAGGTACTCGATGTCAGTTATTCGATGAGTTGCGGCGGCGTGATTGATGTGTTCCCGCGAAATGCCGCACTCAATCTCGTCGAGGATAAGTACAAGGACAGCGCCTTTGGCTTCGGCGCCGTCCTGAACTGGTTCGGTGTGGGCGGAAGTGTTGCTTACAATCGAGAGCACTTGAAAGCATCACAATTGCTCGGCCAGTCGTCGTACATCAGTGGCCACGGCATCGGACAACAAGAATTCGGATGGCTTTATGGCATAACGTTGGGAGACGACTCGATTTCACCGGGACCGAGAAATACTTTTGCGTTGGTGTGGACACCGAACAGTTGCAAAGACCCTTCGATCAAGGTTTCGTCCGTGAAGTGGTCAAAGCCTCCCAAATTCAAAGTGGGTTTCCCGCTAACAGTAACGCCCGCTAATGCGGCGTGGACTCTTACCCCTAAGGATGCGGGGACATGCGCCAGCAACTGCGTTACATCCATTGAGTTCAATCGCAATGAATACGACATTACCGCCGGCAAGCCTTTTCCCGTGACTGTGAGAATTACCCTTTCCCACGAAATGGATCAGCAGCAGACGGTGAGCATCAACGGGCAATTCGTTCAGCGTGTGCGTGATAATTTCGGGAGAGCGATCTCGCCGACCGTAACGGGCACGAACGGCGTCCTGGAGACGTCGCAAATGGGAGTCAATACATGGATTCCTACGAGTCCCTCGACGATGCTGATCACAGTCGATAGCTCTCTGTTCGGCAGCGAATTCCCGCAAATCCTACTAAGTTCTCCCGAGAGCGTAATAGACGTGCTCCACGACCGGGCAAAGGATGCAAGAATAGTGGTTTCAGGAAACACTCTGTCCTGTGCCACGAGCCCTTGCGCCCTGCTTTCTCTGGGTGTCCCAAAATCGACACCAAAAAACTTTGGCATCGCGCGGCGGATAAACAATCAACCGATGTTTGCCGGAAAGACCCTGGACCAGTTGTGTATTACCGTCTTGGATGCCGATACAACCCCGACTCCGACGGGCAACGCGACCGGAGGCGTTCCGACGGTACAGGTTATATCGGACACAAATAGTCAGGTTTGGGGATCGGATACGGAAGTCGATGTTATCGATGCCGCAAAGATGACAATCAGCCGATTGTCGTGCGACCCTCCCCTCGGATCGCGGCTCGTCTGTGACGCGCCCGATCACCAGGGTGATGGAGATGGTAATCGACCTCCGATCGAACTGCAGATCGTGGATGCACACCATGCGGGGGGTACTTCGATAAAGGGGATCGTTTTCACGAAACAATGCAAGAACGACAACATCGGTTCAGACGAGTCCTGCCGGAAGCCTCTTATTTGGAAAACCAGTCCTCCGAAATTGCTCGATAACCGCACCTCGCTCCTCCCCGACAGCAAGTGGAGAATGTGGATTCAAGTCGTCAATGTCGATGATGTGGACAAGGCAACTTTGGGTGCGCTTTCTGCCGACTCGGTGGCAGCTGGCAAGATGTTCAATTGCAGCAGCGGCGCAAATGAACCGTGTACGGCCAGCTTCACGATCTCCCTGGGTCAGCTGGGGCTTCTCAGCAACTGGATGAGTTTTCAGGTGAGCGACCAAAATAACAAGGAACTCGGTGGCCCCGCTGTGATAACAAACATCTTCGGCAATATCAAACCAGTCATCAGCCAGATTGCCGACGACCGCACGAACTGGTTTGGTCGAAATCTTGTTTTCGATTCGATTCGTGTCGGACTCTCCGCGACATTCCACGTACAGTGCTTGCCGGATGGCAGCCAGTGCCGTGGCGACGGAAAGTACGGGACAACAACCGGCTTCATGTACTTCGTCGTTAATCCCGGCCTGATCTTTCCTTTCGTTCAGGTCAACACAAGTGGCGTGAATACAGGAATTACATATACGCCGCCAAAACCAGCAACGACGCCGACGGCACCGACGAAGGGCGGCACTACGGCTCAGAACCTTCAGGCGGCTCCTCTCGTCGTTCCGCCCAGCAAGGCGTTAACGATGCAGGCATTGCAGTAACAGTAAAAGCGGGCACCACGAGCGGAGCGATTCGAGGATGTTTCTATAGGCCACTAACAGCGTTTTAACGAACGCCTGACCCTCTTTTACCGGGCTAATCGATTGTGAGTCCGTTCAGATCTGTCTCCGAAAACGGCTGACCGGAGCGGCTTTTGGATAGATCCTATTCAAATATTTGTTAGCTCTTCAAGAAACTTTACATAGCCCACCGGGTTCCAATCTTCTAACCACTCGTCGTTTACTCGCATGGCAGGACGAAACTCTGGGTGTCACCACACTCTTAAACGGGGCTGGGAGCCGTGTTCCCCAACGTCGAGGTCCGTCACCTTCTCGCTGTCGATATCCTCGCTGAAGAACTCAATTTCACGCGAGCTGCCCTCAGACTGAATATCAGTCAATCTGCTTTGAGCCGGCAGATCACCGATCTCGAAGAACACTACAGATTTCACCTCTTCACTCGCGACAAACGACGGGCCGTGGAACTCACCGATGCCGGGCGCGTTTTTGTTAAGGAGGCCCGCTCCGCACTGTTTCATATAGAACGAGCCGGACATCTAGCTCATGCGGCCCATCAAGGGGCGGTTAATGTCTTGATGATTGGACTGTCGCCTTGCGTCGAACAAGATTGGATTTCAGGCCTTCTGACGATCCAATTACCGCTTTATCCCAAAATCCGAATTCGCTGGCGTAGTCAGTTTCCGGTCGACTTGGTTCGGAGTGTACTGGCGGGCGAACTCGATCTGGCTCTAGTGGCAGCGCCGCCCGAAGATTCTCAGATCACATCTGTGTTGCTTTCTCGTACGCAACTCTGCGCTATTCTCCCAGAGGGCCATGCGGCCGCCCACAAGGAATCTCTAGCCCTTGAGGACTTGGCCCAGGACGCATGGATTCTTTTTTCGAAGCAGGTACATCCTCTTCTACGCGGTGCGATTATTGACGCGGCACAGCGCCAGGAAATTGTGCCCAAAGATGTTCACGACATCCTCACAGCGCAAGAGGCTTTTCATCTGGTGGCACAACGCGAAGGCATCGCTATCCTGACTAAGCCGACAACGTTGGACATTCGCATAAAGAAGGATGTGGTCGTTAAGCCGCTTGCCGATCCCGCATTGTGCTTCGAAACATGCTTAGTCATGCGAGCGCATGAGGAGTCCCGCCTGCTGAACGAGTTCGTGCGCTCCTACCTCCGCAAATATGCTCCCCATCGTGTAGGGCCGACGCAGATGGAATTGCAGCTGCCCGCCTGACATCGCAGCGATCTCCAATCCCCGCAACACAGCATCCCCGATCTCTCGCTGACAACGGTCGAATTAGGCTTGTGTCTGACCACTGAATTGGCCTCTTATGCGCTCCAGGAATAATGGCTCGCCGAAAAATCATTGGACAGCATGACACGGGAGACTCAAATTGGTAAATAGTCGTGACTCAGGAGTTCATCATGTCCGCTTCCCAGCCATCGCGGTTCGCTCCCTCTCCCAGTCAATCCCGGCCCAGACCTGAATTTGTCTTCGAACCACTCTTGGACAGTGATGAAGCGGCGGAGTTGCTCCGCATTCACCCCAAAACCTTGCAGCGCATGGCTCGCAATCGCCAGATTCACGGAATACAAGTCGGGAAATTGTAGCGGTTCCGTGCCTCCGATCTGGAGGTTTGGCTGAGAACGAAGAAGGCCGGTTAGATCAGAGCCTGCAAAAGATATTCACCATCGACCCGCCACTCCACTTGCGCTAAGCTGAGGCAGCCATCCGTGTCGCCTCTCACAAAGGAGGATCGATGAGGCGCACGAGTCATCAGCACGGTAGCTTGAAACTGGCGGATCGCAGGAAAGGAAAGGTCTGGGAGTTCCGATGGAGAGAAGTTCAAATCGACGGTTCGGTTTGTCGAAAGAACATTGTCGTCGGCACTCTAGAAGAGTTTCCAACCGAATCAGCAGCGCAGTCTGCAGTCGATGCAATCCGTCTAACCATCAACCGACAAACCCCGCAACAACTGCTCAAGAACGTGAGCGTCGAGACCCTCGTCAAGCACTACCAGGAGCACGAGCTGCCGGACATTTTTTCAAAGCAGAAACCAGCGACTGGAAGCTCAGACGAGCACCACAAGTCCTACTCCACGCAGTATGCCTACGACATTTACTTGAAAAAGTGGGTTCTTCCCCGCTGGCGGTCATACCGTCTTTCAGAGGTGAAAGCGGTGGATGTCGAAGCGTGGCTGAAAACAATGCCGTTGGCACGTGGGAGCCGGGCCAAAATCAGGAATCTGATGAGCGCCCTGTTTTCTCACGCAATCCGGTGGGAGTGGACCGATCGAAACCCGATCAAGAGCGTACGTCAAAGCGCGAAGCGAATGAGGACGCCCGATGTCCTGACACCCGAAGAAATCATGGCACTGCTCAAAGAACTGCCAGAGCCTCTTCGAACGGCGGCAGAACTGGACGCTTTCACCGGTTTGCGCCGTGGAGAATTGATCGGCTTGCAATGGGAGGATGTGGACTTCGAGAACCTCGTAATCCATGTTCGCCGTTCCGTTGTGATGATGGTCCAGGGTGCTCCCAAGACGGAAGCTTCCGCAAAGGATGTGCCGCTCGACGCTGCTTTGGCCGAGTCTCTGCTCAAGCTGAGGCTAACAGCTCCGTACAATCGCGAAACCGACTGGGTGTTTGCCTCGCCGACGATGAAAGGCAAGCAGCCGCTCTGGCCAGAAACCCTGTGGCGACGATACGGACGCCCGGCAGTGAAGGCGGCGAAGATCCAGAAGCGGGTCGGGTTCCACACCTTCCGTCACACGTACACAACTTTGCTGACTCAGAACAACGAGGAAGTGAAGGTCGTGCAGGAGCTCCTACGTCATGCGAACAGTCGCATAACGCTGGATCTTTACGCTCAGGCGGGAATGCCGAACAAAAGGCTGGCACAAAGCAAACTGGTTCGGATGGTACTCAACAAGAGAGAGGCACTTGCCTAACTGGACCAAATTGGACCATGACGCAAATTGCCAATTCCTTGCAAGTGCTTGAAAGAATTGGCGGGGACGACGGGACTCGAACCCGCGGCCTCTGCCGTGACAGGGCAGCGTTCTAACCAACTGAACTACGTCCCCACTCGCCAAATCAACGAGGTGCGCAATCGCCAGTGTTTACGCGGCGTTGCGCCGTTCGCATAAAAATGCCCAATCTGCTTAAGGCGACCCAGATTGCTTCCACTCTGGGCAAAACCGCTAATAAGAAACTGAGCAAATCGTCGTCACAAAAATATCCTAACAGCTTCTCGCGGAACACGAAAGGGCACGAGCCGGCCGGTACTCTCCTAATTTAGGACAGTATCAGCCAGCCCTGGCGTCCTAGGATACCCGAGCTACAATCTCCTGCCAGGAGGAAACATGGCTCCAAACGTGAATTGGAAAGGGTTGGAAAGCACATGCTCAACCTGCCTCAATAAAATCCGTAATTTAGACCAATCTTCGTCTTCCGAAAAATAATTAGTTAAATTCCGTTCTCCTGTCGATTCGGCCACACCCCGTTCGACGTATCAGCAGAGAGCCAGTACGATAGCGAGCAACAGGGATCCAGCTGCGCTCTCAATCGCTCAACCCAAAGGAGATTTCGCAATGCGATTCATGGTCATCGTCAAATCAACCCCAGAGGCAGAAAAAGAAGGCGCCCTCCCCGATCCACAGCTCTTGCTCGAGATGGGCAAGTACAACGAAGAGCTCAGCAAGGCTGGCGTCCTGCTCGCCCTCGATGGCCTCCATCCCAGCTCCAAAGGCGCACGCGTCAAATTCTCCGGCAAGTCTCGTACCGTCGTCGACGGCCCCTTCACCGAGGCCAAGGAGCTCATCGCCGGCTTCTCGATCTTGCAGGTCAAGTCCCTCGAAGAGGCCATCGAGTGGGTCAAGCGTGGCCCCAACTGCAGCCCCGGCGGCGACTACGAAGTCGAAATCCGCCAGATCTTTGAGATGGAAGACTTCGCCCCCGTCCTGTCCGAAGAGCAGATCCAGCACAAAGTAGCGAAACGGGCTGCGCTGCCCAATCAGACCGCCAACAAATAGCCGCACTTGCACCACGGATCGAAAGCTGGTGTGATCGTTAGCAGTGTCCGCTACCGATCCGCATCACGCTACGCACCGCACCATCGAAGCCGTCTGGCGCATCGAGTCCGCGCGGGTCATCGCCGGACTCACGCGCCTCACCCGCGACGTTGGTCTAGCCGAAGATCTCGCACAGGAAGCACTCGTCGCCGCACTCGAACAGTGGCCGCAATCTGGCGTCCCCGATAATCCCGCGGCATGGCTCACTGCCACGGCCAAGCGCCGCGCCATCGATCTGTTCCGCCGCAACGCTGTCGCCGAGCGCAAATACGAAGTGCTCGCCCGCGAACTCGAAGCCCTCGAACAAACCTCCCCCGACCTCGACTCTACTCTCGACAACCCCATCAGCGACGACCTCCTCCGCCTCGTCTTCATCGCCTGCCATCCCATCCTCCCCACCGAGTCCCGCGCAGCCCTCACCCTCCGTCTCCTCGGCGGCCTCACCACCGACGAGATCGCCCGCGCCTTCCTCACCCCCGAATCCACCATCGCCCAGCGCATCGTGCGCGCCAAACGCACCCTCGCCGACAAGCGCATCCCCTTCGAGGTCCCCCGCGGCCCCGAGCTCGCCGCCCGCCTCTCCTCCGTCCTCGAAGTCATCTACCTCATCTTCAACGAGGGCTACTCCGCCACCGCCGGCGACGACCTCATGCGCCCCACCCTCTGCGAAGACGCGCTCCGCCTCGGCCGCATCCTCGCCGAACTCACTCCCGCCGAACCAGAAGTCCACGGCCTGGTCGCCCTCATGGAGATCCAGGCCTCCCGCACCCGCGCCCGCGTCACCTCCACCGGCGAACCAGTCTTACTCTTCGATCAAAACCGCGCCCAATGGGATCAACTCCTAATCCATCGCGGACTCACCGCAATCGAACGCGCTCATAAAACCAACACCACCCGCGGCCCCTATCTCCTCCAAGCCGAGATCGCCGCCTGCCACGCCCGCGCCCGCACGCCATCCGAAACCGACTGGCCCCGCATCGTCATCCTCTACACCGAGCTCGCCCAGCTCATCCCCTCCCCCGTCATCGAGCTCAACCGCGCCGTAGCCGTCTCCATGGCCCACGGCCCCCATGCCGGCCTCACACTCGTAGACGCCCTCGCGTCTGAACCCTCTCTCGCCCGCTACCATCTTCTCCCCAGCGTCCGCGCCGACCTCCTCTACAAACTAGGCCGCCACCCCGAAGCCCGTACCGAGTTCGAACGCGCCGCCGCCCTTACCCGCAACACCCGCGAACGCGACCTCCTCCTCACTCGCGCTGCGTCCTGCGAGGCTGACCCAACGAACCCCCAGGAAAAATAACAAACGGCTCATCCCGCAGAAATGCCGGCCGATTTCCCGTCGCCGCAAACTGCACGCACACTGGGGAAAGCAGCTCCGGCATCGGCCTCGCTGCAAACAGCTTCCCGCTAAAACGTCTATAGGGATATGGAGAACTTGGCGCTGCCATGACGGCGAACGGCATTACTATCGGGGCAAGTCCGCAACGCGCGAAGTGGGGAAGAGATCGGCGAAACATGCATCCTCGACTCCCCTCAGATCGAAATCTTCTACTGCATCCTGCTCGAAGGCACCCGATCAAAGACCGGCGTCGGCACGGCTCTAGCTCGCCTGTTACGCGATCGAGAGGGCGCGGTTGGCGAACGCAAATCGCAGTTCACTAATGACAACATGAATACGCTATTGCGCACGCATATCGAGGGCGATCTTCGGCGGCTCGACCGGCACGTGCAGGCATTCGCTCGGCAGCGTGCGGATTTTATTCAAATCGAGACCTTGAATCGGTTCTAACCGACTGAACTACGTCCCTACTTGCCAAATCAACTGGCCAAATCAACGAGATGCGCAATCGCCAGTGTTTATGGGGCTTTGCACGATCCGTCCATGTTTCGCAGATTGCCTGGAGGCCCGAAATAATCCTACCCCCAACTTGACCACACATAGCCGGCAGCAAGAATCACTGCGACCGCGCTACACCTAACAGCTACCTAGAAACGCGAAAGGTCCGTAAGTCCGAGAATTCTTTGAGGCAAAAACCCTCTAAACGAAACTGTGCAACGAAAGCCTAACTGCCGCCGCCTTCTTGCTCACTTGTCCTGATCCAGATATTCCTCAGGCACGTCATCTTCTGGCACCTGATGAGTGTGCACTTCCCTCTCGCCGCTTTCCCCGGCTTCTTCGACGCCTGACACCACTCCAGCCTCGAACGCGTTGCCTTCCTCGATCAGTTCGTCAACGCTTTCGGAGTCTGCTCTTTCGATGTTGGACAAACCTTGCAGATCTCCAGATTGCCCGCCCGAGTCCGGCTCTGCCACGTCGCGGGAAAATCCAGCGCGGCGCCCTCGGTTTCTAGTCCGAGTCTCGGTGTTACTCGCAACGTTGCGCGCGTCGGCACTCGCGGCCGTCGTTTTCCCGCTGGCCGTTTTCTTAGCGCTGTTCTTTTTAGCTGCTTTACTTGGAGCGGCAGTCTTCTTCGCCGCTCTCCCGAGAGTTCCACGCTTCTGCGTCCGCTTCTTCGTGGGTTTAGCTTTCTTGCCCGCGTGCTTCTTCAAGTTCGTCGCTTTTTTCTTGGTTTTCTTTTTGGCAGCCATTCGCGAAGTCTAGCACCGACACGTGCGTGCGGCAAAACAACGGGTACCACTATGACCAGCGCCACGTGGCTCAAACTCTGCCGGTCCGGCGCCAGCTTAGCGAGCGGGGCGCTGACAAACTTGTACCTGAATACGGCTGCCGCGACCGTCCACTACAGGGACCTTTCGAGCGCTTTCCGGTCCCATTGGCCGAGTGTGGCCCCGGCTTCGTACGTGCTCTGGCAAAACTCGAGTAGCGAAGCGGTGGGCGACTCCGCCTTACGCACGTCTTCATACATCAGAAGGTATTCACTTACCTTCCTGTCATAACGGGCAGCCATGGGCCGGACGCGGGTTTCTTTGAATCCAAGTGGCTCGGGAGCCGTATACGAATAAAAAGCTGCATCTTTGACGTCGCCACCACCCGGCCAGAAACCGACGCTGCTCACTTCATGGGAGTATGCTTCCCGGGTGATGGCATCGGCAGCAGGTCGTTCCGGGGCTCGGCGGCCGGAAAACCGGGTCACTGCAAGGTCAAAGCTTCCCCAGAAGAAGTGCACCGGGCTGCTTTTGCCGATGAAGTCCGATCGGAACTGAGTGAAAATAGAGTCTACCGACAATAAGATGCGCCAGAATCTCTCCACCGCCGCGGGATCGTAGGAGCGATGCACGTGGTCCTCGTCAAATTGAATCGGATTGGGGATTTCAACTGGCATAGGCCAGATTTTGACTTCGATCCCCGCGGATCGCAGCATCGCCATAAATTCTCCGTAGAACTCGGCCACGGAGCGAGGCGCCAGCGGAAGCGTCTTCCGTATTCCGTCGCTTGTCTCGAGGACAAACTGATGACGGAGAAAGTCAAACCAGAGCTCGAACGCTCTTGGTCCATAAGGGATTCGGGATGTGGTCAGGCCCTGCGCGGTAACATAAAGGGGAACATTCCACCAGTGGTTGACCAGCGGCGTCAGGCGCAGCCGCACCTTACCCACCATCTGGGTCCACATATGCAGTGTCGCGTACGTGTCTCTCCACGAATCCAACAACAGAACGGGCCAACATTCGGGTTGATCGGAAGCGTACAGCATTGTTTGGTTCCGTTCTCTTTCCTGCAATGAAACGGGTCGAAGGAAAGTCAGATGCCGACGATAACGATAAAGTATACAAAATAGTTGCCAGGCTTCTCGCACCGCGAATCGATTATCCTCTAGCCCAGACTCTTTTCCCTTTCAGGAGGCTTCTTTGGCTGGTCTTTCCAAAGTCTCAACTGCAGTCAAGAAACGCGCCGCACGCATCGAACTGCTCCTCATGGATGTGGACGGCACGATGACCGACGGCAGCGTCACTCTGCTTTCGCAAACCGACGGCACCGCGCTCGAAATCAAGACCTTCGACGCCCACGACGGCCAGGGTCTAACTCTCGCCCAGACCGCCGGCCTGCGGACGGGCTGCATTACGGGCCGCGAAAGCGCGGCACTTCTCCGCCGCGCACATGAGATGAAGATGGAGTTTATTTACATGAAAACAGCCGGTGAAATGCCGGCGTATGAAGAAATCTTGCGGAAGGCGGGCGTCTCCGATTCTGCCGTCGCCTATATCGGTGACGACCTTCCAGATATCCCTCTAATGCGGCGAACGGGCCTTGCCATTGCTGTAGGGGATGCCGTCCCCGAAGTGAAACACGCCGCACACTACACCACGAAAGCCCGCGCCGGACACGGCGCGGTCCGCGAAGCCGTGGAACTGGTTCTCAAATCGAAAGGTATCTGGAAAGCGATGATCGACAAAGCGCGCGCGTGACTTAGCTTTCAGCTGTTCGCCATCTGGATGGTGGGCAGTGCAGGACTCGAACCTGCGACCTCCTGCTTGTAAGGCAGGCGCTCTAACCAGCTGAGCTAACCGCCCCATAGTGGGGAAACCGAGCTTCCATGAGTATAGGGGAGCCGCAAAAAAACGGTCAAACCCGAGGGATGAACTCCTCTACTCCTCCTTGAGAGCGCCGCGCACGGCATCTTCGATGCCAGATGCCCTGCTAGACTGTCGCGGTGCGTCGACTCATCATCAACGCGGACGATTTTGGTTTCACCGCGGGGGTTAACCGCGCCATTGTCGAGGCTCATAGCGGCGGAGTCGTGACGTCTTCTACCTTGATGGCGAATGGTCGTGCGTTTTCTGACGCAGTGCAGTTGGCTCAGTCCACGCCTCAACTCGGCGTCGGATGCCACGTGGTGCTGATCGATGGCCAGCCCCTTCTCGGCCCAAAGGCAGTCTCCAGTCTAGTGGGTCGGGATTCGGGCGCTGGCCGTTTCCGCGATGGCATCCCGGGCTTCGCTGCGCGGGCGCTCGCCGGCCGCCTCGACCCTGAGCAAATTGAGGCTGAGGCCACCGCCCAGATTCAAAAACTTCAGGCAGCGGGAATCACGGTTTCCCATCTGGACACGCACAAGCACACCCACTTGTTTCCCAGCGTGCTGTGCCCCTTGCTGCGGGCGGGAGCAGCCTGCGGCGTGAAGGCCCTGCGTAACCCCTTCGGGCCTCGCCGTCCCCTGCGCTCGGGACACCTTCTGGCCCGGCCAGGTATCTGGAGGCGCTACGCCGAAATGCGTGTGTTGCAAGGCTTTGCCGGCCGATTCCGCGCGGCCGTCAAAGAGGAGGGTTTTGCCACGCCGGACGGGACGTTGGGCGTGGAGGTAACCGGAATCCTCGACGAGAATCTTTTTCGCGCGATTGCAACCAGCATTCCCGACGGCACCTGGGAATTTGTCTGCCATCCCGGATACAACGATGCCGACCTTCAGGCTGCCAAAACCCGCCTGCGGGAATCCCGGGAAGCGGAACTGCGCGCCCTGACGCTGCCCGAGGCCAGAAGCGCGCTTTCGCAGGCCGGGATCGAGCTGATTTCCTACCGCGATCTTGGATCCGGTTCCGGACGGTAAAGGCCCTCTGACGAGCCATCCAGGGGCGGTGAAAGGTACTGTAGTAACCTTTCCCTGATAACTGCGGCGCGTATGATGATGGCTAGACGTTAAGAGATTGTTAAGGCGGGAGGTTCCGCAGATGTCGGCAGGGTCGGCTCCAGCACCGCGTGCCACTCTGGACCTACGGGTCCGGGTATGGGGCATGGGTTCGAATGATCAGCCGTTTTTTCAGAACGCGGTGGCTCAGAATATCAGCGCCACTGGGGCCTGCATTTACGGGATCGAGCAGACGCTGAAAGTGGGCGACGTCATCGGCGTGCAGTATGAAGGCAAGAAAGCGCGCTGCAAAGTAATGTGGGTGGTCGACGCGGGCGGCATGAAAAAGACCCAGGTGGGCGTGCAACTGGTAGTGGACCAGGAATGCCCTTGGCGTGGAATCCTACCGCAGGAGTCCGCGGCCGAGGCGTTCGTCCCGCGCGCACCCGACAACCGCAGGAAGTTTCTCCGACACAAAATTTCTTTTCCCTTACAGCTGCGGGATGAGCGCGTGAACACCCCGATGCGGGCGAATGCCACTGACATCAGCGGCAATGGTTGTTATGTTGAAAGCGTAATGCCGGTAGCGGTGGGAACTTCGCTGCGGGTCGAGTTCTGGATCGATCAGGAATCAGTGGCTGCCTCGGCCACGGTTCGCACTCGTGATCCCGGCGTGGGCATGGGTATCGAATTTACAGGGCTGACGGAAGACACAAAGAAGCGACTGCAGGCCCATCTCGACAAGCTCGATCCCGGCATCACCAACCTCGGGCCGAAGAGCGGCCAGTAGAATCGTCTGGTTAGGATCGCTCAATAAGCCCGTTCGGCACCACGCCCTCTTTCTGCTGGTTCCGTAGCCTGTACACTCGGACAAAATCTGCATCCGCAGTTTATCCTTACCATCGAATAGCAGACTCCAGGAAAAGGTAGCTCTCCACCTATGAAGATCGGAATCACTTGCTATCCGACCTATGGCGGTAGCGGGGTTGTAGCCACCGAGTTAGGCCTGGAACTGGCCCAGCGCGGACACGACATACACTTCATTTCCTATGCTCAGCCAATCCGGCTCCGGGGAGCGGAGCCCAATATCCATTACCACGAAGTGGAAGTTTCGCGCTATCCGCTTTTCGATTACCCTCCCTATGACCTGGCGCTCGCCACACGCATGGCCGAGGTTGCGCAGTTGTACGATCTGGATCTGTTGCACGTGCACTATGCCATCCCGCATTCGGTCAGCGCACTCCTGGCGCGGCAGATGCTGGCCGAGGGACCTCGGGGCAGACGATTGCCCTTTGTAACGACACTGCATGGCACCGACATCACCCTGGTTGGCCTCGACCGGTCGTACTTGCCGATTACCCGCTACTCGATCGAACAGAGCGACGGCGTGACAGCAATTTCAAATTACCTGCGCGATCGCACCCAGCGGGTGTTCGACGTCAAGAACCACATCGAAGTGATCTATAACTCGGTGAATTGCGACGTGTACAAGCGCAACTCGGAAACCGCAGCCGAACTGCGCAAGGAATATGGCCTGGACGGTGAACGCGTTCTGGTGCATCTTTCGAATTTTCGTCCTGTGAAGCGTCTTACAGATGTCATCGAGATCTTCGACCGGGTCCATAAGCAGATGCCGTCGAAGCTGCTCCTTATCGGTGACGGCCCAGACCGTTCCGTGGCGGAATGGCTGGCGGTGCAGAGGGGGATTCACAACGACGTTTTGTTCCTGGGCAAGCAGGATCAGGTGCAGGACAAACTGGGCATCGCCGACATTATGCTGATGCCGAGCGAATTGGAATCGTTTGGCCTGGCCGCGCTGGAAGGAATGGCCTGCGAAGTGGTTCCCATCGCAACGCGAGCCGGCGGCGTTCCTGAGGTAATCGAGCACGGCAAGAGCGGCTACCTGGCCGACGTCGGCGATGTGGAAACCATGGCCCGTTACGCGCTCGAACTGCTCACCAACGACCAGCGGTTGCGGGAAATGGCCAAGCAGGCTCGCGCCGTTGCCTTGGATCGCTTCTGCGCGACCAAGATTGTGGCCCAATACGAAGATTTTTACCGGCGCGTACTGGAGCGCGCTTCATAAAAACCTTCCGGGACCGCACTTCCGGCTTGCAGCAGCGGCAGCCGGATCCGCACCAGTGTTCCCTTCCCCTCGTGGCTGTCCACCGTCATGCGCGCAGTGTCTCCATAGAGAACCTGGAGCCGCTCGGAGATATTTGCCATTCCAATCCCAGTGCCGTGCCAATCGGTATTCTCCACGGCGCGAGGCGCCTGCATTCCGACCCCGTCGTCCTCGACCTCAATCACCACCTGCGAATCGGCGACGCGGCTCCGCAGGAAGATGCTGCCGCCCTCCACTTTCGGCGATAGGCCATGCTTGATGGAATTTTCGACAAGCGGCTGCAGAAGCATGCTAGGGACCATCACATCCAGCGAAGCAGCATCGAATTCCTTGACCACATTCAACTTGTCGTGCCCGAAGCGCAGCACTTCAATATCGAGATAGTTGTCCACGAACTCGAATTCTTCCCGCAGCGGCGCGAAGGCTTCACCGGTGTTCAGCAGCCGGCGAAGGATTGTGGCCAGCTTGAAAATTACGTCCCGCGCGGTTTCCGGATCGACGCGAACCAGTGACGAAATCGAATTCAGCGTATTAAACAGAAAATGCGGGTTGATCTGGTTTTGCAGCGCCTCCATCCGGGCGTGCAGCAGCAGGCGTTCCTGCTCCTCGAGCTTGATCTGAATGCGGACGCTGTTGAAAATCTTCAGCTCGATGCCAACGGCCGTCACGGAAGTGGCGTAGATGGCGCCCCATACCCAGAAATTCCCGGGGCTCTCAATGCTGAAGATGGAGTGCGGGAAATAACGCACTAATTCCGTTTGCACAAAGCGCAGGCCGATCACGGTGGTGAAGAACATGATCTGCCAGTCGAACAGGCGCGGCGTGGGCAGGTTCCGCCGAATCAGGCGGTAGATACTGAGATCGATAAACGGAGAAAACGACCAGATGTCGTCCTTGTCGGCGGCCATGGTGCGCAGTTGGCCGGCAATAAAACCGGAGAGCGCTCCAAACGGCATTGCGGCCCACTCGCCGTGCAGCAGAGCCGGGATGCCCATCAGCACGCCTCCGAGAGATCCCGCCCATCGTCCGGCAATCACTCCCAGAAGAAGCGCTGTTTCAAAGCTCAAATCGCCGGCCAAAAAGCTTGGTGCGGAAAAACGAATCCAGACGCCAACCATGATCGGCAGACCAAGCCACAATACGAGATAGACCTTCTGCCGGAAAGTGCGTTCTTCGCGAAACAGCAAAGACTTGAATTCCTTGGACCGTACCAGGGTGCTGGAAACTGCGGCGGCCACGCCCAGTTTGATCAGCAGATGGATAAGAATGAGCCGCGGTTCCATGGGATTCAGGTTCGAGGAAATGCCTTCGAGAAACTGTAGCACGATGCGGCAGCTTCTCCGGCCTGTTTGCTTGGCTGGTTTGCCTGAATGAGTTCAATAGCCTTTTTGTTTGTCGACCACAAACAGCAAGGGCTCGTGGGCCAGATAGCGGCGAAGATTCTCCGAGAAAACCTGGTAATGGCGCGGCCATAGTTGTTCTGTCTGACTGCCCGTGTGCGGAGTGATCAGCAGGTTTTCCAAATCCCAAAAGGGCGAATCCTGGGGCAAGGGCTCTCGCTCGAAAACGTCAATTGCGGCGCCGGCGATGCGGCGGTTGCGAAGTGCGTCGATCAACGCGGGTTCGTTCACTTGTTCGCCGCGGCCGACGTTGATGAGATATGCGGTCGGCTTCATGGCGGCAAAGCGCGCAGCAGTAAACAGGCCGTTGGTGGCGGCTGTGACGGGCGCAGCCAACACCACAAAGTCTGACTGGGTAAGCAACTCATCGAGCGCGGAGGGGGGAAACACAGCCTCTACGCCTTCAGGACTTCCCTTCTCGATGTGCTCGCGCACCGCGATCACGCGCATGCCTAATGCAGATGCCATCTTCGCTACGCGGCGCCCGATGCTGCCCAAACCTACGACACCCAGCGTGGCGCCGGCGACTTCGCGAGGGTGAGGTCCTTCCTTCCAGATGGTTTCAGGTCCCCAGAAATGCTTCTGTTGCAACCGGACGGACTGAGGAATCTTTCTCGTCAGGGCGAGGACCAACGCCATGACATGCTCGGCGACGACTGGCCCGTGAAGCTCACTGGATTTGGTGAGGACGACGTCGCTGTTCACCAGTTCTGTAAATAAAAGCTGATGCACGGCAGCGGTAGGCGTGTGCAACCAGCGCAGGGAACGAGCCGCGGTAAATTGCCTGGGGCTGAGCGAAAACGCGAAGATCACTTCCGCGTCGCGAAGGTCCTGCTCGATGCCGCGGTAATTGTTGCGGTTGACGATCTCGATCTCGGGAAAGGTTGCGCCCAGTTTTTCAGGAAACCAGGCAGGCACATTCCACAATTCCAGAGGATGTTCAACCACAATCAGGAGCTTTAACGGATGATCCTTCAACCGGTCCCTCACCCGATTTTCTTCACGCGGAGGTCAGCCCCCGTCATTTCTTTGGGCTCGTCCACCGCCATCATGCCGAGCAGGGTTGGCGAGATGTCGCGCAGCGAGCCGCCGGGCTTCAGGGTGAACTGATTGGCATCGTCCGCCACCACGATGAACGGCACCGGATTGGTAGTATGTGCCGTGTGCGGGCCGCCGGTGGCGGGATCGATCATCATCTCAGCGTTGCCGTGGTCGGCAGTAATGAGCATGGCGCCGCCTTTGGCGCGCACGGCGTTCTCGATCCGACCCAGGCAGGCGTCGACCGTTTCCACGGCTTTGATCGTGGGCTCTATCTTGCCGGAGTGTCCGACCATATCGGCGTTGGCGAAGTTAACGATGACCACGTCGAAGGGTCCCTCCTCCGTGGCTTTTACGACGGCATCGGCGATTCCGGCGGCGCTCATTTCTGGCTTCAGATCGTAGGTGGCAACCTTCGGCGACTGCACCATCACCCGCTCTTCCCCGGGGAATGGAGTCTCGACACCACCGTTGAAAAAATATGTGACGTGCGCGTACTTCTCGGTCTCGGCGACGCGCAGGTTCCGCATGTTGAGGCCCCCCATCACGTTGGCCAGGATGTTTGCCATCGACTCCGGCGGAATCACCACCGGCAGGCTGAAGCTTTTGTCGTAGTGAGTCATGCAAACATAATGAAGGTTTTTCGGGACGCGGTCGCGAGGAATGGTTGCGTCGAGATCTGCGGCCCCGGGAAGATCGCTGCCGCCTTTGGCGTTCAAGCCACTGTTGCGAGTGAGAGCACGCGTGATCTGGCGGACGCGGTCGGCGCGGAAATTGAAGCAGATACAGGCGTCGTCATCCCGAATCTGCGCGATCGGCTGGCCGGGCTTGTCCGTGCACACAAATGGCACGACGAATTCGTCGGTCACGCCATTATTGTAGGAATCTTTCATTCCCTGAACCGGGTCGGCGCGCTTGCCGCCTTCGGCGTCGCCGAACACCATTGCGTTGAAGGCCTTCGAAATGCGCTCCCAGCGCCGATCGCGGTCCATGGCATAGTAGCGTCCGTTGACCGTGGCGATCTTGCCGGAGTTGTACTCGCGCATCTTCTGTTGCAATTGCTCGAGGTATCCGGCGCCGTTGGTGGGGAGAGTATCGCGGCCGTCCATGAAGGCGTGCACGAAGACGCGGTCCACGCCGTTCTGCTTCGCCATTTTCAGCAGCGCGTAGAGATGCGCCTGTTGCGAGTGCACCCCGCCGTCGGAGAGTAGGCCAAACAGATGCAGTCGCCGTTCGCCTACGCGTGCATGCTTCATGGCCGCGAGCAGCACGGGATGCGAGAAGAACTCGCCGTTCTGGATCATCAGGTCGATGCGCGTGATGTCCATGTGCACGATGCGGCCGGCACCGATGTTGAGATGCCCGACCTCGCTGTTGCCCATCTGCCCCTCGGGCAGGCCGACGAACGGTCCACTTGTGTGAATCAGCGTGTTGGGATACTCGCGCAGCAGGCGGTCGTAAGTGGGCTTGCGTGCCAGAGCGATGGCGTTGGCCTTGGTTTCGGCGCGGTATCCCCAGCCGTCGAGAATGATCAGGATGAGGGGTTTGGGTCTAGGCATTCTTCACCATGGAGCCGCAGAGGCACGGACAAGTCATGGCAACGAATCTATCGGGATAGGCAAAGTTTTTCAAACTCGCGCCTGGTTTCCGGGAGCCCCTCCCATCAGGTTGGGGCGAAAATGGCAAATAACCCCAGAGCTCCGGCAGCTGGCAGCAAAGTACTGACACCAAAGGAGTTTCCTGACGATTGCGGAATCGCGCCTTTACTACGGCCAGTCCTACCTCCGAACATTAGGAAATCCTGCCCTGTGTGCGCGAAAGTCCGCAGGGCAGAATCGGCGAACCGGCATTATGGCGTAATCGTGAACGTGTCCGTCCCGGAGGAATTCGGGTTCTCGACCGACGTGGCGGTAATGGTCACAGAATTCGGACTCGGAGGCGTCGCCGGAGCATTATAGGGAATGGTGGATGTGTCGCCGTTTCCGGGGCTCCCGGTGTTTGTAGCCGTGCCCAGCACGCCGCATCCGGGCGAACAGGCGCTTCCACCGCTCGTCAAGGTCCAAGTGGCGCCCGCGAAGTTGCCGTTATTGTGGCTGATGACCGCGGTGAATACGAAGGCCGGTGTCCCAGCGGGGATCGACGATGGATTGGTTTGCAGGGCTAAAGTCGTTGTCTTTTTCCCAATATTGCATCCAAGGCCGCCGGCACATAGCAGAACAAACAGAGAACAGACCAGGGTTCGCTGGACGCCGTTTAGTATTTCAGCGGAAAAACGAGAATCGTTGCGCATTGCGCTCCTTTTCGTTAGAACAGTTACTCGCATGTGAAAACGGGGCGGCCCTACCGCAGGGCCGCCCCGTTAGTTGAATCGTCCTTAGACTGCTTGCAGGACGTTGTGGAAGGTCGAGGTGACGGCTTCAAAGGTCTGAACCTTCGGCGTTCCGTCAATCATTTTTGCAAATGTTCGCAACACTTCTGGGTAGGTATTCGTGTTGTAAGCGTCTGCATTGGCCTTGTTCTCCCAGAGACTGATCGCGATCGTCTCCTGGCTGCCAGGGTTTGACAGTGTGATTTCTTCCTTAAAACCCTTCTGCTTGCGGAGCAGCGGAAGAATTTCGTTCTCAAAGGTGCGGGTGTAATCAGATTGCGAATTCGATTTCAGATGAAAAGAGACGTTGCGTGCAAACATAGTGAAACCTCCAAAGATTTTTGGTCGCTAAGAGGGGAGAACTTCAGATGAGCTGACTTAGTTTCAGGGAACCTGAAAGAGGAGACGAATGCTCGCTCACTCCATGCAATTGGTGCAGGTAGGTGGCCCTACTGCGTCGTGCGCGCAACCTGTTGCATCGATAGGGCTAGACGCAGCTCCGGCAGCGCAGAGGCTGGTTTCTCATCGTGTACTTTTGGCGGAAAGCAGGCATAAACGGCAACTCTTAAAAGGGCGGTGTGCCCGGACTACTTCTGAATAAACTCCGTCCTACCTGCCGTAATTCAGCGCTTTGATCCCCAAAAACCTTGCCGTCCCGCCCAGTTCCTCTTCAATCCGTAGCAGTTGGTTGTATTTGGCGATGCGGTCGGTGCGGGAGGCGGAGCCGGTTTTGATCTGCCCGGCGCCCGTCGCTACCGCAAGGTCGGCGATGAAAGTGTCTTCGGTTTCGCCGGAGCGGTGCGAGATGACGGACGTGTAGCCATTTCGGCGCGCGAGATCGATGGCATCCAGGGTTTCGCTGACCGTGCCGATCTGGTTGACTTTGATCAGGATGGAGTTAGCCACGCTCTTGTCGATCCCCTCTTGCAGGAATTGCACGTTGGTCACGAACAGGTCGTCACCAACCAGTTGAATCTTGCCGCCCAGTTCTTTGGTCAGGTTCTGCCAGCCGTCCCAGTCGTCCTCCGAGAGGCCATCTTCGAGCGAGACGATGGGGTAATCGGTGGCCCACTTCGACCAGAACCTCACCATCTCGTCGGAACTCTTGGCCGACTTGTCGGACTTCTTGAATACGTACTTGCCGTCTTGATAGAACTCGCTGGCGGCGGGATCGAGGGCGATGGCGATTTCGTCTCCGGGCTGGTAGCCGGCTTTGCTGATTGCTTCGAGTACGACCTCGATCGCTTCCACATTCGATTTCACCGAAGGGGCGAAGCCGCCTTCGTCGCCGACGGCGGTGTTGTAGCCGCGCTTTTTTAGAACCCCTTTCAGCGTATGGAATACTTCAACCCCCCAGCGCAAAGCTTCTGAAAATGAAGGGGCTCCCACGGGCATCACCATGAACTCCTGGAAGTCGACGTTGTTGTCTGCGTGCGCGCCGCCGTTCAAGATGTTCATCATGGGTGTGGGCAGAGTGTTGGCGCCAGCGCCGCCAAGATAACGGTAGAGAGGCATATCGAGGCATAAAGCCGACGCGCGTGCGGTTGCCATCGACACGGCCAGAATTGCGTTAGCGCCCAGGCGGCTTTTGTTCTCCGTGCCGTCTAGGTCGATCATCCTCGCGTCAAGGCCGCGCTGATCGAAGGCATCCCAGTTTGCCAGGGTGCCGGCGATCTCACCGTTGACGTTTTCGACGGCTTTGAGCACGCCCTTGCCCAGGAACCGGTTGGTGTCGCCGTCGCGTAGTTCGACTGCCTCGTGCTCCCCCGTGGACGCTCCGCTGGGAACGATGGCGCGGCCCACGGAGCCGTCGCCCAGGAACACCTCCGCTTCTACCGTAGGATTGCCGCGTGAATCGAGAACTTCTCGTGCATGAATGGCTGCAATGTTCGACATAGTGGTCTTACGTTCCCCCTTTGAGTATGTAGCGCTTGAATCGTCGGCCACCCGCACGGCGTTCGTCGGTAGATCCGAATGGAAGCTCAATCTCCTGCCAGTTAAATAGCCAACGCCCTTATAGTTCCTACCCATGAGTGGATCCGGAACTCACGATTATATCGGATGGAAGATGAACCGCGATGTGACCGCGGAAATCTTGGCTGGGGCTCCGCCGTAAATGAGAACTGAGATCCCCCCGGGCGCGAAGCAAAATGCGCGCTGTCGGGTTAAGAAGAGCTTGGGGACGATGTGGGAGCCCGGGATCACAGGAACTTCGGCTTTCGGCACATGGCCTTGTCTCTGCTGGTTCCATGTACTCTCGCATGTTGTACGCGGTTTCCAGGTGGAATAAAGTCGAAAGATCACACTGGGATTGAGGAGGCGCGATGAAGCACGCGACGTGGCAATGGACAGCGCTATCTTGCATCCTGCTGTTGGCGGCGCTGGCCGCGGCGCAGGTGAATCCGCCCGTACCGGCCGGCACTGCCTTGATGGTAAAGCTGGAGACAACTCTGGCCACCTTCAGCAATAGACCCGGCGATCCGTTTCGGGGAACACTGAGCCAACCCGTGACAGTCAGCGGCAGGATTCTGATTCCGGCGGGAGCGGTCGTGGAAGGCCGCGTGACCAAGGTGAGCGAACCGCGACGTATTTCGGGCAAGCCCAGCATCACGATTCTGCCAGAAGCAGTGATCTTTCCCAACGGCGAGCGCTATTTTCTGGATGCGACCTTGGTCGACACCAACCTGGGGCGCGGATCCGATGTGGATACTGAAGGGCGGTTTAAGGGGTCAGGCCACGACAGTCACGATACCGTAGAGACGGGCGCGGGCACCGCGGGCGGAATGCTGATCGGCGGGTTGGCAGGAGGTCCAGTGGGCGTGGTCGTAGGCGGAGCGGTGGCCGCGACCGCGACTACCGCGCACTGGCTGGTAAAGCATCGCTCGGCCATTTTGCCGGCTGGAACCCAGTTGACGCTCGAGCTGAATCGTCCTCTCACGGTTTCCGGGACGACGGCGAGCGGAGGACAGTAGCCCCACCTGGCCCGCACAGAAACCCAGTCTCTCCACTCCGCGATTCATTCCGTTCGGGATGAACCGCTCCGGTTGGGATGACAGGTTTGTGCTGGCCTTCCCACTCGACAAACTAACCCACTGCATACAGCAGATCGCCTTCACTGAGCAGGTGCAGTTCAATCCATCCTTCTAAGGGTAATGCATCTACCGGAAGACGGTTTTGCCAGAGACTGAGGCGCAGGCGCAGCTTGGTCGCGGCAGCGAGGGGCGTTGCTGGCTGGGGCTCGCTCGATGGCGATCCGGCTGTTCCTGTGGCGGGGTTTGCCAGGAGCCAGGCCAGGGGCAACTTGAATTCAAAGTTCCGTAGCAGGGCCAGCTTGACGACGCTGTCTGGATTAGTCGATGAGGCCAGGACTTTTTCTTCCGCACCGCCTTCCACCTTCCAGTCGTGAATTCGTCCTTCCCGCACCGCGGCCTCGACCCGCAGAGCCCGCCGGGGGCGGGGTTCAGCGCCCGCCCATGATTCGAGGTTGACCACCAGTTCGAAATCGGTTTTGGGCAAATCGCCATTGAAGTCCAGCCGTCCGTACACGTGGGTCGAATCGATCCCAGCATAGACTGCGTCCAGCAGAAACTGCTTGCCGTGCATAGACCCGGCGCGATGGTCGGCGGTGTAGATGGCGGCGCCCATCCACTCGAAATAACGCACTTTGTCGCCGGTGATGCGGGGATGAATGTAGGCAGTCTGTGGAATAAACGCCGGGCGCACCTCGACGCCGGTGATCGGTTGTGACAGGTAATCCGGCGGCGTGGCACCCAAGGCTTGATAAACGTTGGAGAGATGCGTGCGGTAGAGTTCGTCAAAATCGCGGTCGTTGGCCGAGTGATGTTCGGGTCCATACCACCAGTTCCAGTCGCTGCCCTCGGCGATCAGGATTTCGTCGAACGCCAGCTTGCGTTGCGCTTCTGTGGCGCGGGCTGCGTTCTGAGCGTAGAGTTCCCGGGCGTTGTGCAGGTAGTCCCATGCCCGATTGTCTTCCGGTGCGCCGATCCAGACGTTGAAGTTCGCGTTGATCCAGGAGCCGGGCACGAGCGAGGACAGGCGGTTGAAATTCTTGTGGCGCGCGATCGCTTCTGAGATCGTGACCGCTTCGACGCCGGAGTCGCGTTGCAGGCCATCGTAGAACCGGCGGAGGAATTCGCGTCCGGACTTGGGATAGTATTCCCAGGCGTTTTCACCGTCGAGAATGATGGAAACGACGGCGTCGAGCCCTTGCGCCAGCACGGGCCGGGCCGCCTCTTTGATGTTGCCGATCAAGTGGCGCGCCGCGTCGCCGGGGGGCATGCCGGAGTAGACGAATCCGATGAGATCAGAGATGGTGTGGTCGCGAAACACCAAGTGCATGGCCGCCGAGCCATTTTCGTAACGATGAATGTTGTAGAGTTTCTCGGCTAGAGGCGCGGCTAGGCGGCCGCTGGCGTCGCGGTTGGAGAAGGCGCCGGTGCTTCGTCCGAGAACGCCTTCGTCGGTAGCCATCCACTGAATGCCGAGGCTGTGCGCGATGGCCAGCACTTCTTCGGAGACGCTGCCTTCCGAGGGCCACATGCCTTTCGGCCGCACGCCGAAAACTTGCTGGTGCAGATCGAGGCCACGCACGATTTGTTCGCGCGCGTCCTCGGGATGACGGAAACGATTTTGCGGAAGCGGTAGCCCGGGAGAGGAAACGGCTCCGGCGTTGGTGTCGCAGATCAGAGGAAGAATGGGGTGATAGAACGGCGAGGTGGAGATTTCCACGGAGCCTTTCTGTGCGGCCTCGGCATATGCCGGCAGAACCTTGCCCAGCAGTTCCCTTTCGCGAGCCATCACAAAAGTCTGGTCTTCGAGCGAATAATGATGACCCTTGGCCACCAGGGCGGCGATGTCTTTATCTTCGAGAAAGCACTCATCAAACCAGGCGATCTGCGATAAGACTTGCAGGTCGGTAAAATCTTGCGCCTGAAAATATCGTTCGGCGCGTTCGGCCGAGTCGGCGTGTTCGCGGAAACGCTCCCAGAGTTCGCGGTAGCGCGGATAGCGCCCGATCAGATTGATCGGGTTCGCCTGAAAGAGATATTGCAGGGCGAAGCGGCGTTCGGCGGCCGACAGATCTTTGGCCGGCTTCGCAGCCACGCTCAGAAACGGATCCTGGGCGGTGCCGGCGGCGTAGTCCTGAATCTGGACCATCAGCGACGGCACAATGTTGAAGTTCTGGTGGACGTTAGGGAACTCGTCCAGCAGCTTGACCATGCCGTAATAATCTTTCAATGCATGCAGGCGCACCCAGGGCAGGCGATATTCGCCCGAGACCAGATCTTTGTAAAAAGGCTGGTGCTGGTGCCAGAGCAGGATGACGCGCAATGCGGGCATGACTTGAGGAGCCAGTCTAGCATGGGGTTTCGCCCCTCGACTCTGCTCACTTGCCACTAAAAGCTGCGGAGGATTCGCTTCGCTCGATCGAGGCTTCCCTTCCCAGTCGTTCGACAGGTGGATTCAACCATCGGCACCTGCGTAGGGCTCAGGCCTATAATTTCTTGCATCATGCAGAGTTTGATTCGCAACCTTCGCTTTGGCGCGCGCATGCTGGCCAAGAATCCTGGTTTCACCCTGGCTACGGTCATTACTCTCGCCTTGGGGATTGGCGCGAACACTGCTATCTTCACCGTGACCAATGCGCTGCTGCTGCGGCCGTTTCCTTACGACGATCCAGAGCAACTCGTAAGCGTGACCGCGAAAGATAAAACGAAAGACCGCGAAGGCACATTGCTGCGTTACGAGCTGGTGCGCGACTTCAACCGCTCGTTCCAGACGGTGGCCGTGTGGGCAAATGACAACCTGAACCTGACCGGCTCCGGCGAACCGATTCAGGTACGCGTGGCACGCGTTTCGCCCAGCTTTTTCACTATGCTTGGGGTGCGGCCCCAACTGGGGCGCACTTTCACGGAAGATGAAGGCCGTCCGGAAGGCAAGCCGGTGGTGATGCTAAGTGATTCCATTTGGCGCACCCGTTTCCGCGGCGACCGCAATATTGTTGGCCAGGCGGTTACGGTCGATGGCAGCCCGCAAGCCATCATCGGTGTGCTGCCGGCCAACGTTCACTTTCCGTTTGTCGGCCCGGCCGATATCTGGACGCCACGCTACTTCGAGTTGTCGCTCATGCCCCCACAACGGTTGCGCATGGGCGTGGGCTATCTCGAGATGGCGGCGCGCCTGCGACCGGGAATATCGCTGGAGCGAGCCAACGCTGAACTCGCCGTGCTGAACCAACGTTATCGGGAGCAGAACCCCACGGCGCCTGACGCTGATCCCGCCGTCGTCATGTACGCCAGAAACCTCCGCGACTTGGTGGTGGGCGATGTGCGCGGCAAAATGTTGGTGCTCTCCGCCGCCGTGGGCCTCGTGTTGCTGATTGCCTGTGCCAATGTGGCGAGCCTGCTGCTTTCCCGCGCCCTCGCTCGCAAAAAGGAAATTGCCGTGCGCACGGCTCTGGGCGCAAGCCGGGGCAAACTGGTTGGGCAACTTCTGACGGAGAGCATGCTGCTCGCGTTTCTTGCCGGCGCGCTCGGCGCCGGCTTGAGCTGGGGCGCCATTCGGGCCCTGGTGACTTGGGGAGCAGGCCAGATTCCGGAAGGCATTCCGATCGGCCTCGATCTGCGTGTGCTTCTCTTTATGCTGGTCATTTCGATTTTCGCCGGAATCATGTTCGGGACGGTTCCTGCGCTGCAGTTGGCAGGGGTGAATCCCAACGCGACTCTGCGCGACGAAGGGCGTGGTGTTTCCATTGGCCATACACGCGCCCAGATGAAGAATCTTCTGGTTATAGGCCAGGTCGCGTTGTCCCTGCTGCTCTTCATCGGCGCCGGACTCCTGCTCCGTAGTTTCGTAAGGCTGCTGCACGTGGATCCCGGCTTCGACGCGCAAAAAGTGCTCACCATGAACCTCTCGTTACCGACGGTGAAGTACGCCAAGCCCGACCAGCAGATTGCTTTTTTTGACGAGGTATTGCGGCGCGTTTCCAATCTCCCCGGCGTCCGCGGTGCCGCCACCTCGGCAGCGTTGCCACTGAGTTGGATGCGCATCACTCCCGTATTGCCGGAGGGCCAGCCCGACGTGCCTCTGTCCCAACGGCCGTTCATCGACATCGAGGCCATCAGCCCGCAATGGTTTCAGACCATGCGCGTTCCATTGCATGGCGGCCGCGAGTTTTCTTCGGCTGACGACGCACAAGCGCCCAAGGTAGTAATCGTGAATGAAACCTTTGCTCGGCTCTTCTGGCCCAACCAAAATCCCCTGGGCAAGCGCATTGTCGTCGGACGCGGACCTCTACCGTCTCAAGTAATCGGCATGGCCGCCGACATCAAGAACAAGGGCCTTGATCAAGACACGCAGGCACAGCTTTATCTTCCTTTTCCGCAATTGCCCTGGAGCGACATGAATCTGCTGGTCCGTACGGCAGTGGCGCCACAGAATCTCACCTCGGCGGTGCGGGCGGAAATCGCCATCGTGGACCCCGACCAGCCCGTCACCAACATTCAAACTATCGAGGAACTCGTGGACAACGCCCGCTCGCAGCCGCGTTTCACCATGCAGTTGCTGGGCGCTTTTTCCGCCACGGCGCTGGCGCTCGCGATGATCGGTATCTACGGAGTGCTTTCATATTCGGTAGCGCAACGGCGGCACGAGTTCGGCATTCGCCTTGCTCTCGGCGCGGAACAAACGGACATCCTCCGCCTGGTTGTGCGCCAGGGCCTCCTGCTGGCGATCGCCGGCATCGCGATCGGGCTGGCCACCGCGCTCTGGCTCACCCGGATGATGGCGAGTATGCTCTACAAAGTCGGCACGCTCGACCTGGCGACCTTCCTTCTGGCGCCCCTAGTCTTTCTTGGTATCGCGCTCTGCGCCAGCTACCTGCCGGCCCGGCGTGCCACCAAGGTCGATCCGATAGAAGCATTGAAGTGAGGCGAGGGAAAGTGAAGCGAGGGAAAGGAACCCCGGAAGACCATTGCAATCCGGTACACTAGACGCCTTCTATGCCCGACGCCTCCAAAGTTATCGCATCCGACTCCATGCAGCTTCTCACCGACCAGGATCTCTATCTTTTCAACGAGGGCAGCCACTACCGCCTGCACGACAAGATGGGAGCGCATCTCGTCACGCATAACGACACGGCAGGGGCGGTGTTCAGCGTTTGGGCGCCCAACGCTCGTTCGGTCTCGGTGGTGGGGAGTTTTAATTCCTGGGATCCCAAGGCCCATCGACTCGATCCCCGAGCGTCGTCCGGAATCTGGGAAGGCTTCATCGCAGGTGTTACTCAGGGTGCGCTCTACAAGTTTCACATTGAATCGCAGAGTCGCGGCTACCGCGTGGATAAAGCCGATCCGATCGGGCTGATGCATGAAGCGCCGCCGCGTACCGCTTCCGTGGTCTGGGACCTGGCTTACGAATGGAGCGACCGAGACTGGATGGAAAAGCGCGGAGTTCGCAATTCGTTGAACGCTCCCCTGGCCATCTATGAGGTGCATCTGGGCTCTTGGATGCGCGTTCCCGAGGAAGACAACCGTTCCCTCAGCTATCGCGAGACCGCTCCGCGCCTGGCGGAATACGTCAGCCGCATGGGGTTCACGCATGTAGAGTTTCTGCCGGTCATGGAGCATCCCTTTTACGGCTCGTGGGGATATCAGACCACCGGATATTTTGCCCCGACCTCGCGTTACGGCACGCCGCAGGATTTCATGTATCTGGTGGACTATCTGCACCAACATGGCATCGGCGTGCTCCTCGACTGGGTGCCATCGCACTTCCCTTCCGATGAGCACGGGCTGGCGTTCTTCGACGGGACTCACCTCTATGAGCACGCCGATGCTCGGCAGGGCTTCCATCCCGACTGGAAGACTTATATTTTCAACTACGGACGCAGCGAGGTGCGCAGCTTTCTGATGTCGAGCGCCATGTTCTGGCTCGATAAATATCACGCCGACGGTCTGCGCGTGGATGCTGTCGCCTCCATGTTGTATCTGGATTATTCACGCAAGCAGGGCGAGTGGATTCCCAACAAATTCGGCGGTCGCGAAAACCTCGAGGCCATTGATTTTCTGCGGCGCTTCAACCAGGACGTCTATAAGGAACATCCCGACGTTCAGACCATCGCCGAGGAATCAACGTCGTGGCCCATGGTTTCAAGGCCGGTCTACCTTGGCGGTCTCGGATTCGGCATGAAGTGGGACATGGGCTGGATGCACGACACGCTGGAATATTTCCGCAACGATCCCATTCATCGCAAGTATCACCATAATCAGCTCACCTTCCGCATGCTGTATTCGTTCCACGAGAATTTTGTGTTGCCGCTGTCGCACGACGAAGTGGTCCACGGCAAAGGCTCGTTGATCGGAAAGATGCCGGGAGACGAGTGGCAGCGCTTCGCCAATCTGCGCCTTCTGTTCGCCTACATGTATGCCCAGCCTGGCAAGAAGCTCCTGTTTATGGGAGATGAGTTTGGTCAGGTGCGCGAATGGGGACATGACACCAGCCTGGAATGGGATGTGGTGCAATATCCGGTGCATCACGGAATGCAGGCCTGGGTGCAGCAACTCAATCGCTTCTACCGCGCCGAGCCCGCCATGCACGCGCTCGATAACACAGTCGATGGCTTCGAGTGGGTGGATTGCAACGACAATGCCACCAGCACGATCTCCCTGCTGCGCAAGAGCGAGTCGGCGCGAGACACCATCCTGATTGTCTGCAACTTCACGCCGGTTCCGCGCGAGGGCTACCGCGTAGGAGTTTCCCATGGCGGATTCTGGCGCGAAATGCTTAACAGCGACGCCCGCGAATACGCCGGAAGCGGGATCGGCAATCTGGGCGGCGTGAATGCAGAAGAAATCCCCACACACGGACGGCCTTTTTCTTTGGACCTCACCTTGCCACCGCTGGCTGCCCTCTTCTTCAAGGCAGACTAACCGGGGACCAACGGCCCCGCCAGCGGGAACTTAACGCCACGCTGAAGCACCGATCTTCTTCGCAGTCCATGTCCGCAAACAGCCCATGCCGCGGCCGAGGCTGCGCCCGTGCTATGCTCGGCTAAAGCGCGTATCCCATGCGGATTCTCACCCGCTACATTCTGCGCGAGGTTGTCGCGCACGCCCTGATCGGGGCGGCGATCTTCACGTTTGTTCTTTTTACCCGCGACCTGGGGCGCATTCTGGAACTTGTGGTGCGCGCCAGCGCTCCGCTGCCGAGCGTTGCCGAAATTTTCTTTTATACCGTCCCTCTCGCGCTCACCTATACCATCCCCATGAGCGTGCTGGTAGGGATTCTGATTGGCCTGAGCCGTCTGGCCGCGGACAGCGAAATCACCGCCATGCGCGCCAGCGGAATGAGCATATGGAGCTTCCTGCGCGCGCTCTCGATTTTCGTCTTCGCCGCCTGGCTGCTGGCTCTGGCCAACGGGATCTACCTGGCGCCGCACTCCCAGGCTGCGCTCCTCAAACTTGAAGATCAGCTCAAGGGATCGCAGGTATCGTTTGAAATCCAGCCGCGGGTTTTCTACGAAGGCTTCCCCAAGATTGTGCTCTATGTGCAGGACGTGCACAGCGCGCAGGGGGCGGCAGTGTGGAAGGGTGTCTTTCTCGCGGATATTTCCGATTCCTCAAATCCTCGCATCACCCTCGCGAAGGAAGGGCTCGTAGTCAGCGAAGGTACCGACCGTCTTCACCTGCACCTGCGCGATGGCTCGACCCACGAGACAGATCCAAAGCAGGCTGACCATTACCAGATTTCGACGTTCGAGCAGACGGACATTCCGATTGAACTGCCGTCGTCGGAGAGCAAGGCGGACGAGGCCGTTCCAGTCGGCATGCTGAGTACGTGGGCTCTGGCCGCGCAGGCCCACCATGCTGACGCAGTTTCCTCGCGCTGGTACATGATCGAATACCATCGCCGCTTCGCCCTGCCTACGGCCTGCCTGGTGCTGGCTCTGGTTGGGATACCGCTGGGGCTGTCGTCGAAGAAGAGTGGCAAATCCGGCGGCTTCGTGCTCACCATCTTGCTGGTCTTCGGCTATTACTTCGTTTCCCTGATCGGAGTTTCACTGGCGCGGCAAGGAAGAGTCGCTCCCTGGCTGGGAGCATGGCTGGCCGATTTGGTTTTTCTGTTCGGGGGAATGTTTTTACTGTGGCGCGCGGACAAGCGTCCGTTTGAACTTGCATCGTTGCGTTTTGCGTCTAAGCCGCTGGAACCGCTTCCCCTGAAGCGGCTCCGGAATCGCAAAGAAACTGCCTTTGAACGGGTTTCGACGCGCCGCCGGGTGTTCCGGGCCAGCTTCCCCACCCTGCTCGATGATTCGGTGCTGCGCGACTTCTTCCTTTATTTGGGAATGATTCTGTCAGCATTTCTGGTACTGCTGCTGGTGTTCACTCTATTTGAGCTCCTGGGAGATATTCTTCGCAACCAGATTCCGCCGCTGGTGGTTGCGGAATATCTGCTCAATGTCGCTCCTTACCTGCTCTACACTGTGGCTCCGCTGATCATGCTGCTGGCGGTGCTGGTCACGTTCGGGATCATGCAGCGCTCCAACGAGATCACCGCGGTAAAGGCGACTGGGATCAGCATCTATCGGTTGGTGGCGCCGGTTCTGGTGGCAGCGGCGCTGTTATCCGTGGGACTTTTTTTCGCCGACCAGTTTTATCTGCCTCACACCAACAAGCGCCAGGAAGCTTTGCATAACCAGATCAAAGGCAAGCCGCCGCAAACCTACCTGCGCCCAGACCGCAAGTGGATTTTCGGCCAGAACAACGACATTTATTACTACCAGTTTTTCGATGCCGACCGGAACCAGTTCGGCAATATCACCATCTTCAAGCTCGATCCCACCAGCTTTGCCATCACGCGCCGCATCCACGCGGAGCGCGCGCATTGGGCCGAGAGCATGAACCGGTGGGTCTACGAGAATGGCTGGGAGCGCTCGCTGCGGGTTTCGGCCATTGCCGGCTACCGTTTGTTCGATGTCTCCACCTTCCCCGAACTGGGGGAAACACCGGCGTATTTCAAGAAAGAAGTCAAGCAGTACACCGAAATGAATTACGAGGAATTGCACCTCTACATTCGCGATCTGCAGCAGAGCGGGTTCGACGTGGTGCGTCTGCGAGTGCAGTTGCAAAAGAAGCTTTCTTATCCTGTGATCACGCTGGTGATGGCGGTGCTGGCAATTCCCTTCTCGCTTTCGTCGGGGAAAAAGGGAGCGATTGCAGGAGTCGCCACCGCGGTTGGGATCGCGGTCTTCTATACGGTCGTGTCGCGGCTATTCGAGGCGATGGGCGACTTGAGCCAGCTTCCGCCTTCGCTGGCGGCGTGGTTCCCAGATTTGATCTTCAGCATGGTGGGCGGATATTTGATTCTGAAAGTGCCCACGTAGAGATTCCGGTCTTCAGTTGAAGCGACCGAGGAAGATTCTAACCACAGAAGACACATCACCGAGGAAGGATTCTTCCCTGCCGTGCTCGATGCAGGCCGCTCCAACCAGGAAGTCTTCCTTACTTGACCCCAACGGCGGTTGGGTAGTTATCGGTCTGGATTCCCGTCCCGAAAGGCGTCAGCGTACCACTCGCAGGCGTCAGCTCGTACTGGGACAGGACACCGAACCCGTTCAGCGTGTCGTTGTTGGCCACAAAGAGCCAATTGTCATCGCCGCGGATCGCAATCGCAGTCGGGTTAATCCCCGTGTTGACCACAGCCGGGCTGGTCGGCGCCAGGCCCCCGCTGGTCTGGCTGATACGAAAACCTGAAAGCGTGTTCGACTTGTTGTTGACCACGTACACAAAATTGGCGAGCGGGTCCACCGCCAGAACCGTAGGGCCGTTCGCCGGCGTCGTTCCCCCTCCGAGACTGAAGGGCGAACCGGGGACCTCGACCAGGTATCCGGCCGGGTACTGGTTTGCAACGCATATGGGTGGCCGGGCCGGACTGGTCCCGTTGCAGATGGCATAGGCGCTGACGTCGTTGGAATTGTTGTTGGTCACAAACACGAAGCGGTTACAGGGATCGACCGCAACGCCCGTGGTTACCGAATCGGCAGGAAAAGTCACAACCACGCCGCTGAGGGGGTTCACAATGGGCGAAAGAATCCCGCCTGATTGCACGTTGAAGGCCCAGACGACGTTGTTGTTGGCGTCGGCAACGTACAGGTATTCAGGCGTTGAGGGCGGAAGCGGCTGCACCAACGAACACTCTGCGTTCTGCACGGACTGCGTGTTCAGCACTGGATATTTTGTGGGCGTAACGGCCAGACCCACCAGGTTGGCGGTGATGCCATTCTGGATTGGTTGAACGGTGAAGGGAGAGCCCGCCACTTCGGCTAGACTGCCACCGGAACCGATGGAGAATACCGAAATCGATCCCGGCACCGTGTTTCCCAAAGTATTTGCCGTCAACTGGTCGGCCACGAAAAGAAACTTCCCAGCGGAATCGATGGTCATGGCGACGGGACTGATGGTGCCGGCCCCAGCGAGGCTGAGCATCGTCAGCGACGTTACCGCTTCCGACAGAGTGCCGTCTGAGGCGATCTTGTAGGCGGCGATCGAGGGAGCCGCTACGCTTTGAAAAACTTGCGCGTTTGGGACGATGGTCACGTAGGCGAAGGTGCCAGTCGGATCGAGAACCATCGCCGTGGGTTGGCCCGAAATCGTCGGCGCGGAGTCGATAGTCGCCGTCCTTCCAGTGGTCAGGTCTAAGCTGAAGACCTGCATCGCGGCCGAACCAAACGAGGGAACGATCACCAAGCCGTCGTATGCTGGCATATACGTGCCGCGACAAGCCAGCAGTCCGGCGATCGCGAGCAGAACCACTACCCCAACTACCCAGGTGCCTCTCCTAGACATTCTTCGGTTTCTCTCCATGAATTCTTTGTTTGCACAACGCCGCATCCTGACCGGAGCGCCTTGGCAGTCCCCAAAGAGGGCGAAAATCCCAATCCATTTGTTTATCAGGAAAGCGCAGGAAGAGCAAACGCCACCACGACAGATTGGAGCCTAAACCTGGCCAAGAAGTTGTATGCCGCCCGGCCCTGGAGCGTTTGATTTCCGCTGCTTAGGCTTCGCGGCCGGCCGGAACCGGCTCTGTTGCAACTTCCGGCTTTTTTTCTTCCGAAATCAGCGGAAGATGGATTTCCACCCGCAGGCCCCCTTCCGCGCGATTGGAAGCGGCAACTCGACCGCCGTGAAAACGGACTGCGCGCTGGGCAATGGCCAGTCCAAGTCCGACTCCACCGGTCAGCCTGCCCCGCGCATTATCCAAGCGGTAGAAGGGCTCAAACATTTTTTGGAGCGCGTCTTCCGGAACGCCCGGACCACGGTCCGTCACCTGCAAAAGCGCTTCCGGTCCGCTCGGGCCCTCGGTTCTCTTCAGATGAATTTCCACCGCGCTTCCGTCACGCGTATAGCGGATGGCGTTACGCACGACGTTTTCGACCGCGCTGTGCAGCAGGGATGCGTTGCCGCGCACTTCCCAGTCCGCGTCCGGAATCTCGGTATGCACGTGGCAGTGCCGGGCTTGCGCCTCGAATTCGGCGTCTTCGGCCACGTTGATCACGAGTTCGTTCAGCGGAACCGGCGTGCGGGGCACTTCTTGTTCGCCATCTTCGAGGCGCGCCAGAGTCAGGATTCTGCCGATGAGTTCGTTCAACCGGCTGGCTTCCAGTTCAATGCGCTCGAGCATGTCATCGTTCTCGGCGCCGGAGTGACGCCGCGCCAGGCCTAACGCCACGTTCAGGCGAGCCAGCGGAGAGCGCAGTTCGTGCGACACGTCGTTGAGCAGGCGCGATTGGGCCTTGACCAGAGTTTCCAGCCGTGCAGCCATGGCGTCAAAATCGCGCATCAAGCCGGCCACCTCGTCGCGACGGCGGCTGGTGGGAGCGCCGGCGCGGGCGGAAAGGTCTCCCGCGGCCAGTTGGCGGGTCGCCGCGCGCAATCGCACGATCGGCTTGGCCAGATACCAGGACAGAAAATAGCAGACGATTCCGGAAGAAAGAACGAGGATCAGTAGGCCAGTAAGAGGAAAACCATGAGGACCGAAGAACACCCGCGGGCCCTGCGGCAGCGCCAGCGCAAGGGTATAGCGGTGACGGCCATCCGACGAAGCGCGAGACTCGATTACGATCCGCGGCGTCGGAAAAAGGATACCGTCGCGCGGAGCCAGCGGTTTGCCCAGAACGAGGTGCTCGAGCCAGGCTGGCGCGGCACGGCCGGAGATCTCGTTGCCTTGCTCATCGAAAACATGAACCCGGACGTGCTGTGTAGTTTCCAGGTTTTGCAGGTACCCGCGAAGCTGATGCGCTCCTCCCTGTTCGTAGGCCGCCACCGAGTCGGCCAGAGCGGTAGTGGCCAGGGACTCCCACGTAGGGTTGCGCTGCGGACGGAACGCCACTACCGCGAGAATGGCCAGCACCACGAACAAAGCAATCGCCAGCCAGAATGATAGAAAAATCCTCAGGAACAGGCTCTTCATGTAGAGCTCCGGACTTTCTCGCGCGGGTGGGCGAAAATATAGCCTACCCCGCGAACCGTTTTGATGTGCTCGTCGGCGTCGGTATCGCCCAGCTTTTTGCGCACTTTGCTCACGTGCATATCGATGCTGCGGTCAAAGGGCGAAAACTTGCGGCTGAGCACGGCATTCACTAACCGTTCGCGCGGCACCACATGGCCCGCCTCGCGCAACAGCACTTCCAGCAAATTGAATTCAACGGAAGTGAGGTCCACGGGCTGGCCGTTGCGGCGCACCGACCGGGTTGCCGGATCAAGTTCCACTTCACCCACGCGCACAATTTCTGGCGTGGTGGGTACCGGCTTGCCATCGCTGCGAGAGCGCCGCAGAATCGCCCGGATGCGCGCCACCAACTCCCGCGGATTAAATGGCTTCGGTAAATAGTCGTCGGCGCCGATTTCAAGGCCGACAATGCGATCGACATCCTCGCCCCGGGCCGTCAGTAGCAGCACCGGAAGCCGCGAGGTGGCGCGGATTCTTCGTAATACCTCAAAGCCATTGATTCCCGGCAACATCACGTCAAGCACGGCCAGAAGATAACCGCCGCCCGTGGCGCGCTGCAAGCCGCTCTCGCCGTCGTGCACCGACTCCACCGAGAAGCCCTCCGCCTGAAGATACTCCTGCACCAGGCTGCAGAGTTCCACGTCGTCGTCGATAACCAGAATGCGATCCATCTTTGCAGCTTTCATTGTGCACCACAGGGGAAAGAACTAGCTGTAAAGAATTGTCACCGCCGGAAATTGTAAAACTAACCCCAGCCACCGAGTTGGCTGGGATGGTTCGGCTTTGACAAAACTTTACTCCAGTTGACCGATTCTTTACCTCTTTTTCCCCGGAGCCGTGTTTCCATGAGTGTACGCAAAACGGTTTCCAGGAAGAAACCGGCCCAGGAGTCAGAATGAAGATGAAATCGATTCGTGCTCGTTTGCTGATTGCGGCCCTCTGTGTGTTGTTTGCCACCGTGGTTGCCAGATCGCAGGCCACCGATGCGCCGCCGGCTCCGCCCGCACACGGCCACGAATTTGGAATGGGCGGCCGCGGTAGCGAGTTTTTCGCCGACTACCTCAACTTGAGCGACGCGCAGCGGGAGCAGATGAAAGGCATCCTCGCCAAGGAGCACCCCGCCCTGAAGCCGCTGTTCCAACAGTTGCAACAAACACGTCAGCAACTCAGACAGTATGAGCAAGGCGCCTATGACGAAGCCAAGGTTCGCACTCTCGCCGCGCAGCAAGCGCAGACCATGGTGGAACTGACGGTGCAGCAGACGCGGATTCATTCCGAGATGTTCCAGGTGCTCACTACGGACCAGCAGGCGAAAATGAAGGAAGTTCAGGCTCACCACCAGGCTCGCATGCAGCGTCACATGCATTCCGTGCCCTCGGCGCCGCCGGAGGAACAACAATAAACAAAGCGCCAAGCCGCCGCGGATCTGTTGTTCGACGATATTCCCGGTGCGAGGACCGGTTCCTTAGCGCCTCGCATCCGCTGACGACGAAAAGCGGGCTGACCGAGAAACCAACGGAGGAAAACCAATGACCGGAAGCGAATCTTATCTTCTCGATGCAGGCTGGCTTTTCTTCGCAGGATGGGCCCTGGTGGTGGTCACAGTCAGCGTGATTGCATTCGGTAACGACTTCGTTTCATTTCCTTCCCTGCTCGAGAGGCTGCGGCAAAGGTCCGTGGCAGGCACCGCTCCTTCGATCGGCAAGACTCAGGTATAGGCCTGCGCGCAGTTTGCAACCGCCAAACGATTCCCTCGGTCGTCGCGCGAAAAGCTGAACCCCGCCTGCTAAAATCTCATCTACAGAATCTGCAATGGTGCCCAAGAGCCTGCGCCCGCTCCTGCCCTACGTCAAACGCTACCGCTGGGGTTACGCGGTGGGCACGATCTGCGTTTTCCTGAACAATGGCGTCTGGATCCTTTTTGCGCAAGTCATTCGGCGCGCCGTCGACGCCCTGGAACTCGGCGTTACCCGGCATAAGCTGCTGATTTATGCGCTCCTCGTGCTGGCCGTGGCCGCCGTCCACGGAATATTTCAGTTTCTGACCCGCTGGATTGTGATCGGCATTTCTCGGGACATTGAGTTCGACTTGCGCAATGATCTGTTTGAGCACCTGGAAGGTCTTTCCAGTTCTTATTTTCAGCGCAATCGGACCGGCGATATCATGGCGCGCCTCACCAACGATTTGAGCGCGGTGCGCCTATTGCTGGGTCCGGCCATTATGTATTCGGCCAACACGTTTGTGTTTACCGCCGGGGCGCTGGGATTCATGCTGGCCATCAGCCGGAAGCTCACGTTCTATGCGTTTCTGCCGCTGCCGGTGGCGAGTGTGGTGGTGCAGTATTTCGGGAGTCGCATCCACGAGCGTTTCGAGAGGATTCAGGCCATGTTCTCCGATATTTCGGCGCGCGCCCAGGAGAATTTTTCGGGCGTCCGGCTCATCCGCGCTTATGTTCAGGAACAAGCTGAAATCAACGCCTTCGAAGACGCCAATCGCGAATACATCTCCCGCAGTCTCAAACTGGTGCGGCTGATGGGAATGTTGTGGCCGACGCTGGAATTCATGTTGGGCGTCGGAATCGTGCTTTCCTTTTGGCTGGGCAGCCGCGAGGTCGTTCTCGGCCACATTGGCGTGGGAGGTTTCGTCGCCTTCCTCACCTATATGGGCCAACTCACTTTTCCCATCATCGCTCTGGGTTACGTTATCAATCTCTTTCAAAGAGGAACCGCTTCTCTCGGCCGGCTGAATGCGGTATTGACCGAGCAGCCAGAAATCCAGGATTCCCCCAATGCGCGCGATGCTCAAATCGAGGGTGCAATCGAATTTCGAGGACTCCGCTTCAGCTACAACGGCAAGGCCGTTCTGCATGATCTGAATCTGCAAATCCCCGCCGGCAGCAGTTTAGCAATTGTCGGGCCGACGGGCTCAGGAAAGACTACGCTGGTCAGCTTGATTCCGCGGATCTACGACGCCGAGGCCGGAATGGTCCTGATCGACGGCCGGCCCATTCGTGAATATTCGATCGCGTCCCTGCGCAAGAGCATCGGGTTCGTGCCACAGGAAACTTTTCTGTTCAGCGATCGTATCCGCGAAAATATTGCACTGGGCGTCGAGACTGCGACCGATGAGGAGATCCACGATGCCGCCGAAGCCGCCAATATCGCCGCCGACATTGAGAGTTTTCCCGAAGGCTATCAGACCCTGGTGGGCGAGCGCGGGATTACCCTCTCCGGCGGTCAAAAGCAGCGCACGGCAATTGCTCGCGCCCTGATTCGCAATCCGCAGATTCTGATCCTTGACGACGCGCTTTCCAGCGTCGACACGCATACAGAAGACAAAATCCTTAACCACCTGCGGGATGTGATGCGGGGGCGAACCACGATTTTCATTTCGCACCGTGTTTCCACGGTGCGCAACGCCGACCGCATCGCGGTTCTGCACGGCGGCTCGATTGTCGAACTGGGCACGCACGACGAGCTTCTAGCCTTGAACGGCTACTACACCGATCTGTACAACAAGCAGTTGCTGGAAGAAGAGCTGGCCGAGGTCTGAAACACCTCGCGAACGGCTCAGCCCGCATCTCGGCATTGTGAACTGCGAAAAATAACGCCGGGTTGCCACCACCATGAAACGCGTCGATACGCCCGAACTTCTCGACTCTGACGCCTGCTCGCCGGAAGACGTACAGACTTCACTGCGCGATCTGGGCCGCATCAACCGCTGGTTTGGCGGAGTCGCCACCACGCAATCGCTGATTGAGCGCGTGGCTCATGCAACTGGACTACAGCGTCTTTCGATGCTGGAAGTCGCTGCGGGCACGGGCGAGGTTTCTGCCATCGTGCGCAAGAGGTTGACCCGGCGCGGCATCACGATCGACGTCACGCTGCAGGATCGGGCATGGTCGCATCTGCCTAAACGCAACGGCGCAATCGTAGCCGACGCTCTCGCGCTTCCCTTCCGCGACTCCGCGTTTGATCTGGTCAGCTGCAACTTATTTGCGCACCATCTCGACCCCAGCGTCTTGGCGCGATTCGCCTGCGAAGCCATGCGCGTCAGCCGACGAGCAGTTTTGATTAACGATCTGGTGCGTCATCCTCTGCATCTGGCGCTGGTCTACGCCGGGTTCCCGCTGATGCGCAGCCGAATTTCGCGCGTGGATGGCGTCGCCTCCGTGCGTAGAGCTTATGTTCCGGAAGAACTCCAGAATATTCTTGCGTCGGCCGCGGGGCCCGCGGTGCGTGTCGACATCTCGCAACACTTTCTGTTTCGGATGGCAGCGATTGTGTGGAAGAACAATTCTTGATCGCTGATTTCTGATTGCTGATTGAAAACCCTGACGAAGGCGCACGACTCCGGCTCTTCAATCAACAATCAAAAATCGGCAATCCCCTATCGCACTACCAGCACTTCCCGCACGTTATCCCGCGCCAGGAAAAATTTGATAGAAGCGAAGTCGCGGAATAAGTTCTCGATATGGCGGTTATTGAAGACCCGCTGCAGGTGGAAACCATCCGAAATGGCAGTGTGAATCGCTCCAGTCGGGCCCCGGCGCGTTTCCTTGCGCATCACAATGCGTTGCATCTCCAGCGAATCCCGGCCAATGATGTGGAAGCGGTAGCAGGGCGAATCCGGCCCCGCGTCGCGAGTATGAAAAAAAGCCAGCAGCATGCCTCCCGGCTTCAATACCGACCACAAACGCCCCACCACCGGCCGCACCAGGCTTTCATGCAGATAATCGGGAAGGTTCCAGCACAAAACCACATCGAAATGTGCGGCGGGATAAACCAGGTTATCCGCCAGAAACTGCCGGCTGTCGAGCGCCACGTTTCCCTGCTCGTCCTTGGTCACAAGACTGGGATCGGTCGAGGCCACCAGCAGATCTTCGCTGTAGATGCGATGGCCGCGTTCGGTGAAGTAGCTGATATTCGCCGGCGAGGTTGAGCCCAGATCCAGAACACACAACGGATTCTCAGTATCCCAGATGCGAGCCACTTCCCCGAGTCCGCTGGAACGCCGGGTCAGTTTCTGCTGATTCTGCGCCGGTGTGGCCGACTCCGGTCCGCCCGATGAGCCTCGAAAGAGTTTCATGAAATTCTGGGTTACCGATGCCATTCAATCAAAGGGAAAGCGATCCCGCCTCCGCCGTCTCGTTCAGTGCCAGAGTGCGGAAGCTCGCAAAGCGCCGCAACCATCTATTTTGCCTTTCCATCGTGACTCCCGTGAATATCTACTTTCCCCTTGAGGTACGCACCTTCCTCAATGGAAATACGCTTCGCTGAAATGTCGCCGGTGACCACCGCCGATTTTCGCAATTCGACTTGCTCGCTGGCCTGTACATTGCCCTCCAGCTTCCCTTGCACCACCACGCCTTTGGCCTCGACGCTGGCCTTGACCTGGCCGTGCGGACCTACGGTCAAGCTGTTGCCTTTCAGCGCGATGCTTCCCTCCACCTGGCCATCCACGTAGAGGTCTTCGCTGCCCGACAGTTCCCCTTTAATGACGACCGACTTGCCAATCTGCGCCAATTCGCCCGACAACGGTGCACTCATGGAAACTCTCCTTCCGAAGCTGGGTCAACGACGAACGCATCAGTCAAAGCAAAGTGCCGGATGGCCGCGCCGTCCCAACGACTATACTCAACCTTCCGAACATGCGGCAAGCGACCGCAACTAAGTAATCGCCGGCTGACGACGATCTCGGCGGGAAATGTCGCCGGCTTCGTTGGTAAACTAGTGCGAATGGGAAGCTATCGATCGCTGGTTGGCGGGGAACTACCGTGCTCAACGGCGCTCGTTATTCTTGCGGCACTCTTCGCCGCGATCCCGGCCTCGGCCGCCGGCCAATCTTCGCCGCTGGGGAACGCTTCACCGGCCGAACTGGTGCGCATGGTAGTTGCGGCAGAGATAGCCGCGGCGCAAGATCCGTCGGTCAAACACCAGTTCCGTTCGCTCAAACAGGGTCCGCGCGGCTCACAAACCAAGTTGTACGTGGAAACCCGGGACGCGATGGCGGGCATGGTCATCGCCTACGACGACCGTCCCGTGACACCGGCGGAGCTCGCCGGTGAAGAGGCTCATCTGCAAGGCCTGCTCGACCATCCTGAACTGCTGCGCCGCAAGCACGCTCAGGAAAAAGAAGACGCCGACCGCACCATTCGCATGATCAAGGCCTTTCCCGACGCGTTCTTCTATGAATACGAAGGCACGGAGACGGCAACCGCGGAGTACGGCAAGGAGGGCGATCCCCTGGTGCGCCTCAGGTTCCGGCCGAATCCAAACTATAATCCGCCGTCTCGGATTGAACAGGCGCTTCCCGGCATGCAGGGAACGGTTCTGATCGATGCGCTGCGTCACCGCATCGCAAAAATCGACGGCACTCTGTTCAAAGACGTCACTTTCGGCTGGGGATTCCTGGCACGTCTGGAAAAAGGCGGGCATTTGCTGCTCGAACAGTCCGATGCCGGCGATGGCAGCTGGGAGATCACTCGCATGAAATTGGATTTCACGGGCAAAATACTGCTGTTCAAGAGCTTCACCGTGGCGAGCGATGAAATATTGAGCGACTTTCGCAGGGTTCCGGCGAACCTCACGTTTGCTCAAGGTGTTGACTTGTTGAAGGCGGAGCAGTCGAAGATCGCGCAGAACCACGTGATCGCTCACTAAAGTACCACGAGCTGAGTCAATCTAAAAAGGTGGCATTAGTTCAATTAGATTCCGGAGGGGACGATGAACGCGTATCGGCGAAATGGAGTTCAAGCATTGTTGAGAATTGGCTACCGCCGCAATTCAAAAGGGGGCATCGGGAGTATTCATCACCGTTCAGTCATGATCGCGCTGCTAAGTCTGTGTCTAGCAGCGCCTGGTCTAGCAGCGCCTGGACAGTTGGCCGCACAATCGCACCAGGATTCGGGCCCCGTGGTGAATCAGACACAGAGTGCTGTCCCTGGTCTTCACGACTTCGACTTCCTGGTTGGTCAATGGCAGGCCCATCATCGAAAGCTGAAGCAGCGACTCGCCAATGATCACGAGTGGATTGAATTCGACGGCACCTTGTTGAATCAACCGCTATTGGCGGGGTTCAGCAATGTGGACGATACCGTGCTCAGTGTTCCCGGTGCTCCTTATCGCGGCGTCGCTCTGCGCGCCTTCGATCCGAAGACCCAGCAGTGGGCAATCTGGTGGCTCGACAGCAGGACACCATCCGAACCATTGGATCCGCCCATGATTGGAGGCTTCCACAACGGCGTGGGAACATTCTATGGAGATGATACGGTCAGGGGAAAGCGAGTTCGGGCGCGCTTCATCTGGTCCAACATCACTCCGACATCGGGCCACTGGGAGCAAGCGGATTCGCCGGACGAGGGCAAGACCTGGGAGACAAACTGGGTGCAGGACATCACACGAGTTCGCTGATCGAGGGCATCGACAATAGGAAAAATGGCATTAATAGCATCGACGATTCCAAAGCGCTTTTTCTGCGAGGACCGCACGCTGCCCCGCGCAGCATCCTAAGTTTGCGTGGGGCGTAAGGTCTCTTTTCGCACGGTCAGCTTTTCGATCAGATTTTCTTTAATCGCATAGCCGGTGCCCGCTTCGTCGCGAAGCGCGATGGTCCCCGCGGGCGAGACTTCAACTTCGGGATCGATGATGTCTTCCTTCCAGTAACGCTTCGACGCCGAAACGTCACCTGGCAAGCTGAAATTGTGCAGCGTGGAAAGCCCGATGTTGTGGACACGTCCAATGCCGGATTCCAGCATGCCACCGCACCAGACGGGGATCTTTTGAGCGTGGCAGGCATCGTGAATCTTCAACGCCTCGGTAAATCCGCCAACGCGGCCGACCTTGATGTTGACGATGCGGCAGGCGCCACTTTCAACGGCGAACGCCGCGGCGCGCGCATTCACGATGGACTCGTCCAGGCAAATCGCGGTACGCAATTCTTTTTGCAGCCGGGCGTGATAATAAATATCATCGTCCCATAAGGGCTGTTCGATCATCAGCAGGTTGAACTGGTCAAACAGGCGCAAGCGTTCAATCTGATCCAGCGTGTAAGCGGAATTCGCATCGCAGCTCAGAGTGATGTCGGCCCAGCGGGAGCGAATCTTCTCGAGCACGTTCACGTCCCAGCCGGGTTTCACCTTCACCTTGATGCGGCGGTAACCAGCAGCCAGTTCGACGTGGATCTTCTCCAGCAACTGCTCGACGGAATCCTGAATGCCGATCGAGACGCCGCATGAGATCTCGCGGCGTGTTCCGCCCAGCAGTTTCCACAGCGGTTGCCGCTTCTGCCTCGCCTCGGCGTCCCACAATGCATTTTCGAGCGCGGCCTTGGCCATGCGGTGCCCGCGGACCTTGGCGAAGAAAGACGAGCATTCCCGCGCTGACTCCCACGGGCGGCCCATGACCGCCGGCGCGAGATAGTGCACCATCGTGGGCCAGACGCTGTCGATCCATTCGCTGCTGTAGAAAGGATCTTCCCCAGCGACGCATTCTCCCCATCCATTTACGCCCTCGCAGTGAGCCGTGACCAGAAGGATGCGGCGGCTATAGGTACGGCCAAAACTGGTCTCAAAGAAATGCACCAGCGGCATCTGAATCTCGCGGAGTGTAATGGCTTCAACTTTCATGGAACCTTCATTTCACCACGGAGGGACGGAGACACAGAGAAAATCTTTGAACAACGAAAATCGGGCACGTAAATTTGCAAGAAACTTTTCCGGTCCGCAGGTCGCGCAATTGTTTTTTGGTTTTTCTCCGTGCCTTCGCATCTCCGTGATGCATCAATCTTCGGATGCATACGACCAGTTCTCGTCCCAGCGACCCAGCAGGAATTTTCCATTGCTCGCCGCATCGCGTTCATAGCCCACCACGGCCAAGCCGTCGCCGAAGGAGCGAAGAAACTGTTCGCGGTTGCGCTCCTGGAGCTGCTGAGCCTTGGCGCGGGTTTCGGGCTTGGCCTTCCAGTCGTAGATCTGCCCCGGGACTTCGATCTTCATTTCGATCTTCGCGGGTGGATTCTTGCCCGTACCGAGCAGGGTTTCCACGCGCTTCGATCTCAGCCACCACTCTGCGATTAACCGGTCACTGGGCAATCCGCCTTGCAGCGGCGACGAGGTAATTCCGTACTGGTTGATGTTGTAGCGCCGCGCGATCGCCCCCAGCTTTTCGATGTTGAGGTAGGCGTTCTTGATCTCCAGAGGATCAAACGTCCACTCGATCAGCTCAATTCCCCGTGCCAGCGCATCTTCCCGCTGCAAGAGCTTGAGCCGGCGTCCCAGGCCGCTGTTGCGGTGATCTTTGCGCACCGCCAGCATGTGCGAGTGAAGATATACTTGGCCGGAACGTGTGCCCGGAACCGACAGCGCAAATCCCACCATCTCGCTGCCAGCGAAGGCTCCCATCACCTGTCCGCCAACTTTCTCCGCCACCACGAACATGCGCAGCGGGATCAGTTCCGCGTCGGTGAAATTCCACACTTCCTTCTGCAGGGCGACGCAGGCGCGCAATTCCTCAAGACCATGGCAGGACCGGATGACGACGGAGTCGGACGTCATCCTTCCCTCACATCGACTGCGTCATCCCGAAGCCTGGCGTCCTTCAGCCAGGCGATGGATCTCCCGCCGAACGGGAGTGCGTTGTGGCTAGGTCTGTGTTGCTCCCGAGATCCGTCGCCCCGCTGGTAAGAACGCGGGGCTTCGGAATGACGCAGTTGCTTTCCCTTATGCACCACGAATCTCCTCGCGTTTAGCTCGTTGCCAAAGGGATTCGAGTTCGTCCATGCCAACCTGATCAGGCGATTTTCCAGTCTCCTGCAGGCGTTCTTCCATCCATTGGAATCTGCGTTTGAATTTTCGATTCGTCTTGCGCAGGGCAGACTCCGGATCGACCGATAAATAGCGGGCAATATTCACCACGACGAAAAAAAGATCGCCGACTTCCTCTTCGAGCCGGGTCTGCAGTTCTTCCGTAATGGCCTGCCGACCTGACCCGGCAACGCCTCTGCCCAGCGGTCGAGGTCCAGGTGCGGGAAATTCTTTCAGTTGTTCTCGTAGTTCGTCAGCCTCTTCGTGAAGTTTGTCGAACAGGCCTTCCACATTCGGCCAGTCGAAGCCGGCCTGCGCAGCGCGGGAACTGAGCTTGGATGCTTCAAGCAGCGACGGCATTTTCGCGGAGATGCCCGCGAGAACGGAGACCTGGCGCTGCGGTTGATTCTCGGACAGCCCACCACCGTCGGCCGCGTTTCCCAGGTCACGATTCTGCCGCTTCTTCCGCTCCTCCACCTTTAACGCTTCCCAGTTTTTCTTCACCTCGGCAGAAGTGTCAGCCTTGACCTCGCCAAACACATGCGGATGGCGATCAATCAGTTTCCCCGACAGCCGGTCGAGCACATCGTCGATCGAAAACGTTCCCTGCTCCTTACCCATCTCGGAGTAGAAAAGCACCTGCAGAAGCAGATCGCCGAGTTCGCCGGTAAGTTCTTCCCAATCGCGATTGTCGATGGCCTCCAGAACCTCGTACGTTTCTTCGAGGGTATAAGGCTTGATGGAGTCAAAAGTCTGCTCCCGGTCCCAAGGGCAGCCTCCCGGCGCCCGCAGGCGCTCCATGATGGCCACCACCCGCTCGAAACGTTCCCCTGTAGACATTGGCCACTACTGTAAATGACCCTCCGCCGCGCGAGCAATGAGGGGAGCAAAGCCAATGACTGTACGTTACTCTTCCCGCAAAATGCGTAAGATGCAGAGGCCATTGGGATTTGGTCCACAGTTAATCCCAGCACTTAGGTTACCTTCCACCCGATTGCTGACGAGCGCAAACTGAGGAAGAAGAGTGGGTCCAGGGGCCGAAAGCCGAGCATCCCCTTGCCCGCGAGCAAACGCATCTTGTTGAAATTACATGGCCTTAGCAATTAAGCCTCGAGCGCCCCTGGAAGGCCAGCACTTCCACGTGGTCGTGATCGGCGGCGGCATTAACGGCGTGGCCGTGGCGCGTGCGTGCGCCCGCGCCGGCAAGACCACGCTGCTGCTCGAACAAAACGACTTCGCTTCCGGCGTTACCAGCCGCTCTACCCGCATCATTCACGGGGGTTTGCGCTATCTGGAGCATGGCGAACTCGGTCTCGTCCGCGAATCACTGCGGGAACGGGAGCGATTGTTGCGCGAGCGTTCCCATCTTGTTCAGCCAACTCAGTTTCTGGTTCTGCTGAACGAACAAAGCCAGCGCAGCGCCTTGAAAGTGCGCATCGGGCTGTGGCTGTACCAGCGTCTGGCGGGCAGAAAATCGAACCGCAGCCTGGGCGAGATGGAACTGAAACGAGTCGAGCGAGCGCTCGACGCCGGTCATCACTGGTCGTTTTTCAACTACGAAGACGCGCAGTGCGAGTTCCCGGAACGCCTTGTGGCTGAGTGGCTTACGGAAGCCATCGAGGCGGGAGCCGTGGTTCGCAACCACGCCGAAGTCCTGGCGGTAAATGTTGCGCACGGACGCGCCCGCGGAGTCTTGTTCCGCGACCGGATTACGGGGAAAGATGCGCACGTGGACGCGGCCTGGATCGTGAACTGCTCCGGCCCGTGGGCCGACCGGGTCTGCCAGCGATCGTCGATTCGCACCGCGAAGCCGATGCTGGGCGGGGTGCGGGGTTCCCACATTGTGCTCCCGCGCTTTCCTGCGGCTCCGAGCAATCCGCTTTACACCGAAGCCGCAGACGGCCGCCCGATCTTTGTGCTGCCCTGGAACGAACAACTCTTGGTCGGCACAACTGAAGTTGCCGACCAGGGCGATCCGGGAAGAACTGAGCCCTCGGCGGAAGAGACTGGGTACTTGTTGAACAATGTGACGAAGTTGTTTCCCAAGGCGAAGATCTCGGCGCACGATGTGAAATATGCATTCGCTGGGATTCGCCCACTTCCCTATTCATCTGGAAATCGCCCATCGGCAGTCACACGACGGCACTTCCTGCACGATCACTCGGAAGAAGGCGCGGCCCGCATGATTTCCGTGATCGGCGGCAAACTCACTACAGCCGCGTCCCTGGCACGAGAGTGTGTGCGGAAGATCGGACTGGCGGACTCCGAGCCGAATTCCCTTTCGGTTGGGCCTGGGGTCGCGCTCGATCCCATGCTCGACCAAGCGGTGCTCGAGATCGCACGGGCAGGCGCGGTGAGCGAGGAATCGGCGCGGGGGATGGTGGAATGGTACGGAAAGCGCGCCATGGATATCGCCCGCATGGCGCTGGTGAGCGCGGAATTGCGCGCTCCCATCTGCCCGCACAGTTCGCACTTGGTGGCCGAAGTAGTCGAAGCTTACCGCCGTGAGTGTGCGGTCAGCCTGGCCGATGTTCTGCTGCGCCGGGTTCCCGTCGCGCTCGGGTCGTGCTGGTCTGAGTCATGCAGCCGCGAAGCTGCCCTGCGCATTGGCGCCGTGCTCGGCTGGGATGAGCAAACCATGGGAGCGAATCTGGAAGCCTTCGAAACCGAGCGGGCTTCGTTTCTTCATCGATTCAGCCGCAAGACTTCCACCCTGGAAGCTGCCGCCGACTAGCCAGTAAAGCCAAGTTCTCTCGCCGCGGATTTGCGCGGATTTGCGCGGATTTACGTGGATTTGCGCGGATTCACGCGGATAACCCCCTGGTCAAGAAAATGGTAAGGAGCAGGTCTCCATCAGAACCATGCTGGTTCGCGGTTTCCGGCCAACATAAACGCCCACGATTCAATCACGCTGAACCACCCAAGGTTTCGACCAGCAGCTTCGTGTCATCGGAGATGATGCCGTCGACTCCCCACTCCGCCAGGCGGCGCATATCTTCGGAATCATTGACCGTCCAGACCATCACTTTCTTTCCGGCTCCTTTCACTCTGCGCAGCAACTCCTGATCGGCCAGGGCAAGATGGGGAACCACATATGCGACTGGAAGTTCGTTCCACTGGCGGAGCTGAGTCTTGGTTTCGCAAATCAAGCCCAGAGGAATCGCGGCGTCCTCGGCGTGAAGCGATTTCAGCGCGCTGGGCAGAAACGACGAGACCACGAATCCCCGGTGCGGCTTGTGCCTCAGGAACAGGTCGACCATCGTTCTCTCCAGGCCTTTCACTTTCAGCTCGATGTCGAGAAACGAATCGCGGTAACGCTGGAGAACATCCCGCAGACGCGGCAGTTGAGACACTTCCTTCGCCGTAGCTCGCTCGATCTTAACCCCGCCAGCTTTCGCATCGTGGCAGACGACAGCCTCCCGGTCGGATGTAAGCCGAACATCGAATTCAAATCCGTCGCAACCATCCGCCAGGGCCCGGTCGAAGGACGCCAACGTGTTTTCCGGAATCGACTGGACGGCGCGAGCACCCCGGTGGCCGAGCAGAAGAGGACGAGTACTCATGCGGCAGTCACCTGTTCCTCTTCAATCTCTTCAATTTGCGTCATTTTGCATCGATCCAGATCTCAATCCAGATCGAAGTCGCGAATGGGACGGCCAGTGTCGGGCGTTTCTTTGGCCTTCTTGACCGCTTCTTGAAATTTCTTCTCGAGAAGATCCGCGGAGTGCTTTTGCGCTTCTACGGATTGGCGGAAGATCGATTCCCGCCGGTTGTCCTGCTCTTTCATCGCGCGCGCGGCCTCTTCCATATCGTTGAAAGTTTTCGGCTGCTTGGCGGCGGTGTGGGAAATGACCGTGCCGGTTGCCGCATCCACTTTCAGCAGGCCATTGCAACACGGGCAGGTGATCTCGAAATGGTTGGGACTCTTCGCCATGCCAAGCGAATCATACCGCAAACTGGGGGAACGTGACTGGTTTCAGAATCAGGTCTGCAATCAGAATGTTCGGATTCCGCTAGCGCTGCAGCTTGATGGGGAAGATGTGGAACAGATTCAGCATTTCCCATCCCAGCAGAAACACCGAGAGAATCACTACCAGCACGGCCATCATTTCTCCGAAGCTCATGCCGCGGCGATTGGGCTCCAGGCGCCGGGACGCCAGGCTCAAAATATTCAGCGTTGCGAAGCCGAATACCACAGCCCAGAGGACGTTGTAGACGTCCTCGCGCGAACTGCGCGACCGTAGGGCCAGCATCACGCTGAACAGGACGGAGGCCTGCAAGCGCACCGCCGGGTATGCCGTGAGTGCCGCGCGAGTTGTGCGTGCCAGGCCCGAGAACATCGCCGTTCAGAATATGCCGCTCAGAACATGCCGTTCAGAACTACGCCACCCCGAGGAAAAGATTAGCGACAGCAGCCATCCTCTGCCGCGGAGTCAAAATTGGATATTACCTGTTTTTGTCCGGCGGGTCACGGCCTCGGAAGGTCACGAGAGTACCCTGCTGTGCAACCCGCAACGGATGCGCCCTGCCGCGGAGGCGCGCAGCATCGTTCGCAGTCAGGCCCCAGCCGCGATTCTTGGTTAATATAATTCATGGCCGAAATCCGCTTCGTTTTTTTCGATGTGGGCAACACTTTGCTCTTCCCCAACCGGGCGCGCATCCTGGCCGCGCTGGCCGCGGAGCGTCATCCGACTCTCGCGCAATGGCAAACTTTCGAACGCCGAACCAAGAAAGAATTCGACGATGGCATGGTCGGCGGCAGAGTCGACCATAGCTTTTGGTGGACTTTCCATAGCTACCTGCTGGAAGAAGCGCATTTGCTCGAAGACGGCCTGCGCGATGCGCTGATCGAGAACACGCAGAAATCCGCCAACTGGGACCAAATCCTTCCGGGAACACGGGAGGCCTTAGCTCGCATCGGCAGCACCTATTCCATCGCAGTGATTTCGAATGCAGACGGCAAAATCGAAGAGGTGCTGCGGCGCTGCGGCATTGCCGGTTGTTTTAAAAGCATCACGGACTCAGGCATCGTGGGCCAGGAAAAACCGCATCCCGCGGTTTTTCACGCGGCCCTGCAGGCCATGCAGGCCCAGCCTGCTGAGAGTCTCTACGTCGGTGATGTGTATTCCGTGGATTACGTCGGCGCCCGCAATGCAGGCATGCAGGCGGTCCTGTTCGATCTGGCCGGAGCTTACCGCGATCGCGAACTTCCGCGCGTTGCGTCACTCGCGGAATTGGAAAGCTGGCTTACGGCGCAAAACTCTGGCTAGAATTCATTATGATCGATTCGACAAAACTTTTTCTCTTCCTGACCGCGGCGATCTTACTTGCCGTGGCCCCCGGCCCTGGAATGCTCTATGTGCTGGCGCGAAGTCTGGCCGGCGGAAAGCGCGAAGGCGTGCTCTCCGCGTTCGGCACTTTTCTTGGTGGCATGGTGCATGTATTTGCGGCGGCTTTGGGGATCTCCATCATTCTGGCAAAATCGGCGATCGCGTTCGCCGCGGTGAAGTACGTGGGCGCGGCTTACCTGTGCTTTCTCGGGGCGCGGATGATTCTCGAAGCGCGCAAGCCAGAAACCGGCAATGAAGCGCCGCTCCCGGAAGATTCTCGTGCCGCAGAGTTCGCGCCAGAAACTCTAAGGCCAGTCCGAAACCCGCTCTGGCAGGGCGTTGCCACCGAGGTCCTGAACCCTAAGACCGCCTTGTTTTTTCTCTCTTTCATTCCTCAGTTCGTGAACCGAAGTGGCGGACACGTGTTCCTGCAGTTTGTTTTGCTGGGCACGCTGTCAGTCTGTCTGAATACTTCCGCCGACTTAGTCGTGATCGCTCTGGCGGGCCCTCTTGGCCAGCGCATTCGCTCGTCAGCAACCTTCCGCCGCCGGCAAAGGACGGCGACCGGGGTCATCATGATTGGACTGGGAACGTATCTGGCGACCAGTGAGAACAAATAGAACCGAGGACGGAAAGGTCAGAGTCGACGCGCCTACAGTTCCAGAATCTGATGGTCGTGGCAATCGGGCTGGATGGCGTCGTGAATGTGGTGCAGAAGATCGAGTCCATAGCGCGCCAGGAAATAAACGCCGCCAACGCCGCGCTCCTGCAGGCCCTTGTCCGGGAAAAGCGCCTGAGTAAGCGTCTCGGCATGGCGGCCCACGACCTCGCCTTTCTGCAGCTCGGCGCGCGCGGCCTGGGTGTAGAGCCGGTCTAACTGATACTTCATCTTTGACGCGGCAGTCTGCGCCGCTTCCACCAACGTGCGGTCCAGTTTTTCCAGCTTCTCGCGGATGGTGGCCAGGTTGCTCTCCAGCGATTGGTTGGCAACATCAAAGGCCGCCTGCAATTCTCCGGGAAGGCTGCGGGCAGCCAGCTCCTGGCGAAGGGCTTCGGGCCCGTTGAGAACATCGCGCAAGGTGATTCCGTAACGCTCCAGCAATCTCTGCGTTTTGGGCTCGATCAGCGTCGCCGAAAACCGCGGCACGACCGGGGTGACGCGGCCGAGCACAACTTCGTAAACCGCTCCAGTTTGCGAGAAGTATGCCGTTTCCGCCGCGCCCCCGGAATAGGCCAGCGTGGGCAACAGATAATCCTGCACCACTGGACGCAGCAGCACGTTGGGGCTGAACTGCTCCGGCGTGGAGGCGATGCGGCCCAGCAGTTCATCTCGAGAGATCTTTTCCGCGCCGTCCTCGTGCCCGATGACAAATTCCTGTTCAGCGCCGGCCAGCCGATGAATCGGCGTGCGGGCCCCATCTTTCATCGTGAACAGCAGCACGGTGGAAGGGACAACCTTCACCTGCTGGTGATAACCCGCGGCCTCGATCGCCTCGCCGCGCGCCAGCAGAGCCTGGTTGAGCTGAGCTGCATTCTCGATCGCGGCGCGGTAGATCGGCTCCGACACGCGGTGCAGTTCAGGGTCGGAGGCGTCCAGCAAAATCACCCCCCACTCCGCAAACAAGCGCGCATAGAGGCGGGCAAAAGCCGTGCCTAACGTTTCTCCTGGACGATAGGCCTCGCGCAGAAAACGCGTTGCATCGGATTCGCCCAGCAAAGCCGCCGCCTGCTCCACGACAGAAACAATCTCATCCCCCAGCTGCACTGCGCTCACCGGCGCGCCCGGGACGTCGTGGCTGGTTGTGGCGATAGTTTGCAGCACGCCGTCGGGACCCGGGAGGCCAACGTGATTTACCTCCGCCAGATCGTGATCGTAAGTGGCCAGCCAAAAAATTGGGACTGCATCCACTCCAGCTTTCGTGGCGTCCTCGGCGAGCTTAACGGCCGTCAACGCTTTGTAGATGGCGAACATGGGTCCGCCGAACAAACCCACCTGCTGGCCGGTAACGACCGCCGCAGCGCCTTTGCGCAGGCGGCCGAGGTTGGCAAGCGTTTGCGGGGAGGCATCCCATGACCGGTTCTGGCGCTCCAGAATGGTGCTCACCCGTTCGCGGCGCGGGGCATCATACCGCAGCGCAGAAGCTTCTTCTTTTAACCATTCCGAGAAATGAGGAGGGTGCGGGTAGAAAGGCCGAACCTGAGGCGAGTACGCGAGAAAGTCCGTGAAAAGCCGCGTCGTGTGCGGAATTTGGGCAAACGGAAGACAATGCGCCTTCAATCGCGGCTCCCTCGACATCGCTGGATTAGACGTTTCAATGGTGACAATGTTGTGTTGAGAATAGCGACTTTCGCCCCCCAGCCCCTAGCGGCACTACTGATCATACAGGTCGAGTGCTTCACTAGGGATGCCCGGAAGCACGGCCATGATGCAAGATAATCGTACGCAGGACAACGATAGGCCAGGTAATCTGGCAAACTAATCCGGGGTAAAGCAGCAAGATCATCAACAATGGCCACTACTACTCCTCCGCTGCATATCGTCACCCCGGTCACGCTCACCGGAATAGACGTTCGCCTCGAACCGATCCGCCACGAGCACGCCGAACTCTTCTGGGAAGTAGCGATGAACGATCTCGACGACATCTTCCGCTGGATCCCCTACCGCATGCAGACGCCAGAAGATTTCGAGCAGCTCGTCAAGAGAGCCTTTCGGGAGCAGGAACGGGGCGAGTCGGTGGTCTTCACTACAATCGAAAGTGCCTCGGGACGCGCGATCGGCAGCACCCGCTTCATGAACATTGATCGCAACAATCGCCGGGTCGAGATCGGTTCTACATGGATTGCGCCGGCGTGGCAGCGCACCGCAGTAAATACCGAGGCCAAGTACTTGATGCTTCGCCACGCGTTCGAAGTTTGGGGATGCTTTCGAGTTGAGCTCAAAACCGACGCGTTAAATCAGAAGTCGCGGAACGCGATCCTGCGGCTGGGCGCGAAAGAAGAAGGCACGCTGCGCCGGCATGTGGTCACATGGACCGGGCGGGTCCGAGACTCGGTTTACTTCAGCATCCTGGATTCGGAGTGGCCCGAGGTGAGGGCTCGGCTGGAAGGAAAGCTGCGCGGCTAAGGCCACGGAATAACCCCGGGCGGTCTTCCGCCGGGTGATCAAACTAGAATTTCCGCCGCAAGACAATCATGGTCGCGTCATCCTGAAATTCATTTCCACAGTGCTCTGCGACTTTCCTCAGCAAGCCCTGTTGCAAGGCCGCGGCGTCGCTGGTCCGCATCTCGCGCGCGTGCTGCAAGAGTCTTGGTTCGCCAAACGCGTCGCCATCCGCGTTCTGCGCTTCGACAACACCGTCGGTAAAAAGAAGCAGAATGTCGCCACGGTGCAGCCGAACACTCATTTGTCCGTAGTTCCAATCGGGAAACTGGCCGAGGATCGCGCCGGAACTCGCCAGGTCCGTCGTGGCGCCGTCGGCACCAACGAGCATAGGAGGATTGTGACCAGCGTTGCAGTAGGTGAGCAGGTTCCTACTGCTGTCGAGCACACCGTAAAAAACAGAAATGAATTTATTCGACGGCATGATGTCGCACAGATGCCGATTCACCCGGCCGCACAGCTCATGAGGTTGCACGTTGTCACGAATAAGGGGCTTTAACGCCGCCTGCAGATTCGCCATCAGCAGTGCTCCCGGTAATCCTTTCCCGGCCACATCGGCAATGCAAAGCGCGGTCTGGGTGCCGTTGATCCGCACCGCGTCGTAGTAGTCGCCGCCGATGACTTGCATGGGCCGCGTGGTGGCCGATATGTCATACCCCGGAATTTGCGGCAGGCTGCCCGGCAACAGTCCCTTCTGAATTTCTCCGGCTTCCGACGATTCCTCCTCGTGCCGCGCCTGCGAACTGCGCAGAACGCGGCAGCGTTCCACCTGCTCCCGGATTTTTTCCAGCAGTTCGCGGTTCTTCCAGGGTTTCTGGATAAAGTCGGAAGCGCCTCGCCGCATGGCCTCGACGGCCAGTCCCACACTGCTCCAGGCGGTCATCACCACCAGCGGAATCGTCGGGTCGATGGCGCGGATTCGCCTCACCAGTTCCAGGCCTTCCCCGCCTCCGGTCGTGTCCCGAGAGTAGTTCAGGTCGATCAGAACGGTGTCGAAAGCCTGCGTTTGCAATGCATCCAGCACACTCCCGGGGCTGGATGCCGAATATGTTTGATAACCCTGGCCGTCGAACAGCATTTCGAGCGCGGCGATAACGTGAGGCTGGTCGTCGGCCACGAGCAGCCGGCCCGTGAACGGCTGAATTGCAGGGACGGCGGGCATTGTCAAAGTTTCCATGCGTTTATTGAATGCAAAGCGAAGACCATCTTGCCGCTAGCGTCTAACTCATTGATTCGACGCTATTAGCCACGGATCGCGCATATTGCATCTTCTCGTGAGCTGTTCATTGACGCGAAGGACTGTCCGGCAGCGGACAGCAGCCCTCGTGTAATTCGGTTTCCCGCATGCGTGCCTTGAACGAAGCTTTGCCGACCCCCAGTCATCTAACTGTTGGTGTTTGACTTCCACACGGGCGACCCCTAGTCTGGAAGTAGTTCTTTGAGTATGGCCATCCCACTAGTGGGGGCGTCACGGCTTCGACGGAGATGCTTGCGGCCAAGAGGCATGCCGGGGTGCACACACCCGTAATCGTGGGCAAAATGATAATTGCCAATCAACAAATGGCATACGCAGCCTAATTAATTAGGCAGCCGCTTTCCACCGCTTCGCCCTTGGGCGGTGAGCGAGCGTCACACAGAGGGCTGCTCTTCCCGGCTACGTCTGGGCCGGGAGGCTAAGATCTCAGGCTAGTGGCTAGCGTTTCTTGTCCGTTCTGAGCGTGGGCCGCGAACGTCCTGAGGTAATGCTCAGGGCATGAACCGGAATAAGCATGTAGTCTCTTGACCAGTAACATTTTCGGACGCGGGTTCGACTCCCGCCGCCTCCACCACTATAAACTACTGATAAT
>Ga0209167_10000149_pt1 | contig 67734 bp, 60 predicted proteins | sample Coa_R1_9_FD_187154 | JGI IMG/M metagenome (GOLD analysis project Ga0209167, IMG submission 187154) | Surface soil microbial communities from Centralia Pennsylvania, which are recovering from an underground coalmine fire - Coalmine... | ecosystem: Environmental > Terrestrial > Soil >... | reverse complement strand
GCCTTCGATCCCGGCCATCGTGCGATCGAGCGACGATCGGCAGACGCTCGAGTTTGCGATCGTAGAAAACCTTCAGCGCGAGGATTTAAACGCGCTCGAAGAGGCGGCCGGCTTTCAATATCTCATTGACGAGCACGGCCTCACGCAAGAAGAGGTGGCGCGCCGGCTCGGCAAGAGCCGGCCCGCAATCGCCAACACGCTGCGGCTGCTCGCCTTGCCGGAGTCGATCAAGGCGATGCTCGCCGACGCCAGGCTCTCTGCCGGCCATGCGCGCGCACTTCTTGGCGCACCCGAGTCCGCGCGGGGTCCGCTGGCGGAGCGCGCCGCGACCGAAGGCTTGACGGTTCGCGCGCTGGAGCGGTTGGCCGCCGCCGCCGATGCAGGCCCCAAAGCCGCGCGCTCGCCCCGGGTGCTCTCGGCCGACGAGCACGATTTTGAAAGACGGTTGCGCGAGCGTTTCGCCACTCGCGTCGGGATCGTCCGTGGCCGCCGCGGCGGCCGCATCGAGTTTCGCTTCCAGAACGACGACGAACTCTTGCGCCTGGGCGATCTTCTTCTGCCAAAAGAGCCATAGGAACCGTCATGTTCGTACCGGTTTCACGGATCGTCGCAATCGTTATGGCCGGCGTGCTTTGCTTCGGAATCCTCGTGCCGCTGTCGCTGGCGCGCCACAAGATCGGGTTGGCCGTCTTTATTGCGATCGTTTTTATCGCCTACCTTGCCGCAAACGTGATTCTATGGCAACGCATGCGTCCTCGCGCGTAACGCGCGCGGGACGAGCCGAACTCTTGCATGGAATCTATGTAATCCTCGACGAAGGCACGCAAACGATTGCGTTGGCGCGTGCGGTCCTCGACGCGGGAGTCCGAATCGTCCAATACCGCGCCAAGAATGGAATCCGCTCGGCTTGCGCGCGCGCGTTACGCGAGCTGACGCGGGAACGCGATTCCCTCTTGATTCTCAACGACGACTGGCGAGCAGCGCTGCTTTACGACTGCGACGGCGTACATCTCGGGCCAGGCGACGACGGATTCGCCGCAACGGCCTCGGTCCGCAATGCAATGCAGGATCGCCTGATCGGGCTCTCCTGCGGTACCGCCGTCGAGATACGCGACGCCGGCACCCGCGACGTCGATTACTTGGGAGTCGGGCCCGTTTTCGAGACCCTCTCCAAGTCGGACGCCGGTAGAGCGCTCGGCACTGACGAACTGCGGCGCCTCTCGAGCGCATCGACTCTTCCGGTGGCCGCCATCGGCGGGATCTCCGTCGCACGCGTTGGCGGTATACGGCGATGCGGCGTCGCCATGGCAGCCGTTATTTCGGCCGTGAGCTCGGCCGTGGACCCCCGCGCGACCGCGGCGGCACTCGTCGACGGCTGGAACTCGGGCGGGTAACGGCCCGCGAATGGCTGCCATCGTCCTTTCAATCGGCACGACTCATCCGTGGAACGTCGCGGGGGTGGGGCGTGACCTCGTCGTCGGATCAGCAAAGAAGTGCCGGGTCTTCACTGCCGTGGCGGCGGTCAGCGCACAGAACGCCGCGGGCGTGGTCGCGCTCGGCCCGGTTGCGCAGGAGCTCTTCGAGGCTCAGCTCTCGGTGCTGCCTTGGGAGAGCGCGGGCGCCGTGCGCGTCGGCGCGCTGCCGACGTCGGCGAGCGTTCGCGCGGTGGCGCAGGCCCTCGCGACGCGCGCCTGGCTTCCCGCCGTGGTCGATCCGGTATTTGCCGCCAGCAGTGGGGGCGAGCTTGCCGATCGCGGCGCGCGAGATGCTCTCGAAGCGGAGCTTGCCACGCTCTCGAACGTTATTCTAACGCCCAACCTTCGCGAAGCCGCCGCGCTGCTGCACCTCGAAGAGATCGCAAGAAGCACGCTGGCCGAGGCCGCAGCGCGGCTGCGCGCACGCGGTGCCGGCGCGGTGCTGCTTACCGGAGGTCACCTCGAAGGCGACCCCGCCGATGCGCTTGCCACGAGCGACGGTGTAGAAATTTTTAGCGAACCGCGGATAGCCGGTGCGATGCACGGCACGGGCTGCACCTTGGCGATGGCGCTTGCCTGCGAGCTTGCCTCGGGAACGCCGCTTCCGGAAGCCGTTCGAGCGGCGCGCACCTTCGTTCGCGCGGAAATCGCAAGGCATTGACGCCTGCACGTAACATTGACGCGCGGATGAGCTTGACCAAACGGCGCGTGATGTCGGGGATGCGGCCGACGGGCGACCTTCACCTCGGACACCTCGTCGGGGTGCTGACGCAGTGGGAGACGTATAGCGAGAACGACGACGCGTTCTTCGAGATTGCCGATCTGCACGCGTATACGACCGAGTTTGCAGATCCCTCGATGGTGCGCAATGCGCGGGAAGCGATGGTGGCGGTTTGGCTGGCGGCTGGAGTCGACCCGCAGCGATCGACGATTTTTCTGCAGTCGGGGGTCCCGGAGATCGCCGAGCTGCAAGCGCTGCTGGCGATGATCACGCCGGTCTCGTGGCTCGAGCGGGTGCCGACCTATAAAGGACAGATCGATGCGCTCGGCGCGAACATCGCGACCTACGGCTTTCTCGGCTATCCGTTGCTGCAGCTCTGCGATATTGCAGTCGTCCGCGGTCAGTACGTCCCGGTGGGGCGCGACCAAGTTGCACACTTGGAGCTGGGACGCGAGATCGTTCGCCGCTTCAACCACCTCTACGGCGAAGGTGCAGAGATTCTGGTAGAGCCGCAGGCTACGCTCTCGGAGTTTCCCGAGGTTCCAGGCGTCGACGGCCGCAAGATGAGCAAATCGTACGGCAACGCCATTCTTATCGCCGACGACGAAGAGACGACGACGAAGAAGGTTCGTTCGATGATCACCGACCCGCTCAAGGTCCGCCGCGGCGATCCCGGACGCCCCGAGATTTGCCCGGTCTTCGCCCTCTGGCGATTCGTCAACCCGCTGCGGCTCGACGCCATCGCGGCGGAGTGCCGCTCGGGAGCGCTGGGCTGCGTCCAAGACAAGAACGACTTCGCCGAGCAGCTCAACGCCTATCTGCGCCCGGTGCGTGAGCGCTACGCGCAGTACTGCCGCAATCCGGAGACGGTGCGGCGGATCATCGCCGAGGGAACCGCGCGCACGCGCGAGATCGCCGCGCAGACGCTGCACGAGGTCAAATGCGCGATGAAGCTTATCCCGTAAACTTCGGCAGCGTCTCCCGAATCGATTGCAGCGCCCAGTCGATGTCTTCCAGCGAGGCTGCATACGAGAAGCGTAAGTAGCCTTTGCCGGCAGCCCCGAACGACGACCCGCCGCCGCATGCCACGCCGCCCTCCTCGAGGAGAAACTTCGCAAGCCCGCGGTCGTCCTGCGTTATGCTCGAGACGTTGGGAAAGGCGTAGAACGCGCCTTCGGGGAGCAGACACGAGATGCCCGAGATATCGTTGAGTCCTTTGACGAGCCGGTCCCGGCGCTGCCGAAAGATTTCGTTCATCCGCAGCACCGGTTCGTCCGGACCGGTCAGCGCAGCGATGCCGGCCATCTGCACGAACGTTGCGACGCAGCTAAACGTGTTGTTGTTGAAGAGCGTCACGGTCTTTGCCAAGCGCTCGGGCAGGATCGCATAGCCCAAACGCCAGCCGGTCATTGCGTAGGCCTTCGAAAAACCGTCAACGACGATCGTGCGCTCCCGCATTCCGGGTAGCGACGCGATCGACAGGTACTCGGAATCGAGGTAGAAGTTCCGGCTGTAGATTTCGTCGGCGAGAACGAGGAAATCGTAGCGTTCGGCTAGTTCGGCGATGGTCTCCAAGTCGCTCCGGGTCAAGACGCCGCCCGTAGGGTTATGGGGTGAGTTGATAACGATCAGTTTGGTTTTCTTGGAGACGATGCGGGCCAGCTCGTCGAGGTCCATCCGCCAGTTGCGTGACTCTTGCAACGCAATGGCGTGGACGTTTGCCTGTAAATAGGTGGCGCAGGACGCGTACGCCGGGTACGCGGGGTCGAAGTAGACGAAATCGTCGCCGGGATCGAGCAGCGCGCTTAAGGTATTCCAGATGATCGGCTTTGCGCCCGGTGAAACGACGACGTTCTCCGCGTTCCAGGGCGGCGTTATGTTGCGAAAGCGGCTTGCGTACTCGGCGATCGTTTCTCGCAGCGACGGCAGCCCACTCGAAGGCGTGTAATGCGTGTGGTTGTCGTAGAGCGCATCAACGGCCGCCTTCTTGATCCCCTCGGGTGTATCGAAGTCGGGCTCCCCGATCTCCATGTGGACGACGCGACGGCCGGCGGCTTCGAGCTCTCGCGCGCGAGCCAAGATTTCGAAGGCATTCTCCGAGCCCAACCGCGCAACGGCGGCGGCGAGACGGTCTTCGTGGACAGCGAGCATGCGAATCCTCATTCTTTCTTATAAAGGTCAAGTCCGAAAATGTCCGTGCATGCGAGCGCGGGAGCCTCCCTCGCGGCGGCGAAACGTCCCCGCGTCATGCGACCTCTCTCTGAGGTTTTTGCGCCGGGAGCGCCGACCTTGCCGGAGCGGCTCAGAACGCTCGTCGTTTCGCCCGAGCGCGAGTTAGAACCTGGGATGACGGTGCGGGCGACGTTCACTTTTCGCAATCATGGCGGCGCGGCGGCAACCGGCGTCCGGATTCGCTTCAACCTTCCCGACGGGCTCGTCTATCTTGTCGGCAGCGGTCTGCTCGACGGCAGCGAGCTCGACGACGAGCTCGGCAACTCGCCCTTGCTCGCGCGCGCCGGCGCTCACGTCGGCGACGTGCTCCCCAACGAAGAGCGGCGCGTCGAGATCGCGTACAGCGTCGCCGGCGCAATCGAGAACGGCACGACGGTCGAGTTGCAGGCGGCGGTTGCCTCCTTCGAACTGCCATGCATCGGCTCGAACGTCGTAAGGTTGGTTGCGCGCAGCAAGCCTCAGCTGCCAAACGCTCTGACCGGCATTGCGATGGAGGCGGCACGCGACGCCGTTCCCGGCTCGCAAGCGCAGGTAACGATTCGGATTCACAATGCGGGTGAGTCGACGGCGCGCGACGTCGTCGTCGTCTCGCCGATTCCCGAACATAGCTCCTATGTCGCGGGGTCGGCGCGGGTCAACGGGCGCGAGATCGAGCGCGACCTCGGCGCATCCTTCGACCGCATGTACGCGCCGGTGGTGCTGCGCTCTCTACCCGCTCGTGCATCGGCAACGCTCGTCTACCGAGTAGCGATCGACGCGCCGCTGCCGGGCGGCACCCAGATCGTGGCCAGAGCCGAGGTGGCGTCGCAAGAGACGCCGGCCTTTTCACTCGAGCCTGCGTCGTTGACGGTCGTCTCAGCGCCTGACTTCGGCGACGAGCGAACGGCATTCTCGGCGGACCCGGCGCACGACGTTCGCCCCGGACAACGCGTCCGGCTCTCGCTCGCGGCCTTCAATGCGGGAACCGCCGCCGCCGAACGCGTGAGCGCCCAGCTCGAGCTTCCCGACCATCTTATCTTCGTGCGCGGCGCCGCCACGATCGACGGACGACCGCTTCGCGAACGGCGCAAAGAGCCGCTGCGATTTGCGCTCGGCACGATCGACGCCGGCCAGTGCGTAACGCTTTGCGCCGAAGGCGTTCTCACGTCGCCGCTTCCCGACAAGAGCGTCGTGAGCGCGGCGGCAGTCCTCGACTGGGAAGGACCTCCGGCTTCATCGCGGCGCCTGGAGTGCGAGCTGCGGGTACGTTCGGAGCCGGCCTTTCCGCCACGATGCAACGCGCTGACCCGAGTAGGCAGTGCATTCGCCGTTCCCGGCAGCGGGCTCGAAGCAGCCATCGTGCTCGAAAACGACGGCAGCGCCGACGCGCACGACTGCGTGCTCTACGTCCGCGTCGACCCGGCACTCGATGACCTGGCGATTTTCGAAAGCGGTCGCCGGCTCGCGCTAGCGGGACGCTCCGCCGACTCGGCTCCCGACACCGCCGAGCTGGGAACCATCGAAGCCTACGCGTCGCGCCGTCTGACAATTAAGGCCCGCGTGCCCTCACCGTTTGCCAACGCCAGCGAACTGCGGATCGGTGCCGGCCTACATACGCGTGAACTCGGCGAAACTCATCTGCCCTACGCGGTGTGGCGCGTCGACTCTCACCCGGCCTTCGACCGCGACGCGTCGCGGCTGGAACTCAGCGGCCAATCGGTCTTGCGCCCGAATCAGCTCGCCGACGTCGAAGTCGTCGTAACCAACATCGGTACCGATACGGCGCACAACGTCACCTTGCGCTGCTACATCTCGCCGGAGGCGCGACTCGAAAGCGTGGACGGAGCGACGCGCGAGAAATCCTCGCTGCTCTTCGGAGAGCTGGCGCCGGCCGCGCATGCGCGAGCCCGGCTGGGGCTGCGGCTGTTGCGCGGACTCGCCAAAGATTGGCCGGTTACCGTCGACGGCTTAATTACGGCGGATGGAATGCTCCCGGTGCCGTTAGAGCGCCTGACGATCGCCACCAGCGCCGAGCCGGATTTCTCGACCGGCAACTTGCTGAGCGAACCAGCCGATGCGGTGGATCCCGGCGAAACCGTGCAATGGTTCTTGCACGTTCGTAACGGCGGCGACGGCACGGCTCGCAACGCGCTGATTTCCGTCGCCGCACCGGAATCGCTGATCTACGTTCCCAACTCCACCACGGTCAACGACGTCCCGATTCGCGACTCGGGTGCGCTTCCGCCATTTGCCGGTGCGCGCGGCATCGTGCTCAACGATGTCGACCCGGGCGTCGAAGCGACGATTCGCTGGTGCAGCGTCGTTCACAACGCATCGCCGGCCGGCACCTCGATCGTGCATGTCGCACATATTCGCTACGACGGCGAGCGAGACGATGAAATTGTTTCCGCGGAGCTGCGGGTCCGTGCAACGCCGATCTTCGCCAACGCCATCCCGGGGCTGCCCTTCGGGCTCGATGGAATGCTCGGACCGGCTCTCGCGGGGCATCCGCTCGCGCTTTCGGAAGAGCGATTTCTGCAACTCCCACCCGCAACGCCCGTGGGTGAGGGAAACGGCGCTCATCCGCTCGCGCGGCTCTCGGCGGGTCGCGATGAGGACGTCGAGGACGCGCACGTCGAGGTTTTCGAGACGACCGGGATCGACGTAACCGGAACGATCGCGGCGTTTACGCCCGAACGTCTAAACCGCACGTTACGCCTCTTGCGCGGGGCTCGCTTTCGCGGCCTGATCACACACTTATTTGCCGTGCGCGCCTTTCTTCCGGAGGGAGTCGGTGACGCCCACTGCAGCGCGCTCGAGCCGGCACGGGAACTGCTTCGCGAGGAGCTCGATCGCCTCTTCATCAAGCTTCGCCTGCCGCTGTACGTTCTGGCGCCACGCGACATCGAGACGCCGTCGCTGCGCTCCACGCTCGAGCGCCTGGTGCGCGAGGCCGGTGCCGCGCGCGGCGTGCCCGCGGAGTCCCCGACGGCGGCACTTACTTTGCGCGGAACTTTCGATCCGAGGGAGCTGCGGGATCTCGGGGAGCGCTTTGCGCAAGCGCAACTCGCAACGGCGCTCCCCTGGGCTTCGCTCGCGCGGCTTCTGCCCGACGAAACACCCGGCTGGGCGGACTACCGCGCGCTCTTGATCGAAGCCCTAGACGGCTTCGAGGATTCCGACTGCAACGAGTTCATCGATGCACTGCAACATCGCTACGACTCACGGCTCGACGCCGCACTCGATGCAATGGCCGCTTCGCTGCACTCGACGGTCTAGGGACATCGTGCTCGACGCTATAATCGTCCTCGCAGTTCTGATCGCAGCGATCGCGGCGCTTGCCTACGCGCGCGCTCGCCGGCGGCCGGCCTCCGATGGCGACGCGGTGATCGACAAGTTCGGCAGCCTTTCCAATGCGGAGCGCTGCGACTTCATTTTTGCAATCGCGGCACTCGACGATCCCTCCTCGCTGCGGTTGCTCGAACGCGCGCTCGACGACCCCTGCGAGGCCGTCGCCCTGGCTGCGGCGCACGCGCTGACGACGGCCGGAAGCACCACGCAGCTCGAACGCTTCTTTGCGGAGCACCCTGGAGGACGCACCGATCGCATCGCGGCGAGCCTGGAGCTGCTCGCCTGATCGGGCCGCTCACGGCTTCTTATTGAAATACTTTACTAATATCTGACGAGCGATCGGCGCGGCGACCGTCGCACCGTAGCCCCCGCTTCTGTCGACGAAGACGGCCAGGGCCAGGCGCGGGTGAGCCGATGGCGCCCACGCGACAAACCACGTCGTATTGGGACCGTTGCCGCCGGCGGTTTCGACCGTTCCGGTCTTGCCGGAGTACGGCAATCCGTCAATCGCCAAACCGTATGCGGTGCCGCCGGCATCGGTCACCTTCGCCATTCCGTCGCGCACCGCGGCAAGCGCCGACGCCGTGACGGGAACCTGGCGAATGATTCGCGGGGCAAACCGGATGATGAGTCTGCCGTTGGGACTGCGCACCTCGCGCACGACTTGCGGCCGGTAGAGCGTGCCGCCGTTGATCACGGCCGAGGCCACGTTGGCGATCTGCAGCGGCGTTGCTTGCATCGCGCCCTGCCCGATGCCCAAGAAGCACGCATCGCTAGGTTCCATCGGAACGCCGAAGGCCCGCAGCTCCCAGGCGTTGGTCGGCCAGTTTCCCTCGTTCTCGCCGGGAAGATCGATGCCGCTCTTTGCGTCGAGTCCGAAAGCCAGGGCGTACTTGCGCAAGCGCGCGTTACCCAACCACCAAGCTAGACGAAAGAAGTAACCGTCGCTCGAGGCTGCGAGCGCCGGAACGAAGGTCGTATCTCCGAGGCCTCCCGCCGCAATGTCGCGCGCGTAGTAGCCGCCGCAGTCCCATCCTCCGGTGTCGTCGATGACTTGATCGACCTTGACGACGCCTTCGGTCAATGCGGCCGATCCGGTTACCATTTTGAATGTCGAACCGGTCGGCGTCGCGGCAGCTATTGCCCGATCGAACAGCGGTTGCGACGAATCCGTCAAGTCGAAGGTCACGCGCTTCCAGCGATCGCCGGCAAAGTCGTTGGGATTGTAGTTCGGAAAACTTGCCAGCGCTAAAATGCCGCCGGTCCAGGGGTCCTCCGCCACCACCGCGCCGGAAAGCCTGTGCCCCCGTCCGGCAATGCGCAACCCGTCCGAAAGCGCCTCTTCGACGATGCGCTGCAGTCTCCAATCGACGTTGGTGACCAGCGTGTCGCCCGGCAGGGCGGGTCTCGATGCGAGCCGCAGGTTCGACACCACGGCGCCGGTCGCATCGACGACGACGCGCTCGCCGCCTGGCGTCCCGCGCAGATAGTCGTCGTAGGCGAACTCCAGGCCGTCCTTTCCGATTACGTCGTTGGGTGAGTATCCCTCGTATTTGAGCCGTTCGAACTCGTCCTGCGTAATCGCCCCGACATAGCCGATGAGATGCGAACCCAGCGCGCCTTGCGGATAGTCGCGGATTGGCTGAACTTCGAGATCGACGCCGGGAAGATCCGCGAGCACTTCCGATAACCGGGCCACTGCCGGTACCGGCAAACCCGATGCAAGCACGACGGGGCCGTACGGTTCGTTCGCGGCGACTTGGGCAAAGGTGGAGTAATCGAGGCCTCGATGATGCAGCAGCCGCTGCCGTAGCGACGCCTTACTCAAATGGATGATTCGGGCAAGCGACGTCAGCTCGCTTTCGACGTCGTCAACCTCCGACGGAATCAGCGCCACGACGAACGAGGGACGACTCCGGGCGAGAATTATGCCATGACGGTCGGCTACTATCCCGCGTGGCGCCGCCACTGGAATGAGGCGGATCCGGTTCGCGAGCGCTCGTGCGCGATACGATTCGCCCTCGACGAGCTGTATCTGGACGATTCGAGCGACCAGCGCGATCAGCGAGATCGCCAGGATCGCCGCGAAGGCCGTCATCCTCCACGTTGGAAGGCGCCACGACGCCGAGCGCAGGTCGCGCCGCTGCATCATCGCCGCGAAGCCTCGAAACGACGCACCGCGAGCATAGCGACGATGACGATCGCGCCGTTGAGCAGCGCTTCAAGGAGCGCCTCACGCAGATGCATCGCTCCCAGACCGGCGGGGTATCCGCCCAATGCCATGGCGGTCCAAAAAATGAGCGCGCGCAGCAGCGTCGCAAGCACGGTGACCGCGCTAACCAGCGGAATCGAGTCGGAAAAGAACCCGCGCGACAGCATGCTTGCAACGACGGCACTGCTGCACGTTGCAATCATCCAGGCCGCGCCCGTCCCGGCCGAAAGCGCGTCTTCGCAGAGGCCGGCGATCAGCCCATAGACGGCGGCCCGGCGCGCATCGACGCGAATCGCGTACCAGACGACCACCACCAAGACGAAGCTCGGAACCGCGTTACGAATAGCCAGAGCGTGCACGAGCGTGGCTTGAGCGACGATTGCCACCGCAAGCCACGCCGCTGCCGCGTACCACGGCGGTCCGGCAAACGGCGCTTCGTGGGGTTTACTTCGGAACGACGACAACGCGGTCGAGGGCGCCGAGATCAACGGATGTGCGCAGCACGACGGTTTGATAGAGCGTGGCGCTGCCGCGCTCGATTTGAGTCACGGTTCCAATCGGAACTCCGGAGTGAAACGATCGGCCTTCGCCGGTCACCACGACGTCGCCGACGCGTAACGGCGCGTCCTGCTCGATGTAATCGTCGACGACGCTCGTCAGATTACCGCGCGCGATTCCCCACCAGCGTCCCCGTCGCACGACTGCAGGTATGCGGCTGGTATAATCCGTGATGAGGACGACCGTACTCGACAACGGAGCCACGGCGACGATGCGGCCGACCGCGCCCCCGGCCGCGAGAACGCCTTCATCGGCCCGAACCCCAGCCAGCGAACCCTTGTCGATCGTCACCGCGCGAGATTCGTTTTCCGGCGGAAAGCCAATGACCCGCGCCTCGATGCCGCGGTAGAGATTCACAACGGGGCGCACCGCGTTTTCCTGCGCGGAGGCCGAAGCGAGCTCCGCAAGCCGGTCGTTTTCTTCGATCAGCCGCTGGTTGCGCGCTCGCAGCCGACTGACGTCGCTTTCGAGCGCGGGCAGCGCGACGATCCCCGCACCAAACCTGCGAACGCCCCCGATCGTCGCCGAGATCACACCCTCCGCAACGGCGAAGAACGAGTTCGCGACCGTCGAGATGGGACTGGCGGTGCCGGCACGCTGCGCGCCGATCTGAAGCAGCGCGAGAAGCCCTGCGACGATGATGATTGTAATCAGCGCGAAAAGTTTTCGTTCGTCTCTATACGTGAAGATGACCGCTCCGCTCTCCAACCTAGTTCGTGGCGACGGCTATTTCGCGGTTGGAAGCGTAAATCCCAACCCCCGCAGCGTTCGCACCACGCGGGCCAGCGGCAAACCCATGACCGTGTAGAAGTCGCCCACAATCGCCTTCACCAACGACGCGGCGCGCCCTTGAATGCCATAGGCGCCGGCTTTGTCCAACGGCTCACCGGTTGCCAGGTAGTCGGCGATCTCGCACGCTTCCAGCCGATAAAAGCACACGCGCGTCGAGGAAAGCTCTTGCACCCACTGCGTGGCGCCCGGAGCGGCCAGCGCAAACGCCGTATGGACGACGTGCTCGCGCCCCGAGAGCGACTCCAGCATTCGAGCGGCGTCCTGCAGATCGTACGGTTTGCCCAGTGCAACGCCATCGAGATCTACCACCGTGTCGGCAGCAAGAACCGGGGCGTCGAGCGGCCCGCGCTGCATTTCTAGCGCGGCGCGCAGCTTCTCACTGGCATGATGCGAGGCGAGGCCGGCCGGCAAGAGGCCCGGCAGCGGCCTTTCCACGTAGCCGCTGGGCGCCACGTCGACGATCAGACCGAGCGAACGCAGCAGTTCCAATCGGCGAGGGGACTCGCTGGCCAGGACGATTCGGGTGAGGGGTATTCCATCGTTCACGCTCTTTAGTAGTACATCGTGCCGCCGACGTCGACGTATCCGTTTTCGTGGCGACCGCGCGGGTCGCGATGCGTCCAGTGGATGACGCCGCCGCCGGGGTAGTACTCGTATTCGCCCTTGACCAGGACGCGCTGGCCCATGGAGAGCGGGATCGCACCGGTAAAATCGGTGTTCGCTTCTACGCGTACGACGAGAGCGCAGCCGGAATCGAGTCGAAACAGAAAGCCTTCGTGCGGACTAGTGCGGCCGGGTTGGACGCCGAAAATGCGCGTGACCCTGCCCTGCGCGACGACCTCGACGCCGGAGCGTTGCGCGGAGTATGCCGAACAGACTGCGGCATCGTCGGGAGCTTGCGACGTTGCGCAGGCGCAGAACGAAGCAAGGATCAGCGCGACCAGCGTCGCGCGGCGGCTATTCACCGGCGCCGAATCCATACAAGCGATGGGCAACGATGTAGTGCCAGACCGGCTCCGGCACCAAATAGCGGATGCTGCGGCCCTGGGAAATCAACGTCCGAACCAACGTCGCCGACTCGGGAATCTCCGGAAGGTTCAAGGTGCTAACTCGCTCGCGCAGCGGCGCCGGAACTGCGGCGAGCACGCGCGCCAGCGCGTCGGCTCGGACGCCGGGGCGCGGCGCGATGACAAATCGCTCTAACGATTCCAGTACTTCGTCGAAGCGCATCCATGGCGTATTTACGAGCGAATCTGCCCCGATGATGAACGTCAACGTGGCCTGGGGGTATTTCGCGTGCAGTCGCGGCAAGAGATCGGCCGTATAACCGGTTGCGCTCTCTCGCAAATCGGCGTCGTCGAGCGCAAAACCGGCGTTGCTCGCGATCGCGCCCAAAATCATTGCGCAACGGTGCACCGCATCGGCACGAGGCTCGTCACGATAGTGATGATTGCTCGTCGGAACGAACAGCACCCGATCCAGCCGCTCCAAAATGCGTGCCGATTCGGCGACGAACAGATGCGCGTTGTGAATTGGATCGAAGGTTCCACCAAAGATTCCGACTCTCATGAGTACGTGAACTCGTACGCCCCGATTCGGACTGTATCCCCCGGCTTGGCGCCGTGATCCGCGAGACGCTTCTCGAGGCCCATCTTTCCCAAAACGCGCTCGAAACGAGCCATGCCCTCATCGGAGTCGAAGTCCGTCATCGCCGCAAGGCGTTCGACGCGCTCGCCGGTGACGACGAACTCGCCGTCGGCGCCGCGCTCGATCGCAAACGCGTCGGGATCGCGCAACTCGATTCGAAACGGCTCCTGGGCGGCGATCTCGGGCATCGGTGCCGATTCGATCGTGCGCCAGGTGTCCAGCACGAGCTCTCGCACGCCCGCATGCGTCGCCGCGCTGATTACGTGGATGTCGGGGAAGCGCAGGCGCAACTCCGGCAAAGACTCGCGCGCGTTCGGCAAATCGATCTTATTGAGCACGACCAGCGTGGGTTTATCGACCAAGCGCGCATTCCACGCGGCCAGCTCTGCGTCGATGATTTCCTTGTCGGCGAGGATTTCGGGCAACGGTTTCGACCCGTCGAGCAGGTGCAGCAAGACTCGCGTACGCTCGACGTGCTTGAGGAAGAGGTCGCCAAGGCCCGTGCCTTGGTGTGCGCCTTCGACCAACCCCGGGACGTCCACCATGACGAACGACTCCTCATCGGAGACTCGGACGACGCCGAGTTGCGGTTCGAGCGTCGTAAAAGGATAATCGGCAATCTTCGGGCGCGCCGATGATACGACCGAGAGCAGCGTAGACTTGCCGGCATTGGGAACGCCGATGACTCCGCAGTCGGCGAGCAGGCGCAGTTCGAGGCGCAAATGTGCGCGCTCGCCGGGCTCGCCGTGTTCGGCAAAGCGCGGCGCCTGACGAACGCTCGTGGCGAAGTGCTGGTTGCCCAGACCGCCTCGGCCGCCTTTCGCCACCACGAGGCGGGTACCGGCCTGCGCCAAATCGGCGAGCAGGGCTTCCGGGGAGTCGCCGATTCTGCGGTAGACCAGTGTCCCGACCGGAACGGCAACGGTCAGATCGGTCCCGCTTCGACCGGACTTGTTCGAGGTTCCGCCGGCCTTGCCGGATTCGGCCGAAAAGCTGCGTCGAAACCGGAACTCTACCAGGGTCGAGAGCTCGGGCGTCGCTTCGAGATAGATGCTGCCGCCGTGACCGCCGTCGCCCCCAGCCGGGCCGCCTTTCGGCACGTATTTCTCGCGACGCCAGGCGACGATGCCGTCGCCGCCGTCCCCCGCGGCCACTTCAATCTCGGCCTCGTCGATGAACTGCACGGCCCCTACCTTCGCCGGAAAATGAAAAGGGGCCTAATGGCCCCGATGCAGGACGGGCAGACGGCCTTACCCGGCCGGCAACACCGAGACGTGCTGACGGTCGCGGCTGATGCTGAAGCAGACGATCCCGTCGGTCAGGGCAAAGAGCGTGTGATCGCGGCCCAGGCCGACGTTGGTGCCCGGATAGAACTTGGTTCCACGCTGGCGCACTAGGATGTTTCCGGCGATAACCCGCTCGCCGCCGAACCGCTTGACACCCAGGCGCTGGGCGTTGGAATCGCGCCCGTTGCGGGTCGAGCCGGCGCCCTTTTTCGAAGCAAAAAGCTGAAGGTCTAACTCGAACATAGCCGGGCCATTGTACCAAAGGCCGCCCAAAAAGCAAGGCCGCCCGGTTCATCCCGCCGGCGAAGACGGGATCCTGGTTCCAGCAGGCCGAAGGGGGCTGCGTAATGGATGCCGGCGTGCCCACCTCCGACGAGCCGGTTGCGGGCCCTCACCGCCGCGGCGCCACCTACCGAGTGCGGATGGAATGCTGCGACAACTCGGAGTTCTTGAGGAAGATCAAGCGCGAGAGTGTCCAACTCATCGCGTGTTCGCCGCCGTACAATATCGGGAAGTCGTACGAAAAGACGACACCTATCGATCGATACGTCGCAGCTCAGGCTCAGGTGATTGCGGAGTGCGTGCGCGTTCTGTCGCCTCAAGGTTCCCTCTGCTGGCAGGTCGGGAACCATGTCCAAGACGGGGAGATCGTTCCGCTCGATCTCGTTTTGTACCCCGTTTTCAAACACCACGGCCTGAAGCTGCGCAATCGGATCATATGGCATTTCGAGCATGGTCTTCACGGCTCGCGCCGGCTTTCCGGGCGCTACGAAACCGTCCTGTGGTTCACCAAGGGCGAGGAGTATATTTTCAACCTGGACGCGATCCGTGTGCCGTCCAAGTATCCCGGGAAGAAATACTTTAAAGGCCCGAAGCGGGGGGAGTTTTCATGCAACCCCCTCGGCAAGAACCCCGGCGACGTTTGGGTCATCCCAAACGTGAAGTTCAACCACGTCGAGAAGACGGCACACCCGTGTCAATTCCCCGTCGAGTTGATCGAACGCCTCGTGCTGGCCCTAACGAATCAGCAGCAGATCGTTCTCGATCCCTACATGGGCGTCGGGTCCGCCGTAATCGCCGCGCTGATGCACGACCGAATTGGATTCGGCTGCGATATCGTCCCTAAATACGTTGACATCGCTCGCGAGCGAGTGCGGCAGCTGCAAGCCGGAACGCTACGAACGCGGCCAATGAATAAGCCTGTTTACGATCCTAAGCTGCCTTACGGCGGCCATAAGGCTTGACGCTATCTCTTCTCGGTAGCGGTCTCGTTTCGCCAACGCTTCTGGGCAGCTTTACGGCCTAGCTCCTTACCCCCGCCCTCGCTCCGCGCCTACATTCGCTTCTTGCCACCCTTAAGGCCGCCGCGACGCCTCAGGTCGACCGGAATCGGGTCCTTCTCTGGTGGAGGCACGCGACGAGGCTCCTAGCTCGTCAGTTGGGCCAGGATCGAGTGCCCGGCCTGGATCGGCCACCCGCGCTTGGTGCGCCTAGCACCGGCCGGACGACCATTTGACCATGGGTTTGCGGGCGGCTGAATGCCAACACGAGGACGACGATGATCGGGCAGACGGCCAGGATGAGAGCCGAAACGGCGAGGTAGAGCATCCAGCGAAGGCCACTTGCAAACATAAGAGTTCTATGGTACCCGCGAGCAAACCGTAACGCTTGGTAGACCAAGCGGCCTCCCTCTCCACACCTGTGGACAGGCCTGTGGAGAAGCCCCTCTTCCGCGCTCCCCCACCACTACTCCGGACCATATGGCATCGGGGTTATTCTGCGGTCGGGAGTGCGCCAATGATCCGGTTCATATTTTGGAAAAATCGCGGAAAAACCATTCCTGGCGATCTGTGGATAAGTGTATAAGATCGTGCATAAAATCCAGAGGAGCGCGGCTTGATTAAGCCAACCCTTTGCGCCCTCACGGGGGTGGCTCAGAAAGACGTAAAGAGGGCAGAGGATGGCGCTAGCGATCAACTCGGACATCTCCAACGAGCTCTGGCAGTCCGCACTCGATACCTTAGAACGGACCTTTTCGAAGCCCGTCTTCGAGATGTGGATCAAGCCGATTCGGTTCATTTCCTTCCACGGCAACGAGCTGCACCTCGCGGTGCACAGCAAGTTTGCTCAAGACTGGATAGGAAGCAAGCTACGCCATCAAATGGTCGGAATGCTGAGCGAGCTCTTCGGCACCAGCATAGAATTGCGGCTCTCCGTCGCCGATCCGGTCGAAAACTCGCGCGCGAGTGCCCCTTTCACGTCGCATCCGCTTGAAGAGTTCCGTACCGCCAACCTTAATGCGCGTTATACTTTTGAAGAGTTCGTCGTTGGGAACTCCAACCGGTTTGCCCACGCCGCCGCGCAGGCAGTCGCCGGGGCGCCGGCCCACGCCTATAATCCGCTCTTTCTGTACGGCGGCGTCGGGTTAGGAAAGACTCATTTGATGCACGCGATCGGACATCGCGTCATCCAGGATAACTTAGCCTCGAACGTCGTCTACCTCACGTGTGAGAAGTTCACCAACGAGTTCATCATTGCGTTGCAGAACAATCGGACGCCCGAGTTTCGGAATCGCTATCGTCAGGTCGACGTGCTCCTCATCGACGACATTCAGTTCCTTGCCGGCAAGGAGACGACGCAAGAAGAGTTCTTCCACACGTTTAACGCGCTGCACGAATCGGGGCGGCAGCTCATCATCTCGTCGGACCGTCCGCCCAAAGAGATTCAGACGCTGGAAGCGCGTCTGCGCTCCCGCTTCGAATGGGGTCTACTTACCGACATTCAGGCGCCCGATCTCGAAACGCGCGAGGCGATTCTTCGCAAGAAGGCGGAGAGCGAGAACATTCCCGTTCCCGTCGAAGTGACGTCGTTTATCGCCAAGGTGATTCCGTCCAACATCCGCGAACTCGAAGGCGCGTTGATCCGCGTGATTGCCTACGCGTCGCTCACGAAAGCGCCGATCACCACCGATCTGGCAGCCGACGTTCTGAAGAGCGCGGTCGCGCAAGTGCCGTTGCACCGGATAACGATTTCGAAGATTAAGGAGACGGTTTCCGGCGCGCACGGGCTCACGGTCAAAGAGATGGACAACGGCCGCCGCGATCAACGGCTCGCGGCGCCTCGGCAGATCGCCATGTATATCGCGACGGAGCTCACCAACTACTCGCTGCCGCAGATCGCGCGCGATTTCGGCAAGAAGGACCACACCACCGTCATGTACGCGCGCGACAAAATCAAGGACCAGATGCAGCGGGACGAAGCCTACCGAAACAAGATTCGCCAGCTCATCGCGATGTGCCAGAACCCCTGACCTAGGGCGCGGAGGAGAGCCGTGCACAGGTTAGGGCTGCCCACGGGGATAAACCACCGGTAGCTTCCGCGACGTGGAAAAGTGTATGGCTCGGCGCCTCCGGTCCACAGCTTATCCCACGCGAAAAACCCAGGCCGCGTAAGGTTAAACCGGAGTTCTCCCCAGAATACACCGCACTACTGCTGCTGCGGCTCTTGTTTTATTCTACTAGGAAAACGCCCTCGCACGCCCAACGGTGGAACCAATGAGATTCGCCTGTACTACGAAAGACATCGCCGCGGCCGTCGGAGCCGCCAGCAAAGTCGTCAACGCGCACACGACGGTACCGATCCTCTCAAACGTCTTACTGCAGGCCGAGGGCGAAAAAATAGCGGTACGGGCGACGGATCTCGAGTTGACGTTCGAACACGCGTTTGCGGCGGAGGTAAGCGAGGGCGGTGCGGTCACCGTCCCGGCGAAGCTGTTTGCCAGCTACCTCGGGAACCTCGCTCCGGGGACGCTCGAGGTTACCGGCACGCCGACTCGAGCCAGCGTGAAGTGCGACCGCAGCAACTACGACTTCCACGCCTTGCCCGCCGACGAGTATCCGCCGCTGCCGGCCGCCGCTCGCGGATCGCACTTTACGATCGCCGGCAAGCGGTTCCGCGACGGCATCGATGCCACGATCTTCGCCGCGTCGAGCGAAGAGGCTCGGGGCGCGGTGCTAATGGGTACTCTCCTGGAAGTGGAGGGCAACGCGCTGACCATGGTCGCGACCGATGGGTATCGGCTCGCGAAGTTCGTCACAACACTGGACGACGGGATGGCGGGCAACGAAAAGTTCATCGTTCCTTCGCGCGCGCTGGCGGAAGTCGCGCGGAATTGCGGCGCGGGCGAGCGAATCGCGGTGAGCGCGCTTGGCGCGCAAAGTAATCAGCTCCAAATGACGAGCGGCGACGTCTCGATAACGGTGCGCCTCGTCGACGGGCAATATCCGAACTACCAGCAAGTCATCCCCGCGAAGTTCGACCGGACGGTTACCGCTAGCACCGCGTCGTTCATCGGCAGCCTGCGGCGGGCAGAGTTGGTCGCCGGAGACCGCGCCAGCATGGTTAAGCTCTCGATCGCCAATCAGACGCTGATCGTCACGGCAAGCTCCGATATCTCCGGGAACGCCTATGAAGAACTCGAAGTCGAGCAGAGCGGCGAGGATCTCGCCATCGCGTTCAACGCGCGCTATTTGGTCGAGATACTCAATCACATTAAGAGCGAGAAGGTCGTGATGGAGTTCCTTGGGCCGCTCTCTCCTGCGGCGATCCGCCCGCTCGAGCCGCTCGAGAGCGGCCAGCAGCTCTACGTTCTCATGCCGCTGCGGCAATAATGTGCTCCTGCGCCATCTAGCGCTATCGAACTTTCGTAACTACTCACAGCTCGATCTCCAGCCGGCCACCGGATTAAACGTGTACGTCGGGGCCAACGCGCAGGGCAAAAGCAACCTGCTCGAAGGCATAGCGATGCTCGGTACGGGCAAGTCCTTTCGCACGTTGCGCGACGGAGATACAGTGCGCAACGGGGTCGAGTTAGCCGTCGTGCGGGGTGAGGCGACGCTGCGTAGCGGTCACGTGGAGCTGGTTTGCGCAATCGAAAAGAGCGGGCGTGGAACCCGCAAGAGCTATACGGTCAACGGCGGCGCCGTTCGCTACGCTGCCTATCTCGGAAAGATTCGCGTCGTCACGTTCGTGCCGGCGGATTTGCAGCTAGCCGCCGGCACTCCCGGAGTGCGGCGCGCGTTTCTCAACGTCGCGCTCTCGCAAAGCGAGCCGCGGTATTACTACGAGTTGGCCCGCTATCGCAAGGCGCTGCAGCAAAAGAACGCGCTTTTGCGCGGCACGATCGCGGGCGATGCCGATCTGCTCGAGATATACGAGCGTACGCTGATCGAAGCGGGAACGCAGATCATGCTCGCGCGCGATCACCTCGTCCGAGCGCTAGCGGAAGAGGCGCGTCGAGCGCACGCGCGTTTTGGCGGAAACGAACGTTTGCAGCTGAGCTACGAGCCGAACGTGCCCTTCGACGTCGCAACGCGCGATGCGGCCGGAGCAGCCTTCGAAGCGCGGTTACGACAGACGCACGATGCCGAACGAGCGCGAAAGACCGCTCTGGCGGGACCGCATCGCGACGACGTCGGCCTTTCGCTCGACGGCGTTTCGCTTGCCGCGTATGGCTCGCAAGGCCAGCAACGCACCGCGGTGCTCGCGCTGAAGATCGCCGAATACGCGGTAATGAAAGAGCGTTCCAATGAGGCTCCCTTGCTGCTTTTGGACGACGTGCTCTCGGAGCTCGACGAAGAGCGCGCGACCGCTTTTCTCGCCGAGATCGGCGACTACGAACAGTCCTTCGTAACGGCGACCCATCTGCCGGCCCCACTGCAGTCGAGCGCGCACGTGGCGTGCGTCCGCCACGGGGACGTCGAGGCGCTCGCCGCATGTTGAAACTTTCGCAGGCCATCGTCGCGTGGACGCCGGCGGAGAAGGTAGCGCTGCGGGATCCGTTGACGCTTCTCCAGGCGGGGTGGACCGATATCGTCGGCGCCGAAGTTGCCGCGAACTCCGCGCCCGTCCGCGTGGCGGACGGCACGCTCGTCGTCGTTACGCGCTCGAGCGCGTGGAGTCACCAGTTGAGCTTCCTCGCGGATCGCGTTCTCGGTGCGGTTGCGGCGCGTCTGCCCGGCGCGGGCGTCGAGCGCTTACGTTTCCGCGTCGGCGTGCTCCCTAAGCGCCCCGTACGCCGAGCGGCCCACTCTCCGGTCAAGCGCGTGAGGCTGCCCGGCGAATCCGTTCCGTCGGCCAGCGCGCAAGAGGCGCTGGCGCAGTTCGCGCGGCATGTCGAAGTCGCGGCGCGGACGAAACGCTCCGCCGGGTGGAAAGCCTGCGACAGGTGCGGCGCGCTGATCGATCCATCCCAAAAGGCAAGCTGCTCGGCCTGCGATGCGGCTCGAAGCGAGGCGCGAGCGCTCGCGACCGCGCGGTTGCTTTTTGAAGCCCCTTGGCTTGGTTTTGCCGGAACGGCCAAGCTCGTAGATGGGTTAAGGGAGAAGGAGTACGAACGCATTCGCAGCCGGCTGCTTAAACGCTGGTGGGGGATGCTCGAGCGGGCGCGAGTCGCCGGACAGCTTTCGCGCGACGGTCGCGAACGGCTGGTTGCAAGCTCGTACGTGCTGCTGCACAGCAAACTTCCGCCGGAAGCGATCCTGCCGGCTACGGTGCGCAATATCCTGGGCGACAAACTGCACGAGCTGCTCTACGCCGGCTCTCCGTTGGAGACGGCGAGCGGCGCGAGAAAACAAAACGAACGAAAAGGTTGAATGTCGACGAACTATACTGGTGAGCAAATCGAGGTCTTGCGCGGGCTGGAAGCGGTGCGCAAGCGCCCGGGCATGTATATTGGCAACACGGCGGAGCGCGGATTGCATCAACTCGTCTACGAAGCGGTCGACAATGCCGTCGACGAGGCGATGGCGGGATACGCGCACACGGTCCAGGTCGTGTTGCTTGCCGACGGCTCGTGTTCGGTGGAAGACGACGGACGCGGCATCCCGATCGACCTTCACGCCGAGGAGCGGCTGCCCGCCGTGGAAGTCGTCATGACGATCCTCCACGCCGGCGCGAAGTTCGGAAAGGGCGGCTATAAAGTATCGGGCGGTCTCCACGGCGTCGGCATTTCCGTCGTCAACGCCCTGTCGGAATGGATGGTCACCGAGGTTAAGCGCGACGGATTTCTCTGGCAGATGAAGTTCGAGCACGGAATCACCGTGCAAAAACTCAAGAAGATTGGGAAAGCCGCCGGCGTGGGAACGCGGCAATGGTTCAAGCCGGACACGGAAATCTTCGAGGTAACCGAGTTTCACTGGGACATCCTGCAAAAGCGCTTGCGGGAGCTGGCCTTCCTGAATCGGGGGCTCGCGATTACGCTGCGCGACGAGCGGCCGGTCCGGTCTAACGAGCCGGTGCGCGAGCGAACCTACGAGTTCGACGGCGGGATCGTCTCCTTCGTCGAATGGCTCAACGCGAAGAAGGATCCGCTTCATCCGATTATTTCGACCCATGCCGAACGCGACGGCGTAGACGTCGAAGTAGCGATGCAGTATACGGACGCCTACGCCGACCAGATATTCTCGTACGCAAATAATATCGCGACGATCGAAGGCGGGATGCACCTCCAAGGCTTTCGCCAAGCCGTTACCAATGCGGTGAACGGGTACGCTCGCAAGCGCGGCATGCTCAAAGAGGCGGATAACTCGCTGTCGACCGACGACATCGTAGAGGGCCTGACGGCCGTCGTCTCGGTAAAGCTCCAGGATCCTCAGTTCGAAGGCCAGACCAAGACGAAGCTGGGCAACGCGAGGGTGCGCAGCATCGTCGCGGGTCTGGTCGCCGAGCGGCTCGACTTCTTTCTCGAGGAGAACCCGAAGTACGCCCGCGCGATCGTCGATAAGTGCATGCAGGCTCAGCGCGCGCGCGACGCGGCGAAAAAAGCCCGCGACCTCTCCCGGCGCAAGAACGCGCTGGAAGGCTCCGGTCTGCCCGGCAAACTCGTCGACTGCAAGAACGGAAACGCGGCCGAGTGCGAGCTCTTCCTCGTCGAGGGCGACTCGGCGGGCGGCACCGCGAAGGGCGGCCGGGATCCGAACAATCAGGCCATTCTGCCGTTACGCGGAAAGATCATCAACGTAGAAAAGGCGCGCCTGGACAAGGTGCTCGCCAACGAGGAAATTCGCACGATGATCACGGCGCTCGGAACCGGTTTCGGCGACGAGTTCAACGTGCAGAAGCTGCGCTATCACAAGATCATCATCATGACCGATGCCGACGTGGACGGATCCCACATCCGCACGCTGCTCCTAACGTTTTTCTATCGCCAAATGAAACCGCTGGTGGAAGAGGGCCACGTCTTCATCGCGCAGCCGCCGCTCTACGGCATTCGCAAGGGCAAGCGACAGTGGTGGGCCTTCACCGAGGCCGAGCTTAAGTCGGTCGTCGGCGAAGACGGTAAAGATTTCACCATCCAACAGTACAAAGGACTTGGGGAAATGGACGCCGAGCAGCTCGCCCTGACAACGATGGAAGTCGGTAATCGCCGCCTCAAGCAAATCACTGTCGAAGACGCCGTCGAGGCCGAGCAGATATTCACCGACCTGATGGGCGACAAGGTCGAGCCTCGCAAACAATATATTTTCGAGTACGCGAAAAGCGTCAAGAACCTCGATCTTTAGAGGTTCTCATAGGTTCGTGGAGGCCCAGAGCCTCCTTATTTAGTTAAAGGCTTGTGAGCCAGGCGGGGTCCTCCATAGCACAAAGGGTAATAGAAGCACGAGGACTCACGTGCGCAAGCGCTTTGCAATCGGCCTGCTGGCCGCCGCGGTCGTTGTCGGTCTCGTGGCGGCATCGCGCCACGAGTTGCTGCGTTTTGCCATCCGGACGGCTGCTGCGTCCGCGGGATACGACGTCCAGATCGGGCAGATGCAAGTCGGCAGCGATGCCGCCACGCTCCGCGAGATTCGCGTCGAACGCCGCTTGGAGCCGGTCCTGCAGGCCGACCGCGTCACGATTGAATATTCGCTGCGCGACCTTCTTCCCGGCAGCCGGCACCGCTTCGGCCTGACCGGAATCGAGGTAAGCGGCGTCAAGCTGACGCTCTCCCGTTCGCGCGACGGTGCCTTCAACATCGCGCTCCCCGGCGCAACCGCTCCATCCGTGCCGGCGCCGCAGCGAATCGATTCCGTACCGATTCGGTTCAGGCTCAAAGTTCGCGACGGCCGGATCGAGTTGCGCGAGCCGTCGGCGTATGACCAGAGCGCCCGCGACGTGCATATGAACCGCATCGGCGTCGACGCAAGCATCGACACGTCAGCAGTCACGCGATATCGCGCCGGCGGCGCTTTTGAGGAACGGCGCGACGAACCGTTTACCGTTGCGGGCAAGATCGACGCGATCGCCGGCTTCGCGATGCATCATGCGAAGGCCGCGCGTTTCCCCATCCGGGCGCTGGCCAACTACTTCGCTCAGACTCCGGACGTGCGTATTCTCCACGGCGGAGCGCGCAACTTTGATGCGGTTCTCTATGCGCTGGACGTCCAACCCAACGTCGCGCCCTCGTATCACGTTAGCCTCCGCCTCGACATCGATGGCGGACGCCTCGGGCTGAGCGTGCTCTCGCTGCCGATCGAGAATATCGGCGGGACGCTTCACGTAGTCGACAACGCATTCTTCATCAGCAGCGCGCGCGCCACGCTCGCCGGCATTCCGCTGAACATCCAAGGCGGCATTTACGACTTGAACGGCGCGGTGACCGGCGGCCCGCAGCTGCGGCTGGGGGTTTGGGGCGCCGGCGATCTCGCCGACCTCCGCCACGCGTTCGGCTTCACGCGCGACCAACCGATCTCGGGAAAGGCAACGCTCGGAGTGCTGGTCGGGGGACCGATCGGCGATCCGGTGATCGTGGCGCGCGCCAATGCGGGCCGCGCGCTCTACCGGAATCTGCCGTTCGACCGGGTTACTGCCGGCGTCGTCTATCACGCAAACGTCGTCGCGCTCGCTCCGTTGCGCGCGTCGTACGGCGGCATTTCGATAGGCGTGCGCGGTACGCTGCGCACCGGTGCGCACCTGCGCTCGGAGTTCGCGGTGCACGTCGCGGGACCGGCGAATCGTCTGCCCTATCTCGACGAAATGTTGGGAGACGAACCCATCGAGATCGACGCCGGCGCAACCGGCGACGATTTACTCTTTCACGTTATCGGAAGCCTGGCTTCGGCGCGCGGCGTCGATCGTGTCGCGGCGATACTCCAGATGGACGAGAACGGGACCGCGCTCGTGGATCCGTTTTGGCTCCATACATCTCGCGGCGATCTCGACGGATCGTATTTACTCGACCGGCCGCATAACACGAGCGCTTTTTGGCTGCTCTCGGATAATTTGCGCATGCGAGCGCCGGCATATCCGGCCTTTCCCAATTTGAACTTACCGCAAATGCCGAAGATCGACGGGGGATCCGTTCGCGCGGCGATCGCGGGCGGCGGCTCGGGCAACCACATCATCTTGGGAGGGTTGGTAAGCGGCGCGGAGACCAGCATTTCAGGCGTACGCTTCACCAGCCTCGAGGCATCGCTGGCCGGGACCATGCAAAACGCACCGATCAACCGGCTCCGCGCCTCCGGTCCGTGGGGAACGTTTCGCGGACGGGGAGATTTTTCGACGCAACGATTCGTCGCCTACGGAGATTATGCGGGCACCTTCGAGGGTCTCGCGCCATTTCTCGGCAGCGCCGTTAGCGGGCACGGCAGATTGGGCGGCACCGTCGCGATTGCGGTCGAGCCGAAACGCATCGTCGTCGTCGGCTCGCATTTGTCGATGCCCGGAGCGACGCTGCGCGGGGTTCCGGTAGATCGTGCGAGCCTTACCCTAGCGGTGGAAGGTGACCGCTTGCGCATCTACTCGGCACACGCGAGCGCCGCGGGCGGCGACGTCGTTGCGGCAGGCACGCTTTCGCTGTCGCCGCAGCATGTGGGCAAACCGAGCTCGAACGCGCTCGCGCTCGTCGCCGAGCGGCTGCGGAGTTCGCAACTCCGAAGTATCGGCTTACCGCTCGAGGGCGGAACGATTTACGCCGACGGCGAGCTTCGAGCGGGAGCGCCGCTGCCTGCGTTTGCCGGAGGCGTTACCGTCAATAACGCGCGCATCGCACAGTTTCCGATTGCAGGCGAGGCCGACGTGAACTTGTCCGGAGACGCCGTGGCGCTGAAGCGAATGGTTGGAGCGATCGCGGGAACGTACGCTCGGGCCGACGGCACGATCGGAGCGCTTTCGTCCGGCTCCCCGAGTTACGCCATTCGCGCAAACGTGCCGGCCGCACAGGTCGCGCGTTCCTTACGCGCTTTCGGTCTTCCAAACTACATGACCGACGGCTCCTTCAACGCGCAGTTGCTCGTCGGCGGCCGCAGCCTCTCGCCGACGATCGGCGGCACGATCGGCGTGCCGGCTGGAGACGTCAACGGTCTTCCATTCATCGACGGACGAGCCGCGCTCGACGCCGATCGCAGCGGGGTCAGCATGTCCGACGGATCCGTGCGGGTCGGCACGACGGCCATGAGCTTCAACGCCATGGTCCGGCCGCGAAACCTGGCAGTGCACGTCGACGCACCGACCGCCGATCTTTCGGACTTCAATAACTTCTTCGATACGGGCGACACTCTGGCCGGAAAGGGCGGCGTTCGCATCGCGAGCGCCTCCCGCGACGCGCGCATCACGTCGAGCGGTAACATCAACGTACGAGGTTTTCGATACCGGAATCTGCCGATCGGCGACACGCGAGCCGTTTGGTCGAGCGCGCGGAACGTTGTCGTTGGAGCGTTGGCCGTCGGGGGAAGCGAAGGCGAGCTGCACGCGCGCGGGTCGATCGGTCTCGCGTCGCCTGGGCCTTGGCTTTCCACCTTGGAGAGCTCGCGTTTCGATCTTGACGCAAATGTCGCCAATTTGGATCTCTCGCTTTGGCTCCCCGCGCTGGGCATGCAGGCGCTGCCGATTACCGGGCGAGCCTCCGGCGAGGCGACCGTGCAAGGCAGCTTTCCGCAGATCGACGTGCGCGGCAACGCTCGCCTTACCGGCGGCACCCTGGGCCCGCTCACGCTCGATAGCGCCGACCTCGCATTGCACGCGGCTCGTAATCGAATCGTGATCGATCGCGCCGAGATGACCACACCCGATCTCTCCGCCTCGGCCAGCGGCTCGCTGGGGTTTGCCGCGACGCAGCCGATCGATTTTCACGTGTATGCGGCGACAAACCATCTCGCCGCGCTCATCTACGATGCGTCGCGGCGCCGCGTGCCGATTAGCGGATCGTTCGAGTCGACGTTGTCGGTCGGGGGGACCTATCGGGCTCCCAGCTTTCTGGCGGGCTTCGATGCAAGCAGCGTGCTCGCGTACGGCATTCCAATCGCCTCGCTCTTTGGCGAGGTTCGCTTGCGAGGGCACGAGTTGGTGCTTTCCGATGCGGGCGTTACCTTCCAACGCGGCGAGGCGACCCTCGCCGGCTCGCTGCCCCTGTCGACGGCCCCCCTTCGTATCGCAGCACCGAACTCGCCCCTGAGCTTTGATCTCGATGTGGTCGGCCTCGATCCTTCGATCTTTGACGAGGCACTGGGGAGCAGCACGAAGCTCCAGGGGCTTCTCGACGGTCACATCGGGCTTTCGGGAACCGTTGCGCAACCGGTCGTCGTGGGACGCGTCTCGCTGTCGCACGGATCGTATGCGAGCGATCTCGAGCGGACTCCGCTGACCCAAATCGTCGCCGATCTTACCTTCAATCATGTATCGGCCTCAATCGATCGAGTATCGGCCAAGGCTGGGAACGGCAGCCTCAACGGGTCGGGCACCGTCCAGTTTCCCAACGGGCTCTCCCGCAGCGACCTCTCGTTCTCGGTTCACGGGACGGCTCGCCGAGCGCAGCTCGACCTGCCGGCCTACGGGAGTGGAACGCTCGACGCCCAGCTCGCCCTGCTGAAGCGGCCCGGCGCAACCGCGCTGCTCTCCGGAAGCGCCACGCTGAGCGACGCGACGCTGCCCTTTGCGTCCTTTATCAAAGCCGCGACGCAGTCAGGCTCCCAAGGGTGGGCCGCGCAGCTCCCGCTGGCCTTCGACGTCTCGGCCACTGTAGGAAAGAATGTCCGAGTCCGCGGCAGCGGGTATGGGGCGGGCCTGGATATCGGGGCCACCGGCTCGGTCCGGCTGGGCGGGACGTTGGCCGCTCCGACGCTGGCGGGGGCGTTCAAATCGACCGGTGGGACGCTTACCTACTTCGACCGCGCCTTCCGGGTGCAGCAAGGAAACGTTCTCTTTAATGCTGCCGACGGAGTCTTGCCGACGCTGCACGCCGTCGCGACTACGAGCGTCGTCAACCCGGACCCCGATCGAGCCCGAAATCCTTACGGCAACGCCGAGGTGACGATTACCGTCGACGGTCCCATTGCCGGGCTTAAAATCGGACTGCAGTCCAACCCGGCCGGATACAGCCGGGACGAGATATTGGGCCTGATCGCGCCCTTCGGCGGTTTCTTTAGCGGCATCTCGTTCAGCCGTCAGTCGATGCTCGCACGCCAACAACCCGGCGGCATTACCCCACTGGGAACGCTCTCACCGATTCCAAGCGTCGCCTTGCCCCAAAGCAGCAGCATTACGGTAGGTCAGGAAGCCTTCAATATTCTCAACGCGCAGTTCACCGCCGGCCTGCTGGCTCCGGTGGAAAGCACGCTCGGACAAGGCCTTGGACTCTCCAGCGTTAACCTAACGCTCGGATATTATGGCAATGTCGGACTTACCGCCACGCGGCTGCTCGGCAAAGCGGTCAGCGCCGTCTATGCCGTCACGTTTGGTATTCCTCAGATTCAGTCGTTCGGATTGGTCGTGCAGCCGGGCCCCACGACCGCGGCGTCGCTGAACTTCTTCTATCAAAACGGCCCCACGAAGCTCTTGCAGTTACCCGGCTCTCCGGTCGGGTACAGCGCAGGTTATCTAACCAGCCAGCCTTTGATCGGAAACACGGGCTTCAGCCTTACCGTGCAGCACTATTTCTGGTGATGGCATTTTGATTAGAACGAGCGTTCGGGGCTCAGGCGCGAGCAAGGACACCGGCGAAGCCGGGCGGAACAGGGCGAGCCGAGCCGCGCGCACTCCGCTTGCTCGCGGCGGCAATTCATGGACCGCCGTTAAGTCTGAAAGCATATTGAAACGACTTTTTCACATGACCTTTGATCCGGGGCGGCGCTTGGGCGCAGGCAAGTTCCTCTTGGGCATCCTTCTGTTGGTCGCGGTCGCTCGGTTGAGTCTTGCTCCGGCACTCTCCGCGCCGACGCCGAAGATCGTGTCGGTCGACATAACGGGGAATCTGCGCGTTCCAACGCAGACGATCATGTCGGTCGTTGCGGCGCGCCCGGGGCAGCCGTATAACCCGAAGACGGTTCAGGACGACCTCGCTCGGATCAACGCGCTGGGTTACTTTGCGGATATCGCGCCGCCGCTGGTGCGCGCTAGGCCGGGCGGCATCGCCATTACGTACCGTGTCGTGGAAAATCCGGTAATCTCCAGAATCGTTTTCACCGGGAACCAGAAAGTACCCAGCGACACGCTGCTGGCGCTGATGGACCTGTCGGTCGGCCAAGTATTCAACACGAACACGTTCCGCCAGGACGTCCTGAAGATCAACAACTATTACGAGCGCATCGGATACGGCGGACAGGTTCCGACCCACGTCAAGGACATCAACCTAGACTCTCAAAGCGGAGTCCTGACGCTCACGATTCAGGAAGGCCTGATCGTAAAGGCGATCGAGATCGGCGGCGACCCGCTGCTTCCACCGCCGCTGATCGTGCCGTCGCTTACCTTGAAAGTCGGCAGCGTCTACTCCGATGCGGTGCGCGATGCCGATTATAAGGCGCTCCAAAAGTTATACGAAGACAAGTTCCATCTCGAGCTGGGCAACTTCGAAGGCGGCATCGTTCCTTCGTCGATCAATCTAACCGCCGGCACGGCCGACGTAAAATACAACATCTACGTCGCGCGGATCGCCGTCGTCGAGATCACCGGTAACACCCGCACCAAAGACAAAGTGATCCGCCGGGAGCTGCGCGAGCGGCCCGGCATGGTGCTCAACACCGATGCAATCAAACGGGATTACCAGCGGCTCAACGCGCTCAACTTTTTTTCGAAGGTCGAACCCGACGTCAGGCCGGGCCCCGATCCGAAGAAGCCGCAAGACGTTACGCTCGTCTGGCACGTTACCGAGCAGCGCACGGCCTCGGCTTCGGTCGGCTTCGGGTATTCGGGCGGCTTGACGGGCCTGGGCCTCTACGCCACGCTCGGTCTTACCGACAATAACCTCCACGGAACCGGCAACTCCGCCGGCATTCAGTTCGAGGAAGGCGCGCGAACGGGAGTCGCACAGCTCAGCGGATCGGTTCCGTATCTCGGCGACACGCCGCAGGCGGAGAAGTATACGGCCGGCGGATCGATCTTTACGAACCACTCGACGTATTACTATCCGGTGTACAGCATCGCGGGCAGTGGAAGCTCGGTCTCGAGCAGCTCCAACGTACCGGTTCCCGTCACCCTCTATCCGAGCTCGAGCTCACAGCAGCTCTCGAACATCGTAGCGACCAGCACGTCCAGCGCGAACGGAGCGACGGGAAATATCGGGCGCCGCCTGAGCGACTATACGATCTTGTCGCTGTCGGTGACCGGCGAGAAAATCAAATACGACACGACCGTGCCGTCGCCGTACTACTTCCAAGGCAATCAACCGAACATTTTCATCGGACCGACGCCGAGCCCGATCAACTCGCAGCAAAACTACGGCGGGTCCTTCGGCATTGCGGCTTCGTCGATCGCCAACGTCAACACCGGCGCTCCCTACAACTTGGTAACCAGCGGTCTGAGTCTGCAGACGATTACGCTCGACGACCCTTTCAATCCGCGCGAGGGGCTCAAGGCGGTGCTGAGCACGACGTTTTCCGCACCGGCGATCGGTTCGAACTTCTCGTTCACGCAGAGCACGGTGGATCTGGCGAGGTTTTTCCCGGTGCTCCGGGACGCCACGATCGGCGTTCACGGCGTCGGCTATTTCTCGACCGGCGTGATACCGCCCAGCTCGCTCTTCACGTTCTCCGACCAACAGATGCGCGGTTATAACCAAGTCTTCTACGCCACCAATGCGTACTTGGGGCAAATCGAACTCCGCCAGCCGGTGGCGCTCGACCGCCGGATAACGCTGGCAGTCTTCGTCGACGAGCTGGACTATCGAATTCGAGGGGCATACCCCCTGCTCGATCCGTACACCAATCGAATCACGGGGTACCCGTCCGATTGGGCGCTCTATGGCGACGCCGGCTTCGGAATACGATTCGACGTGCCGCAACTGGGGCTGCGGACGGTTCGTATCGATTTCGCCAAAGGACACAACGGCACGCACACGAGCTTCGGCATCGGTCAAAGCTTCTAATGCGTAACAGCGACTTTCAGAGGTTCCCTAGAATGACGATTCGATCGGTGGTACTTTGTGCGATCGCGGCGTTACTGGCGACGAGTCTGGCTCCCGGCGCGATCGCGGCCGACGTCAGCGACGTCGGATTCGTCGACCAAGCGGATCTTGCCAATCTGCCGGTCTTCGTAAGCGCGAACCGGCAGCTCGCGGCCTATAAACTGCAGGTGGACGCGCAGTACAACTCTCAGGTCAAACGGGCTGGAAGCGACGCGGACAAGCAGCGAATCGCGATGCAATTTCAGACGCAGCTCAACGATAAGCAGCGCGAGATCGCCGGGCCGCTCTTCCAGCGGGCGAACAACGCGATCGCGGCGGTTAGCGCCACTCGGAACCTATCCGTCGTCGTAGATAAACGGATCGTCATCTATGGCGGCCAGGATATCACCAAAGACGTTGAAGCGGTTTTCTCCGGTCCCCAAGCGATCGCGGCACCGAGCACCTCGCCGCCTCCTTCCGAAATCGGGTACGTCGATCAGAACGCGCTCGACGGGGTTCCGAAAGTCCAATCTGCCAACTCGGAGATGAGCCAGTACGAAACCACGCAGCGACAGATATATGCGGCGAGATTGGCGCAAGCGAAGAGTTCCAGCGACAAGCAAGCGATTCTCACGGAGTACAACAAGCTGATCGCCGACAAGCAGAACCAGCTGCTCAAGCCGCTGGTTGACCAGACGAAGGCCTCGACCGCCGACGTGGCGCGCCGAAAGAGTTTGCTCTTGGTAGTCGATCGTGCAGACATCGTTTACGGAGGCACGGACATCACTACAGATGTCCAGAACGAGCTCGCCAAATAGTGCCGGAGCTTTCCTAGGGATGGCAGTCGGATTGTGCGTGGCCGCCGCTTCGCTCTCGGCGTGCGGCGTCAACGTGCATTCGTCGGCCGTCCGCGGAGCCGGCTACGTTCGCCTAGACGAAGCCGTTAAGCGAGATCCGCTCTATCCGCAGCTCTCACAACTCGACGACGCCATTGCCGCGATAACGCTGAAATCGTCGCTTCCTGCGGTGCCGCTTGGAGCGCGACAGATCGCGGCGCAGACCCAGGAGCTCAATCGAGAGTTGCGCGCCGCGCAAGATCGCGCAAACAAGATACTGGCGGAAAAGCAGCGCTCGTATACGGCGCGCGAACAACAGGCGGTCGCCGCGGCGCTGACGGCGGCCGGCATCCCGGGCGCCGGCGCCCTTGCGGCCGCGCAGATGAGCGGCGCATCCGCCGCTTCGGAGCAGGAAGCCGCCAGAGCCGCCAATGCCGACCTGCAGGCGTATCAGCAAAGCGTGGTTGCGCAAGACAATGCGGCGACCAACTCCATCGCCAATCAGCTGCAAACGCAGGCGGAGCAAAAATATCGAGCCAAGGCCGAGCAACTGCAGCAGAACGAAACCGACTTAACGTTGCGGCTAACCCAGCAAGATGCCGGGGCTCGTCTGGCAATCAAGATGCGCCTCTCGAATCTCGCCATGGACCCGGCGGCGCGCCAGAAGGCCGAATCGGACATTGCGAGCATCAATGCGAAGGAAAGCGCGCAGGTCGGCGCCCTGCGCAACGCCGATGCGGCGACGTTGAAAGCATACCGGGCGCAGCTGGATCGCGAGACGAGCGACGCGATCAGATCGCAGGTGGGCGCGATTTCGGCGCAGACCAAGGCAAAGCTCGCAGAACATCGCGACGCCGTGGGCTCGCAGCTGCGCAGCCTCGCGCCGGTAGCGCCGTCGGCCAATCTCCCGCCTAAGGTTCAGGCGCAAATCGCTCAAATTCAACGACAGTATGCCAGTAAGTTTGCGGCCGACACGGGCAAAACGATTGCCGAGTACAACGCGACCAAGAACGATCTAGATCGGCAATTTGCAGCTCTGCACGGGGCCGACGTGGGAGCCACGGGAGCAACGGCCAAAGAGCTTGATTCGCTGCAGAAGCGGCGTGACGATCTCTACCAACAGATCGTCGCGCAGGTCGAACGCGACGCGACGCGCATCGCGAAGGACCGCGGCCTGAGCATCGTCTTCGTCAATATTTGGGCCGCAGCGGGCGGTTACGACATGACTAACCAAGTCATCAACGACATCGAAAGTCAACACGAGTGAGAAACAATCACAAGCACGCCATTCTGATTTGTCTAGCTGCGACGCTCGCGGGCTGCGCGGGGCACGGGTCGATCGGCCTCGTCGACGTCCAGCGAATCGTCAGCAACTGGCCGGAGTACCAGGGCTATCAAAACCAGCTCATGACCGAAGAACGCTCGATTGCCGCGCGGCGAGAGAGTGCGACGCGCAGGCAAAGCGACGCCAATGCGCTGGAGCGCAAATTTGCCAAGGTGACGGATCAGCTTTCGGCTCAGATTCGCGACGCCGCGGGCAAGATCGCCTCGCAGAACCAGCTGAAACTGGTGCTGACGCGGGAGGGGATCGGTTACGGAGGCGTCGACATCACCAGCGACGTGGAAAAGGCGCTCAACATCACGGAAAAGGCCACTCCGACGCCGGGCATCTGACGTGCTGGGGACTCTGGGCGAGCTGGCCGGTCGCGTGAGCGGACGCGTGGTTGGCGACGCCAGCGTCCCGATCGCCCGGATCGCGAGCGTCGAAGAGGCGGGTGACGACGCCTTGACCTTTGCGACGACCGAGGCCTATTTCGTCGCTGCGTGCTCGAGCAAGGCCGCGGCCGTGCTGGTCGACGAGTCGCTGGCGACTCGGGCCGCGCCGAAGCCGTTGTTGGTCGTGGAAAACGCGCGCGTCGCTCTCGCGGAGCTGCTTGAAACGTTGCGTCCTCCGAGGCCGCGCGGCCCGTTTCGTCATCCCACCGCCGTGATCGCTGCGGATGCGCGCCTCGCCGGCGACGTATACGTTGAGGCACACGCGTTTATCGGCAACCGCGCCTCGATCGGAGAGGGAACCGTCGTCGGCGCCGGCGCGTATATTGCCGACGGCTGCGTGGTCGGCGACCGCGTCGTCTTGCATCCGGGCTGCGTGATCGGCAGCGACGGGTTCGGCTGGGCCTTCGCGGACGGACGGGCACAACGAATTCCCCAGATTGGAAACGTCGTGCTCGAAGACGACGTCGAAGTCGGCGCCAACACGTGCATCGACCGCGCCCAGACCGGGAGCACGATCGTCGGCGCCGGCACGAAGATCGACAACTTGGTCCAGATCGGACACAACTGCCGCATCGGAAAGCATTGCGTGATTGCCTCGCTGACGGGATTGGCCGGTTCGACCGTCATCGGGGATTACGTCCGCGTGGCCGGCCAGGTCGGCTTCAAAGGACACGTAACGGTCGGCTCGCGCGTGACGATCGCCGGGCAATCCGGCGTTTGGAGCGACGTGGAAGACGGCGCGACGATTTCGGGCAATCCGGCGCAACACCACCGCGACGAGCTTCGCCGAGAGGTCATGATTCGTAAGCTGCCAAAGCTGTTCGATCGTGTCGAGGCTTTGGAGCGTTCGTCTTCGCGCCCGACGTAACGCCCGATGATGCAAACGACGTTGCGCCGGAGCCTTCGTTTTGAGGGCGTCGGACTCCATACCGGAGTGCACTGTCGCGTCGAGGTACGCCCTGCGGCGGCCCACGCCGGCTTCACCTTTTTGCTTGGAAACGTCTCCGTTCCGGCGACGGCAGAGTACGTCGTCGACACAACGCGAGCGACGGTTCTCGGACGCGACGGCGTCGCCGTATCGACGACGGAGCACCTGCTTTCCGCACTCTTTGCCATGGGCGTTGCAAATGCCGACATCGCGGTCGACGGCCCCGAGATTCCGGTGCGGGACGGAAGCGCGTCCGAGTTCGCCTCCGCGATCCTGCAGTGCGGATTGCAGGAGCAGTTTGTGCAGCGCAAGATGCTCGACCTCGAAGAGCCGGTTATCGTCCGTGACGGCGACAAGCTCGTCGCCGCCTTTCCCGCCCCGAGCTTTCGCGTGCGTTTCGTTGCCGACTTTCCGCAGCCGATCGGAACGCAATACTTTTCCGGCGAAATCGATCCCGCGCGGTACGTGGAGGAGATCGCCGGCGCGCGCACGTTCGCGTACGCGCACGAGGTGCAGGCGTTACTCGCACGCGGTTTGGCCCAGGGCGGTAGTTTAGAGAACGCGCTGATCTTTACCGCCGACGGCCCGCTGCAACCCCTGCGCTGGCCCAACGAGGCCGTGCGCCATAAGGTGCTCGATTTAATCGGCGACCTCGCGTTACTCGGAGCATGGCCGCGCTGCGAGCTGATCGCTATCAAGAGCGGGCACCGGCTCCATTCCTCGCTAACGACCGCCTTACGCTCGCGATTGCGCGTGCCTTCTGCATAGGAGAGCAGCCTTGGCCGAACTCGACATACGCCAGATTTTTGAAATATTGCCGCATCGGTACCCGATGCTGCTCGTCGACCGCATTCTCGAGTTCGAGCACATGGTACGGGCACGAGGCTATAAGAACATCACCTATAACGAGCAGATATTTGCCGGCCATTTTCCGGGGAACCCGGTCCTACCGGGCGTTTACATGATCGAGGCGCTGGCGCAGCTGGGCGGCGCGATGATTTTGGAGCCCGGCGAGTTTTCGCGCAAGACCCCCTATTTGGCCGGTATCGATAAAGCGAAGTTCCGCCGTCCCGTCGTTCCGGGCGACCGGCTGGACATGGTGGTAACGATGCTGCGCCACAAGCGCAACATCGGGTGGGTGAGCGGCGAGGCGACCGTCGACGGTCAGTTCGCTTGCTCCGCCGAGATCATGTTCTCGATCGTCTCGAACCCGCGCATGTTGGGCGTCGACTCCACCGTGCTTCACGTGTAGCGACCGGCTGCTGATGATTCATCCCACCGCGATCGTTCATCCCAGTGCTGAGATTGGGAAAAACTCGGAGATCGGACCCTACTGCATCGTCGGAGAGCACGTATCGATCGGCGCGCGCTCGATCCTGCAATCGCACGTCGTCGTCAACGGATGGACGCGAATCGGAGACGATTGTCAGCTCTACCCCTTTTCTACCGTCGGTGCGGCCTCGCAAGACCGCAAATACGCGGGAGAGCGAGCCTATACGCGCGTTGGAAACCGCACGACCCTGCGCGAGTACGTCAGCATCCAGCGCGCGACGGGCCGCGACGAGCTCACGGGCGTGGGCGACGATTGCCTCCTGCTCGCCTACGTTCACATCGCGCATAACTGCATTCTCGGCAACGGGGTCACGATGAGCAATCTCGCGCAACTTGCGGGGCACGTCAACGTCGGCGATTATGTGACGATCGGCGGCCAGACCGGGATTCACCAGTTTACGCGCGTCGGCCGTCACGCAATGGTCGGCGGGATGAGCAAACTGACGAAGGACGTGCCGCCGTTCTTCCTCGTCGAGGGCAATCCGTGCCAGCCCTACGGTCTCAACAGCGTGGGTCTTCGCCGCGCCGCCTTTCCGGTGGAGCAGCGGCAAGAGATCAAGCGCTTCTATAAGCTGCTGTACGATCCCAAGCTCAACGTCTCCCAAGCAATCGAGGCAATGAAAGCCGAGGTCAAGACCGACGCCGGGCGCGAGATCGTCGACTTTCTCGAAGCACCTTCGGAACGCGGCGTACTGAAGTGAAGGCCAACTAAAACGTTCTTCGCTGCGCTCGCGCGATGAAGTACTTCGTCTCCACCGGGGAGCCGTCGGGGGAGGCCAGTGGAATCGCATTGGCGCAAGCGATTCGCTCGAACGATCCAGCGGCGGAGTTTGAAGGCATCGGGAGCACGGCGATGCGAGCGGACGGGTTTAGGTTATGGCGCGATCATACCGGTTGGGCTAGCATGGGGCCGGCCGCAGCGATTCCGCGGATTCCCAAGCTGCTCGACGCGATGCTGCGCACTGCCTCTCATATCGTCGCTTCGAAACCCGACCTGGTCGTGCTGGTGGACTTTGGCGTTTTCAATCTGCGGTTGGCAAAGCAGCTGCGACGGTTGAAGTACGAGGGGGCGATTCTCGACCTTTTTCCGCCCGGCGCCTGGCTCGACGACGAAGAGAAGGCGCGCTGGGTGAGCGCCGTCTCCATTCCGGTGACGGCGTTCGCCCATCAGTACGATTTCTACCGAAGCCTCGGCTGTCGGATCGAGTTCTTCGGACATCCACTGACGAGCCGCTATTCGATGCGGCCGCTCCGGCCGCCGCCGCCTCGCGACGCCGGCGTCGTGGCGATGCTGCCCGGCAGTCGCGGCGGCGAGTTGCGGCGGCACTTGCCGGTGCTTGCCGGAGCGTACCGCACGCTGCAAGAGCGGCGCCCTGGGCTTCGCGGCGTCTTCGGAGCGGCGGATTCACGCGCAAGGGAGATGATCGCGGCGGCGATCGCGCGCGAACGTTTGGCCAACGTGGAAATCGCGCCGGGCGTGACGGCGGCTCTCGAGAATGCGGACGGCGCTTGGGTCGTCTCGGGGACCGCCGTGCTCGAAACCGCGCTGATCGGCGTGCCGGCCGTAGCGACTTACGTGATCCCGAAGGCGCTGATTTGGTACGGTCGCCGCATGATCAAACATCGCTTCATTACGCTGCCGAACCTCGTATTGGGGCGCGAGGTGGTTCCCGAACTGCTGCAAGACCGCGCGAGTCCGCAAGGATTGGCGACGGCGCTCGAAGGGCTGATGAACGACCCGGTGCGGCAGTACGAGGCTTTCCAGGAGGTTCGAAAGGCGCTCGGGCCTCCCGATGCGCTCGAGCGCTGCGCGCGCTATGCCGTCGAGCTGGCGCGTGCTTCAGATTCGGACCGGCCGTGATTCGCATCTATCACACCTCCGATTTGCACGATCGGCGCGGTTTCGCCGGGCGCTTACGGGCGTTGCGCGCGCAGCGGCCGGGGTCGCTCTTCGATTGCGGCGACTCGCTGCGCGGCAGTCAGACGCTCTACTATCGCAGCGAGCCGATCGTTTCGGAGCTCGACGAAGCCGGTTACGACGCGCAGAGCATCGGGAATCGCGAGTTTCATTATCTCTTCGCGGCACTGCGCGCGCGAGCTTCGCGCATGCAACACCCGTTGGTCTGCACGAATTTGCGCGATACCAAGGGGCGCCCCTTGCCGTTTGCGCAGTCGCTGCGCTTGCGCGCAACCGACTCGCAAGGCGACGCTATTTACTTGAACGTCCTCGGCTTGCTCATCATGCAGTACCCCGAGCAAAGCTTCTGGGAACGGGTTTTCGGGTGGCGGTTTCTCAATCCGTGGGAGGCCATCGCCCCTTTTGCCGCCGCCGTGGCGGAGGGCGAGCCGCTCGTCGTGCTTTCGCACTTGGGACTCTCTCTGGACTGCGAGCTGGCCGCACGCGTTCCGCGCATCGATCTGCTGCTCGGCGGCCACAGCCACGATACGCTGCCGGCCCCGCGCTACGTTGGAGCGGTCCCGATCGTTCACGCGGGGCCGTACGGCAAGTTCGTTTCGCGCAGCGAGTTGGTCTATGACGCGAGCCGCCGCCGTTTCGCCGTCGACGATTTCGCACTGGTTCCCCTGCTGGACGCTTCGTGAAGCGTGTGCTCTTCGTTTCGAACGGACATGGGGAAGCGGCTATCGCGGATCGCATCGCCGCCGAACTGCGCGCGATCGCGCCGGATGCAATGCTCGATCACTTAGCGTTAGTCGGAGAGCCGGCCTCGGACTCACTTCGAGCGGTCGGCCCCCGCCGCACGATGCCGAGCGGCGGTTTGATCGCAATGGGAAACGTCAAGAACATGCTGCGAGACCTTCGGGCAGGTTTATTGCCGCTGGTTGCGGCGCAGAGAAAGTTCTTGGGTTCCGTCCGCGGATCCTACGACGTCGCCGTGGCCGTGGGCGACGTTTACGCCTTGGCGATGACGCTGCGCGCACGATCGTGCACCGTCTTCGTCGGCACGGCTAAGAGCGTCAGCGTCGCCCGCTACGGAGCGTTTGAAGAACGAGTACTCGCGCGCGCGCAGGCGTGCTTCGTCCGGGACGAGGCGACGGCGCAGGCGCTGCGCGAACACGGCCTGTCCATCGAGCCCAGCGCCAACGTGATCGTCGATCTCTTCGCCCCCGGCGACGACCCGGCCGCCGAAGCCGCGGTCGCCGGATTCCAGACGATGCTCGCGCTCTTTCCCGGCAGTCGCGCGAGCGCGTACGACGATGCCGGTTTCTTACTTGAAGTCGTGCGTGAGATCGCCGGCCGGAGGCCCGGCGTCGGCGCGGTGCTTTCAATAGCGCGGGGGCTCGACGCGCAACGTTTTGCAACCGACGCGCAGCGAGCCGGCTGGCAAATCGGCCGCGAATCTCACGATTGCATCCCCTTCGTTTTGGAGTTGGATGGGCGTACCGTCGTGCGCGCCTGGACCGGAAGCCCGGCTTCACTGCTCAACGGCGCCACGCTGGTCCTGGGACAAGCCGGAACCGCGAACGAAGGCGCCGCAGCGGCCGGCGTTCCCGTAGTGGCTTTCGCTCGCGACCGGAAGGCGAACGAACGCTGGTACCGCCGGCGACAACGAGGCCTGCTCGGCGATGCGCTCGCGGTCGTGCAGGGTAACTCGGTCGAAGCCGCGCGCGGCGTATGCGATATTTTGGACGATCCGGCGCGCCGGCGCCAGATGAGCGAAACCGGTATTGCACGCATGGGCGGCGCCGGCGCTGCGCGGCGCATCGCGGATCGCATCGCATCGCTGGCAAGGGAGAACTGATGCGCCGTTGGATGCCTGCCGCGCTTGGGCTGATCTACATGGCCGTGCCGCTTTTCCCCAGTTTCATCACGTTTACCGGCGTCGCATTTCCGGGCGTCTCGCTATTGCCGGCAGCGGCGATTTTGGCCGTTTTCGCCGGCTGCTGCATTCTTGCGATTTATGCCATCGCCATGCTTGTGCGTTATCCCCTCGCCGGTTCGCAGCCGCTGCTCGCACCGCTGCTGACGGTCTTTGTCGCCGGCCTGGTTGCGGGGTGCTTGGGATTCGATCCGCGTTCCGGCTTGGTCTTTACATTCATCGGCGGACTCGGCATCGTATGGTCCGCTTCGATCTTACGCTTTTACGGCGATCGATCGGCGGCAACGCTGCTTTTCGGAGCCTTTCTGGTCTCGGGCGGGATTGCCGCGGCAATCGCGATCGCGATGGTCGCCTTGCGCTTTCCCGTCAACCTCTACGCGCTGCAACACGGGCGGGCAACGGGCACGTTCATTTTGCCCGGAGAGCTCGCCGGCTATCTGATCGTGCTCTTGCCGATCGCTTACGCCGTTGGGTGCGTAACGCGCGCGCACGTCTTACGCGCCATCGCTTGGAGCACGCTCGGCATTGGGCTGGTCGCGCTGGCTCTGACGTTTTCGCGCGCGGGCTGGATGGGATGTGCGGCGGCCGCTGCGTTCCTGGTTGCAGTGCGCACGCGGCGACCCGCGGTCTCCGCGGCAGTTATCGCCGCGGGAGTCTGCGCCGTAGTGCTGCTCTTCAACGCGCATCACGATCCCAGCGAGGACTACACGCGCCTCTCGATTTGGCAGGCCGCGATGCAGATCATCAACCGGTTTCCGCTCCTGGGCGTCGGGCCGTTCAACTTTTCCCGTCTCTACGCGCTCGTGCGCTCCCCGGACGGCGACCCGACGGCCTTCCACGCGCACAACCTTTACCTCACATTCTTCGCGGAGTTCGGCACCGTCGGGGTTTGCGCGGTAGCTTGGACGATATGGCGATTTGCGGCCGAGCTGCGGCGGCGTCTGTCAACTGCCTCCCCGCAGGCCGCGCTGCTTGCCTGCGGCGCAGCAGCGGGACTGGTCGGTGTCGCCGTGCAAGGCCTGATCGATACGGTGAGCGTGGTAATTTTCGGGCTGTGGATGCCCACGATGGCCCTAGCGCTCGCGGCGGCGCGCGGCAGTGCCGACCAGGCGCTCGAATGATGCGAAACGCTGCGCTGCTGGCGTTCGCGGTGATCGTGGCCCTCGGCGGATGTAACCCACGGCCGGGAAAGAGCCTGGCCACGCCCCCGCCCAGCGCGCATCCTCGCTCCCGCGCAACCCCCCTTACTCTGGTCGTCACGGGTAAAGGGACCGCCGAGCGGCCGATCCACGTCTTTCAGCAAGTCCACAACCGCATCGACTACGATTTGCTGGCAAGCTCATTCGAGAGCAGGGGCCCACAGAACGATATGCGTTCCATCTTTCGCAATGCGCGAGTGACATTTAGCGACCCGCGCGGGTCGAAAATTACCGCAAGCGCGCCGCAAGCCGTCGTCGACCAGACGACGGATGCCGTCACGCTGCTCGGGGGCGTCGTCGCGCGCACGGCCGCGGGGATGACATTGCACTGCGACCGGCTCGTCTATCGGCAGGCCGGCGCGACTTTGCACGGAGACGGCAACGTGGTTATTACCGATCCCAGAGGCTTCTGGGCGACGGGTTCGAGCTTTGATTCGGATACATCCCTCACCCATATGCGGATGCGATGAGTCGAGCACCAGCCATCAAAATCCGCGGCCTCGTCAAGCGCTACGGCGAGCGGACCGTGGTCAACGGCGTTACCGCCGACGTCAAAACCGGCGAGGTCGTTGGACTCCTCGGCCCCAACGGCGCGGGAAAGACCACGACCTTCTACATGGTGGTCGGCCTTATCAAGCCCGACGGCGGCACCGTCCTGCTGGTCAACGGCGCGCGTGAGACCGATCTGACCGGCGCGCCGATGTACACGCGGGCGCGCAACGGGATCGGGTACCTGGCGCAAGAGAACTCGATCTTTCGCAAGCTTTCAGTCGGCGACAACATCCGCTTGATCTGGGAGCAGAACGGCATCCCGCACGACGAACGCGAACGGCGTCTTCCGGCGTTGCTGGAAGAGTTCGGTTTGCGCGCCTTTGTTGACGCGCGGGGTGATAGCCTCTCGGGCGGCGAGCGCCGGCGAGTCGAGATCGCCCGCGCGCTGGCCATCGAGCCGGCCTTCTTGCTGCTCGACGAGCCGTTTACCGGAATCGATCCGATTGCGGTGGCCGATATCCAGGCGATGATTCGCCAACTGCGCGATCGCGGGCTGGGCATTCTCATCACCGATCACCAGGTCCGCGAGACGCTCGCGATCGTCGACCGCGCGTACATTATGAATAACGGCCGCATCGAGGTCTCGGGTTCGGCCCAAGAGGTGCTGGAGTCGCCGATCGCCCGCCAATTCTATTTGGGCGAAGGCTTTAGGCTCTGAAATTTACGATCCTCGACCGCTACATGCTGACGGAGCTTGCAGGTCCGTTCGGCTTCGGTCTGTTTGCCTTTACGCTCATCTTTGCAGCCACCGAGCTGCTCAACATCGGCAAGCTGGTCAGCAACGAACACGCGCCGCTCTGGGCAGCCGTCCTGGTCTTCGCGTGGTCGCTCCCGGCCGACATCGTGCTGGTGATCCCCATGGCGCTCTTACTGGGGACGCTGCTGGCCATGCAGCGGCTTTCGGGCGAAAGCGAAATCACCGCGCTCAAAGCTGCGGGGATTACCTTTGCTCGGATCGTTGCCCCCCTGCTGATGGTCGGGATCGTCATGTCGGTCGTCAGCTACTACTTGCAAGAGGGCGTCGTGCCGTACGCCGACGATCAGCTCACCGGGATCGAAAACGGCGTCATCAACCACGTCAGCGCCTTCAACCGCGACTTGACGGTTTCGGCACCGCTCCCCGCCGGTGGGCGCCAAGTGACGATCGCGACGTCCTACGAGCCCCATTCGCGCGCGCTCTTGCACGTGACGCTCATTCAGTACGACAACCACAACGATCCCAGGCAGATCGTCTTCGCCGACCGAGCCGAGTTTAGCGCCGACAAGTGGACGCTCGAGAACTCCAGCCTCTATCGCTTCAACGCCGACGGCACGACTACCGCGGAGCCGCACATTCCGCAGCAGGAGGTTCAAATAGGTGAGAAGCCAACCGACCTAGTCAAGCGCATGAGGAACGACGATCCGGAAAGCATGAGCCGATTCGAAATCGCCGAGATCGTTCGCTCCGGGCAGCTAACCCAAAACGCCCTGCGTAAATACGTGACGACGTATCAGGAGAAGCTCGCGCGGCCCTTCGCGTGCTTCGTCTTTATTTTGATTGCAATCCCCTTTGGACTGCGCCAGATTCGCACGAGCGGCAGTACCAGTTTGGGTTTCGGACTCTCGCTGGCAATCGTTTTCGTCTATTACGTCGTCATGACGATCTGTTCGTTCGCGGGCGAAGCTTTTCTCGGGTATGCCGCGCTCTGGGCCTGGATGCCGAACATCCTGTTCACCGCGATTGGATTGGCGCGCTTGCGCCGCGCGGCAGTCGTATGAACTTCGTCGAAATCGTCCGCGGCATCGGAAACCTCGCGTTCGTCATGGTCGTCGCGGGCACCGTCGCTTACGTCGGCGATCGCGTCGGCCATCAAGTTGGGCGCCGGCGACTCAGCCTCTTTGGGATTCGTCCGCGCTACACGTCGACGATCGTCGCGATCGCGACCGGAGTGCTCATCGCGCTGGTCGTGACCTTAGGCGCGATCTTCGCCTCCCAACAGGTAAAAACGGCCTTCTTCAAGATGAACTCGATCAACGAGCAGATCGCCGAACTGCAGTCCCGGCAGCGCGACCTCGAAGCAAAAGTCAATAATGGCCGGCTCGTCTTTCCGGTCGATACGCTGATGGTGCCGTTCTACCGCATCATCGATCAATCGGCGACGGCGACGCAACGTCTGGCGACCATTCGAAACTACTACTTCTTCGCCGTTAAATACGTCAACGCAACGTATCCTCGGCTGGGCTTGCGCCCGTACGCGGTTCCGGCCGATGCGAACAAGAAATTAGACGGACTGGCTAACGATTTAACGACCGTCGCGGAGCTTTCGCAGTCCAACGTTATGCTGACGGTGACCTCCGATACCAACTTGTTCGAAAACGATCAGATTCACTTTGAGATCCACGGCACGGCGGATACTCGGTATTTCCAGAAGGGCCAGGTCATCGCTCAACTCGTCATCCCCGGGAAGAGCGGTGCCAGCATCAACATTGCCCTCATTCAACTCGAGAATTACGTCTCCAGCGCAGCTCGCCGTCTGCAGCTCCCGACGTTTCTCACCGACATTCTGCAGCCGATGCAGCTGATTCCCGACGCATCCCAAATGCAGCAGCGGATTTCCAGGCCCGGCACCTACCTGCTCACGGCCTTTGCCGCTGCGGATTTCTACCCGCACATGGGCGGCATCCCGATCGTAATCGTTCTGACCCAGCAGCCATGACCCCGGGCCGCCTCGTTCTGGGAGTGGATCCCGGCCGCGCCAAGGTGGGCTTCGCCGTCATAGGTTCCGACGGAGGGGTCGTCGTCCGCGGCATCGAGACCATCGCGGACTTGCAGACGCGTCTAGCCCGGGTTCTCGCCCGCGGCGACATCGACGCGATCGCGCTGGGGCGCGGAACCAACGGCGGCGCAGTAAGGTCCCTGCTCGAGGGCTTTGGGCTCCCGATTCATTGGGTCGATGAGTTCGAGACCAGCCGAGCGGCGCGATGCCTGTATTTTGTCGACCATCCCCCGCGCGGCTGGAGACGCCTGATCCCAATCGGCCTTCAGCTGCCGAGCGAGCCGGTGGACGATTACGCGGCGATCGTTATCGGTCGCCGCTATCTCGCAAGGGGAGTGACGCCTCCACCTCCAAATTAGGAAAGCTCCCGTGAGAAGCGCTGAGATCCGTGGCGCCGATCGGGAGGAGACGAACGTCAGAAACGGAGGGCAAGTGCGTCGGATCGTCGACGTCGTAGCGAGCGCGGTTTTAGCGCTGGCGCTCTCTTGCGCCCCCGCGGCAGCCGCCGGCCTCTCGTTGGGCCTACCTCGCGCCGATCTGGCGTCGCAGCTCATGCTCTCGCTCTTTGGCGAAACGTCCGATTCGACCGCTGCTTTTTCCGCTCAGAACGGAGACCGGACCTCTGAATCCCCGTTGCGGGAGATGGCCCTCAGCGTGCCGCCCGGTGCCCGCTTCACCGCCGTCCCGGCAGGCCCGCCGGCCCTGATGCAAGCGCATATCGCGCTCTCCAATCTTTCGGGCACCGGCGCTTCGTATTTGGCGCGCGCCGTGGATGCGGGACTTCTCGCGCCCACCGCGGGGTTCGCCCCGTCTCCCGAAGACCACACACTGACCGCCGGGACCCTTAACGCCCAGCGGGCCCTCTATACCGCCGCCTACCAGCCCGAAGCTCCGGAACCGGTTGTTTCACCCGGTCCGGGAACGATGGCCTTCGATACGACGCCCGCGCCGACGCTCAACGACGCTTCCGCCGATACGTCGTTCGGTCTCGGCTCCGACGCCCGCGTACCGAAGCGAAGCCTCAACTTGACTCTTTCGGGCCAGTACGAACATGTCACGTTGAACGACATCGCCGGCTTGGCACCGTCGAACGGCGCGGCGGCATCCTGGCAGCTTCCCGATGGAAACGCGGCGTTAACCATTCCCGACTACGCGGGCTCGAACAGACTCTCGTTGGGCGCGGGTCTCGCCGTGCCCGTTTTTCACGGGCTGACGTTGAACCTCAACTACGACGCTCAACGCTTATATGGCGGCTACACGCTTCCCGGCCTCATGAATCTCGACGCGGTGAACAATAAATATGCGGGCGGCCTGACCTACAATATCCCGTACTCGTCGAGTTCTCTCTCGATCTCCGCCTATCAAAGCCGTCTCGGCGACAGCCTGTTGCCGCCGTCTAACGGCTACACCCAAAACGGCGGAGACTTAAACTTCACCGTTAAGTTTTGAGGAGCCGCTGCGCGAGCGTCGATTCACTTTTTTTCGGGCGATCGTCGTCGTTACGGCGGGCGCGCTCTTTGCTTCGCTGGCTCTGGTGCAGTTGGCCTCGGAGTCGTTGGATGCCCGAGCCGCTGTAGCGGGAACATTTCCCCGGCGAATTTCCCCTCGCTTCGGTGACGCGGTCTACGGCGTGCTCGATCGACTCGCACCGGCGCCCTACGTCGAGTCAACTTTGGCGCAGCGCGCGCTCGAACGAGGCGATGCGGTCTCCGCGCAGCGCTATGCCATTGCGTTGCCGGCGTCGCCGAGCCGTGACGAGTTGCTGGCGCGGATCGCCGCCGCGCGCGGTCAAACCCAACTTGCACTGGAATACTCGCTCGCCGCGTTCGACTCGGACGCCGTGTTGGCAGCCGCGCAGCGGGTTGCCGTTACGGATCCGCAGGCCGCATACGAGCTCGAGCGACTGCTGGAGGTGCGGTTGAGCGGCCGCGCGACGCACCCGGACGCCGTGGCCGAGGCGCGGTGGCAGATGGGTCTGTTTGCCGACCAAGTCGCCTGGCGAAAAGTGCCGGGCAGCACGGAGCAACGTGCCTGGTTGCGTGTCGCTCTCTCGAACTTTGAGTCCGCGGTTGCGCTGGCGCCGCTCTCCGAGCGATACGCGATTGCCGCCGCCAATCAGGCCGACTTACTGGCCGAGCGGGACCGCGCCCAGGCGCTCTTTGCGCGAGCGGCCGATATCGATCCGGGGAGCGCCGACGCCGTCGCCGGTCTCGGCGTCGTCGCTTTGCAGAACGGCGACCGCGCCGGTGCGGTAGCCTACTTGAATCGCGCCCGCGCGCTCGACCCCGACGCGTTGATGGTTCGCGCGCTACAACGAGATTTGCGGTGAAAGTTGCGCTCGACGCGCAGCTCGGCGTCGGCACGGCAACGGGAATCGGCGAGTACGTTCGGGGATTGGCGAGCGCATTGCGCCGCCAACACGTAGATCTCCTAGAACTGTGCGAGCCGCGACTGGATCCTTGGCGATTCGACCGGCGCGTGTTGTGGGATCAGGCGATTCTGCCGTTGCGCGCGCGTGCCGGCGGCGCCGACCTGCTGCACTGCGCGTCGGGAACGATGCCGCTGCTCGCCGCAATACCGATCGTCGTGACGGTGCACGACGTGGCCTGGCTGCACGTACAAGCGCACGCACGACCGTACGCGCGCTATTATTTTGGGCGGTTCTCGCTCGAGCGGTACCGGCGCGCGAGCGGCATCGTCGTCGATTCGGCCTATTCGCGCGACGCATTGCTCGAGGTTCTCGCCGGCGCCGAGCGCGCGACGGTGCGCGTCGTGTATCCGGGCGTGGCGGCGGAGTTTTGCAATATCGCTCGTAACGGCGGCGACGGCCGCACGATTTTGGCCGTGGGAACGGTCGAACGCCGCAAGAACCTCGAGCTTCTGATTGGGGTGCTGCCGCAGTTGACCGGCGCGCGGATCGTCTGCGTCGGGCCGCAAACGCCGTATGCGCGCGAGTGCGCCCAACTCGCCGCCCGCTTAGGCGTAGGCGAGCGATTGGAACTGCGCGGCTACGTCTCGCGCGAAGAGTTGCTGGCGCTCTACCGTGAGGCCGGCGTCGTCGCGGTGCCCTCGCGTTACGAGGGTTTCGGCTACCCGGCGGCACAGGCGCTTTGCGCCGGCGTGCCGTGCGTCGTCTCGGATCGAACTTCGTTGCCCGAGATCGTCGGCAACGACGGAGAGATTGCCTCGATCGACGATGCCGGTGCCTGGACTTCGATGTTGGAGGCTGCCTTGCGCGGCGATTACGATCGGCGCGCGTCGCGCGCCCGCGCGAGCGCAATCGCTCGCTTCTCGTGGGAGGCTAGCGCCGGCGAAATAAAGCGCCTCTACGAGTCGGTCGTTACAGCTTAATAAATCGGTGAACCCGGAGCGCTGGGAGCCACGCTGCCGTCGTCGGGCGCAAAGATCAGACGAAGAGGAAGGCTCGAGCCGGCTTCGGGCATCGTGACGATCGTGACGCGCACGAAGCCGTGCGCGGGCACGACGTATTGGCGCACCTTGTACCGGGAGAAAGGCGGTACTTGATGAGACTGCACCAGGACGCCGTCGATGATGTAGGTAGCGGTGGCGTGCCCGCCGCGCGGGTTTTCGTAGATGGCGATCGCCTGCGGCGTCGACAGCGGGTTCTCAACGTTGACGACAAAGGACTGCAAGACGCCGTAGTCGCCCGAAAGCGCTTGCCCCTGCAGATCGTTGGGCAGCGGCAGTTGGCCGATTGGCAGCTCTAAGTAATCCGCGTCAACCCTCCAGAGCGTTGCAAAGTGGAACTCCGCAATTGGATAGATGCCGCGCGCATGTTTGTAGGTGCCTTGCAACAGTTCGTTGCCGGCAATCGCGCCGGACGGATCTGCCGACGCATCTTGTGCGACGAGCGTGAGGTGGACGTTCCCTCCAGAAAGCACGCGCAGCTGCAACAGGCTGCAGACGATGCTCCCGGCCGGAAGATCCTGCTGAGCGATATTGACCGACGTGTTGCCGTCGATGGTAAGCAGTCGCCCTTGATTCTGTTCGACGTCCACCAGAAAGCGTTTGGTGACGACGTGGCCGGCCTCCATCTCGTTGGTCGAGGGGCCCCCTCGGTCGCTGATCACCTGCACGATCGACGGTTCGGGTGAGAGGTTCTGCGCGCGCAAGACGATCCGTCGATCGGGTTGTCCCGGAGGGTTGTAGTGAAAGTACAGAAACCGCGAGGGCTGCTGGACGCGAAGGTCGGCGGTGAAGAGCGTCCCGTTCTCGGTCAAGCGTTCGGGATAGTCGCTCACCATCAAAGAATCGGGCGAGATTCGCGGGACGGCGACGTTGCGGACCTCAACGTGCGTCGAGCCGTCCACCTCAAAGTCGTCTTTGGCCTGAATCAGAACCGGAACGTTGAACGCGGCGACGTCGTCCTGTTCCAACGAGCCTTGGAACGGCACGTCGTCGGGCGTGACGAGCACCTGCGCGCCGGGACGTAGTCCGGCCGCGCTCCGTACGGCTCGTGCGACCTGTTCGCGCACGAAGAGGCTCGACGCCGGATCCCCCGTAAGTTCGAGCTTGACGTATGGCGCAATCGTGCCGGCGTAAAACGCCACACGAACCGGCACCTCGACCCGCAACCCGCGAGCGTCGCTGACGGTGACGGTCGTTGTGCCCGGCGATTTCCCGACGATGCTCAGCCGCTGCGACGACTGGTCGATTGTTGCGGAGGCGACGGAGGGGTCCGCAACGACCGCGGTGAGAGGAGCAATCGCGGAACCGACGGTGAGATTGACCGCCGTGCCTACCGGCACGGACGCCGCTTGCGGTTGGACGACGATGGGCGGCGGTGTTGGCGTCGGGCTTGCGGCGGAGGTCGCCGCAGGCGCGGGCGAAGGAGGGGGTGAGGGTGATGGCGAGGGCGAGACCGGCGGAGTTTGAGCGCCAGCCGCCGCGCAGAGCGCGAAAAACGTGAAGACGAGAGGCGCCAGCCTACGCAATTTGCGGTTCGGCACGGCGAACGGCCGACGCCAGGAGCGTCTTATAGCCGACGCTCGGGAACAGGACCGTCACCAAGTCTCGCTCGGCACGCTCGACCGTTCCCACGCCGAACTTGGAATGCTGCACGATGTCGGCAATCCGGAATCCACCCGTCGCGGCTATTTCGCCGACGCCGCGGCGAAGCGCTCGGCGGCAGTTGTCGCACGAGCCGCAGTTCTTCGCCTCGAAATCTTCCCCGAAGTAGTTCAGGATGAAGCGCCGCCGGCACGACGTCGTTTCCGCATACTGCAGCATCATTGCGAGTTTGCTTTGGTCGTACGATTTCTTCGTGTCGTAGTTGGCTAGATTCAAAATGAGATCGCGGTTCTTGCGGACGGCTTCGGTCAGCGCGTAGGCCGATTTTCCGGAGTGCTCGATATAACCGGATTTTTTCAAGAGCGCGAGAATCACTTTGAGCTTGGTCAAAGGCAACTGCAGGATCTTGCGAAGGTCGACCATCGAAACTCCGTCGGACTGATTGCCGAAGACTTCGATGGTGCCGAAAACTCGTTGAACCTCTTCGACGTCGGGATACTTGCCGGTGAGGAAATAGTTCTGCACGCGAGTATCGCTCATGCGGTAGATGAGGATGCATCGCGAGGGAAGGCCATCGCGGCCGGCCCGTCCCGCCTCTTGCGTATAGGCCTCGAGCGAGCCCGGAAGATCGTAGTGCAAGACGAAGCGGATGTTTGGTTTGTCGATCCCGAGGCCGAAGGCATTGGTCGCCACGACCGCGCGGATCGACTCGTCCATAAATAAATTGTGGACCGACGTGCGATCCTCTTTGTGCAGCTTCGAGTGGTATACGGCTGCCGGCACGCCCAGCTCGCGCGTCAGATAGCTTTGGACCTCCAACGCGTTCTTGATCGTCGCCGTGTAAATGATGCCGGTTCCTTCGAGGGCGTTCTTTCCTTCGAAGAGCGCGGAGAGAATCTTGAGCTTATCGGGTTCCTTGTCGGCCTTGCGCGCCTCGTAGATCAGCTTTGGCCGATCGAACCCGCGGACGATCGGTTTGACCTGATCGATGCCCAACTGATGGAGAATGTCCTCGCGGACCGAAGGCGTGGCCGTGGCGGTCAGTGCGAGCACGGTCGGATGGCCGAGCCGCGCGATGACGGCGCCCAAGGCGAGATAGGCCGGCCGGAAGTCGTGGCCCCACTGGCTGATGCAGTGCGCCTCGTCGACGACGAAAAGGGGGATTCGCAGGCCCTTGAGCAGCTCGAGGAAGACTTGATCTTCGAGCTTTTCGGGCGTCGTGTATGCGATCCGGACCTTTCCGGAGCGGATCCGCTCCCGAGCCCGCAGCTCCTGATCCTCCGAAAGCGTCGAGTTGAGCGCCACGACGTCGGTAATATTCCGCTCGCGCAGCATGTCGAGCTGATCCTTCATCAGCGCGATCAAGGGGCTGACGACGATCGTGGTCCCTTCGAGTAAGAGTGCCGGCAGCTGGTAGGTTAGACTCTTGCCGGCTCCCGTTGCGAGAATTGCAAGCGTATCCTGGCCCCGAAGGACACGCGATACCACGTCTTCCTGTCCGGGATAAAAGTTTTCGAATCCAAATTTCTCTTGGAGCGCAGCACGGAGATCCACGGGCATCTTTCTAACAAGGAACCCAGAAAAAGTAAGGTCGCTCAGTTGGGAAGCAATTCACCATAACCGGTTCCAGGGGCGACTCGTTTCAACCGTACCCTCCGGCAGGCGCCTCGAAACGACCTGCTAAAAGGTTGACCGTCGTGTCCCTGTACCGCACCTGGCGCCCCCGAACCTTTACCGACCTCGTCGGTCAAGACGCTGTCGTCCGCACCCTAACCTCGGCAATCGAGAGCGGCAAGCTCGCTCACGCCTACCTCTTTTCGGGGCCCCGCGGCTCGGGGAAAACCTCAGCCGCCAAGATACTGGCCCGCTGCATCAACTGCGTCGCCGGGCCCACGCCCCTCCCGGATAACACCTGCGAAAACTGCCTGGCGATCCTATCGGGCACGGCGCTCGACGTCCTCGAAATCGATGCGGCGAGCAACCGGGGAATCGACGAGATTCGAGCCCTCCGCGAAGCGGTGAAGTTTGCCCCCGCCACGATGCGCATGAAGATTTACATCGTCGACGAGGCGCACATGCTCACCAAGGAGGGCGCCAACGCCTTCCTCAAGACGCTCGAAGAACCGCCGCCGCACGCCGTCTTCATTCTCGCGACGACCGAGCCGGAGAAGCTACCCGTCACCATACTCTCGCGTTGCCAGCGCTATGCATTTCGCCGCATCGCCGTTCCGGTGATGATCGACAAGATGAAGGAGGTCGCGCGCGGCGAGAACATCGCCATCGACGACGAGGCGCTCAAGGCGATTGCCTACCGAGCCGATGGCGGTCTGCGCGACGCGCTGACGATGCTCGAGCAGCTCGCGGCATTCTCGGCGGGGCAGACGGCGACGACCGGGACGCTGGACCTTGCATTCGGGGCCACGGGGCGCGAGTTCGCTGCGGCGCTCATGGACGCTGTCGCGGCGGGCGATGCGACGGCGGCGCTCGGCGCGGTCGAAGCGGCAAGCGACGCCGGCGCGGATCTTACCGTGCTGACCCGTTCGCTCATCGCCGGCTTTCGCCACTTGCTCGTTGCCAAAGTCGATCCGGCCCTTCTCGCAACGGACCTGGCTCCCGAGGACGCGCAGCGCGCAGTACGGCAGGCGGCGGCGATGTCGCAAGCGATGTTGTTGCGCGCGCTGCGCATCTTTGGCGAAGCGCTCTCGCTGGGGCGCTCGGGCGGCAACGCGCGGCTCGAACTCGAAACGGCGCTCCTGCGCTTCATCATGGCCGCCGAAGATCCGTCGCTCGATGCGCTTGGCGCCCGGCTTTCGATCCTTGAAGCACGCATGGGCGGGGCAACGGCGCCGGAGCCAACCCCTTCGGAGCCCGCCGCTCCGCAGAGTCCCCGTAAGGCGGAAAAGCCCGCGGAAAAAGCTACGGAACCGGTTCAACCGCGCGACGCATCGCCGCTCTCCCTGCAAAAGGTGAAAGCCGCATGGCAGAGCATCCGTTCGAAAATCGAAAGCGAACGGCAACCGCTGCGCGCGCCCCTCTCCCGTGCGGCAATCGAAGCGCTGGAGAGTAACGCGATCGTCCTAAGGCTGCCCGACAGTTGGAGCGCCGAGTCGTTGCGCGGCCATACGAAGATCATCGAAGCGGCAATCGCCGACGTGCTCGGAGTGCCGCTCAAAGTCACTCTGCGCGTCGATTCGAACTCGGGACGTTCGAAATCGCCGGCGCCGGTCGGCATCACCGAGGCTCGGCCGGCGAGCGAGGCCGACGATCCCGACGCACTCTTCGACTACGCCAACGAACGGATACGATGAATCAAGCAAAGCTGCTGGCCCAAGTTAAAAAAATGCAGGCCGAGATGACCAAAGCGCAAGAGGAGCTCGCCGACACGATCGTCAGCGGCAGCGCCGCCGGCGGCCTCGTGACGGTCGATATCACTTGCGACCAGCGCGTAAAGCGGATTGCGATCGCAAAGGAGGCTGCGGATCCCGAGGATATCGAGACCCTCGAAGACCTCGTGATGGTCGCCGTGAACGATGCGCTCGCCAAGGCCGCCGAAACCTCTGCAAAACGGATGGCTTCGGTAACCGGCGGCATGCGCGGTCCCGGATTGATGTGACAGCCGTTGCAAGTCCGGTCGCGGCTCTGATCAACGAGCTGAGCAAACTGCCGACGATCGGTCCGAAGACTGCGGCCCGTTTGGTTTTTCACCTCTTGAACCGTCCTCGGAACGAAGCACAGAGCTTGGCCGAAGCGATTCTTGCCGTCAAAGACAAGGTTCATTTCTGCTCGATTTGCTACTCGCTTTCCGAGCAGGACCCATGCGAGTTCTGCACCGACGACCGGCGTGACGCGCGCGTCATCTGCGTCGTCGCGGAGGCGAAGGACGTCTATGCGATCGAACGCACCGGCGCATTCAAGGGTCGCTATCACGTGCTTGGGGGCTTGATCTCGCCCATGGACGGCATCGGTCCCGCCCAGTTGCACGTAAAAGAACTCATCGAGCGCATCGGGCGCGAGGAACCGGGCGAGATCATTCTGGCTACGAATCCAAACGCCGAGGGGGAAGCGACGGCACTCTATTTATCCCGCCTGCTGCAGCCGCTTGGCTCGATCGTGAGCCGCCTCGCTTACGGTTTGCCGATCGGCGGCGAACTCGACTACGCCGACGAGTTGACCATCGCCAAAGCCTTAGAGGGCCGCACGACGTTATAGTCTCATCGGATCGTCAAGCCCACACCGCTATCATCCAGTAGCTCTTTAGTCGAAAGGAGTCGTAGATGACCAAGAGGACCCGCTTGGCGATTCTTGCGGTTGGCGCGATCATCTGCGCTTGCCTGATGGCAATATTCCTCCGAAACAACGGGCTAAAAGCCACCGTCATCGCGCTCGTGCTGCTTGTCCTTGGACTACTGCTCACCAATGCCATCCGCAAGACGAAGCCCTCGTAAGCCCTGTCAAGGCAATGCCAACCATACCGCTCAGGTCGCGTTTTGCCAAGTATATAATGCCTCGTCGTTGATTGTTCTTTTTGGCAGTGCCGAATGGTCTAGACAGCTTTATGTAGAGAGCGATTTGCCCAACGAGGTTACGATCTTCGAACCGGGTGTGGGGGACCGAGGCGCCGTTGTTACGGCGCCTCTTCTCTTGGTGCGGTTATTACAGGCAAATCAAAGTATCTCCGGCACGCACGATGCCGGGCTCCAGGACGTCACAGTAGATTCCCATCCACGCGTTGCGCTGCGTAGCTAAAAATTGCAGAATCCGCGGGTCGGCAGCCTCACCGCGGGGATGATAGTTTACGGTGACGCAGCGCTCGATGGGCGAGCGAACGCGCAACCGTGCGGTCCCAACTTGAAGCGGTGCGTCGACGAGCGTTTGCTCAAGAGGCGCGGGGTTGGCGTTGCCGTGGTCGGTACGCACGAAGAAGTTTGGACGGAAGCGCTCCCACTCGACTGCATAACCGACGTGTGCGTCGAGCTCTCGCAGCCAGTCGTCGACGAGTATCGAGATTGGGGCAGAATCGAAGAAGTGCTCTCCGCGGCGAAGCTCCACCGTAACGCCACGTTCTTTGGCCGAGGCTTGCGCGGCGGCCCCGTCGCGAAGGAGATGCAGGCGGTCGTGCTCCTTACCGCGGTAGGGCTTTCCCTCGCGCGGGCCCTGTTGCGCAAAGAGTGCGCCCGAGCGATCGCCGGGAATTCCGGCAGGTTCCACTCGGGCGGAGTCGAGGGCCACGCCACGCAAGCTCTTGATCGGATAGCGGCGGACCGCCGCGAGCGTGCCGATCAGCATGGTGGCGCCTTCCCCGAAGGTTTTCCGTTCGCCTTGCCGCAAACCGCGCGCGATGGAGCTTCGAGCGCGCGGTCTCGCGGAAATCTTCGAGCGCGCGGCCTCGCTCTATCGACAGAACGTTCTGGCGCTCTTCGGCATCGTTGCTGTGACCGCCGTTCCGCTCGCTCTAGCGCAATTTCCCGTTACGCGACTCGAGCAGCCGCAACTCGACGCCATGATTCGCCTCTTCGAGCATCCCGAGCTTGCCGACGCGCGCCACCTTCCGCCGGCATTCGGCTCGCCGGCCGTTCTGGCGCTCTCCATAGTTTTGACCCTCCTTGAGTATCTGGCGTGGGCCTTCTGTCTCGCTGCAATTGCCGAGGGGGTCGCTGCCATCTATCGGGGGACCCCGTTCGAATTCGCGGCCTGCTGGCGAGCGACTTTGCGTCGCTGGCCGAGCATCGCGGAGGTACTGGGCCTTACGCTGCTCGCCCTGATCGCGATCGACGTAGCGGTGCTCGCGGTAGTGACGATCTTGGTCGCAGTCGTAGTCCTGCTCGCACCTTCGTCCCTGCCGCTCGTGGCGCCCATTGCGGTGCTTCTCGCCTTGTTGGCGACGACGCTGACGCCCGCACTGCTGGCGATGCCCTGCGTCTTCGGTTTCTACGCCGGCACGATCGAGTCTCTCGGCGCCGTCGCCGCGCTGCGCGTAAGCTTTGCTCGAATCTTTACTCGAGCGGAGTTCGGCCGCTCGGTAATCTGTGCGACGGCTCTCGGCGCGCTGGTATTTGGCTGTTCCGCCATTCTGGACGTCCTCGCCGTTCTAGGTCTCGCGCGCTGGGCGGCCCTCTACGTGGCGCTCGACGCTGCAACCCGCACGCTTATCATCCCGTTCGTCGGTCTCGTCCTCGCGCTCTATTATTTCGACGTCCGAATTCGGCACGAAGGCTTTGATCTCGAGTCGGGTTTAGAATCCACCACGGCAGCCGGCGGTCTAGCCGGAGAGCCGGTCTATGCGCCGACGGCCTATCTTTTGGGCGCGGAACGGGCTTTGGTCGCGCGCTTTCTCGAGCGCCGTGACGGGTTTCCGGCATCGCGCCGGAGTGCCATTGCGGCGCGCCTCGCCGAGCCCGTACGTAAACGCGTACCACCCGACCTGCAAAGGCTCGATGACGAATCCTTGTTGGAAAGACTCTAGGAGCCTGTAGGTCTTGATGGGCAGCGAGAGGACGGAATCGAGAAATCGTGTGTGCAATCGTCGTGCGGGCCCTCATCCGCAAGAAACGCGCCCCTGTTGCGGGGCGCGATGGTGTTCATCCTCATCCTGCCTTCACCGCCTTCATGATGAGCGTATGCATTCGTTTCAGATTGTACGCCGAACCCATGATCTGCCATTCGCCAGATACCTTTTCAAAGCCGCGCAGCGAAGACTGGCGGAACCCGTGAACTCTCTTGATGTTGCCGAACCTTGGCTCGATCGTCGATTTGCGTTGCCCGTAGATTTCTCGTCCTTCTTTGGTCCTCATCCGGTGTCGCAGTCGCTCATTCGCGCTGGCGTCTTCGGGCAGCGGAGGTGGTTGGCGAAAGCGCCCGAGGCCGCCGGCATGGCGCTCTCGGCCGGCGCTGATGTATGGCGTAAGGTTTTGCCGTTCGCACGCTTCAATGTTGCTGGCGCTAAAATAGCCCGCATCGGCGAGCACTTCGGTTACGTTCCCGAGTTCTTTTGGCAGCGTCTTCAATCGGGCGATCGCGCTTTCAAGCAGCGTTCGGTCCGTCGGGCATTGGCTCACATCGAGATCGACCAAGAGCAGCGAACCGCAATCGACAGCTCCCTGAGCATTATAAGCTTGAACGAAGCCATCGCCTGTTGGCATGATCCGCGACTCATCATCGGTGAGATTGATTTGAGCGGCTTTGTTCATAGCACGCGAAGGCCGTTTGGGCTTGCGCCCAGAGTGTTTCTTGCCGGTGGCGAGTTCTTTGGCAGCTCGCCCGGCCATCTTCTGATCGTGAGCTGCTTGCTCAGTCGCAATGCGCCCTTGCTCGCGGGCCCGGATGCGCTCTTTGGCATCGGTAATCGCCTGCAAGCGCGTTTCGCGACGTGCAAGCTCCGCCGGCACATCCATGCCATCGGGCAAATCCTGGACATCGGCTTTCTCGGCCATCCGCATCAGGCGCTCGATCTCGTTCTTGATGCGACGCTCCAGCTTGGTCGCGTGCGTGTAGCTCAGCGCGTGGTGCTTGGAAGCGTTGGCCTTGACCTTCGTTCCGTCAATGCTGACACGCCCGACCTTTATCATTCCGCTTTCCGCCGCGATCAGCAGAATCTGCCTGAAGCAGGCTTTGACCTCGGGCAAAAAGCGGCGCCGAAACGTGGCGATCGTGTCGTGCTCAGGATGCTGATTGGCCGCAATATAACGAAAGGCGACCGAATCGAAGGTTGCCCGCTCAAGTTTCCGCGAGGAAAATATGCCGGTCGCATAGCCGTAAAACAGCAACGCGACCATCATCTCGGGCTGATATGCCTCGCTTCCTCGCCCCGCGTATTTTGCACGCAGAGGACCCAAGTCGAGCTTCGCGACAATCTCCCCGATAAAGCGCGCCAAGTGATCGGCAGGCGACCACTCCTGAACGCTTGGCGGAAACAAGAACAACGTTTCCTGATCGAGAGGTCGAAAGTGATCGCTCATGGATCAATTGTAGCAGATTCCAGCCCGCAAAGCCCTACAGGCTCCTAGCTCCTATTAATTACCCCGGGGTGAACGGCGTCACGGTGATTTATCAGTATCAGGACAGCTTCCTTTTTCGTCCGGACTCAACGCAAAACAACGGAATATGGGTGACGTTTGCACAGAATACCTGGAGCTGGGGCGGCACCGCGATATTTAGTGGAACGGGTTGGGTTACCGGTACCCCCCCTCCGTACGCTGTTCCGTACGTTAACCAGGGGACGACCCGGCTGAGTTCATGGCCGATTTCTTGGCCAGCCCAGTATCCATCTCAAGGGTCCTTTACTTGCTATGCGACGAATCCTAAACCGCCGGGGAACCCAAACCTATTGCGCGGGCGAACGCATGTGAAGCATTTTCCAGAAACATTGCTCAAGGAGATTAAGCGTGCATCCGTATTTTCTCCGTAGTCTTCTCGTTTGCGCGTCCCTAGCGCTTCTTCTAACCGCACTTCCGATTGTAAATTCCGCCGATGAATTTCCTCTGCGAGCCGGTATTTTTAGAACTCGGCTCCAATCTGACAAAACGCTTTATCGGATTGGTGAGCCGATAAAGTTGCGACTAACTGTAACCAATATTACGGCGCGGCCCTACGGCGCCATGTGGCTGCCCGAGTTCGCAAATTTCAAGCTCATTGTCGCCAATAGTCAAGGGCGAACCTTGACTTCGAAAGGAACCCGAGTTGGTTACAACGTGAGCTATGGAGATATCGCCCAGTTCCCGCCAGGGAAGACGCTTGTTTCGAAGTTTGTCAATCCCGAAGCGGGCAATAAATCGCTTTCAGAATGGGCACCCATCGAGTACTGGGGCTATGATCTCGGTGAGCCGGGGGACTACACGATTACAGCGCTTCCGAGTTTCGGAGCTTTCGAGGTAATCGACAACGGAAAGAGCACTGGATCTGAATTTTCCATATCGCCAGCTGACAAATCGAACGTTGTACATATAACGATTGAAAGATAGCTCGGCTAACCCGTACCGATTTGTCGGGGCTGAAAGACCGGAATGGCACCAAGGTCGCTTACTTCTTGCTCGTGAACGAGGGAAATCACGTAGAGGTCCTGGACAGAGCCTCGGATTTCGTTGGTGAGGCAGCGCTCCTCCTTACCGGTTCAGCCCGGCTCTTACAACCGAACACTTGTCACGGTATTCAGCCGACTAGTTCAGACTCAAGCCCGCTCAGTTTTGGAACTGTCCCACTGGCGGCGAGGCTATTAAAACCGTTAACACTAAGCCTGTCTGGGCCGTGGCGGTTAGCCTTGCCGAGTCCCCTTGCAAACGTCCACATTTCCGCCCGCCGTTACTCGCCCCGCTAGCGTAGCCTGCGAGAGAAGACGCTTGGTCAACGTCGATGTACCAAAACCGGAACTGCCCGAGCCCTTACGTAGTATCCCGTGGCTTTCGCAGCGGGATATTACATAAGGCCCTTCAAACGTCCGGTTGGCCTACGTCTTCATCCGCTGCTTACGGCATGCGTCACGGCTGGCACCCATGCAAACGAGAAGAGGTCGCGCATCCCGTCGGCATCGATTCCGTTCGGTCCCACCCCGAACGCGTCGAAGAGTCTGCCGTACTTGCGGGTAAAGCGCATAAACCAAGTTCACGTTCTCCTCGATCTGCTGCTCGGGCAGTTCCGGGTATTCGTCCGTCCGATTGCGGTGCGCCACATATTGGTTGGTGATGTTCACCAGCGCACGGCAGGCCTTCTTGAGCGCCTTTATGTCAGCCGCAATCTTTTCCGAGCTCATGTGAGTACCTGAGGCGAGGGCGATGGCGGCGAATAGCGGCAATTCCATACGTTTGGACTGGCATCGCACGGCGATGGCCGGCACGATCGGCGTGACGCGATTGGCCGATTACATCGACCGCTACCAAAACCACCCCGAAGCCAAAGCCGCCGATCGGCATGGCAAGCCTGCGGGACCAGATACGATCGGCTTGCTCTATCGGCTGGGCGTGCGGTCGCGCAAGCTCGCGCGGATCGGCAAAGAGGTCGAATCGGCTTGACGAGGACGAGGGCGCCGCGCTGAAACCGGAGCTGCCGGTCGAGTACGTGCGCGACGATCTCGCGGAGGATATCGCCTATCTCGCGCAGTTCCCGCAGGTTGCGATCGCTCACGAGATCGGGATGTCGGAGCGGCGCTGGGGCGATATCGCCCGAGGTCGTACGAGACCGCGGGATGCTACGGCAGGGCGCATCGCGAGGGTTGCAAGCGAGCGCCGCGATCGCCGTCACGGCCCAATGGGCTGAGGTGGCATTTGTATGGCGCTTTGGTTGCCTCGGTGGGACGGGCCCGTGCTGTCCCGAAGACCCCAGGGAGTCGAGGGCTGAAGGAGGCACCGCATGATTCCTTTCGCACTACGCCGCAACGCGCTCAGCGTCTGCGCCGCTATGGCGATGCTGGCCGGGTGCGGCGGGTCACAGCCGCCGATCGGCGCGCCGGGCGCGATGCCGCAAACCTTCGCCGCGTTCGCAGCGCACGCTGTGCGCCGCCGCTCGGCGCTCAAGCCGGGCGCGCGGAGCCTCGGATACAAAGCCACGGCCCCGTTGCTCTTTGCGACCGATGGTGGCACTTTCAAGTTGACGGTTTATCCGGCAAAAGCCAGGCACCCCGCGCCGATAGCGACGATTTCACAGGGCCTCGACGACCCAGTTGGTGATTGCATTGATAGCCAGGGCACGCTGTACGTGGTTAATAGTTCGGCTGGTAACGGCTGGGTCTCGGAGTATCCGATCGGTACTACAACGCCGTCGAAGATCATTACCGATGGCATGAGTGAACCGGAGTACTGCGCGATCGATGCCAAAGGGAATTTATGGGTTACCAACGCCGGCGGTCCCAACGTAACCGAGTACCTTAAAGGGGCAAAGAAGCCGCACACCGTGATCACCACGGGCCTCCAATCTCCAGTAGGGGTCGCGATCGATCCTTCGGGTAACTTGTATGTTGGGAACGGATCGGGTGCCCCGTCCCCAAATGTGCAAGTGTATGCGCCTGGAGGCGACTCGCCTTCCAGAACAATCACCAGTGGTATTACCTCACCGCTGGGCCTCACCGTCGACTCAAACGGGATCCTCTACGTAGCAAATGTGTACCAAGACAATATCGAGGAATACCTGCCAGGTCAAAGCGACCCATTCCAGGCGATTACGGAAGGCGTGGATCACCCCGGAGCCGTTGCTGTGGACAAAAAAGGCCTGACCTACGTTAGCAATATAGGCAATAGTACGATCGTCGAGTTTACACGTGGGTCGCTCAGGCCACTGAAGCGAAAAGTTACCATCGGCCTAGACGAGCCATTTGGAGTCGCTTACTACCCAGCACTCGCGCCCTGAGTGAAGACTTTTTTCTGACCACGACGCGTTTTGGACGCGTAGGTGGAGGCTAAATCGGCCTCCCCGACGATTGCTGATAATAGCCGCATCGTAGCCTGCGACGTTCTTCCGGCTGTCCTTAAACGCCGAACTGCAGAAAACACGGCCGTCCTCATCGTTGGACTTGCAGCTATCAACGGGCGTCGGCTGGCAAACAAAAACGGAAAGCCTGCAACAGAAAGCGCCCCACATTCCTACTAGCCCGGAAACGTCCTCTCCCGTACGATGAACTCGGCGAGCGCCGCGCTCATCGTAAAGACTGCGACGCTCGGCAATTATCACCAAGCAATTTGACGAAACCAGAGAGGAGACTTTCTTCATGGCGGACCTTCCAGCTTCGGGGCCAGATCCCGGCACGACATATACGGTAACAGGGAGCACCCCCGAGCGCTCCTACCACAGCAGGTGGTTTGCCTAACACTTGCCTCCCCGAACGATTTGATTCAGTTCAACGGGTACGCCCCGTCAGCGTTTACTTGGATAGGCAAATGATGTTGTCGAGACCTCCAAGCCAGCCTGCGGCCAGGTAGCGACGAAATGCCCGTCGCCCTTGCCGATTACTGTAAAGAGGGAGTTTCGGCAGTGAAGGCGCTCGTTTGAGCGATCGCCTTTACTGAGAAATCGTCTCAATGTCCTTGTTTATTTGGGCTAGCGCAATCGACTGGCGCGGAAAAAACCCGAGGCGACAAAGGAACTTCAGCACATCGCGACGGGATTTAAGATTTTACTTAATCCCGTCGCTCTCTCGCGCCTGACTGAACCATAAGGCTACCGCGGAATCTGGGGATTTCTTGCAATTGCACTTTCCAGCCCTCTACGAGCCTAAGGAGGCCCGCAACCGGACGTTTGGAGGCCCTTATGTAGTATCCCGTGGCTTTCGCAGCGGCTTGCCTGACCCCGAGGAGCGACGACAACCCGAAGTCGAAACGCTGCGCAAAGGCGGTGGACAAGCTAAACGACAGCAGCGCAAGCCTCACCGCGGTTGGGCGGTTGAGGCACGCAGCGCCTGACGACTTTGCGGGTCGGGTCGCCTGATTGGGGGATTCGTCGTGCCAACGCGACTAACTGAAGAGCAACTTGTCGCCGTCTTTCGACGACTTGGTGCGCCGTCGCCGGAAGACTGGGCGTACTCGCAGGTCAGGGAAGGTATCCCCCAGCTCGCACGCTTCCTGTTTCTCAAACAGGCGTGGTCCGACGTTGTGCCGGAAGGCGATACTGCGTGGATCGACACTGCGATTAGGTCTGCCCAGGCCCAACCCGACGCCCCATATTCCGGGTTGGGCGCCGCACTTGCGCGATGCAAGGCCGTCGGTGCATCACCCGACGACCTCACAGAGATTGCCCGCTGTGTCCAGGCGGAGTTGCTTTTTGCAATTGCGTACCTGCTCGAAGGACCGCCAAATGACCTAGATATTGGCGTGGATGTTTCGTGGGGTCTGTTTGAGACCGACGAGCACGGGCACCCAACGAAAAATCGAATCGGGGACCTCCATGAGTCGGTATTGGAACTCGACCCGACTGGTCGCGAGATGCGACCAAAGTCACCCGGCGGAGACTGATTCTTTGAGGACCCGGAGGCGGATGTTTTCGCGGTACGCGATTACCGGCCACTGTAGGTCTGAGTTATGTTGAACAGAAGCCCGAAACGATCTTGTAAATAGCAGCGCGGCAAAGAGGGATTCTCTTCGACGAGCACACAGCCGTTTGCGAGGAGGTTTTTTTTCGTCTCATCGAGGTCGTCGACTTCAAACTCGAACACCGAGCCATTCGCTTCGCCGCGTTCGAAATACAGGATGATGCTGCCAGTATCAAATCCGACTACTCGCTCCGTATCGGTCACGATCGGAAAGCCGAGCACTCCATGGTAGTACTGCTTTGCGTCCTGGAGATTGGAAACGCGAAGCATCACGTCACTCGTCGACTTCATGGCCTGCTCATCTTAGCAATTTGTCCCTAGAAGGGCTTCTTGCGAAACTTACCGAGGATGTCGCGTGCGACGCGCATCGCGTCGGCTTTGGTCCGCTCGTAGAGAGCCGAGGCCTGCCCCTTGGTCATGTAATCGCCGTGCTCGTAAAAAAACGTGACGCCTTCACCCACCACAATCGTACCCGCATACGCGATCGCTCCCTTGATCGCGATGCCGGCGACCGGGACGAATCCGACGAGTTCGCGTGCCAGCGTTCGCCAACCGAAGCCGCCGCCGATGATCGGCAAGAGCTGCCACGTGCGCCCAAGATCCGGATCGCGCCCATATGCGGCTTCGATGTGGAGCATCAGCATCACCTGAATACCGGTGATGGCAACCATGTCGCCGGCCGACGCGAACGCGCCGAGCACCAAGCCGACGAGCGGAATGTGATCTACGACCGCGCTCGCGAGCGCCACCTTGAGCGCGTTGTTAGCCGCATCTCGGGTGAGCTTCGCGGCGACGGTCTCGCGCAAGACCGGCAAGTTCCGGCCGACGGCAATCTCGACGCCGCCGGCGCATTCGACGAGATGCGCGAAGAAACGTCCACGCAATCCCGGCGCGTCGATCGAGGGGACCACGTACTCGGCCCACGTTCCCGGCGCGGGCGGCGCGGCGGGTCCCGCGGGATCTCCCTGCGGGTCTAGCGTGACGGCGAGAATCGGAACTCGCAAGACGGAGAGCGACGAAAAGTCGGCGCCCGCGCAGTCGCCGCCGCGGCCGAGAAAGATCGCGGCGCGAACTTCACGAGGATCCGTCACCACCGGCGCGTCCATGCGAACGGTCTCTAAGCAGGCCGCCGCTTCGAGCGGCACCGTCATCTCCCCGTGTCCCGAGAGCAGAAGGGTTCGCAGTTGCGTTACCAGCGAGGGATCGCCGCAAAGCAAGAAGCGAAAAGGTTTGCGCACGTGGGCGTGCACGGTTCGCACGTCGATGCCCTTGCGAACGATCGCAAAAAGGCTGCGCGCATCGGTCGCGGCCGCCATCGTAATGACCCTACAATCCTAACTTGTCGAGATCGATCGCCAGGGTTCCGTCGGCTTTGCGCAGCTCCTTGGCCGGATCGTCGGTGTAGTCGAGATAGACCAAGCCCATAAATATCTCCAGCGGCCAGGAGTGCATCTTGTGCGCGTTGGCGACGTCAACGATCGTTTCGTTGGAGGTCTTGGCTTCGGCAATAACGCTCTCCGGCGTGCTCTTGATGTCCGCGGCGATGATGGTTGCCGCAGCGACGTCGCCCGGCGTCAGATCGTCGTGCAGCATGGTCCGGTAGTCGATCCCGCTGGAACCGAAACGTTGCTGCAGCGCATATTGAAGCGTCGAGTAGAGCTGCGGTGAGGTGCCCAGGCCCAGCAGCGTGATGCGCGTGGAGAGCTGGCGCGAGCGCGCGAGATTGAAGAGCTGCAAGCCTTGCGAAGCGGCCGTAGCGGCGGCATTGAACTCATCGACGTTCTTGCGCATCAACGGCGCCAGCGTGGCGTACTCGCTCGGGCTGATATCGCCATTGAAACTGATTTGCGCCCGGTCGAGCTCTTTGAGGAACTCGTCGAGATCTCCCAAAGACTGATCGAGCATCGTTAGGGATGCGCGGGCGGCGTCGACGGAGCGCAGCATCTCGCCGTCGGCCAGCGTCAACTCGTTCATCATCGACGGATACGAGGGCAGAATCGCGACGGACTCGGCCGGAACCGGATTCATCGAAAGCGGCGCGAGCATCTCCGAGAAGATGTCGGCGCTCTCTTTGAGCAAACCGCTCTCCTTGTTCTTTTCGAGCGAGCCGACGCCGCCGATCGGGCTCTGATCGCTGCCGGCGTCTTCCAGCGTGCTGTTCACCGATCGAGCTATCGACGTGATGTTCTTAACGACGGCTTCGACGCGCGAGCCGCGGTGAATGTTGATTCGGCTGAAGTCGGGGATTTCGTATTGCAGCGTCTCGATCCGGCTCTGGACGGATTTGATCTGACCCTTGCCTTCCGCCGCGCGATCGGAAATCTGGGTCGCGTCGGCAAGTTGAGCGGCCTGCGCCGCCTGTACGGCGCTCCGCAGCTTGGGCAGGTTGGGCTTTGTGAGCGTTACTCGCTGCACTTCCATCTCTCGCAACGCGGCGATCCGCTGATTCGCCGTCGCGCGCGCCAAGGGCGACCCTAGCTGCGCGGCCTCGGCCAAGGTTTGCTCGCTCTTGTTGGGCAGGCCGAGGGCAAGCTCCGACTGCCCGAGTTCGAGCAAGGCTTCGGAGCTTTGCGGATCCCTGGCGAGAACTTGATCGAGCCGCAAGCGGGCAAAATCGTAGCGCGCGCGCTCTTCATCGCTCGACGCCTGCACCAGCTGCTGCGCGGTCGTGACTTCCGTCGGATCGAGCTCGGGATAGCCCATCAAATGCGCGACGCGCGCTTTCGGATCGGGGTGATCCTCGAGATACTTGCTGACGGCGTCGTCGTGCTCGTCCTGCAGCACGCCGAGATGCGCCATGACCGTTACCATGGCCTCGGGGTCGTAGCCGGCGCGCGACATCAGCTGCAGTCCGTAGCGATCGGCCTGAATCTCGTCTTCCCGCGAAATCTTCATCATCAGCCCCGCTTCGGCGAGTCCGCCGAACTCGTACAGGATCGGTGAAAAGATCGAGGCGATCCCGAACAAAATGTCGAGAATCTCGGCTTTGGAGTTGGCAGTAAGCACGTGGCGGCGCTCGATGTGGCCGGTTTCGTGGCCGACCACCCCGGCCAGCTCGTCGTCTGACTGAACGAAGTCGATGAGGCCCTCGTTGATGTAGACGAAGCCGCCTACCGTCGCGAACGAGTTGACCTGGCTATCCTTGATGATCTTGACCGAGTAGGGAACGTCTTTGCGCTCGACCTGATTCCAAAGGTTGCCGGCGACGCCTTGGACGTACGCGTTGAGCAGCGGGTCGGTTTCGATCACGCTGCTGGCGACGATCTGCTGGTCCTCCGATTGACCCAAGGCGATCTCGGCCTGCGTCGACATCGCACCGCTGGGTGCCGGGCATATGGCACACAGAAGTGAGACGATCACGAAAATGGGGACGGTGCGACGCAGCATGCGATGTAGTTTCCTCTACCGAACGGCCTGACTGGAGGTTACGCCCGATCGCTGTGTATTATATGTGGACAACGTCAAGAACTTGCGAGTCGTTTGTGGACGAACAAGGGGATGCCCCCCGTTCTTCTCGGAGAGCGTAGCGTGACACTCTTGCGAGGGAGGCGGGACGGCCTCGAAGTGACGTTGTCGCCCCATGACCTGGCCGAAGGGTTCGCTGACCTGCAGGCTCGGCTTACCGAGCAGCCTAGCTTCTATCGCGGCGCGTCAGCCGTCGTGAACTTCGGCACCGAGACACCCTCTTCAGACGATCTGTCCACGCTCCGGGAAATACTCGACGGCGCGGGCATCGCCTTGCGCGGTGTCGCGGGATTCGACGAAGCACTCGAGAGCTTGGCGGAGCAGGAAGGGCTCGCGTTTGAGTCGCCGCGCGCGGAACTCGAGCGGCGCCGGGCCATGCGGCCTCGCGAGGACGTGGGCCTCTCGGATGCGGCGCGCTCGCTCGTCGCCGACTTCGCCGGCGCTCGCAACGACATCGCGCAGCGCCGCCGGCGCGGCGAGGCAAGCGTCCCGCGCCTGGCGCCGGATCCGCCGGCCGCACGTTCCGCCACGGCGCTGCATGCGGTCGATGCGGTGCCGAGCACGCTCTACCACGCCGCAACCTTACGAGGGGGTCAGGTGCTCCACCATACCGGCAATATCGTCGTCGTCGGTGACGTAAATCCCGGCGCCGAGCTCATAGCAACCGGCGACATCCTCGTCTTCGGCCGGCTCGGAGGCATCGCGCATGCGGGCGCGCAGGGCGACGACAGCGCGCGCATCTTCGCGCTCGACCTGGCGCCGACGCAGCTTCGCATCGCGACCTCCATCGCCGCCGATGAGGAGCCAAAACGGCGTTCGGCACCTCGTCCCGAAGCCGCAGTCGCTCGCGACGGGCGCATCGTCGTCCTCACGCTCGACCGTCTGAGCGAACTCGAAGACTCGGGAGTTCCCTCGACGTGAAAGCGCGCAAAATCGTGCTGACCTCCGGTAAGGGCGGCGTCGGCAAGACGACGACCACGGCGAATCTCGGGGCCACGCTCGCGAAGCGCGGGCAGCGCGTCATCCTAATCGACGCCGACATCGGGTTGCGGAACTTGGATTTGGTCCTCGGATTGGAAAAACGCATCGTCTTCGATTTGGTCGAAGTGGCCGAAGGGCGCTGTCAGCTGCGTCAGGCGCTGATCAAAGACAAGCGCTTTGAGTCGCTGTCGATCCTGCCTGCCGCTCAGACGAGGGAGAAGGAAGCGATCTCTGCCGCCCAGTTTAGCGCGATCGTCGAGCTGGCCGCGGAACAGGCCGATTACGTGCTGATCGATTGCCCGGCGGGCATCGAAACCGGCTTTCGGAATGCCGTCGCGGGAGCGAGCGAGGCGATCGTCGTCACTACGCCGGAAGTCAGCGCGATTCGCGACGCCGATCGCGTCGTCGGAAAGATCGCTGCCGAGGGCAAGCCGATTCGCTTGATCGTCAACCGGCTGCGCCCGGAGATGGTTCGCAGCGGCGATATGCTTTCGGTGGAAGATGTTTGTGAAGTGCTGGCGGTCGAGCTGTTGGGCGTCGTGCCCGACGACGAAGAGGTCATCGACACCACCAATCGCGGCGAACCGATCGTATTAAACGATTCCAGTCGCCTGGGAGCGATCTACGACAAAATTGCTCGCCGCTTGGAAGGCGAAATCGTGCCCTTCACCAACTTCGACGGCCAAGGTTTCTTCGGACGTCTCATCGACGCGTTGAAAGCGGGGTAACGCGTGCAGCAAACACAGACCGTGCAAGAGGAAGTTCAACTTAGCGCTCCGGCTCCCCGATTAGGGCGCGCGATCGTTCTAACGTCGGGTAAAGGCGGCGTTGGAAAGACGACGACGACTGCCAATCTGGGAACGGCCCTTGCCAATCGTGGCGCGCGAGTGGTTTTGGTCGACGCCGACGTCGGCCTTCGCAACCTAGATATCGTCTTAGGGCTGGAAAGCCGAGTCAAGCATCACTTGCTCGACGTTCTCGAAGAGCGAGCTTCGCTTGACGAGGCGTTGGTGCCCGGGAAGCACAGCGAACACCTCTTCCTGCTCGCCGCAGCTCAATCGCGCGAAAAGGACGACGTCGAAACGTCGAAGATGAAAGCGCTGATTTTGAGTTTGCGGGAACGCTTCGATTACGTGCTAATCGACTGTCCCGCCGGCATCGAGCTCGGTTTCCGCAACGCGGTCGCCGGCGCCGAGGAGGCCATCGTCATCTGCACGCCCGAAGTAGCGGCCGTGCGCGACGTCGATCGCGTCGTCGGTTTGCTCGGCAACCGCTTTCGGCCGCAGCTCGTCATCAACCGGTTACGTCCCAACCTGGTCAAGAAGGGCAAGATGCTTTCGGTTGAGGACGTCAACGCCATCCTGCGCCTTCCGCTGCTCGGCGTGATCGCCGACGAGCCCGAGATCATCGTAACGACGAACCGCGGAGA